>Ga0134124_10000269_pt1 | contig 46498 bp, 81 predicted proteins | sample KB304_FD_96880 | JGI IMG/M metagenome (GOLD analysis project Ga0134124, IMG submission 96880) | Terrestrial soil microbial communities without Nitrogen fertilizer from Kellogg Biological Station, Michigan, USA - KB3-0-4 | ecosystem: Environmental > Terrestrial > Soil > Unclassified ...
GTCCTGAAACTTTTTCGATCTTGGATTTTTTCCGGGTTTCGTAACTCAGAGTGACATCCGCGCAAGTAACGCTGCGTAATCACTACTCTTGATCACTCAACTCGAATCACGCTGCGTGATCCTGCTTCGCTCCATTGCATGAGCGACACAGCACAGCAAGCAGGCCAGCCTCGCTACCCCCTGCTGCCACACCAACCACATGATCAGCAGTCAGGTCAGTAGCTGCATGCCCAGGCCTGCGCCACCCAGGGCACCAGTCCCCATGCTCAGCCCTGTGCGCGCGTACCACAGCAGCGCGCCTGCGTTCCTCGCTGTAGCTGGCACGTGGCCTGCGCGTGCGCTTCTGCTGCAGCACCACACGCCTGTGGATGGGGCAGCGTGACTGGTCGCTCAGCGCACCGCACTCGAGGCATGGCCTGCGTGGCATGGGTCACCACCTGCGTACGGGGGTGCAGCGGACGTGCTACCGGCGCTTCGTCGGTGGAGGGTCCGTCCTCGGCGGCTTCTGCTGGATAGGAGGAGGCGACTTCGGCACGACAGGGCGTACCGGTGGGGGCTTCGACACGAGGCTCCGAGCGGTGGTCAGTCGGATGTGGTCAGGCGGCGAGCCTGCGGTGGGAGCGTTGGGTCTTGCGGCGGGTGTCGAGCTCGGCTTCGAGGACGTCGTCGAGGTGGACGTCGAGGCCGCGGGTGCGCACCTTGCGGTGGCCGTTGCTGGCCTGCCAGCCGCGGTGGATCCAGGACTTCACCACGTCGCGTGTGACGCCGGCGGCGAGTGCCGCGTCGGCTCGGGACACGAAACTGCCCACCGGGTCCACACCTCCGAAGAGTTGTGATCCACAGTGGGCAGGAAGATCCGCGGCAAGCGTGACACGAGAACGTTGACGCGTCAAGCAACACATGGGTTTGAGCCGCTACGAAGAGGGCAACGCCGGCCCGGCGGTCACCACCACACCCTCAACCACCGCCCCGTCCACAACCGTGCGCCGCCTCGTCGTGAACCGCACCGCACCCGTGACCGGGTCGTCGAAGCGTGCGATCTCGCCGGGCGGGTCGAGGAGCAGACGCTCCGGCACCACGATCTCGCCGCCCGCAGCCTCGATCAGCGCCGCCACCGCCGAGAACGGGAACATGTACTCAGGCTCGGTCACGGTCGCCACGCTTCCTGGTAGTCCGGGTGGTCGGAGAAGGGCAGGGCAAGGAGCTGAGCGACCTCTCTCGACGCCGACTCGGAGCCTTCGAACCAGGTCCAGCTGCTCTGCGTGCCGTCGACGACGTGGGCGTGCTTGGCCAGCAGCCGCCGCTTCGCCTCTACCTCGCGCAGTACGCGGGCAGGGTCGTGACGGGCGATGTGCCTGAGGCGCTCGATACCCAGGTCGCCCGAGTCGAACGGCTGGTCATCGTGGAGGGTTCCGTTGCGCACCGTCCAGTCGCGGCTGAGGCACGCCTGCGCCGCCCGCTCGTCCTCGTCAACCCGCGCCTTGATGAACTCCACGATGTCGGTCACGGCGCCATCCTCTCGGTCGAGGTGCCGCACGCCAAGCAGGCGTAGCCCGGCGGCGGACGGTCCAAGCACTCGGCGCACCCGGCAGCGAGCAGTACCAGGCCCGGGTCGAGGCGAAGCGCAGCGCAGAGCTGCGCCCATAACAGCAGCGATGGGAGCTGGCGCGCGTTCTCGATGTTCGCGATGGCCGATCGCCCGGCGGTGGTCATGGCCGCCAGGTCGTCCTGGCTCAACCTCATCTCGCCACGGCGGATGCGAACCGCGTGCGCAACGGTCGCACGCAGAGTGCCCAGGTCAATCGCCACGTCACCCTGCCGCCTGATGCCGGGCAGCGTCGCGCGGCTCGTCGCAGAGTGCGCACTGCGGATTCTTCGGCTGCCACTCGTGGGTGATCGGCACCGGACGCCACGACGACTTCACGGCGGCCAGCTCCTGCTCCAGGAGAAAGATCCTCGACTCGGCGTCGCGCGCCCGGGCCTCCATGCCATCGCGGGCCGCCTCGGCTTCCTGGAGCCGCCAGCGCAACTGCTCCTTCTTCATGCCGCCTCGCCTTCCTGTCGTCCCGCGTCCTGGACCACCCAGCCTGCATACTCTGCCGTCTCGAACGTGGACTTGCACCCGCCGCAGTACACGTGGTCCCCCGTGCGGCGGAGCTTCGAGCGGATCTCGCACCGCGGGCACGCCACCCCCACGATCAACTCCCCGTCGTCGCGTCCCAGACCCAGCGCGCCCCTCGCCCGGCGGTGGAGCGCGGCCAGATCGAGGACACCCTGCCAGCCGGGGACCTCCGAGCAGCGGTCGAGCGCACCGGGGTAGTCCCACATCGTCCCGGACGTCTGGGTGAGCCGGTCGAGGCGCGGCGCGAGGATCGTCACCGACTGCTGCACCGACCAGCCCGCCCGCACCCGCGGCGGCTTCCCGGACAGCCGGCACACGTCCCGGACGACGGCGTCCCAGGCGTCGGTGACGAACCAGATCTCCTGCTGCAAGTCGAGGGCGTCCTCGTTGATCGGTAGGGCGGCGTCGACACGGCGGGCCCGGGGCATGCCGTCACCGCGGCCCGATGTGCCACGAGGGAGGAGCTGCTCCAGATCGCGGTAGTCGAGGACCAGGGCCCGGACGTCGCGTTCCGCTGCCTCGAGGCACCAGAAGCACAACGGGAGCGTGTCGTCGGCCGGGTCGCCGTGCTCGTCACGGGCCAGGCAGTGAGCACCGGACATGCAGATCAACGCACCCACCTTCCCGCGGCCGGGTCCCACGACGCCTCGGCGACGAGCCGGTTCAGGTCCGGGCGAGCATCGGGAGTGCCGGCGGGGACGCGGGTCCACCGGCCCCAGCCGGGACCGGACTCCCACGTCGACCACCACCCGAACTCCTCGCACTCGGCTTCGCCGGGCCAGCGGCCGGACCAGACATCCGTGCCGCAGTCGTGTCCGTCCTCCTCCCAGTCGACGTCGACACCGCCGTTCGGGAGGATGCCCCGGACGACCATGCGGCCGCCCGGCTGGCACTGGATGCGCTGGGTGCCGTAGGTCATGCAGCGGGCGACGTCGCACCCCTTGTTGTGGCCGGTGCCGGGCGCCGCGCCGCAGTCCGGGCAGGTCGCGTCGTCCATCTCAGGTGTCCTCTCGGCGGTGGCAGACGGGCGAGGAGCACAGCAGCGTGGTCACGGCGTCGCTCCGGTCCAGGTGTGGCCAGGCAGCGGCCCGTAGACGTCGACGTGGCCGCCCTTGTGGCCGCGCTGCCGGTCGCAGAGCATGCCGTGGTGCTCGGCGTAGCAGATGAGCTGCGGCCGGTCCGGGTCGGGCGCGGCGCCGGGGTCGGGCGAGCGGCGCAAGAGCAGGGCGGCAGCGTCGAGGCCGACCGCGACGGCGGCGTTGTAGTCACCGCCGAGGTCGTGGACCCGGTCCGCCTCGCGTGCGAGTTCCCGGGCGGCCTGCTCGCGGCCTTCCTGCTGGGCGTCGTTGATGAGCTTCTCGATCACCGCCATCTCCTGCTCGCTCATCCGTCCACCCCCAGCTCTCGGGCGATGGCCTGGATGGTCGAGCAGGGGTACGGCTCGTGGTGCACGTGCCCGCCGTCGTCGCAGTAGATGATGCCAACGGCGCACACCGGCGGCTCGTCGGGCTCGTCCTCGAACAGCGGCACCGGCGCGTGCAGCTCGACGACGGCGCGTAGGGCGGCATACACGTGCTCGTCGCGGTCGGCGTCCCACGGTGTCGTCGGGTCCAGCTCGGCCACTAGCCGGGCGTGCAGGTCGCTCACCGGTCGCCCCCTTGCTCGGCTCGACGTTCGGATGTCCGGCACTTCGAGCAGATGTCGCGCTCGCGGACACCCCCAGGGCAATTGCCGGTGCCGGAAACGGGCGCCGACCCCGCACCGGGCAGGCTCGTCGACGCCGAGCATGAGGTGCCACGGTCCGTTGCCGAAGCACTTGCCGTACAGGCGCTTGATGGTGCTCACCGGTCGCTCCCCTCGGCCAGCCGCTCACGCCGCCAGCGGATGGCGTTACGCCCGTAAACCCAGCCGTAGGCAATCGCCGAGGCGATGAAGCCCCACTGGCGGGTGACGACCGCGTAGCCGATCCAGAGCGCCTGGGCGCCGAGGCCGACGAGCCAGCCCCACCAGAGCTTGCGACCGGCGATGTAGAGCCCGAAGATCCCGACCGCGGCCAGCACGGCGGACCACGCGAGTGCAGCGTTCACCGGTCGCTCCCCTCGGGCTGCTCGGCCAGGTCGAAGAGCCACAACGTCTTCGTGCCCGAGCTCGGTGATCCCGACGCCCGAGGGTCGGTCCACGTCCCACCACCACCCGATCGACTATCAGTGGCTACTCGGGTCCAGCCGTCGAATCGGTAGATGCGGCCTTCGTGCCGGTCGTTGTTCGAGTAAGCAACGGCAGCTGCTGGCGGCCAGTACGGCCATGCACGGGCGCCCACCTCACGCCACAGCCGGAGCGCTACGCGGGTTGCCCAGCGGGCGTCAGGTGCCGTGCACAGCCTGGCCAGTTCGACGAGGGTGTCGCGCGGGCGGCCGGCGGCGGTGCTGCTGACCGTGCTGGCCGAAACGGCGACAGATACCGGCTGGCCCCGGACGACGAGTGCCCAGTTCTGCGAGCCGAACGGACGGTTGTTGGGGCCGAGGTAGTGTCCCCAGGTGCGGAGCAGGACATCCGCTTCGCCATCGTCGATAGTGTCGAAGGCCACGACCGAGAGCGCGAGTGCCAGCTGATTACTCACCGCACACCTCCCTCGCCCTGCTCGTAGAGGTCCGGCTCCGGCTGGCCGACCTTGTCCCAGCAGTGCTGGCACGGGCCGCCGTACGGGTCCTCAGTCGTGCCGCCGCACCCCTCGGGGCACCAGGCGAAGTCGACGCCCTCGGGGACGTCCGCGTACCAGCTAGGCATGATCGGCCTCCTTGCCGTAGAGGTCCGGCTCCTCCATGAGGGCACCGGGGTCGTGCCGGCGGCGGGTCGTCGGCCAGCCACACGGCAGCGGCTCGGGCGGCCCGGGCAGGAGCAGGCCGTGTTCACGGAGCAGTCGCTGGTACGTCGCCTTGTCGTACAACGGCGTGCCGCCGCCTGCCTGCTGCCACAGTTCGTGAGCGGATGGCTTAACCATGGTCGGCCTCCTCGGCGGTCAGTGGGCTCGGCTCGGCGTGGAACGGGCAGTGCGGGTCGACCCGGCCGGGCACGTAGTGGTGCGCTCCCGGGTTGGTGCCGGGCGCTCCGGCGATGTCGACGCGGGCGCAGGTGCACACCGGCTCGACCACACCACCGGACGCGGGCCGGTAGGGGCACGCGTCGTCGCCGCAGTCAGCCGGTGACTCGCACAGCTGGGCACCGCAGCCGCATACCGCGTGCCCATCGAAGGTGTAGACCCGGCCGCCGCAGCCGTAGCACCACATCGCACCCGGTTCGGGGCCGTAGTGGTAGCTCAGGATCTTGACCGGCTCGGGCTGCTCGGCGGGCTCCCAGGGGCCGACGAGGCGGGCAGTCGTCTGCCTGACGACGCGGCTGCCCGGCCGGGTAAGAGCAAACGAGCGAGCGTCCTCCTCGCTGCCGCACTTGTACTGTGGCTCGTCGCCGTGATCCAGCACGACACCCCACAGGTGTTCGCGTTCCCAGCCCTCGGTGGCCTGGCGGCGGCCCTCGGCGAGGCCACGCTCGTAGGCGGCACGCTCGCGGTCGTGCAGGCGCCGGACGGCGGCGGCGAGGTGCTCGCCCAGCGTCGCCGCGTCGTGGTTGACGAACAGCCACTGCGCCATCCCTGCGGTCGCGAGGTCCGGCTGCTCGCCGTCGGTCACCATGGCTCCGAACGTGTCCAGAAGCGCGTCGAGGTTGGCACCGAGTTCCGCGAACGTCTGGTCGAAGCTCGCGAGCTGGTCGGGCGTGGGCTGGTCAGGCTGCATCGGTTCCTCCGGTCTGGGTGCGCTGGAAAAGCTCATATGGGCCTCGCTTCGCTCGCGTGGTCACGGACGGTGCCCGAAGTGCCACGTCTTGCACGACAGGCAGCGGTACACGCCGAGCTGTCCCGTCACTGCGCCACGGTTCCGGGCCAGGGCGTGGATCGCGGCGAGCGCCGCCGCGCGGTTCGGGAAGCGCTGCTTCGGCCCGCACGTCTTGGCGTGGCGGCGCTGCTTGGCCGCACGGTTCTTGATGCTCACCGGCGTCTCGCCCGGTACGCCGAGTGCATCCGCGACAGCCGGCGGCGGCCGCGCCACGCGGCGATCTCCCGCTCTTGGCGATGCCGAGCAGCGGCGAGGAGCGCGGAGATCTGCCAGTCCGTCAGCTCCGGGCAGAAGTGGCGCATGAACTCCTCGGCGCTCACGGCAGCAACCGCTTCCACCACGGGCGGCGAGCTGGGCGCGCAACGTCGTCGGGCCACGGCTCGGCAGTGCCCCGGAAGACCTCCTCGCCCTCGACGAGCGCGCGGATCTCCCGGCTCGGGTCGGACCGCGCCTGCCGCATGGTCACCGTGAGCGGCGGTCCGGCGTCGGCGATGTCGGTCACCGGACCCCACGCCGGTGGCGGGACGCCATCAAGTCGAAGCGCTTCGACCTGCTTCCACGCCCCGTTGCGGTACTCCCACGGCACCCCGTCGATCTCGCACGAGGCGAGCCCCTGCCGGAGCACCTCGGCCCGGAACAGGTCACCGACCCGGTCCGGCCGTCCGCAGAGGTCCTCCCGGGTAAGCCACGGCGAGGCCGGGGGCACGCGGCAGACGTCGCAGACCTCCACCGGCACGGCGGTGAACCGATTGCAGCGTTCGCAGCGGGGCTGCCGCGCGACGGCCTCGGCCATCATCGGCGAAAGCGGCACTCCGGCCGGTCCAGCAGCCACGTCAGGGACCGGAACCCACGTTTCGGTATCCGGCTCCACCTCCGGGGCTTCTGGGTCGTCCCAGGAGGCTCCGAACGGGTCGAAGCGGCGGGCGTTGCGGGCCATCACCTCGTCGATCCGGTCCAGGATGTCGTCGCTCACGCGCCCTCCTTCTCGTTGAGCTTTTGGGTTGCGGCGGCAGCCGCGAGACGGGCCTGCCGTCTGCCCCGGACGGTCTTCCCCCGCGGCACCGTCTCGACGTACCGCCATGTCCGGTCGGGCTTCAGGGAGCAGGTGTGGATCCGGAAGCTGAACCGGTCCGGGCCGTCGAGCGGGACGACGGCGACGTTCCGCTGCAGGTGGTGGACGTAGACCCAGGTGAGTGGCTTCATGCAGGTGGTGCAGTAGCGCGGGACCGGGTCGGGAAGGGCTTCGATCTGGATCACGACGCCTCCTCGACGACGCGGATGTGCCGGTTGTTGGCGGCGGGGAAGTCGCAGATGCGGCAGTGGCCGCTCATCTCGTCGAGGTCCGGCTTGTGCCGGCCTCCTGCACCTCTGCCCTTCCCCTCTCCTTTAGGAGAGGCAGGGGAAGGGGGCATCGTGACTGACGCGTCACGTAACGCGTTACTCACGTGTGACTCACGTGTAGCCGCCTTCTGGCGGAAGCGTTTCTGCCGGTCAGCGGCCTTTCGCTTCCGTTCCTCGATCTCCGCTTTGGTGGCGTTCAGAGGGAAGTACCGGGTGTCCCGGAAGCCGTGCTCCTCGACCGCCCACAGCCCAACCTCGACCAGCCGCCCGATCCACTCAGGTGTGCCGTACATGCGGGCGCGAGCGGTCGAGATGAACCCGTCCGTCTGCGCGTCCGCGATGTACGAGCCACAGCGCGAGTAGAGCCCGGCGGCCGCCGTGCCGACCGCGTCGATCTCAGGCCACTGGTGCCAGCCCTCGTCGAGCCAGTACGCCACCTACGCCTCCTTCTTCAGCCGCTCGGCGGCACGCCGGGCTCGTTCCTTCTTGCGTTCCTGCGGTGTCATCCCGCCCCAGATACCGAGGAGCCCGGCGATCGGGACCGCGTAGTCCGCGCACTGCTTTTTGGCTTCGCAGCCGCGTGGCAGATCCGCTTCGCCCGGTCCCGCAGTTTCGCCCCTTCGTAGCCGGTCTCCTCGGGGAAGAACTCGGCCGCGTCTTTGCCCTCACAGGCTCGTGGCGGCCACGACTCCAGCGGTGGCGCCCCGGCGTCCCGAATGGTCCTCACGCCGCCTCCCGGGCAGCTGCGAACGCCCGCCACCACGCCATGACCGGCAGCGGCAGGTTCGGGTCGACCATCGCCCCGAGGGTGCAGGTGAGCGCTTCCAGGTCGGTCCGGTCGAGGTGGCGGACGGTCCGGTGGGCGGCGGCGAGGTCCTCGCGCATGTCCATCGCGAACGTGATCGCCTGGGCGAGGAGCCGGTCCTCCTCTGCCGGGGTCACCGCTGCACCACCCGCAGAGACCGGGCGATCGTCGTCTTCCACTGCAGCCGGCCGTCCCGCTCCAGCAGGACCAGGTGGTGGTAGGCGGCCGAGGGTGTTGCCAGGCCGACACCTCGCGCCACCTCGCGCACGGTCGGCGCGTATCCGTTCACCGTCCAGTAGTCGGTGATGAACTCGAGGATCGCGGCGCGCCGGCGGTCGCCATTACGGGGTGTTGTCGCCTTCATCCGAGCACGTCCTCATCGGCGAGGTGGCGGGAGTCCATCGACGTCACCCCGGGCTCCCCGTACCGCCACACCCGCAGCGGGATGCCCTGCTCGGCTGCCAGCTCGGCGCAATGCGTCGCCCCGGCCGAGTCGTCGCGGATGAACGCCAGCGCCAAGTCGGCACCCTTGGCGACCATCTGCTCGTTGCGGACGATCCCGGCCCGCTTGCCGAACTTCTGCCACAGCGCCGGATGCCGCTCGGCGAGGATCAGCGTGGCGCCGCGGTACCAGCGGACCCACTGATCGGCGAGCTCGTCGGCGCCGTTCGGGCAGGCGCCGTGAACGACCGCGACCATCGGGACGCCGGCCTCGATGGCCGCGTCGGCGACGGCTTGGAGGGCGAGCCGGGTCGTGGCCGCGTCGTCCCACGTGCGGCTGCCCGTCAAAATCACTCGCATGTCGTGTATCCGCCTTCCTCAGTGAGCAGGACCAGGCCGTGGACTGCGTGCTCGATCGGGACCTCGCGTGGATCGGCGCCGCGCCGCACGAGCAGCCCGAGGTCGTAGGACTCCTCCCGGTGCGACTCGACGTGCCCGTGGCAGCCCGTCACGCCGGAGCCGTGGAGCAGCAGGAGGTTCGCGGGGCCATGGGAGACGGGGTTGCGGTCGCCTCCCATGCCGGCCGGCCGGCGGTGGTGCAGGGACCAATCCCGGCTGCGCTCGCCGACGATCGGCAGCCCGCAGGACGCGCACCGGCCCTGGTCGCGCTCCTGGACGGTGGCGAGGGCTGCGGAGGTGGGGCGGATGCGTGTCACCGGAACCTCCTCGGGTGGACTTCGGTAACCGGTCCGGCGCGATGCCGTGCGGCCGCTGTCTGTTCCGCCTGCCGACGGCGCAGGCGCAGCGCCTGACGCATGTAGTCGTGCGTCTTGTATGTCGCCAGTTCGGCGACGAGACGGGCGTTCGCTGCCTCCAGCTCGGCGATCCGGTCAGCTCGGGCTTCGAGGAGTCCGTCTCGGAGGTCGATCTGCGCCTCGGCGTGCACGGCGAGGAGGCGCCTGCGGCGGAACCAGTCGCGGATCATGGCGGCGGCTTCCGGTCCAGCACCTCGGTGACGTCGCCGAGCTGGCGCAGTTCGGCGAGGGTGGCGTCCCGGATCGTGTTGTCGGCGAGGGTGCCCTGCCGGTAGATCCGGCCGTTCATCAGCCGCCAGCGGCCGTTGCCGGCCACGTCGACGACCTGCGGCAGGGCGTCGGGCTCGTCGTCGAGCTTCGGCCAGGTGCGCTGCTCGCGCGGCGCCGGGGCCAGCTCGACCCGCACTTCGCGTTCGCGCTCCATGACGCGGATGTACGGCATGGTCTGCTCGGTCGTCATGTCCCGCCACGCGCCGGAACCAGTACGGCTGGGCTCGTACCGTCGCCCGCTCTTCACGCCGATGAGCGCCACCGCCGCCTCGGGTTCATTCGACAGTCGCAGCACCAGCGGGTCGGGCTGCGCGGCACGCTGTTCGGCCAGGTGTGCCTCACGCTGCTCACGCCAGGTCTTGCCGGTCACGTAGTCGCGCTTCAGGCGCTCGACCTCGGAGCGGGCATCGCGCAGCTCGGCGGCGGCCACGGCCGTGAGGCGCTTGATCTCGCCGCGGAGGTCGCCGTTCTCGCCGGTCATCCGCTCCAGCGCGGCGAGCGCCTCGTCACGCTCGCGGGTCACCTCGCCGATCTGGAAGTCCAGCTCTGCGTCGGTCGGCACGGGCTCCGGCAGGCTGACGTTCATGCCGTGCGTGGTGCACCACAACGTCTTGTAGTGAGACGGGGCCAAGTATTCCGGGCACGGGGTGCCGTCCACGTGCACCCACCCCTGCACGCCGAACGGGCTCGCCTTCGGCGCGCGGTCGCCGTCCGGGGCCGCGACGATGTACAGCGGTTGCCACGGGCCGGGGCGGTTGCAGCCGCACCGCGGGTCGTCATCCCGCGGTGCCTCAATGCTCCCCAGAGCCCGGCCGCAGCTGTGGATCCACCATGGCCATCCGTTCGGACCGCGCGCCTGCACGGGCTGCTGCGGCACGAGCGCGGCGAGCAGCGGGGACGCGACCTGCTGCGGCTCGGACTCGGCCGGAACGTCATCCGGCTCGGCGGACTGCTCGTGGGCACCGTGAGGCGCGACCGACCCACACACCGGGCAGGGCCCGATAGACCGCTCCGGCTCGGCGGGCTGCTCGCGCACGGCGGTCACCGTGAGCGCCCTGTCGCCTGCGCGCATGAGGCCGTACCCATCCGTGCCACAGCCGTCATGCAGGCAGGTGACCTGCGCAGTCGAGAGGTGCCAGTGCCCCTTGGCGGTCAGTCGCCACGGCGAACCGGCGGCGCCCAGGATGCCGGTCACGTCGTCGGGGATGGGCTGGCCGGGCTGGATGACGGTGCCGATGGGGGTCATGCGGTCGCCTCGGACTTCACGACCGTGCCGCCGAGCGCCTTCGTCAGCTCGACGACGAGCTTCATGGTGGCGTCGATGCCGGACCAGCCGTAGCCGTCGTAGCCCACCGGCTCGCCGACCTGCTCGCCGTTGACGTGGACGATGAAGCCGCGACGGTCGTCGGCCTCGGCGAAGGTGACCTCGTCAGGCGTGAGCTGTTCGGTGTCGATCAAGATGCAGTCGGTGGTCTCGTCGTAGTCGACGCCCTCGACCTGGAAGGTCAGCGATCCCGCCTCGTCGCAGGGCACGTACACGATGACGTCGTTGTTGCGGCGCTGCTGGAGCAGGGCGATCAGCTCGTCGCGGGTCACTGCTTTACCTCCGGTGAAGGCTCATGGATGGCACCGGCGAAGATGTCCACCCCGGCTCGGTACTTCGCGTATGCGTCCTGCCACTCGGCGACGAGGATCGAGTCGTCGAGGTCCTGTCCGGCCACGACCCGGGGAGCGGTCGAGAAATGCTCATCGAGGGGGTCGGGGGCGTCAGCCGCTCCGGCCGGGTACGGGTCGTGGTCCTCGGCTTCGGCGAGTGCTTTCGCGCACGGGTCGCCGATGACCTGGAGCCAGCGGCGCCGGCCGAGGCGCCGGTACAGCCATCCGCAGATCGCGTGCTCGTAGCAGAGCAAGGCGATGAGCACGACGACGAGCAGGATCAGTAGGGCCCCGGTGAGCAGGATGCCGGTCATGACGCACGACCCATCTGCCCGTAGCCGCGCGGCAGCGAATTCACGGTCAGCGCCAGGGACTCCAGCAGCTCCCCGACCCAGCGGCCCCGGACGAGCCCGTCGTCGATGGCGTTCAGCTCCTCCAGGGCGGCCCGGAACGCGTCCTGGTCCATCGAGGCGCGGGCGGCGATGAGCCGCCTCGACCACGCCAAGCCGGGGCGCGGGGCCTCGCCTTTGTCCATCGCCCCGGTGTCGACATTCCAGCCCACGAGCCGGAACCGGCCGACGTCCTGGCCGCCGGTGGAGTGGTCAACGAACGTGTCGCACCAGGCGATCAACGCCGTGGTCAGGCCCTCGCTGCCGCACTCGGTGTTGAGCCGGGCGAAGACGCGTTCGACCTTGCGCCAGTCCTTCGCGAGAGCGGCGTGGTATGCGTCGCGGGCGAGTCGGACGGGCTTGCGGTTGTCCTCGATCACGACTCCTCCTCACGGAGGATGGCCCGGGCCAGCGCGAGAATCGGATGAGGATCGTCCTCGTAGACGTCTCCCCAGCCCTCACGCTCGGCCGACTCCAACAGCAGCGCGGCCTTGTCCAGCAGCTCGACCAAGGCCAGCGCCACCGGAGGGTGCATCAGGGCAACGAAGTCGGCGTGGGCCCGCGACAGGAACCCCTCGCCGATGTACGCCGTGGTGTGCATGTCGGGGCGGTCGGCGACGACGTAGAGGGTCGCCTCGGCGTCGTCGTCCTCCTCGACGGTCCAGGGCGCGTCGGCGAAGAAGCCCACCTCGGCGGCGGCCGCCTCGGCGCGCTCGCGGAGCTTGGCTGCGGCTCGGCGCAGCAGGTCGGCGCTCATCGGGCACCCGCCTTCGCCTTGGCGACCATCCGGTCGACGTCGCCTCGACTCCAGCCCTGGGTGAACGAGTCGATGTCGATCTGCGGCTGCTGGGCGGGGAGCATGACGGGCTTCTCGGTGACGGGCATCGGCGAGGTCAACGGGTCGAACCGCTTCGACTTGGGTGTCTTCGGCAGCTTCGCCGCGGAGTGCTTGGCCGGCCGCCGGTACTTCCGGGCGATGTCCCGCACTGTCGGCTTCCTCGGCTCCACGACCTTCGCCAGCTCGCCGGTCCGGTACTCCTGCACGATGGCGTGGATCTCCTCGGCGTGCTCCTGCTCGTCCGCGGTCAGCGGCTCGTGCTTGCGGGTATTCGCGTCGGCCTCGGACTTCGCCCGGCGCCGCTCCGTCTTCCCGCCGCCCCGGCGTGTCCACGCGAAGGCGGCCACGCCGAGCAGGACGACGCCGAGGGTTATGAGGAAGTCAGCCATCGGTCTTCACCTCTTCGGTCTTCTCGATGAGTTCCGGGTAGATGCCTTGGTCGAAGTCCTCGACGAAGGCGGAGACGGCGTCAGGGAGCGTGGTGTGCCACGGCACGGTCGACCAGTAGAAGACGTCCTCATCGATGCCGCCGCCCTGGTAGAACACGTCGGACGCTTCGACGAGCGCGTAGTCCAGGCCCGGCACGACGGTGAGCAGATACTGGGCGACGGGACAGGCGCCCTCGCAGTCCGGGGCGCCCCGGAACCCCAGCTCCTGCAACCGGATCGCGACGTCTTCGCTGCCGCCCTTGTCGAGCGCCGCGAGGGCCTGCTCGACACCCTCGACGGTCAACGGGTAGGTGGGTAGGTCGGCGTTCACTCGCCCACCACCCAGATGTCGACCAGTTCGGCTGCTACTTCCCCCACCAGGTCGTCCTGCTCGGCCGGCGTGAGCGCGTCCCACTCGGCCCGGGTCATGCCGGTGGAGATCTCACCCCGGAAGGTCACGTTCTTGCTGGACGAGTAGCTGAGCATCACTTCGTCGCTGTCGCTCATCACCGCTCTCCTCGCAGGACGGCCCGCCCGTAGTCGGTGAGCCTGTAGTGAATGAGGTGCTGGGACTCGCCGGGCTCCAGCGGCTCGGTGTCGTACCGGACCCGGATCCACCCGGCGCGGAGCAGTTCTTCGAGGCGCTTGGTGACGCGCATGCCGCTGCGTCGGTCGAACGCGGCCTTGGCCGGCGGCTCGTAGTAGATGCGGCCCTTGCCCTCGGAGACGGCGAGGGTGAGCGCTCGACGCGTCCGCGTCACCGGGAGGCCGTTGACGATCTGGGTCACGGCATCTCCTTGGCGGCGAGGTCGCGGCCCTCGTCCAGCAGGAACTGCTCGGGGGTGAACACGGCCGACTGGATAGCCCGCGCGGACGGGGCGTACGGCCCCTGGAGGAGTGCGCTGACGCCCTCGCGGATCGCGTACAACTCGGCGTAGGCGGACACGAGCTGGGCCTTGTAGCTGTCGATGAGCGCGTTGGTGGTGAACGCCGTGTCGCGATGCATCTGCGTGATGATCGCCCCGACGAGCGGGGCTGAACGGCTGGTCGCCGGACGGCTCCGGGTCGGCGGGCGGGATGCGTCCGAACGGCGCCCCGCAGCCGCACGTCTCGCCGGGCTCGATGCTGGCGTCGCAGCCCGCCTCGCGGTGGATGTTGATGCTGTGACCGCATCCAGCCGCGCATTGGAAGCCCTTGGGCGCCGGGAGTTTGTACGCCTTGCTGGGGTCGAAGGCGCTCACCGGGCACCACCCTGCAGCAGCTCCTGCAGCTCGGCGTCAGCGTCGAACTCGACCCGCTCCGAGCCGAACGGCACGGCCCGGTCGGTCCGGCGGAGGAACGCGTCGAGGTCCCGACGCCGGACCCGCATGACGGCGGTGCCGTCGGGGCTGGTCAGGTTGATCTCCACGGCGTCGCGGTCGGCTTCGACGCGCACCTCGTGCAGGCCAGGCAGGCGGCGGGCCAGGACGTCCCGGCCCAGCACCCACCGCACCGGCGGGTGGCCCGGAGCGAGGACGGTCATGGACACGTCGAGCGGCTGCTCGGTGTTGTAGACGAACTCCAGATTGCCGGCGCCGCCGAGGATCTCGTCGGTGAAGGGCACGCACCGGGTGATGTAGGCCATGGTCAGGACTCCAAAAGCGCGGCGGCAACAGGGCCGGTGACGTACAGCTGGTACTCGTCGGGCGTGAGCACGACCCGGAGGGCGGCGTCACCGATGAGGAGCGGGTCTTCGGGGCTCCACGGCTGCCTGGTCCAGTCCGGTCCGGTGACCATCAGCCGGCGGCGGTGGGAGAACGGGGTGTAGGTCTCGCCGCCCTCGGCGGCGGCCGCGAGGTGCTCAGCGAACGCGTCCAGAGCAGCGGCACGGGACCGGAGCGCCCGGGCGTAGGTGCCGCCGTTGTCGGTTTCGGCGATGAACCACATGGGCGGGTTGTCGACGCCCTTGGTGCGGTCGAGGAAGGTCACGACGTCACCGCCGCGATGAGCGCCTCGGCCTTCACGATCTCGGCCCGGGCGTCCGCGATGCGCTCGGCGGCGTACTTGCCGCTGCGCGCCGCGACATCCGGCTGCTCGTACAGGGCGATCGTCTCCCGCGACCGGGCGATCTCGCCGCGGGCGGCCTCTGCGACCGCCTCGGCTGTCGCCCACTCCTCGTCGAGGATCGGTGCGCCGCCGTAGTAGAGCAGCGACGAGACGTAGCCGTGGACGGTGTTGAGGTGCATGTCCGCACGGCGGTCGTAGAACGCCGCCTTGTAGAAGACGCCGACCCGCTCGCGGCCCCACTCGTCGACGATCGTCGTGTGCATCGCGTGGTCGGTGCTTTCGCGCCTCCAGCCCTTCGGGAGGGTGGCGGGCCGGAACAGCGGGTCGTGCTGGTGGGGCTCGCCGAACGTGAAGCCCAGGCGAAGGAACTCGGGGTCGTCGCTGCCCTTCGTCGGCAGGTCGCAGGACTCGAGCACCTGCCGCTGACCTGCGGCCTCCATGCCTTCGATGTAGCCGGACGGTCCGTCGGACATGGCGCCGAGGAGGTGGAGCATCGGGTCACGGCCGCTGGTGTTCTCGATCATTCGGTACGCTCCTTGTGTCGGCGCCTCACTGCTGTCTGTCCGGGCATGAGTGAGGCGCTGGTCTACGTCTGGGGTCAGAACGGCCCGTCGTCGGACTCGTCGTCTGACGGGTCCACGGCCTGGATGAAGTCCTTGTCGGTGGGCAGCGCGTGCAGCGGCCAGCTGGCAACGAGGGCCACCGGGTTGTAATCGTCGCGGCGGGAGTCGTCCACGTCCGACCGGTTGGCGAAGCGGCCCTTCGAGTGCCGGGCGTTCTGGAAGCCCTGGTAGACCTCGAAGGTCTCCGCGTCGAAGTCGACGACGTAGCCCCACTCCGCGAACAATGAGTCGGCCGGGAAGCCCGAGGCGTCCTCGATCACACCGGCATCGAGCATCGCGGCGGGATTGCCCTGCGTGTGCCGCAGGAGCACGTACCAGTCGTCAACCTGCTGCGTGCCGACGCCGAGGTGCGCGTAGCTGCGCAGGCGCTCGATGCCCTCCGGCGAGGGCTTGGAGTCCGCCTCAACCACGCGCAGCTCGGCCGCCTGACGGCGCGCCCCGCCCAGGTGGGCCTTGCGCAGCCACCCCAGCACGTCCGCGCCGAGACCGTCCGGGTACGAGTCGGAGTGGTTGTAGGCGATCTTCTCGGTGCCGTCGACAACGAAGCCGACGAATCCACGAGTGCTCATCTGTACGCTTCCTCTCATCGGGCGCTCTCGCTGCTGGCCTAGTCACCGCGCGAGAGCGTCTGTCGTTTGCCTGGGGAAGGCCGGCCCGCGGCGGGGAGGCTGACCGCGGGGCGGGGCTCTACGGCTGCGCCTGCTTGCGCGCCTCGACGGCCTGCTCGACCGTGATGGCGTCGTCGGTCATGTAGAGCAGCAGTTCGGCGGCGAGCTTCCGGTCGGCGTCGAACGCGTCAGCGACGCGCTGGGCGTTCGCGGCGCGAAGCTGCAGCCAGGCGAGGACGTCGTCGCGGACCGCGTGCCGGGCCTTGACGCGGCGGCCGGCGCCGAGCCGCCACACCGCGTCCATCGCAACGGTTTCGCCGGTGAGCAGGTCGAGCTGCTGGTTGTCGATCCGGGCGGCCGCCTTGTCATCAGCCCGGGCGGCGAGGGTCTCCGCGAACTCCAGCAGCAGCTCGGCGTTCGTGGTCTCGTTTGAGAGCTCGGCCACGATCTCGGAGATGACCTCGTCCAGATCGAACTGCTCGCCGGTGTCGGCGATCCGCGCGTACGCCTCGGCGGCGATCTTCTGGTAGCGCGAGTGCTTCACGGCAGTTCCTGTCCGGTTTCCTGGAGGTGGTCGGCGAGGGTGTAGATCGTGCGAGCCAGCTCGCGCAGGGACTCGGGCGTGAAGCACTTCGCGACACCGGGCATGTCGCCGACCTTGTAGGCGCCGGGCAGGTAGACCTGCTCCAGCCAGGCCTCGGGGCCGCGACGGCCGATACCGGTCGTGAGCGCGGCGATGCCCTCGCAGAACCGCTGCGACGACCGCTCACGCAGCTCTCGGTGAGTTTTGGCCTGCTCGTCCTCGGCGGGCTGGTGAGCGGCCGCAGGAGTGGACACCCCTGACTCCTCCTGCGGCCGCTCAGCGACCGGCGGGGAGCCATCGCGGGACTCCACCTGCTCGGCCGGTGCGCTGCCCGAGGTCACCCCTGGCCTCTCGGGCAGCGCGCGGGACGGGACCGGAGCGGGCCGGCCGCCGTCCTTGTTGGTGTGGTCTTCGGTGCGCTGGCCGGCGAGGTGCGCGTCGATGTCTTCCAGCGCGGCGTGCATGGCGTCGACGGGGTCGGCGTCAGCCGTTTCAAGATCGGTCCCGCGTGCATTTGCACCGGGGGTGGATCTTGCGACGGTCGATCGATCCACGCCGACCATCGCCGCGATCTCACGCTGAGAGCGCTGCTGCGCCTTCGGGAGCGCCTTCTGCTCCTCGACGACCTTCTCGATGACGGTCTTGGCGATCTCGCGGGTGGGGCGCATGCCGAGGCTCGCGCCGAGCGGCGCAACCCGCGCGTCCCACCAGTCGGCGAAGGTTGGGAAGCCGAGCTGGGTCCAGGCCTGGTTCGTCAGGATCCAGTCGAAGTCATCCTTCGCCTGGGCCATGCTGCGCAGGAAGCTCGCCTCGTGCCGGCGGGCCTGGGCGGCCGGGTCCTGAGCCGCGAGGCGCTCGGCCGCCGCGGCGCGCAGCACGGCGCCGGAGTAGGTGCTCTTCGGCTTGCTCACGCCGCCACGTCCTCGCCGACGAGGGAGGTCAAGGGGATCTCCAGTGCGTCGGCGATGCGCTGCACGTCTTCAAGAAGGAAGGGCGTCACCCCGGTAAGGCGGCGCTGAAGCCACAGGTATTGCTCGTCGATGCTCGCGGCCAGTGCGGAGGTCTTCATGCCGCGGCGCACCATCTCGATCCGAATCGCCATGACGACCCTCTCGGTCAGGCTCTGTCGCATGGACATACTCTCTTTCATCTCGTAACAGATGTCAAGCCTGCGAAATACTGCACTGTCCGAAAGGGTGGCGTTCATGGCATGTCGTGATAGAGAATCACTGGCATGACGACGCCGACCCGCGAGACGACAGCCCTGAACAAGGCTGTCGCGGCGCAGATCAGGTCACTGCTTGGAATCCGGATGATGCGGCAGGCGCAGCTGGCGGCCCGGATGGGAGTAACGGAGGTCTGGCTATCTCGCAGATTGCGGGAGGTCCAGGCGATGTCTCTGGATGACGTTGAACGTATCGCTCAAGCCCTGGAGGTTGCACCAGCCGAACTGATCGCCTCAGCCGTCAGGGGTGCCTGGCAACCTACGCTCCCAAGGGTCGCGCAGGCCGTTCGTCCCCCGGACCGCCGACCAAAGGACAAGCCCGGATCCGATCGCGCAGGGCACCGTACGCGGCGGAAACGCACCCTCACACCCGAAGAGATGTCACTGATTGCAGTGTGAGGATCACCCCATGAATGATTTGATCGCGCTGCACGTCGCGCATCTCCGGTCGGCGGGCATGTCCCCCCGTACCGTCCAGGCGGCCGGGGAGGTACTCGGCCGATTGCACGACGCGCTCGCCGCCGGCGTTGAGTCGACCTCCCGTGCCGAGTTGGAGCACTACTTCGGCAACGAGAAGTGGTCGGCCGCGACCCGCGAGTGCTACTTCAACCACGCTCTGCGCTTCTACCGCTGGGCCACCGATGAGGACGTCGATCTCCTCGACCACAACCCGATGACCCGCATGAAGCGCCCCATAGCCCGCAAGGGCGAGCCGAGACCGCTCACTGACGAGCAGGTCACGGCCATCCTGACGAAGGCGGTCGACCCGTTCCGGCTGTGCGCGATTATCGCCCTGCACAGCGGCCTGCGGTGCATCGAGCTCGCCGGGCTGCACAAAGCGGACATCGGGCCTGAGCAGATCTACATCCGCCGCGCGAAGGGAGGCCAGTCCGCGACGGTCCCGTCGCACCCGGAGCTTGTCGAGCTGGTCCGTGACTTCCCTGACGGACCAGTAGTCGCCGCGGCCGGCGGCCGAGCCGACGCCCGGTGGATCTCGATCCGGTCCGCGGTCTACTTCTCCAGGTCACTGGGAATGCCGGGGGTGAGCCTGCACCGCTGTCGGCACACATTCGCGACCAGGCTGCGCGACCAGGGCGCCGACGCGTTCGTGATCAAGAAGGCGATGCGGCACTCCAGCCTCACCAGCACCGAGATCTACGTGGGCGCGTCGGACCAGGAGTGTCGCCAGGCCGTACGGGGCCTGGCGACACTCGTTGTCACCCCGGTCGCCTGCTAAGACTTCGGAGCACGCACAGTATCGGGCGCCCACTGGCTCTTCGCGAGTGGGCGCCCGAAATTTACAGCAGGCCGGGGTCATTCATTCACGCCGGCGAGGCCTCCGAATCCCGGCTCGACGCAGGTGGTCGAGGACGTCTTCGGTGTTGCCGCCGACCTCAGACGCTATGCGCTGAGCGGACCAGCCGAGGCGCCGGTAGAGGCTGGCGAGGATGGAGCGCGCGGTCATGTGGCCGCGCTGGTGACGGTGGACGTACTCGACGTGACCGCCGACCGCCTCGATCTCCCCGGTGAGTTCGCTGTCCCGGGTTCGGTAGGCGGCGACGACGACCTGAGCGTCGCCAGAGGCGATCGAGCGGGCCGCGTCGGCGGCCGTGGCCCCGACCCGGAGGTAGCCTCCCAGCTCGTGCCCGTGGTGCTGGATGTACTCGAGGCAGGCCACGTCCTGTTTCGCGACGTCCACGCCTCCGGATTTCTGGATCATGATCAGGGCCCGTACGCCCATGAGCATTTCTCCGATCTGGACAGTTAACCGACCCGCAACGTGCGGGTTATCGCACCGTAACTGTCATGTAACCGACTGGCGATCATCCGGACGGATGACCAGCCCAGCATCAAACGGCCTGTTCGCCTGATTGTGGATGCCCACTCGGTGGATGTTCGGCCACGAACACTGCCTCGCCTGGCGAGCCGCGCACCCACCCACCCTTCCGCAGCTCACGCATGCCAAGCATGATCGTTGTCCGCTTCCAGCCCTGCGCCTGGTACTCAGTATTCGATGGAAGGCGTTCGCCGGGTGCCAAGACTCCGGAGCGGATCTGTTCGCGGAGCATCTCCGCAAATGCCTCATATTTGGGCACGGTCATATGGCTACTCCCTGGGTCGCGCCCCAAGGAGATCACCGCCATGCCAACCATGTCAACCAGCCTACCGCCATGCCAACCTGGTTGTCATGGTTGTCATGGTGCGCTACGGTCTGTTCCGAGCCGCTCCCCCTGGGTCGCACTGGAGGGATTGGTTCCCCAGTCACCGGGGCGACGACCGCGGGTTCGTCAGACAGCTTCACGGCCGTCGTCTCGGTGGCCCCATCGCCGTCGAGGCAGAGCTCCATGGTCGAACGTCCGCAACCAGTCTCGATGGCACCCCGGCCGGCGTGAGCGGGAAGCGGGAAGGCGAGGCCCCGACCGGCCCGCCTGGCCTCACCCGCTCGCGCCGGCCCCTGAACGCCGGAGCGGGCGCCTGCACTGGCTTGCGGGCCCCGCTCCGGCCTCCAAACGGAGGGTCGGCAACGTGAACACCGAGCAGCAGGCAGCAGTCCCCGCCGAGCCAGGCGAGATGCTCGACCTGGACCTCGCCACCGTCAAAGCCCGGCTCGTCGACGACGACGACGGACGGATCGTGATCGCCCTCGAAGACGCGGACGGCGTGGCCTACCTGTCGGTCCGGGCCAACATCGACGCCGAGAGCGCCGTACGACGGCTCCGGCTCGCGCTGGAGCGGCTGGAGCCGGAGGTGCGCCGCCGGACGATCGGATACCGCGCGGAGCACATCCTGCTGACCGGCCCGACGCCGTGGCCGAGCCGGTCGTTGCCGGGGCCGAAGCCGAAGTTCTCCGGGCCCCGGCCGATCGGGGAGTTCCCTGCGGAGGGCATGTGAGGGTGGGGTCACCCGTTCGGGGGATGCCCGCCTGCCACGCTAGCGTGGCATCATGAATGGGTCAGCAAGACAGCGACCCGAGGAGCCCGAGATGCCCGCCTTTACCGTCGAGATCCAGGCCAGCAACGCCGACCAGTCCGTGTGGCAGGCGCTGCACCCGGCCGAGAACACCGAGGGCGACAGCGCCGAGACTGTGGCCGTCGACGTCGCGAAGCACCAGACCATCGCCGAGGGCGAGAACTGGCGGGTGTGCGTCTGGGAAGGCGCCGACGCCGACACGGGCGTGCGGGCGGTCGCCGAGATGTACGCCACCGACCTGTGATCCAGCACTTCCACGAAGGCCGCCGCGTCGTCACCACCAAGGAGGCAGCGGCCCTGCGGGGCATCACCGAGGCGTCGATGCGCAAGGACATCCTCCGGCGCAAAGCGGCCGGCACGGTGACCGAGCTGCCCGCGATCGACGGCCGGACGCCCGTCTACTACCCCGAAGACCTCGGCATCCAGGAGGACACCCCGTGAAGACCATCGCCGAGTACGCCGAGAAGTTCCGCACCGAGTACCCGTTCCGGTACGCCATCGCCTTCGGTGAAATGGAAGGCGCCCTCACGGCCGGGGATGACCTGGTCGAGCAGATGCGCCTGCTCCAGGCCGCCCTGAAGCAGGTCGAGGACGAGCAGTCCTGAGACGCACAGAAGCGCCCCGCCCCTCCCGTTGAGGAGGAGCGGGGGCACTGTCGTTCGCGGTGTGGAAGATTCAGCAGGTGGCGAGGGTGAGCCGGGCGGGGACATGCGTTGTCGCGGCAGCCCGTTCGACCTGGAGCTCGGAGACGGATGCCGGCTTTTCGCCCTCGGCAAGGTAGAAGCCGATCGCCTCAGCGAGCGCTTCCTGGAGTTCCTTCATGTTCCGGCCGGCCGCGAAGCAGCCGGGTAGGTCGTTGACCTCGGCCCAAATCTGATCGTCTTCGAAATGGACCGTCAGGTGCAGCACCCGTACGTCGGACATGTGACTTCCCCTCCCTCTCGCGCGCCTACTTCAAACCGGCCTGGGTCAAGATCCTGCTGGTCAGGCCGACAGCGTACTGTTCGCCGTTGCAGCTGGGGAGCGTGATGGGCCGGCATCCCTCCTTCTCCATCTTCACCACATGCTTGCCGCCGAGCGTGCGTTTCCACCCGTTTGCTTCAAGCAGCGCTTGCGCTTCGCGCTGGTTCATCGTTCTGGGTAGCTGCTGGCGCTTCTTGAACCACCGTGGCACGTCGACCTCCGTCCCGTCCATAGGCGGAAGGCCCGAGCGAATCACAGTCCGTGTTCTGACGGCAACTCCACTAACGACTGTGAGTCGTAACGGCGCACTTGTCCGAATTCGCGTCACCCGTCCGAGCGGACAAAACGAAACAGCACCCGCCCGGCCGAAGCCGAGCGGGTGCTGTCGCGGACGACGGGGTTCCTGCGTGTGAGTGCGTTCAGCGTACCCGGGGGGCAGCTTCGGCCGCGTGGGGGCGCTTCTGTGTCAACTCTCGATTGACAGTAACTGCCAGTCTGGCAGTTGCTGGTAGATCACTGGCAGATCAGATCGACGACTGGAACCCGGCCACGGCGTCCTTCGGCTGCTCCATCTCCTTGCGCATCCGGTCGAGCAGCTCGACGAGGGCCGGGGACTGGGCGCGGAGCCGGGCGAAGGAGAGCTCCGCCGGGTCGGGCAGGGCGAGCGGCTCGTCGTCGGCGTCCATGCCGAGCACGGTACTCAGGTCAGGTCGTCGCCGGGGGCAGGACCTTGCGGGCCACCCAGGACACCGCCGCGGTGACGGCCGAGCGGGCGGCGAGCGCACCGACGGCGAGCCAGTAGCTCTTGTCCCAGTGGACGTCGGCGAGCAGCGGGGTCACGGCGAGCAGGACGGCGGCGAGGATGTCGACGCCGATGGACTGGACGAACGTCCGCCAGGCGCGGTTGCGGGCGTCGGTGGCGGCGTCCGCCGGAACGGGGAGTTGGGACATGACCCCTCCTCGGGGGATTCAGGGAAACCGGCTCAAGCCTGAACGGCGAGCCGGGGGATTCAGGGTTCACACCCGTTCGAACAGGTGTACGGTTTCGTCGCATGGACGAGCAATGCGCAGCAACAAAGACCAGCCCGACCGCCGAGGGCGACGTCGAGGTGCGCTGCAAGAAGAAGCCGGGTCACGTCGAGGCGGGCGACCCGCAGCACGAGGGCAAGGTCGGGCCGTTTCCGGTGCGGTGGCGCTAGTACCGGCCGTTCGCGGTCCCGCCGTCGACGAACGACCGGAGCCGCTCGATCGTGGCGGTCGGCTGCATGATCGCGCCGCGGAGGTTCCGCAGATCCCGGGCCAGCGCCTCCGCCTCCGCGCGGCAGTTGGCCAGCTCCCGGCGGACCTCCGCCACCTCCCGGCGCGCATCCGCCGACTCAAGCCGGGCCTGCCGTGTCTCCTCCTGGAACTCCTGCACCCACTTCAAGCTGGAGTCCGACAGCCGGTCCGCGACCTCGGCCTTCCGGCTCCGCCGGCCGGTGAACGCCTGCACCAGCACCGCCAGGCCGCCACCACCGAACAGCAGCGACGCGACCGTCACCAGCAGCTGCAGCCACGGGTTCACGCCGGACCTCGCAAATCCCGGCGGATCTGCTCCGCCCGCCACGTGTTCGCGCCCGCCCACGCCAGGCAGATCGCGCCGGCCAGCAACGCCCGCCAGCCGAGCGTCGCCACGGCCGCCGAATACCAGATGAGCGCACCCGCGCCGATGAGCATGCCCGCCTGCTCCAGCTGCATCGCATACGGGCGGCGCAGGACGATCCCGGTCAACCCGAGCAGCCCGGAGAGGAGCAGCCCACCGGACCAGACGTGCAGCGCCCAGTCACGCAGCAGCGCTGCGAGAGAGTCCGGGGGCGGAGCGCCGATGGTGTAGGCCAGACCGACGAGCAGCGACACGACGAGCAGCAGCACCTCGTGCGGCCTGTGGCGGCCGCTCACCACGACCGTCCGGCCTTCCATTGACTCAGCTCTCGTCCGGCACGAACCGCAGAGCGGCGAGCTTCGCCGCCACCTTCCCGGCGAGCACGTCCAGGTCGGCGTCGGTCAGCGTGACCGGCCGCGGTGCGAGCAGCTGCCCGAGCGGGGACCCTGCGGCAAACCCGGCCGCCTGCGGGGAGAGCTCGCCGATCAGCACGGCGCGCAGCCGGGCCTCATCGTGCAGGATGTCCCCGACCGTCCGGTCCACGTTGCCGTTCAGGGCCGTGCCGGTGCCGGGCACCTTGTCGCTGAGATTCACGTCTGCCACTCCTCCGATCGTGGCCCACGGCTGTTCGCCGTCGGCCCGCTGGTCGCCGACCACAGAGAGGTGGCCGTGCGTGAAGTGCTTGTCCGATCCGTCGTACGGCCGCCACACCCACGCGCCGTAGGAGCCGACAGCATGGTTGCTGAAGATCTGCCCGTTGCTGATGCCGTACTTGGCCCGCGGGTCGTGGTTCCGGCGGATGTCGTCCAGGACCTTGTGAGCGTCGAGCCCGAGGTCCGGGCGGTTCGGGAAGTCCGCCGCGGTGACGATCTGGCTGCCCCAGCCGGGGAAGTCGTGCGGCGTGTGGTCGGACGTCGGATCGTGCGCGGCGTCACCGATCAGGCCCCACTCGTCGGCGCCCGTCGCCGGCGGGGCCGCGCGCGAGCCGGTCTTCAGCTGCCGGTGCAGGACCAGCAGGGATCGTGCAGCTCTCCAGGCCATGGCCACCCTCCTACGACTCGGGTGAGACTTCGATGGAGCGGCGGTTGAACGTGCCGGTCCCGGCCGTGACCCGGTAGGTGATGCACGTGTTGTACGCCGTGCCGTAGGTCAGGCCGGAGATCAGCCGGTTGCCGTTGTGCTGGCACTGGTGCCCGGAGCTGGCGCTCTGCGGTGCCGACGCGGTGTTGTCGTCGCTCGCGAAGACGACGGCGCCCGACCCGACTGTCGTGCCGGCCCGGACCTCGACGCTCGTGATCGTGAACGCCAGGCTGGTGCTGTTACGGCCGGTGCACGACCAGATGACCGACACCTGCCCGGAGTACGGGGCGGTGAAGCTGACCCCCACGATCCCCGTGGTGGTCAGCGTGTTGACGTACGAGGTGCTGCTCGTCGTGCCGTCCGCGGTCGTGATGTCGCCGTTCCACACGGCCGGGATGTTGAAGTAGCTGGCCCGGATCTTCTGACCGGCCGCGTAGCTCGCCATCGGCCCTCCTCACTTCGCGAAGATCGGCGGGTTCCACAAGGCCACCGCGGCGCCGGCCGCCTGGGCCTTGGACACCGTGTTGACCGAGCGGGTGACGGTGAACTCCTGCGGGTTGAGCACCGCGAAGTTGTCGAAGACGAAATCGACCGGGGCGGTGTTGGTGTTGCCGGTCATGAGCCGGCAGATGCACCCCACGGTGGTGCCCGTCTGCAGGTCCGAATTCGACGCCTGGTAGACGAGCTCCCACCGCGGCTCGGTCGCGCCGTCGGCGTAGACCTTCGCCCGGATGACGTCGTTGTCGTCGATGTCCGCGACCAGGATCCGGTTCACGGACGTCGAGTGCGTCGTCGCCGACAGCTGCGACGCCAGCTGCACGTTCGCCCCGGCGATCTTGGAGATGACCCGCAGCGTCAGTGACGAATCGGTGCCGATCTGCACGTCGATCCAGTACAGGTTCGATGCATCCGCCCGGCGGAGCATGACGCCCCAGTTGATGCCCGCCCCGGTCGGTGTGACCCCGACCGTGTTGTACACCCGCACCCGCTGATACGGGGCATAGCCCATGTCGAGCGCGATGTGATGCTCCGTGTTGATCGCGGACACCGAGATGTGGGCCAGCCCGGCCGCGTTCGAGAACAGCGACGCGGTGCCCGCCCCGACGCTCCATGCCTGGCCGCTGTCCGCGGTCCCCCAGCCGCTGGATGCGGCCGGGACGAACGTGTCCCGGACCATCGAGGTGATGTTCGTCGCGGTGACCCGCTCGCCAGCAATGCCGACGTCGAGCGGCAGATCATCGGCGACGGTCGTCCACACTTCGGAGCCGCCCGAGGTGGTGGCCACGTACAGCGTGCCCGCGGTGGCGGTGGCGGAGGCGATCAGTGCGGAGCCGCCGGTGTCGAAACGGCCGACGAACTCGCCCGTGTCGCCGGTGTCCGCGGCGAAGACCGCGACCCGCCACGGCGCGTACGGGCCGGTGTTCGCCTCGACCCGCCACGACGTGGCGTCCCACACCTCGTTCGCGCCCTCGAGCGCCATGTCCAGCGTGCCCGGCGGGTACTGGGCAGGCAGGTTGTCGCACGTCATCCGCTTGCCCGGGCGCATCGCCAGCCACGGCGCCCACAGCTCCGGATGGTCGATCAGCTGCAGCACCAGCCCGGGGACGCGCATCTCCTCGACGGTGCCGAGGTTGACCCGCCAGCCGGCCTCGTCGACGAGCTGCGTGTCCAGGGCAACGTTGACCGTCGCCGCGTCCGCGTAGACGACTCCGTTGTTCGCCGCCACATGCTCGGTACCGACGACCGTCTGGGAGCCGCCGGCGAGCCGGGACACCGTCCACTGATTCCGGACCCGCTGATCGTCCTCGGTCGGGGAGAACGGCAGTTTCACCTGCTGCCGCCGGGTGTCGAGGGCCATCGTCGCCGCGAGCGACATCCGGTCCTGCGCCGCGGTGTAGGTGATGCCGGCGTTGAACCCGTCGTAGAGCAGGCCGCCGTCGACGGTCTCGCAGTCACGCAGGATCGCCAGGGCCGTCGCGATCGCCTGCGGGCCCATCGTCGCGGTGCCCGACGTCGAGGACACGCTGGCGGTGATGCCCTCCTCGGCGGCGATCCGGGTGATCCGCGCCCCGGCCGTCTCACCGACATAGGCGGTGAACGCCTCGTACGGGTCGATCGCGGAGGCGAACGGCGCCCACACGACCAGGTGCGCCACGGACGGCGCGGACTCGTCGGCGATCCCCGTGGGGTTGATGACCGCCTGCTTCACCGCGCCGAGGGTCGTGGTCGTGATCAGGATGGAGTTCGCGGTGCCGTTATCGATGGTGATGACGACGTTGAGCCCGCCGCCGATCTGCTCGCCGGTGACGACGATGTTGTGCCACTGGCCGTCGTCGACCGCGACGTTCGTCAGCAGTGGCCCGCCCGCCGCGCCCGCCGCGGTGATCCACTGCAGGTACAGGCCACCGTCGACGAGCTGGGAGACGTCGATCTCCCACGTGGCGATCGTCCCCAGGGTCTGCCACTGCAGGACCGCGTTGAACGCCCCAGCGTCCAGCGCGTTGCACTTCACCGAGAACTCGACCCGCCAGTCGTTCGGCGACCCGCCCGATGGCACGGCACCGACCAGGGTGCCGCCGACGCCGTTCGCCGAGAACGTCGGCACCGCCGCCGACCCGGGCGGGCCCGCGGCGGAGGCAAACGCCACGTACGTGCCGGGCTTCACGTACATCGCCGTGCCACCAGCGACCGCCGATTCGGCGCGCACCGCCGCCACGCCGTCCTCGAGCGGCCAGTAGGCGACCGGGTTCGTGCGGGGATAGCAGCGGCGCATCGGCGACTCCAGCGCCGGCACGCCCTGACCCAGCCGGCGCAGAATCCCGGACGCGGAGACGAGCACCTCGGCGATGCTGTCGTTGCCCTCCGGCCACACCGGCACGATCTCGTCGGCGTAGCCCTGGAACCGCTGCGTGTACCCGGTTCCCGGGTTCATGGAGATCCGCACCGGCGTCTGCCGGCGCACGTTCGGGTAGTAGATCGACGACGGGTGCCGCGGCGAGAACCGGCTGTCGACGTTGTCGAGGCGGAACCCGACCCGCGTGGGCTGCGTCTGCTGCCCCTCGTCGGCCGCGCCGAACATGAGCCGGACCTCACCGCGGGACCGGGCGGACACATCCGTCCAGGACCACGTCGCAGGATCAGCGGTCAGGTCCGCCCCGAACGCGAACTCGATCCGCGAGGCGATCGTCACCGGGGCTGCCTCCCCAGTGCCAGCTGGGCGTCCCCGCCCCAGTTCGTGCGGATCTCCGTCCGGAACTCGCGGAGCAGCGACTGCACGAGCGGGTCGCCACCGAGGAGGGTCACCTGCACCGAGAGCGGGCGGTTGCCGGTCGGCGAGACGGAGAAGCCGTAGTTGTCGCCCGCGACCTGGGCCAGGCCCATCGCCCGGGACTGGGAGATACCCCGCAGCGGCAGGTAGAGCTCGCCGCCGGTGGCCGGCTCGCCGAACAGGACGGTGCCCGGGTTGCTGGGCGGGACGATCATGCCCTCGGCGGCGTGGTAGCGGATGCCGCCGGACAGGTAGTTGTCGCCCTGGTTCCGCGAGTTGCCGGTGGAGGGCCGGCCTGTGGTCTCGTTGAAGATCTGGTTGTGGACCCGGACATACACGTCCTTGTCCTTGAGGCCGGCCATGAGCCGCAGGGTGTGGTCCAGGTTGTTGATCGCGGCGGTCAGGCCCTCGATGGCGATCGTTGTGTTCACCGTGTCGGGGATGCTGCGGTACTTCCCGATCAGACCGTCGATCTCCTGCTGGGTCAGGCCTGCCTGGCGGAGCTGCTTCTCCAGCGACGCGGTGTTGGCGTCGTAGGAGGCTGCCGCGTCCTCGGCGGACATGCCAGCGGCGACCTGCGCCTGGTACAGCTGCATGTTGGCGGTCACCGAGGCCAGCACGGACTCGCGGTTGGACTGGCCCTGCTTCGTGTTGATGTCGAGTGCGTCGGCGTGCTTCTTGAGCGTCTTGGCGTTCTCTTCGAACGTCTCGCGGACGTGAAGCTGCGACTCGGCGACGCTGAGGGTGGCCTGGTCGATGTCCATCAGGGCGGTGAAGATCTTGCCGGTCATCGACGCCGCGAGCTTGTCCGACGACACTGTGGTCGCGTTCATCTTCGCCTGCAGCAGCGTCAGGTCCTCGCCCTGCTGGTTGAAGGCGTGCCCGGCCGCCTCGGCGGCCTGACGCAGACCGAGCTGGGTCTGCTGGAGATGTTTCGTCCTATCGTCGGCCTCGCCGAGCAGCGAGACCGGGATCGTCATCCCGCCCGACGCGATCGCTGAGACGATCGGGTGGTCCTGGATGAACGAGTACGCCTTCTCGGCGCCCTCGACGATCCCGCCGAAGCCGACGATGACGTACGAGATCCCCTTGGTTAGGTCATTGAGGGCGGCCGCCCCACCGTCGGCGCCGTCGGCGATTTCGCTCATCGCGTACCCGGTGGCCGTGCCGAGTCGCTCCATGCTGTCGGCCAGGGCGTTCACCGCGGGCTCGCCCTTGTCGACGAGCGCCTCGACGCCGTGGATGATCCCAGTGGTGAAGCCTTCAAGGCCACCGACCAGCGGCTCGACGTACTTCTGCGCCTGGTCGAACAGTTCGCTGAGGTGCCACGACCGGACCATCGGCCCGATCGTCGACAGCGCGTGCAGAGTGTCGTCGGTCAGCGGCCGGGTCGCGTTGACGAACTCGGCCTGCAGGTCGTTCAGCGTCCGGGACCACGCGGACTGGAACCGCTGTGGGTCGCCGAGGATCGCGCCGACGATGCCGATGCCGGCCACACCGAACCCGGTCGCACCGGCGAGAGCACCGCCGACCGCGGCGACGAGCGGGATGGCCAGGCCGGCGCCGATGGCACCTCCGACGGCCATGATGCTCGGGCTGCCGGAGGCCGACTTGAGGCCGTCCTCGACGCCGAACTCGATGCTGTCGGCGACGCTCTTGCGAACCTTCGTCAGCGCGGCGAGGCGGCCTTGGGCGTCGCCGAGCTTTTTGAACACGTCGACGTCGCCGGTCTTCTGGAACTCGTCGGCAAGCTTGCGGACCTCGGCGCGGGACTCGCGGAGCCGGGCGTCGAGGATCGACAGCTTCATGCTCTTGGTCCCGATGTCGCCGATCTTCTGGCCGGCGGCGTCGGCCTCGCCGCCGAGCAGCTTCATAGCGGCCGCGGCCTTCGCCGCGTCCGGTGGGATCTTGTCGAGCTCCCGGTCGAGCTTGGAGACCTTGTCGCCGAGGTCGTCGGTGGCTTTCTTCGCCGACTCGACCGGCGCGACGAACTTCGCGACGTCGGCCTCGAGGGCGACGCTGACCTTCCGGCCCATGCCACACCCCCGGAACGGTTCGGATGATCAGCGGAGGGTGAGACTGGCGTCACTGCGTCACACTGCGGCGGTGACCACCGACACCCCCGCGCCCACGCCGCCGCGGCACATGAGCCCCAAGGTCGCCCTGCTCGCCAGCCTCGGCGCCGCGACCGTGCTCACCGCGGGCGGATACCTGTACACGACTTACATCGCGCCGCCACCGGCGCCGGCCGCCGTGGCGACCACCGCGTCGCCGACCCGAGCCCGCACCCCGGAGCTGGTGGCCACGCCCGGCGCCCCGCCGGTCGTCGACCGGACATGCTCCGACTCGGCGGACTGGGATCGCGCCGGCGGGACGACGCTCATCGACGCCTACATCAACAACCAGGACAGCGGGAACATCAACGCCGCGACCCTGCAGAAGGACTGCCCGCAGTTCCTGCCGAAATGGCAGCAGGCCCAGGGCGGCATCCCCAGCGGAGTCACCTCGGCGGTGCCAGCCGACGTGAAGCCGGGCACCTACGAGACAACCAGCGCCGACCTCGACAGCTGCTACTGGGAGCGCTCGAAGAATGGGAAGATAGTCGACAACAGGCTCATCACCGCGTCGACGGTCAAGCAGCGCGTGACGATCAAAGCCACCGACGACACATTCGTCAGCCGCGGCTGCGGAAGCTGGGTTAAGGCCGCGTAGGCCGCTGCGGCACCCGGTGGATCAGTGAGCCGGGATAGGGCTGGTCACCGTAACGGTCGTGCGACCGGCCGAACCCCACACAGCGGAAACACTGCAGCGCCAGCTCGGCCTTGTATTTGTCCTCGTACTCCGGCTTCGTCGTCACAGCCAGGTTGCCGCCGCAGCCCGGGCACCGGGTCTCCCGATACAGGCCCAGGGCCAGCATCCAGGCCTGCTCGGTCTCGTCCCACTCCGGCTCCGGCCGGGACGAGACCAGCACGCCCCGGTGGTACTCGTAAGACGTGGCCGGCTCCCAGCCGCGGAACCGCTTCAGGCTGATGCCGAGCCGTTCCGCCGCCTCGACTTCAGCCCTGAGCTCGGGGTCGTCGTCGAGGCGGCGGGCAGAAAAGACACGTCGACCTTCGACTGGTTGAGGTTCCACACTTTGGTCGTGACATCGTCCCACTGGCCGTCGGTGAACCGCTCCTCGATGAGGACCGTCATCGTCTCGTCGTCGAGCTCCGGGCTCACCAGCGATGCACGGATGAACGGCTCCCAGAAGTCATCGAAGTTGATCCCGTACCGCGCGTCCTGGATGTGCTTGGCCTCGATCTGCCCGTCGTCGTTGCGGCGCGGCGGGTACAAGTCCCGCAGCGCCTTGAACTCGGGCTTCGGCAGCGCCTGGAACAGCAGCGTGACCGTCTTCGCCTCGACCTGCTCGAGCAGGTCGGCGACTCGCTGCTCGAGCTCGGGCGCAACGGCGCCGGCCGAAAGCGAGTCCCGGACGCCGCTCTTCGCCTTGTCGCGCTCGGAGACGGCCCGCTCGTACTCGTCGACCAGGTCGGGGTCCATGCAGTGCGGGTACGGCAGCGTGCGGGGCTTGCCGCCGCGGATGAGTGCTGCAGCGTCGGTGGTCATGCTCACCGCCCGCACGTCGGGCAGGGTGGGGTGAGCCACCGAGCGACCTGAGAGTCGGGCTTGACCGTCATGGGAACGGTGACGGTGTGGGTAAGGCAGCGGGTGTCGTCGAGCGGGTCGGTCTGCTGACGGCCGTCGGCGGTCAGCGTGAACATCCGCAGCGTCAGCTGGCCATCCCTGAGGGAAGGACGTTCACCGGCAGGCACGTGGTTCGGCTCGATGCCGTTGGCGCGGAGCCAGCCGAGTAGCTGGTCGCGAAACACGGGTTCGTCGCGCGCCAGCAATTGCATGTAGTCGTCGTCGGGAAGGTCTCGTTGCATTGCGGTGGCCCGTTCCTGGTGGCCCGGCGGGTTGGAGGAAGGACGGCCCGGGCCACCGGATGCCGTCCTCCCAGACTGCGGATCAGGCGACAGCCGCGCGGAGGTTCGGCTGGCTGGAGATCGTGAACGGCATCTCCCACTTCTCGATGCTGTTCGCGGTCGGCTGGAGCCGCTTCTCCCGGCCGCACGTCACCGGGTACACCTCGATCAGCTGCGAGGAAGCCCACGCCGTCGTGCACAGCACGCCGCGGCGGATGACGATGAACCCGGTCACGTACTTCGTGAACGTGTTGAAGATCGTGTCCGTGGCCGTCTGCTTCTTGAACCGCAGCGCCGTGCCCGAGAACGAGTCCCGGCCCGGATACGTCGTGTCGAACTGCCCCGACAGCGGCGTCGTCGGAATCACCGCCGACGTCGCCTCGAAGCCCATCAGGCCGTCGTCGGTGATCGTGTCGTGCAGCAGGATGCCGGCGTTGAGCTCGGTGGTCGTCGGCAGCGCGATGTTCGCGATGGCCGACGCGAACGCAACGCGGGTGTTGCCGTCGGCGAAGACATCAGCCACGGTCGCTCTCCTTCTTCTCCGCCGCGGCGGACTTCTTGGCCCGGGTAGCAGAAGACCCCGCCTCGGGCGGGGTCTCGGGGTCTTGCAGGACGGGATCGTGCAGGCGGTCCGGCTCCGGCGGCGGGCCGTCGACGGGCTCCCAGCCCTGCGCCAGCCAGTACGGATCGGCGGGCAGCTGGGCGTAGTGGCCGGTGCCGGCGTGATACATCCACGGGTGCGGGTTCATCGTGGTCATCGCGGCCTCAGAACTTGATCAGGTCGTAGGTGACGCCGGTCAGCGCACCGGAGAACGTCACGGTGGCCACACCGGCGCTGTTGACCGCGCCCGGCGGGACGTAGATGTATCGGACGCCCGTCGACGGGCACGCGACCGCGGTGACCGTGCCGGGGTTGCCCTGCGCGGTCACGTTCGGGTCGAGGACCGCCACGTTCGTTGCGGTGCCGGTCGTGACGACCCGAAGGACGCAGCCGCCGCCGGGGATGATGTCGTTGGCGGAGATGGTGTCCGAGGCGGTCGGTGTGTACGGCGCGGGCGTCGTCCCGGTCGTCAGCACCGATTGGGCAGCATTCAGCGTCATGCCAGTCCCTTCAGGACGTCGCTGTGGTCAGGAGGTGGCGCGAAGCCGGTAGGACTGCACGGCGGACATCACGGTCGTGCCGGTGATGTCGTCGCGGACTGGGGGCTGGCTTTCCTCGAGGCGGATGCGTCCGCAGGAGAGGCCAGGGATCGTGGGGCTGACGTCGAGCAGCTGGGTCCGTGCGCGTTGCGCGCCGGCCCGGGCGGACGCGGCTGTGTCGCCGACGGAGTGGACGATCCAGCGGACCTCGCGGACCGAGGACCGGCCGTTGACGGCGTTGTCGAGGTCCTCGGACGGGTAGCCGATCGAGGTGTAGACCACCCAGTACGGCCGGGCCGCGCCGTTGGGTACGGCCCCGTCGTAGACCGGCCACACCGGGGTGAGCGGGTCCGCGGCGAGCAGGTCGAGACCCGCCTGTGTGAGCGCCTGGTCGAGGCCGTCGGTCATCCCGGATCCACCTCGGGCCCGTCGACGTAGCCGCCGGTCAGGAGCTTCTCCCCGAGGTCTTCCATGTAGCCGTAGAAGGTGGCTTCCTCGAGGGAGAGCCCGGGGTCGAGGTGCGGGATGGGTGCGTTGTTCGCCGAGCCGAGCTCGAGCAGACGGCCGAGTCCGCCCTGGAGCTTCTCGGCCTTCGGTCCGATCTCGGCCGAAACGACGGTGCCGTGGGCTTCGACGTCGTAGCTGATCGCGCGCGGATAGTGCGGCAGGTAGTTGCGCTTCGACCGTTCGCGGATGATCCGCTGCGCTTCCCGTTTGACCTGCAGCGCGCCCTTCCCGACGATCTTCTTCGCGTCGGGGACGGCCCGCTTCCACGCCTGCTGCAGCTCCTCGGAGAGTTCCTCGAGGCCGGTGGCTTTCGCACCCATCAGCCGCTCACCTCGACCATCGGGAAGCGACGGGCGGTCAAGTACGTCTGGTGCGACGGGCCGCGGAGCTGGAACGTCCGGCCGGCCAAGTCGAGGTCGAGGACCGACGAGACCACGGTGACGAGGTCGTCGGGCTGGACACCCGTCACGGCCACCGGCACGTGCAGCTCGAGCTGGCCAACGAACACCGACGCCTCACCGACGACGGTCGGCGACGAGGCCGGACTGGCCTGCTTGATCTTGGCCTTGCCGGTGTAGACGGTCGTGTAGGTCGGGGTGACCGCGCCGGTCTCCCCGTCGGTCGTCGTGCCGGTCTGGTGCTGGACGGTGACCGTGTCGGGCATGTCCTGCTCGGCGCGTTGCCGGCCGCGGAGCGCTGTCGTGTACGCCGACATGCGACCTCCTCAGCACGGCTCGTCGGTGACCCCCGTGTCGGGCCGGATGGTGATGCCGGTGTCCGAGGCGGTGATGCCGGTGTACGGGCGGGTCGTGGTACAGCTGTGCGCGACCGCCTCGGCGGGCGTGCGGAACAGCGCCACCGTGCCGCCGTACCGCGGCCGCGGATTGTCGACGACGATCGGCCCGGCCGTGACGAGCACCGGCGGGTCGGCGAGGGTGCCGCGGCTGAGCGCGACCACCGCACCGGGCCGGCGGGAGGCGGGGACGACGACAAGCGGGCCTGATGTGGCCGCGTCGTACAGCGACCCGCGGAGCAGCAGCGCGGCGCCGGGCCGCGGCTTCGGCTGATAGGTGGCGACGAGCGGCTGCGGCGTCGCGGCTGCTGCGACGACCACGTCCTCGAGGGAGGACCGGAACAGCTGGACGGTCGCGACCCGCTGTCGTGCCGGCTGGGCCACGACGAGCGGTGGTGGTGTGGTGAGGACCGGGTCGTCGGCCAGCGTGCCGCGGATCGTGATGGCCGAGCCGGGCCTGGGCCGCGGCTGAGCCGTGATGACGAGCGGGCCGGGTGTGAACGCTGTGGGAGGCGGGGCCGTGTCCTCGGTGGAGGCGCGGCTGGTGAACGCCACCCCGACCGGCCGTCGTGCCGGGCGGGCGACGACGATCGGTGCCGGGGTGGTCAGGACGGGGTCGTCGGCGAGGGAGCCGCGGGTCAGGATCGGGACGTTCGGGATCGACCGGCCGACGATCGCCACGGCTCACCTACCAGGTCGACGCGCGGATCGCTGCCGGGCCCGGGCCGACGATCGGCTGCGGCGTCACTGCCGCCGGTGCAGCCCCGGCCGACTTGATCGCCAGGGAGAAACTCACGCCGGGCTTCGTCGCCGGGGTGATGCTCGACCACGTCTTCGCGCCGGTCGCGGAGCCGGAGGCCAACTGCTGGTAGGCGGTGGCCAGCGCCTGGAAGCCGCCCGCGACCTGGCCTTGGCCGAGGTCCGTCGTACTGGATGGGTCGGTCTCGACGAGCGTCGTGCCACCGCACGCGGCGGACATGACGACGATGAGCAGGTCGTCGGAGCCGGTCGGCGTGACCGTCGGGCTGTCCATGTTGCCGGCGTTCGGGCCGGCCGTGCCGACCGCCTGGACCAGGGTCGGCGTGGTGTCAGCGCCGGTGACCCGGACCATCACCGCGGCGACGTCAGCGCCCGAGCTGTAGGGGAAGTCGTACGTCGATGGCTCGCTGCCGGCGACCTTCGTCCACAGCTTCCCGGTGACGCTGCCGCCGTTCGCGGAGCTCGTCGCCGTCCAGCCGGCCGGGGCCGTCAAGTTGGCGATCACCGAGTCGCCCTGGGCGATGGCGAAGACGAGCAGGTCGCCGGAGGCCGTGGAGGCCGGCAGGCTCGCCGTGAGCGGGCTGGCTGCGTCTTCGCTGTAGTGGGTGGCCGAGGCCACGGTTGCGGCCACGGGCCACCCTCCCCGCGGCTGCCTACAGGACGGCGCCCGTCAATTTCTGCGCCTCGAAGAAGAAGTTGTTGACCGAGGGGACGGTCGTCGTGCCGAACGCGACGTTGTTGAGCGTGTTCAGCGACGTGAACGCCGCGCGGAACGACGTCACCTCGGCCTGCAGATACGTCCCGCCGGGCAGCGAGCCCGTGAGGTAGGCGTCGTTGGGGATGATGTTCGTGTTGTTGAGCAGCGCGTTCATCCACACGGCCTGCCGGAACGCGTCGCGCAGATTGACGACGATCGTTCCCATACGCACGTCGAGGTCGGGCTTCGCCAGACTGAATCCCATGCTCATATCAGCAGCGCTCGAACCACATCGTGGCGTTCACGTTCACAGCCGCCGGGGCGGTGCAGCGCAGGCCGATCAGGTTCGACACGGCCGTGTCCGGCGAGGTGCCGAGCGGGAAGTCGTAGACGAGCGTCCCGCCGTTCGGGGTGAGCGTGAACCGGTCGACGAGCGTCGGCGTGGTCGGCTCGGCGGAGTAGTTGTACTTCGTCGTGAATCCGGCGGTGATGCTGCGGCCGTAGACCTGCACGACGGTCCCGGACGTGCCGGTGCCGTCGGTGGTCCACGTGACGAGCTCGACCACGACCGGGACGGCGGAGGCGGTGACGCCGTCGAAGCCGATCCGGTACTTGATCAGGTCCACGCCGAACTGCGCCGGCGCGATGACGCTGAGCACGGTCTTGGCGGTCGCCGCGGAGAGCGCCACAGCGGCGCCGACCTCAGCGGTGTATCCGGCCTTGGCCATCGGGATACTCCCTCATGTCGAAGAGGCCGGAACGTCGGCCGCGGTGAATCACGTTGTGAGCGGGTCGGTGACGGGCACGGCAGTCCAGTGCCAGTCCCATGCGGGGAAGTCGTAGAGCGGTGTGCCGGCCGAGCCGTACGAGGTGCGGGCCTCGGCCAGGATGTCCGTGCGGCGGGCCCGGTCCCACGACACGTTGTGGTCGTCGGTGCTTTCGGAGGCGGCGCCGTCGGGGTTGCGGAACGCGATCGCGGCCAGCTCGATCGCCCAGCCGAACAGCCGGTCGTCGACGGTGTCGAAGCTCGTCTGCCCGGTCGCTGACATGAGCCAGCCGGACGCGACACGCCGAGCCACCACGGCGCTCGACGTGTCGACGTCCTGCTGCAGGTAGGAGGCGAACTCTTCGATCGTGAACAGGTCCGCCATCCCGACCTCCTAGTTGCCGTACTTCGCGCGGAGGTCGCTCTGGGACAGACCGCCCTCTTCGACGGCCTTCGTCTCGTCCTCCGAGGCGCCCTGCGACGCGGCGTAGGCCGCCCAGTCGGCGCGGGACGCGTTGCCGCGCGGCTTCCCGCCCGCCTGCGCGGCGTCGACAGCGGCCTGGGCCCGGTCGACGCGTTCGGCGATCGTCGCCGCCGCGGCCGGCTGCTCGGTCACCGGCACGTTCGGCGGCTCACCCGGGACCGGGGTCCCGGCCGGCACGGCGACGTGCTCGCCGGCGAAGCTGTCGGCCTCGACGAGGTAGCCCTTGCGGACCAGCCGCTCGACGTCCTCGGGGTTGGCGTTCGGCGGGACGGGCGCACCGGCGTAGTAGCCGAGCAGCACGTCACCGCCGGAGACGGGGTCTGCGACGCGGAACGTGACGTACGCGGCGAGGACCTTGTATTCCGTCGTCACGACGTCACCCCCGTGATCTCCTGGCCCGCGCCGGTCTCCTGCACGACGGGGACCGTCTTGCGGCGGCCCTGGAGATCCCAGGCGTCGATGTCGTCCTTGCGGATGCTCTTGACCTGCACGGCGAGGTCGGCGATCGAATAACCGGGCGCGCCGTCCATCTCGTCGGCCATGCCGCCCAGGGCCTTCGAGTCCAGGACGAAGCACGACGTGGCCACCGGCAGGTTCGGCGTGACGATCACCTTCAGGCCTGCGACCTGCTCGACCTCGCCGGTGTAGACCGGGTTGTCGGTCGTCTCCCGGCGCCACAGGTTCGAGATGACCGTGTCGACCATCATCGACATGTAGCCGAGGTCCGACACGACGAGCGTGTCCGGGTCGTAGCCGAGGTTGCGGGCGCGGATGATCCGCTTGGCGTTGAGAATGTCGTTGAGGATCTTCGGCGAGCCCGCGTCCCACTTGCCGAGCGTCGCCGTGTCGGCGAGCGCCGAGCCGATCGCCGACATGGTGATCGAGTCGACCTGCGAGATGATCGAGTTGATCACCTTCTGCATGGCCCGGTCGACGGCCGCCTGGCCGTACACGTTGCGGGCGATCTCCTCGTCGGTGATCCGGACCTTCTGGCCCCACTTCGCGACCGCCGCGAGGGCGGCGGTGCCGGTCGGCATGTTCGCGAACGGGTACTCAGACCCGGCCGAAACCGACTCGACGGTGCGGTCGGTGACGAAGGGCTCGGTCTGCTCGTACAGCACGGCACCGCCGCTGGAGCGGAACCGCTGCGTGAGCAGCTGGTCGGAGACGAACCGCAGGTCCTTGAAGTCGCGCAGGCGTCGCTTGATCGACTCCGGCGAGTTGAGGAACCGGCTGATGGCCAGGGAATCTCCCGTGAGGACGGGAGCCCCGGCCGGGTAGGTGCCAGGCATGGACTATCTCCTCTCGGGGGTTACCGGCGGCCCTGGAAGCGGACCTTGGCGGGGGCGGTAGCGCCGGTCACGGCGGTGCCGATCAGGGTGCCGGCCGCGGAACCCGCAGCGATCGACGTGGCGACCGGGTCGACCTGGCCGGACGCGGCGGACTGGATGCCGCCACCGGCCGAGATGTTGTTGGCCGAGACGATCTCGTGGATGACACCCTCGAGCGGCCAGACGGACACCTTGGCGCCGGACGCGGCGTCGTGGGCGAAGACGCCCGCGACGATCGTTGACGCGGCGCCGGCAGTGGCGACGGTGCCGGAGCCGGACCAAACGGCCAGGGTGCCGCCGGTGACGGCGCCGGAGGTCGTCGACGTCCACGGAACAGCGCCGCCAGTGACGACGGGTGTGTAGTCGCCCATGTCAGCCCACCTTCTGCTTGCCGTAGAGCGCCGCGTAGATCTCGTCGGCCTCGGTCTCGCCGTCGGCGTAGCCGGACTCCTCGACCGGGATGACGCCGGCCTTCAGGCTCGCGATGACCTCGCGGGTGCCCTCCGGGTCGGCGTTCCACAGCCGCACCCAGTGCGGCTTGCGGGTCGGCCCGAACTTGCCCGCCTTCACCGCCGCGGTGATGATCTGGTCCCGCTCGCCGTCGCGGTGCCGCTGCGCCTCCGCCTCGAGGCGCTTGAGGCGGTTCTGGCCCTCCTCGTACGCCGCCGCGTCGATGCGCAACATGCCGGGCGCGTCCTTGGCCGAGGCCGCGACGGGCTCCGGCGCGGCCGGGACGAGGTTCGCGGCGGCCAGAGCCGACCGCACCTCGTCGTCGGAGGCGGTTGGCGGAAGGCCGCATGCCTCTCGGATCTTTGCCGGATCCATGCCGGCTCCTTCCTGCTGCTTGGGTTTCTCCGCCTCCGGGGCGGGAGCTGAGGCCGCGATGAACGCGGCGGGTGCGCCTGGGGCGCGGGCGACGATCCGGGCCGACGCGGCGATGCCGAGGGCCTGTGGGAGGTCGCGGAGGGATCGGAGCGAGGAGATGCCGGGCGGTGTGACGCCGAGCAGGGCCAGGCCGTCGATGACGAAGCTGTACTTCTCGCCGTCTGCTTCGAAGTCGGTCCAGCCCTCCACGGACCGGTCCGGCCAGGCGGTCGGGGCGGCCGCGGCGAGCCAGTCGGGCATGCCGGTCACGTCGCCGATGAGGACTGGGACGTCGCCGTCGTCGACGACGCGGAGGTTCCCGAGCCAGCCCAGGGCGGGCTCGCCGTCGCCGGCGAACCGCGGGTCGGCGTGGCCGAGCTTGATCGGCGCGCGGTAGCCCGGCCGGCCGGCGTGGCGGGCCGCGTCGCGGATCATCTCGGGCGTGAACGTCTGCTCACCGCTGGCCAGTTGCCATGTGCCGGGCCGGACCAGTTCGATCCCGAGGAGCTCCCCGGCTTCGACCCGGCCGGACGCCTTGACCTTCGGCTTCCGTTTCGGCGTCGGCAGTGTCTTCAGCCGGGCGATGAACGCCGGGTCGACGATGCCGGTCGGGTTCATGCCGAGCTTCGTCTGCGCGGCCTTCACCGCGGCGGTCGTCAACGGCCCGAACTCGCCGTCGGAGCGGAGCTTCTTCCCCGCCCCGTCGGTGAACCCGAGCCGGTTCAGCTCGCCCTGCAGCGACTTGACCCGCGGGTCCGGCTCGCCGTAGCCGGTGCCGGTGACGCCGTCGAAGCCGAGCTGCCCGTCCGGGATCTTCCGCCGGGGCTGTGCCGGTTTCTGGCCTGGCTTCTTCTGGGCGGGCTTCGACGGTTTCTTCGTGGACTTCGACGAGTCGCCGCCGCTGGTGGTGGTGAACTGGCCGCCGGTGGAGCTGCCGGCCGGGGCGTGCGGGTGCGAGCCCGGCTCGTACGCCGCCTCGACCCGCTCCTCCTCGTCGTCCTCCGCCTCGGCTTCGTCGTCCTCGGCTTCCGCTTCCTCGAGGTCCTCGTCGTCGCCGGGTTCGGCGTCCTCCTCGTCGTCGAGTTCTTCTTCGTCGAGGTCTTCCGCCTGGTGCAGGGCATGCGTCATCGCCCCCACCTCCTTCACAGGTGCGCGGGGTTGACGGGGGTTGGTCAGTCGATGGCCGCCCGGCTGCGGATCGCCGCGTAGGCGTCAGCGGCCGGGCCGGTCAGGTCGTCAGCGGTGTCAACGCCCGGCTGCTGGGCGCCCTCGATGAGTGCTTGCCGTTCGTCGAGGCTGGCTTTGCCGACCCGCATGAGCAGCGCGATGCGCTGCATCGCCTCGGGCGTCATCCGGCCTCCATCGTGATCGCGCCCCGGTTGAGCACGATGTACTGGCGGGCCTTGCTCTGCCGTTTCCGGCCGCCCTCGTGGATGGTGTAGCCGTCGTCCATGTTGTCGACCTGGATGACGTCGTAGCCGCGCATCGTCGCGTACCGGCCGTTGTCGTAGACCCAGTCCTCGACGTCCGGTGGGAGCCGGTCCCGGTTCGCTTTCAGCCACTGCTTCCGCTCGGCTTCGAGTTTCCGCATCGTGATCGTCTTCGCGCCTGGCCGCAGCGCAACCCGGACCGTGGCACCGTCGCCGAAGCTCTCGGCGTCCGGGTCGGCGGTGTCCGACCGGCTGCTGCGGCCGAACCGGTCCGCGACCCGCTTGTCGACGGAGAAGTAGATCCCGTTGCCGTAGTAGCCGTTGCCGTAGGCGAAGTCCGGGTCGTCGCGCATCGCCGCGATCTGCGCCTCCGCGGAAATCCCGGACTCGTGGGACCGGACACCACGGAACAGTTCGACCCCGCCGCCCTTGACGGCGTCGTCGACGGAGCCGACTTCGGGCAGGCCGTAGCCCTGGTCCCGGGTCAGCTGGGTGAGGATGCCGTCCCGGGGGTCGTCGAGGCCGTAGGCGACCTGGAGCCGTCCGTGCCGGGGGTCTCCGCCGTTGACGTCGCGGATGATGTCGTCGACGATGTCCCGGCCGGCGGCGAGCCGGCCGCGAGCCGACCGGCCGGGTTCCGCGACCGCTGGCGGAGCCGCCTTGCGCGGCGTCCGCTTCCGGGCCGTCGGAGCCGTGTTGAACCCGAGTTTGTCCCGGAGCAGTTCGGCCGTCTTGCGGTCGTCCGGCTCGGCGGTTTCGGCCATCGACCGCAGCTCGCGGCCGATCTCCTCCCGCTCGGCGGCGGTGAGCTGCCTGAGGTCGCTCTTCTCCAGGCCACTCAGGGCGGAGAGGACGTCGAAGTCCTCGTAGCCTTCCTTGCCCAGCACGTCGCGGACCTTGGCGAGCCGCTCCGCCCGGGCGGGCTTGGCGCTCGGCGTCCGCTTCCGGGGCGCCGCCGGAGCTGGTGCCGGGGTGGCCGCCTTGCCGCCGAGGTCGTCGATGAGCTTCTTGGCGATCGAGTCGCGGCTTTCGCCGCGGGTCAGTGTGATACCGGGCCGCTTCGAGGCCGCTCGGCGCAGTTGCTCCCGGTCGAAGTCCGCGAACGGGTCGCCCTTGCCGCCGCCGGCGCGGTGGGTCTCGATCGCCGACTTCAGCTTGTCCACTGTGGAGCGGAACTTCCCGCCAGCACCGCGCGGGTGCTTCTCGTCGAAGTCGGGACCTGCGGCCGCCCGGACCTCGCCGTGCAACTCTGCGAGCGCCAGGATCAGCGCCTCGATCAGCTCTTCCCGCTCGGCGGCCTCGTCGTCGACATCTGCGGAGGCGTGGACGTTGCGGTGGTCGCCGGGCCAGTAGCCCCAGCGCAGGTGGAACCAGGCCGCCGCGGTCCGCTTGGCCATGCCCTCGGCAAGGTACTTCCGCAGGTGGCCGAGCAACTCGGTGAAGGTCTTCCACTTCGCCGCGCCCTCGCCGTACACCCAGTAATGCTTGAGCTCCTCACCACCCGGGTGCGTGTCGACCCCGGCAGCCGCGGACACCGTCTCCGGCGGCTGCGGGCCCCGCAGCTCACCCTCGATCCGGGCCAGCTCCTTCAGCAGGCGCCGCGCGCCCTTCGGGTCGTACCTGACGCCGTCGCTGTCCGGGTTGGTCCGCACCTCGAGGTTCCACGACGCGGGGTCATCGTCGGTGAGGAAGATGCCCCAGGTCAGGTCTGCGGTGTCCCCGCCGCCGATCGCTTCACCACTCGCCACCGGCTCGGAACCGAGGAGCTTCGGGTCGGTCGGCGCCTGGCCGGAGTTCCACGCCTTGTCCGCGTCACGCGCAGCCTGCTTCGCCTGCTCGACACCCGACTCCAGACGTGTCCGGAGCTTCGTGACGGTGTCGGTGTCGAGGATCGCCGTGTCGCTGCCGTCCTCCCAGTCGCCCTTCCAGTCGTTGGACTCGTCGGCCGGGGTGACGCCGAGCCGGACCTCCGGCCCGTACTCCTTGGAGAAGACCACCACCCAGTTCAGGTCGGCGAGCTCGTCCTCGTCCGAGAGGCGGTCGCTCGACCCGAGCCGGTCACCAGGGTCGAGGGGTACGACGTCGTCGATGCCGAGCCCGTCGGTGAAGTCCGGGAGGCCGGGCCCGGGGATGCCGTCGCCCCACTCGCCGTTCGGGTCCCGCTTCTGGGCAGGGTTGTACTTCGCGGTCACGCCGCGCCGCGGCCGCCGGCGAGCCGGCCGTGCCGCGGCCACGGACTCCGCGCCCATCGGCGTCGCCTCAGGCGGCGTCGGCGCGGTCTGCCCGGGCGGCGGGGTCGCCGTCGCCGGGTCCGCCGGCGGGAGACCGTACTGCTGCCGGGACGTCTCCTCGAGGACCTGGTCCGGGTGGATGATCCCGGCGTCGACGAGGGTCTTCAGCGCCTGCGCTGTCGCCGCCTGCTGGGAGCCGATCTCGTCGAAGACCAGCCTGGGTGCGGGTTCGTCCTCACCGAAGTTCAGGTCGACGAGGTCTTCGATGACGTGCTGCGTCGTGACGTCCGCGATCTGCATCGCGAGCGTCTGGAGGCTGTAGACGAAGAAGTCCGCGAAGGTGGAGCCGAGCGCCCACGAGCCGGTCTGCGTGCCGAGGTTCAGGAAGTGCGCGAGGGCGGCCCGGGCGATCTGCTCGTCGTGGTAGCGGATCGCCGGGTCAGCGTCGGGCAGGGTGCCCTCGACGCCGCGGAGGACGAGGTCGGCGCCGAACGGCACCGCGGAGCCCGCGGCCTCGCCGGCACGCCACAGGGTGGCCATCGACTTCCCGGCCGCCATGTCCCCCGGGCTCGCGCCCTCCTGGGCCTTGTACAGCGGGATACCCATCCCGTTGCGTTCGATCGTCTGCGCCTGGACACGGAGCAGCCGGTCTTTGAGCAGCCAGTTCTTGTACGCGGGGCGGAGGATCGACTGGCCGAGCCAGTTCCCGCCCTCGCGGTTACGGACGTAGGCGACGAGCCGGTCGACGGGGATGCGCTGCGGGGAGCCGTTCTCCGACGTCCACCGCTGCTTGATCCACTCCAGGCCGCCGTCAGCAGCAACCTTGATCTCGTCGATCGTCGACGGCATCCGCGGCGCCAGCTTCTTCAGGTGCGCCTCAGTGCCCGCGTCGTTCACGCTGTACACCTGCTCGAAGAACATGTGCCCGAACGGCAGCGACAGCAGCGCGAGCCGCAGGTGGTCCGGCCAGGAGAACTTCCCCTTCGTCCGGACCGGCGCCTTCCCCGGGCCCTTCCCGACGATCGGGAGACCCATGTCGGTGGCGACGAACTTGACCACGGTGGCGCGGGCGCCGTTGGGGTCGATGCGCCACGGCGTCCGCCGGATCGGCAACGACACCGCTTCGAGCAGCGAGGTTACCTGCGCGTCGGTGCGGCGCATCTGGTCGTAGACGGCGACCGACCGGGGCCACTGCAGTTCCGGGGTGGTCTCGCCCTCGTCGAACAGCCACCACTGGCTGAGGGTCGCCTGGGCGTAGCCGATCTCCCCGCGGGACGCCACCTGCGGCTTCGTCGCCGCAGCCTCGACCCGCTGCGGCATCCCGGGCAACTCGATCTGCATCTGCGTCGACACGGCCGCCCGCCCTTCGGTGCTCACACTGGAGGCGGTCAGAACCCGATCGTGAACAGGTCACCTTCGGAGCGTCCCGTTGATGGGACGTGGTCGACCATGGGCGGCGGGTCAGGCGGCCGGACCGGCTCGCCGGCCAGGAAGGCCGCCCGGTCCACGGCCATCACCGCGGCGACCGCGAGGTCGATGCGGCGCTGACTGTGCTTGTGCTCCTTGTAGATCCGGGTCCCGCGGGAGTCGGCCTTCAGCACCGCGTTGTCGAGGTGCCGGGCCAGGCGCAGGTCGCCGGAGTGCGTCAGGGTGCCGTTCATGACGGCCTCGTAGAACCGGGTCGTGGCTGGCGTCATGCGGGCCGGTGACTGCGGGAACTCGACCACGGGGAGGCCCTCGGCCTCCAAGATTTGGTATGTCCGCGCCCAGCGGAACGGGTCGCAGGCGAGCTCGCGGACCTGCCAGCGGCGGCACGCGGCACGGATCGAGTCCTCGACGTCGGCGATCGGCACCCGCCAGTCGCCGCTGTCGTCGAGGGGTTTCTCCCACAGCTCGACCACGTCGACGTGCAGCGGGTTCGCCACCGACACGACGACCAGTGCGGTGCAGTCGCCGTTGAACGACCCGTCGAAGCCGAGCACCACGTCGGTGCCGGGTTCGATCGGCTCGCCGCCCTCGCAGTCGTCCCAGGCGCCGGCCGGCAGCCACGCCGAGGACGTGTTCACCCACTGGTTGCAGCGTTTCGTCCGGAACTCGTTCTCCGGCGTCTTGACCACCGCGGAGGCGAGGTCCTCGACCGAGACGAGGTCGCCGATGCCGGGGTTCGCCTCGCGCCAGGTTGCCGGGTCGCGGTGGTCGGCGTCGGCCTTGCGCGGCTCCCACCAGGCCATGAAGAACGTCGGGTCGACGAGCTCGCCCCGGGCGATCCGCACACCCAGCTGGTACAGGCCGTAGCACAGCGACTCGGCGCCGCTCGCGTCGAACTTCACGCCGGCGGTGGTGATCCCGACCATGAGCGGCTCGACCCGGGCGCCCTGCGCGAGGGCCATGACGTCCCACAACTCGCGGTTCGGCTGGGCGTGGACCTCATCGAACAGCACCAGGTGCGGGTTGAGGCCCTCTTTGGTGAACGCTTCCGCGCTCAACGCTTTGTAGATGCTGCCGGTGTCCGGGTATTCGATGACGTCGCGGTAGACCTTGAGGATCGACGACAGTTCCGGGTCCATCTTGACCATCTGCCGGGCCGTGTTGAACACGACCTTGGCCTGGTCCTTGTCGGCCGCGCAGGAGTACACCTCGCCGCCCTGCGGACCCAGCACGAGACCGCCGAGGCCGAGCGTCGACCCGACACCGGACTTGCCGTTCTTCCGTGCCACGCCGAGCAGCGCCTGACGGTGCCGATACCGGCCGTCGGCGCGGCGGGCCAGGGTGTGCGAGACGAGATTGCGCTGCCACGGCCGGAACCGGATCAGCTGGCCGGCCGGGGCGGCGAGGGAGTCCTTGTCGACGCGGCAGACGGCCTCGCCGAAGTCGGTGAACAGCGGCCCGTCGCCGCGGGCGACGTCCTCGGCCGGGACCGGCGTGAGCCAGCGCGGCGGCCAGGAGTCATGCGTTGTGGCGGCGCTCGAGGAGCTTGTCGAGGGCGGAGACACGCTTCACCTCCGCGACGCCGAGCCGGGCCCGGGCGGTCGGGTTGAAGCCGAGCACGGACAGGGCCGCGTCGAAGCGTTTGCCGAGGGTCGCGAGGGCCCCGGCGTCTTTCGGGTCGGAGGTGGCCCGGTAGCGGCGGCGAGCGACGGCGAGGTCGTCGGCGACCTGGCAGGCCTCGATGACGGAGGCCATGTCGCTGTCGGGCGAGATCCAGGTGATGGCCCGCGCCCAGATCTGCTTCCAGAGTTCAGCGCCGTCGTGCTCGATACCGGCGGGGAGGTCGGGGATGCCGTCGGCCATCGGCAGGGCGACGACCTCGCCGAGGATCGGGAGGGGCCGGCCGTCAGCTTTCTTCGTGCCGCCGGCGCGGCCGGTGCGGCGGTGATGTTCGAGGGGGGCGGGTGGGCGTCCGGCAGGCATGCAACCCTCCGCAACCTCACTCAGCGTCACTCACGCAGCGTGACGTTCGGGGGTAGCGGCATGTAACTGGTGACGCCCAGTGAGGCCGAATTTCATGCAGGCGTGTGTGGGCCA
>Ga0134124_10000270_pt1 | contig 46474 bp, 30 predicted proteins | sample KB304_FD_96880 | JGI IMG/M metagenome (GOLD analysis project Ga0134124, IMG submission 96880) | Terrestrial soil microbial communities without Nitrogen fertilizer from Kellogg Biological Station, Michigan, USA - KB3-0-4 | ecosystem: Environmental > Terrestrial > Soil > Unclassified ...
CGCCTGCAAAAATCAGAAACACTCGGCGGGGACAAGTCCCTCTTCCCTACCTGCTATTCTTCTGGCTGTTCGGCGGAAAACCAGAAGCGTGATATATTCTCGGTGATCTTCTCCACAGAAGGTCAAGGAACGGGTCCATCTCAGAACAAAATGTCGAGGCGCCACGTGAAGGACTTCTTCATCAGCTATACAAGCTCGGACGCAAAGTGGGCCGAGTGGATTGCCTGGGAATTGGAAGCCGCCGGGTACGAAGTCGTCGTTCAGCTCTGGGACTTCCATCCGGGCAACGACTTCATCGCCGAGATGGAACGAGCTTCGAGAGAAGCCAACCAAACTCTCGCCGTTTTATCGCCCAGATATTTCGCGTCTCGTTTCACCGAGGCTGAATGGACCGCCGCGTTCAAGAAAGGTAACCTCCTGCCGGTGCGAGTCGTCGACTTCGATGTCGAAGGCCTGCTGAGTGTGCGAGTGTATATCGATATCGCGGGCAAGAGTGAGGATCAGGCACGCGAGGTCCTTCTCGAAGGTGTGAAACGGGAACGCAGGAAGCCTTCGGTTGCGCCCGGATTCCCCGTTGAAACTGCCGCTCGATCAATCAAGAAGCAGCCACAATTCCCTGGCGCGCTGTCGCCGATTTGGAACGTGCCACACCAACGCAATCCAAACTTCGTCGGGCGAGATGCGCTGCTCGATCAGATTCATGAGACTCTCACATCGAAGAACGCCGCGGCGCTGACGGCGATTCATGGAATGGGCGGCGTGGGCAAGACTCAGCTTGCAGCAGAATACGCTTACGATCATGCCGGCGATTATCAAGTCGTCTGGTGGATCAAGTCTGAAGAGCCCGCTGCGCTGGCGTCGGACTACGCGGCGCTTGCCGATCCGCTCAATCTTCCTCAGAAACAAGAAAGAGATCAAAGAGTGATCGTTGCGGCCGTGACCGACTGGTTGAATCACAACGGCGGTTGGCTGTTGATCTTCGACAACGCACGTCGCAAAGAAGACTTGCGTGGCTGGCTTCCTCAGAATCGAGCGGGGCACGTTGTGATCACTTCGCGCGATCCGAACTGGGGCGGCGTGGCGAAACCGCTCGAAGTCGAAGTGCTCACTCGCGAGGACGCAATCGAGTTTCTGCTGCAACGCACGGGACAAAACGACGAGGCCGCGGCATGGCCGTTGGCTGAAGAGCTCGGGGACCTTCCGCTCGCGCTCGAGCAGGCAGGCGCTTTCATCGAAACGACGGGCAAACCAATTTCAGAATACCTTGCGTTGTTTAAGACTCGTCACGGTGAGCTGTTGCAACGCGGCAAGCCCGATGATTACCCGAACACGGTTGCAACGACGTGGGAGATTTCTTTTCAGGCTGCGCAGCAGGAGTCTCCCGCCGCCGCTGCATTGTTGAACGTATGCGCGTTCCTTGCGCCCGACGACATTCCGATAGGCGCGCTTCGCAAGGGGAAAGACAGGCTGCCCGATCTCCTGGCGGAAACCGTTGCCGACGAGCTTCGGTTCGACGAAGCGATCGCAGTGTTGAGGCGCTACTCGCTAATGGAGCGCAGCGAAGACGGTTTATTCGTACACCGGCTCGTTCAGATGGTAGCACGCGACCGCTTGCTTGATGACGAGCGCCGGGTATCAGTGGAAGGAGCAGTTCGCGTTGTCAATGAATCCTTTCCTCAGGCGAGCAATGACGTCCGAACGTGGGCTGACTGCGAGCGATTGCTTCCCCATGCATTAGCCGCGGCTGAATTCAGCGAGGAGGTGCAGCTTGCGCCCGAGGCGACGGGGCGGCTGTTGAATCAGACGGGACTCTACTATCGCGGACGCGCGCGGTATGCGGAAGCAAAGCAGTCATATGAGCGGGCAATTCGAATTGGCGAAGCGGCCTTTGGGCCCGATGATCCAGTGATTGCGACTCGTGTCAACAATCTGGGCCTTGTACTGCAAGACCTCGGCGACCTGGCCGGCGCTCGCGAGTGTCACGAGCGCGCGCTGCGGATTGGTGGAGCCACATTGGGCTCCGATCATCCCACCGTAGCGATTTACGTCAACAATCTGGGCCTTGTGCTGCAAGACCTCGGTGACCTGGCTGGTGCTCGCAAGAGCTACGAGAGCGCGCTGCGGATTGGTGAAGCGACATTGGGCCCTGACCATCCCCAAGTTGGGATCTGCCTCGGAAATCTGGGCACAGTGCTGAAAGACCTCGGTGACCTTGCCGGTGCTCGCCAGTGTTTGGAGCGCGCGGTACGGATTGATGAAGCCGCATTCGGCCCTGACCATCCGGACTTTGCGATCGACGTCAGCAATCTAGGCAGTCTACTGGAAAGCCTCGGTGACCTCGCCGAAGCTCGTCACTGCTTCGAACGCGCACTACGCATCTTTAGGGAGTTTCTCGGAGACGATCATCCAAAGACGGTCCTGCAGCGGAGCAAGCTGGAATCGCTTAAGTGAGAAATGGACTGAATTGGATTTCTTCGGATTAGTCTTCGGTGGATTCGGTCCAGATTACCGTTCGAGCCATTTCGACATCCGCCGCTCTGCCTCTTCCTCGCTGACAACTCTGCCCTGATCTATGTCCTCGAGCCCGCGAGCGATCTGCTGTCGAACGTAGATGTGGTATTGAATATCTTCGAACGTAACGTCCTCAGGTATCTGCTCCAAGATCCGTCGTACTTCTTCCTTTGCGCTCATCATGAGAACGGCTCCCTCCACTCTTGCGGCTAACGAGCTATCATAAACGCTACTGCTGAATCTCAAAAAGAGATTCGCCAATGGAGCGCACTGGGTGTGATTAGAGTGGGACTTGTAGCCTTCAGACCTGTCAGTTCCGCATAGGCTCGCCTGTTTGGACTTTCGCCCTCCGTCGGGAGGGCGATGTTTATAGCAACCGAGGCGGCGAGGCGCGAACTCCGTCAGGAGTTCCATGTGCCCTGAAAACATTGCTACATTTCACCCCTGACGGGGTGAGTAGAACGCGCGCTGCCATTACTATAAACATTGCCCTCCTGACGGAGGGCCAAAGCGCCGATCATCGACTTCAGTCAAGCGATCCGTTTACCATAGCTCCCATTTCTAATCACACCCATTCGCACACATCATTGTCTACTCGCACCGCAAGGCGCTTATCGGATCGACTCGCGAGGCTCGAAGCGCCGGTACAAAACAGGCGATCATCGCCACCGCAATCAGCACCAAAGGCACTCCGGTGAAGATAATCGGATCGGTTGGGCTGACGTGAAAGAGCAGGCTCGCTATTGTCCTCGTGAGCAACAGCGCGCCGATCAGCCCGGTAGCAGCGCCTGCTGCGCTAAGCAGCAGTCCTTCCTGCAAGACCAGGCGAATAAGCCCGCGCGGCTGCGCACCCAAAGCCATGCGGATGCCAAATTCATTCCTTCGACTGCCTACGTACAGAGACATCGTTCCGTAGATTCCAACTGCCGCGAGCAACAACGCCAACACCGAAAAGGACATCAACAGCAGGTTAGTCAACCGCTGGCTGCTCACTGTCAGCCGCATAATGTCCTGCATAGTGCGAATCGAAAAGACGGGAATGTTGGGATCCAACGCGGCTACCTCGCTCCGGACTGCGCCAATAATCGTGTTGGAAGGAACATCGGTTCTGAGAACAAGCTTCGCCGACAAGTCCGGCGACTGCTCGAGCGGGATATAGATGTGAGGCTCCAACTCCTCCGCAAATCCATCCTGCTTGATTGCGCCCACCACTCCAACGATCGTCATCCATTGCATATCGCCGGTCGTCTCGACTCTTTTCCCTAGAGCGTCACCGTCGGGCCAAAACATCTTCACCAGCGTCTCATCTACGATAGCAACGGATAGCGAGTCGCCGTTGTCCGTCTCCTGGAAATCCCTTCCGCGCAGCAAAGGAATTTGCATTGCCTGAAGATGCCCGGGCGTGATCGACAAAAGATTAGTCTGCACGCCCTGGTCGCCGGTCTTCGGTTCGTGCCCCTCAACGATAAAGTTGTCATTGTTGGAATCGCCGACGAATGGGATATTCGTTGTGACTCCTGCCGCACGGACGCCCGGCGTGCTGCGCATGCGTTCGAGCAAATTCTGGTAGAACTGAACCGTCTGCTGTGGCTTCGTATACTTGCGAGCCGGTAGAGAGAAGACCATCGTCAGCAGCTTATCCGGATTGAAACCGAGATCGACTGCCTGCAGACGCTGGAAGCTCTTCATCAAAAGCCCCGCGCCAATCAGCAGCACAAAAGAAAGCGCGAACTGCGCCGCAACAAGAACACTGCTCGAGCGGCGGCTCGAGGCGCCGCCTCGGCCTCCTTCATGCATCGCAGCAACCATCCCCATACGATAGGCGCGGAGTGCAGGCATCAGCCCAAACAGCAATCCGGTCAGCAATGCAATGCCTGCGGTGAATGCCAGAATACGTCCATCTACCGTCACCACTTCGATTCGTGGGATGCCGTCTATCGGCAGTCTGTCGAGCATCCGCACGCCAACCCATGCCAACATCACTCCGCCGGCGGCTCCGATGAGCGCGAGAACCAGGCTCTCTGTGAGAAGTTGCCTTGCGACACGCGACGGTGTAGCGCCAAGAGCGAATCGCATGGCAATTTCTTTGACTCGCGATGTCGCGCGAGCCAACAGAAGGTTCGCGACGTTCGCGCACGCAATCAACAAAACCAGACCCACTGCGCTCAGCAAAATGAGCAACGGTTTTTCCGTGCGCCCAACTATCGCTTCCTTGAGCGGCGTGACTATTGTCTTCAGAGCAGTGCCCTGGTCCACCGGTATCCTGCTTTCGCTGGTGTCGCGATGTTGACGAGCGTAGTTCCAAAGCACCGACGTCGTCTCCGCCTCTGCCTCTGCCGGCGATACGCCCGGTGCAAGCCGTCCTACCGCTCGGAGAAAATAGGGCGCGGTCCTGACCGGATTAATCGCGAGGGGAGTCCATACGTCGATGTCCGGGCGAGGAAAGCCGAAGCCCGCGGGCATCACGCCGACGACTTCCGAGGCCGCGCTGTTAAGCTCGAGAGACTTGCCGACGATGTTCGGATCGCCGCCAAAACGCCGCTGCCAAAAGCCATAGCTGATAACGCACACGGCGTTGTTGCCGAGTGTATCTTCGCCCGCTTGAAAAGCTCGCCCGAGAAGCGGAGGAATCCCCAGAACCTTGAAGAAATCCGCGCTGACAGTGCCGAGCGATACGCGCTCCGGCTCGCCGTTTCCGGTTAGATTCGCACCGCTGGTCGAATAAGCGGCTACCGCTTCCAGTGAATGGTTCTGGTCGCGCAGGTACGTAAAGTTTGCCTGCGAGAGACCCCACGTGTCCAAACCGAGCTGTCGTTGCGAATTTATTACTCTGACCAGGCGATCGGGCTGCTGATACGGGAGAGGCCGCAGGAGAATCCCGTCAACGAGGCTGAAGATTGCGGTATTCACGCCGATCCCCAGAGTAAGCGTGATCACCGTGATCGCCGTGAAGCCGGGATTCTTTCGCAGCATTCGAAGCGCGTAGCGGATGTCCTGCCAGAACTGCTCGACCATCGCGCCGACGCGCACGTCTCTCACACGCTCCTTCACCTGCTCCGCCCCTTCGAGCTCGATCATTGATTCTCGCAGCGCGTCGCGGGGGTTTACGCCGGCGGCAATTTTTTCGTCAACCAACTGGGTGAGATAAGAATTCACTTCCGCATCGAGTTCGTGCTCGACGCGAGGCCTCTGAAATAGATTCGACATTAGACTTCGAATTCGAGAGAACAAAGACATAACTCAACTCCCAGAGAAAATGTCCGACAAACTTCAGTTTGTCGCGAGTCCCAGCCCGACGAACTTCAGTTTGTCGCGCGTCCTGAATCCGGCGATCAAACGACAAGCTGAAGTTTTGTCGGACAGGACTCTATGAAGTCGCCTCGAGTGCAAGAAAGATTGCCGAAGCTATTCGCTCCCAGTTGGCGGTCTCCTTTTCGAGATGACGCCGTCCGGGCCGGGTCAGCTTGTAGTATTTCGCCTTTCGTCGATTCTCGGACTCACCCCATTCCGACGCGAGCCAGCCCTTCTCTTCCAGCCTGTGCAACGCGGGGAACAGCGAGCCCGGCTTTGGATGAAAAGTGCCCTGGGTAATTTGATTGATGCGTCGCGCGATACCGAGCCCGTGATTCGGGCCGAGTCCCAGCGTCTTGAGGATGAGCAGATCCAGCGTGCCTTGCAGCAGATCGGCGGTGGCTTCGGGCATGAGTCCCTCCTATAGCGTGTCTGTAGGAGGATACGCGAGCTACGTATAGACTGTCAATAGGAGAGAGCGGTTCGTGGTTCAGGGTTCGTGGTTCAGGGGTTCGTGGTTCAGGGTTCGTGGTTCAGGGTTCCTGGTTCAGGGTTCGTGGTTCAGGGTTCGTGGTTCAGGGTTCGTGGTTCAGGGTTCGTGGTTCAGGGTTCGTGGTTCAGGGTTCCTGGTTCAGGGTTCAAGATTCTGGGCTCAGCCGTCATTTCTCAAACGCGGAACCACGAACTCTGAACCCTGGACACTAATTTACTCATATCTCAACGCAATCATCGGGTCGACCTTCGTCGCCCGGCGCGCGGGCACGAAACAGGCTCCCAGAGCCACTCCCGTCAGCAACACCGATATGGCCGCAAAAGTCAGCGGGTCGGTTGCGCCGACCGAGAACAACAGACTCGCCATTACCCTGGTCAACGCAAATGCGGCCACGAGCCCTATGCCTACTCCAATAAACGCGAGCGTCATTCCCTGCCCGACGACCAGCTTCAACACATCCGATTGCCTGGCTCCCAGCGCCATGCGAATTCCAATTTCGTGCGACCGCTGCGTCACCGAGTAGGACATCACGCCGTAGATGCCAACCGCCGCCAACACCAGCGCCACTCCGCCGAAGATCGCGAGCAGCAGCATATTGAAGCGCCGGCGCGCGACCGAATCCGACAAGAGCTGTTCGATCGTCTTTATCTCGGGAATCGGCAGGTCTCCATCAACCGCCCACACCTCACTCCTCATCGCGCCGGCAAGGATCTTCGGATCTGAGCTGCCGCGAACAACTACGGTCATAAACGGCCACGGGTCTTTTTCATAAGGCACGTAAACCTCGGGCCTCGCTTTTGAGTCCAGGCCCAAATGCTTGACGTCTTCTACGACTCCAATGATCTGCAGCGTAGGGTTACCGTTGATACCGACTTGCACTCGCTTGCCGAGCGGGTCCTCGCCCGCCCAATAACCCTCGGCCATTGTGCGGTTGATCACGATCGAGTCGGAAGACTGTGTGTTGTCCCGCTCAGTGAACACCCGGCCCCTGAGCAACGATATGCCCATGGTCCTAAAGTAATCCGGGCTGATGACGCGATAGTCGGCAGTCGGGCCGTTGCCCGAGCTGTCGGGTTGAACGCCTTCGATTACCAACCCTCGCCCGCTGTTGCCTGGCGTCAGCGGAAGCCGGGAGATCGCCGCCGCCGATTCAACACCCGGCAGCGCTTGTATGCGCGCGATCACCTGTTGGAAAAGTGAAGCACGTTTGCGAATGTCGGTGTACTGGGCCGAAGGAAGCGTAAGACGCATCGTCAAAACATTGCGAGCGTCGAATCCCGGGTTCACCTGCTCCAGCCGAATGAAACTCCTGATCATCAATCCCGCGCCGATAAGCAGCACCAGCGACAACGCTATCTCAGATACGACGAGCAGGCCGCGAGCTCGATTCTTCCGGGCGCCTGCACTTCCCCCACGACCTCCCTCTTTGAGTGACTCGTTCAGATCGCTCTTAGTAGCCTGCAACGCGGGAACCAACCCAAATACGAGGCCGGTCGTCAGTGAGACAATCAATACAAACCCGAGCACCATCCCATCGATGCCGATGTCCTTCGCTCCATAGATGCTTGCGGGCAGGATTGCAACAAGGGAATGAATGCCCCACAACGCCAGCAGCAAACCGAGCCCGCCTCCCGCGATCGACAGCGCAACGCTTTCGGTCAGCAATTGCCTGACGAGCCTGGAGCGGGTGGCGCCGAGCGCCGTCCTGATCGCAATTTCTTTTTGTCGAGTGGTGGCGCGCGCAAGCAGCAGGTTGGCTACGTTGGCGCAGGCGATCAGCAGTACGAACCCGACCGCGCCGAATAACACCAGCAGCGTCGCTCTTATGTCTCCGACCTCATTTTCACGCAGCGAGACCAGCTTCGCTCCTCGCCCCATGTTGTTATTCGGGTCCCGTTCAGCCATCCTCGCCGCAACAGCGTCTATGTCGGTCTTCGCTTCCGCGAAAGTGAGACCGGGTTTCAGGCGCGCTATCGCGGCAAGGTAATGACTATCACGATTCGTAGCCATGTTGATGTTGGGAGTCAGCACGTGTTCAGGAACCACCTGCTTCGGAGGTATCCAGAGCTCAGCCTGTTCCGGGAACTTGAACTCGCCGGGCATCACTCCGATAACGGTCAGCACTTCACCGTTGGCGGTTAGCTTTTGGCCGGCAACGTTCGGATCTGCGCCGAATCGTCGCTCCCATAGGCTCCGGCTGATGACGGCTACGCGGCCGCCGCCACGATTCTCGTCCTCGCTTTGAAACACGCGGCCCAGCATCGGCTTCACGCCCAACGCCGGGAAGATCGCGGCTGTGGCGATCACCCCCGGCACGCGCTCTGGCCTGTCGGCGCCCGTCAGATTGAAGCTCTCTTCCCTGTACGTCGCGATGCTCTCGAAGACGTGGTTCTGATCTCTCCAGTCAATGAAGTTCGCGCCCGCAATCGCTTCTTCGGTGTGCCGCTGAAGGTCGCTTTCAAACACCATTACAATCCGATCCGCATCCGGAAACGGCAGCGCGCGAAGCAGCACCGCGTTGACGACGCTGAAGATCACCGTGTTCGCAGCAATGCCCAATGCGAGCACCAGCACTGCTACAACGGTAAAGGCGCGGTTGGTTGACATCGTTCGCATTGCATAGCGAAAGTCCTGTAAGAAGGTTTGCATGTTTCCTCGTCTGAGTCGGTTCAGGATTAGAGTTCTTTGCGTGTTTTGCGGATCTTTGCGCCTTTTCGTCAGGAATTCTCAACGCAAAGACGCAAAGGTCCGCAAAGCACGCAAAGAAGACTGCCCGCTCGCTAAGCCAGGCATCACTACTCGCACCGGAGCGCCTTGAGAGGATCAGTGGTTGCCGCTCTCCGCGCAGGCAAGTACCCGCCCAGGAGTGTTCCAGATGACAGCAACAGCGCCGCTCCCGCAAACACAATCGGGTCACTCACCTTGACGCCGTACAACAGTGATTCGGTGACGTGCCCAAGCCCGTAAGCAGCCGGCAACCCGATGATCAATCCGATCGCCGCCAACACCACCACTTCACGCAGGATCAACCAGGATACGTTGCCGCGAGACGCTCCCAGCGCCATGCGAATGCCGATCTCACGAGTGCGCCGCGTCACCGTGTAAGCCATCACACCGTAGAGCCCGATCACCGCAAGCACCGCGGCCAACAGAGCGAAGCTCAACGACAACGACGTCAGGAACTTGTCCGCGAACAGCGACTCGTCAATTTGCTGATCGAGTGTCTTCAACTCGAAGACCGGGAGATTGGCGTCAAGCTGTTGCACCTCGCGACGCAGTGTTGCCGCCATCTGGCCAAGCCCCTGCCGCGTCTTGATGTAATAGGTCAAACGCCCGATTGTTTTCTGCTGGCTGTATGGAATGTACAGAAAGGGCCGGGCCTTTTCGCGGACGCTCCCGTGCTTGCTGTCTTTTACGATTCCGACGATCTGAATGTCGGGATGAACTTTGTCGCCTGCGCCAAAAGCAAAGTGAGAACCAACGGCCTCGCGGCCGGCGAAGAAACGCTTTGCCATCGTTTCATTCACCACCGCTGTTTTTTCACTGTTGGCCGTATCGCCTCTGTTGAACTCCCGCCCTGCGATTAGCGGTATACCCAACGCGGAGAAAAAATCGGGGCCCACATAGTTGTGATAGACATTCATCTCCTCACCATCCTGCGGCGTATATCCTTCGGCAGTGATGTTGGAACTTGAATTACTGTCGGTAAAGACCGGGATCTCGGCGGCGCTGACGACCGTCACCCCGGGCAACGCCGCAAGCGACTCTCGCAACTGGTCAAACAGCGCGACGCTGCGGACGGGCGTGTAACCGTTTTGTTCCGGGGCGATCGAGAAAGTAATCAAATGCTCTGCGCGAACGCCCAGATCCATCCGCTCCAGATTGTTCAGGCTGCGCGCAAACAACCCGGCGCCGACCAGCAGAACTGTCGTCAAAACAATCTGCGACACTACGAGACCTTTGCGAAACCGGACTTGCGAGAGGCTGCCGGATACGCTCGAGCCCTGCTCGCGGAGTGTGCTCTCGAGATTCAGCCGCGTGGCTCTAAACGCCGGAGCCAATCCAAAAAGGAGTCCGGTCACCAGTGCGAGCGCAAGATTAAAGCCGAGCATTCGCAGGTCGAGCTCGGGCGAAAGCCCCAGCGCGCCGACGCTCGTCGGTATGCTTGCGACCAATAAGCTAAGAGTCCACGAGGCTACGGCGAATCCGACCACGCCGCCGAGAAACGAAAGCAACAAACTCTCAACCAGGAACTGTCTTACCAATCTGAATCGCCCCGCGCCTACCGCCATTCGAATTGCAATCTCTCGTTGCCGCGATGCCCCTCGAGCCATCAACAGGTTCGCTACATTTCCGCATGCAATCAAAAGCACCAGCCCGACCATGCCGAGCAGGACCAACAGTGGAGTCTTTGCATCGCGCTGGAGGATTTGCCTGCCTTGCGCGCCCGGCGTCATCTGAAGTTTTTGATCCAGAAATCGTTGCTGAGTTTCCGCCGACCACTTTCCCATGAGCGGTAATTCCGCTTCGAGAATTGCTCGATACGCCGGAGCGAACGCAGCCTCCGCCTGCTTAGCCGACAGACCGGGCTTGAGCCTGCCCAGGATCGCCAGCCAAAAGTCCTTGTGGTTTTTCAGCCCATCCCACGCTGGAGTGATCTGCGCTTTCATCATCATCGGAATGAAAACATCCGGCGTTTGGCCGACCTGCACGCCGGTGAATCCGGCGCGGCTGACCCCAACAACCGTCATCGATTGCCCGTTGACCACCAGCGTTTTGTTGAGTATGTTCGCGTCCCCGCCGAAGTGACGCACCCAATAACCGTGGCTCAAGACGATGACTGGATTCGCGCCCGGCGCCGTGTCGTCATCCTGGGTGAACACGCGGCCGAGCGCGGGCACGACTCCCAGCACGTCGAAGTAGTTCCCGGACACCAGCTCTCCGTCCGCGCGTTCGGTTTGCCCTTCACCAGCCACGCTGAGCGAAACGGGATACCGCGCAAGCAGTCCCGCGAACACTTCATTCTTATCGCGGAGATCCTGGTACATCGGATAGGAAAATGAATTCCCAACGTCCCCGTCGGCCGAGACGCGGCCCGTCTTGGGACCATCGGCGCGCAACACCACCAACTCATCCGGCTTTTGGACCGGAAGCGCTTTCAGAAGTATCTGATCGGTCAGCGAAAAGATCGCCGTGTTCGCGCCCAACCCGAGCGCAAGAGTCGCCACCGCGATTGCAGTGAAGCTGGGGTTCTTAATGAGCGTGCGTAACGCGTAACGCAGGTCCTGTAAAAGTGTATCCATGCTGCCTCCAGCGATGGGTTCGGAGTTCAGAGTTCAGAGTTCAGAGTTCAGAGTTCAGGGTTCAGAGTTCAGAGTTCAGTGTTCAGAGTTCAGAGTTCAGAGTTCAAGCTTCAGCTTGCTCTCCGTCCTCAGTCGCAGCAGCCTAAAGGCTGAACTCTGAACCCTGAACTCTGACCGCCTTACTTATCTTTGTGATGATCGTTCGATCTCTCCATGAAACGCACGAAGCGAGGATCGGATCGAAGATTATCGAGGTCTCGATCCCCTTGAACGTAACTCTCGAGGTCGAATCCGGCGTTCGCTGATTTTCCCAGCCATTCGAACGCGGCGTCCTTGCGACCCATCATCGAGTTAGCGCAGGCGATGTTGTACATGGACGTAGGCGGTTTGTAGTTTAACTGAATCGCACGTTCAAATGCTTCGATGGCTTTCGCGTGCTCGCTGGAATAGTGAAGCGCGTAACCGAGGTTGAACCACGCACGCCCGCTATCAGAGTGGTCTCGCAAGAAACTTTCGTAGCGTTTGATGGCCGGCGCCCAGCGCGCCTTTGAGTACTGCCCTTCATCGGAGTCAGCGGCGGCTCGAGAAAGAGAAAGAACGCGGCTCAGCTCCTCGATCTTTTTGAAGCGGGTTTCGCCGCGCAGGCTCGCGATATCGGGATCCTCGCGAAGCTTGTCGTCATTGTCGAAGCCGGCGTTGATTGATTTCTCGAGCCAATCAAGCGCCAACTCCCGCTGACCGTTAAGAGCGTACGTGCAAGCGAGATTGTACTTTGCCGAAGCGCCGCGATATCCGAGATGCTCGACTGCCTGTGTCAACGCAAACGTCGCGCGATCGAAATCACGGAGCGACAAAAGTCGCGATCCCACTCTGTACCATTCATCACCATCCTGGGATGAGGAGCTGCGAAGCTGCTCGAAGTTGATGATCGCTTCGTTGTGCCGGTCGCGGTCCGGATGCTCCTTCTTTTTGGCGGAACCATCTTCTGGTTTTATCGTCGCGACACGCTGAAGAATGTCCTTGAATCGAGCGTCGGATCGAAGCGGGTCGAGGTCGGAGTCTTCCTTCAGAAGATCAACCCGGTCAAAGCCCCCGCCCAACGCGCGATCGAGCCAAAACAAAGCATTTTCCTTGTCATTCAACAACGAGTAGCTACAGGCAACGTTATACATGCAGGTCGCCTGGCGGTGTCCCAGCCCAATCGCATGACTGTAGGCGTCGATCGCCTCGACGTAATGGCCGGATTGATGTAGGGAGTAGCCCTGACTGAACCAGGACGCGCCGTCGTGATTCTCCTTTTCACTGTCCTCTTTATTGACGTCAACTGTGCGGTAGCTTACTTTCTCAGCCGACAATTGTTTCGATTTCTCGGACTTCAGCCGCCGCTCACGCGTCTGCGAGAAAGCGGCTACGGAAATGCCCAGTACCAGGATCAACAACGCAACACGTCTTAGATTTGTTTTCATCGGTCTACTCTCCTCTTGGCGGTCTTTGCGGTTCTTTGCGTCTTTGCGTTGAGAATTATTCTCAGCGCGGAGAATACTCAACGCAAAGACGCAAAGGACCGCAAAGCTCGCAAATCTCGAATCTCAAATCTCAAATCTCAAGTCTCTATTCATATCGCAGTGCAACCATCGGATCGACCTTCGATGCGCGGCGAGCCGGCACGAAGCAGGCCAGCAGCGCTACCGTTAGCAACAGCGCAGTTATCGCGGCGAAAGTAATCGGGTCGCTCGCGCTCACGCCGTAAAGCAGGGTAGCCATGAGGCGCGCAAACGCGAATGAAGCACCAAGCCCGACCGCTATGCCGACCGTCGCCAGTCTCAACCCTTTAACAACAAACAGCCGCAAGACATCACGCGGCTGCGCGCCCAATGCCATTCGCAAACCTATCTCGCCCGTGCGCTGCGTTACGAGATTGGCCATCACGCCGTAGATGCCCACCGCTGCCAGCGCAAGAGCTACGAAAGCGAAGGCCATCAACAACACAAGGTTCAGGCGGCGCGGCGCGACCGCGCCGGAGATCATCGCTTCCATCGTGCTGACGTTGTAGATCGGCTGGTCATGGTCCACGTTCTGAATGGCCGAGCGCACTGTGCCAACCAAATTGAGCGGGTCACCGGTCGTTCGAACCAGTATGCCCGCTCGTGACGGGCTGAATTGCAGATAAGGAATGTAAACGTGAGGCGCGGCTTCTTCATCCAGGCCCGACTGGCGGACGTCGCTGACCACTCCTACCACTGAATGCCAGTCGTCCTCGACACGCACGCGCTTGCCCATCAGGTCTTCCCCCGGCGCGTATCGAGCAGCAAAAGACTGACTGACGATCACGACCCTCGGTGAATTCCGCGAGTCGCGATCCGTGAAGGCCCGGCCTTGCAGCAAAGGAATTCCCATCATCTTGAAGTAGTCGGGACTGATCTCGCGGAAATCGGCAAGGGTCGCATCGGCGATTCCCGTCGACGGCGGATGACCTTCGATAGGAAAGACCGAAATGTTGCGCCGTCCTGAGAGCGGCGGACTATTGATCACCGCGGCGCCAGTCACACCCGGAAGCGCGGAGATCTTTTCGAGTGACTGTTGGAAGAACGTCGTTCGCTCGCGCGACTCAGGATATTTCGATTCGGGTAGCGCGACTTCGATCCTCAATAAGTTGCGGGCATCGAAACCCGCGTTCACCTGTTGCAAACGCCAAAAGCTCTTGATCATCAGGCCCGCTCCAACCAGCAGCACCAGCGACAAGGCGACTTCGGTCACCACAAGTGCGCCGCGCATACGATGTCCGGCGGCGGTTGTCGAACCCCGCGTTCCATCTTTGAGCGCGGCGTTGAGATCAGAGTTGGACGCTTGCAGCGCCGGCGCGACTCCGAAGATCAAGCCGGTTGCAATTGAAACCAGCATGGTGAACGCCAGCACTGGGCCGTCTACCGCAATCGATTCAGCGCGCGGAATCTGTCCCGCCGCTAATGCTCGAATGGCTTCCGTCAGCCAGACTGCCAACAACAGACCAATGCCTCCGCCTAACAGCGACAGCAACATGCTTTCAGTCAGAAGCTGGCGCACTATGCGACTGCGAGCGGCGCCCAGCGCGAGCCGCACCGCAATCTCCCGCCGCCGTCCGACCGCAAGCGCGAGCAGCAAGCTGCCCACGTTCGCGCATGCAATCAACAGAACGAATCCTGCCGCGCCGGCCAGGACATACAACGCCGTGCGCTGCTGCCTGCCAACCTGCGCCTGTAGCGGTACGAGATTGACGGGATGGCCTTCCGCTTGAGACGACTCCGCGGCGCGCTGACGAGCCAGGTTGTCAAACTCGGCTCGAGCCTCTTTCCAGGCGACATCCGGTTTGAGCCGGCCAATCGTCAAGAGGTTATGAGAATTGCGCGCGCGCTCGGTTGTGAGAGAACGGGGCGTCCAGATTTCGCCCGGCTGCCTGTTGTTGATCGGAGCGGGATACAGAAACTCGGCAGGCAGAACGCCGATGACGGTGTAGTTCATTCCGTCGAGCGCGATGTCGCGGCCGACAATTCCGGAGTCGCCGCCAAACCGGCTCTGCCAGAGCTTGTAACTCAACACCGCGACGCGAGCGTTCGCCTCGTCTTCTTCTGGCGTGAAGGTTCGTCCAAGCAAAGGTGTGCAACCGAGTGTCTCAAACAGATTCGCGGTCGCGCGCTGGCCTTCGAGGCGTATCGGTTCATCGTTGCCGGTAAGGTTGAAATTGGCGCGTTCAGTCGCCGCGATCCGGGCGAACGACTTACTACGCTCGACATCGGCGGCATAGTCATCGGGCGCGAGCTCAACCTCATCAACCTGCTTCAACTTCTCCCAGATGATGACAAGCTGATCCGGATCTTTATAAGGGAGCCCTTTGAGCACGACTGCATTTATTACGCTGAAGATCGCGGTGTTAGCCCCGATACCCAAAGCCAGCGCGACAAACGCGACCAGTGTCACTGCTTTATTCTTGAGCAACAGCCTGATGCCGTAACGAATGTCCTGCCAGAGAGTAGTCATATTTCCGATTTCCGATTTCCGATTGCCGATTGCCGATTGCCGATTGCCGATTGCCGAGTCGTTGATGCCGTCGTTGAGACGCCGCTCATTCGGCAATCGCAAATCGGCAATCGGCAATCACATCATCATATTTCCGATTTCCGATTTCCGATTGCCGATTGCCGAGTCGTTGATGCCGTCGTTGAGACGCCGCTCATTCGGCAATCGCAAATCGGCAATCGGCAATCACATCGTAGTCATATTTCCGATTTCCGATTGCCGATTGCCGATTGCCGAGTCGTTGATGCCGTCGTTGAGACGCCGCTCATTCGGCAATCGCAAATCGGCAATCGGCAATCACATCGTAGTCATATTTCCGATTTCCGATTTCCGATTGCCGATTGCCGAGTCGTTGATGCCGTCGTTGAGACGCCGCTCATTCGGCAATCGCAAATCGGCAATCGGCAATCACATCATTCGTATCTCAGCGCGACCATCGGATCCACCTTCGCTGCACGGCGCGCTGGAAGATAACTCGCGATCAGAGCGACTGCGGCCAGCAGAAGCGGAACCGCAACAAACGTCACCGCGTCGGTTTGGCTGACTCCATAAAGGAAGCTCGACAACAAACGCGTAGCGCCCAGTGCCGCGAGCAGTCCGATGCCCACTCCCGCGCCGATCAAAATGAGTCCTTCTTTCAACACAAGCCTGAGCACGTCGCGGGTCGTTGCTCCCAACGCCATGCGAATCCCGACCTCGCGCGATCGTTGCGCAACGGCGTAGCTCATCACGCCGTAGAGACCGACCGACGCCACAAGCAAGGCGATTACACCAAAGACGCTTGCGAGTCCGGCGATCGACTTCGGACCCGAAAGCAGCCGGTCCAGAAACACCGGCATGCTCTTCACTCCTGAGACCGGCAACTCGTTATCAAGGCTGGCGACTTCCTGGCGAATGTTTTCGCCAAGGTTCCCAGGCTCACCCGCGGTGCGAGCGATCAACGTCATCTTTCCGTTGTAGTTTTGCGCAAGAGGAAAGAACATATATTCGGTTGGCGGCTCGCCGAGGAAGTAGTACTTCCCGTCTTTGGCCACTCCCACGATCTCGTAATACGGACCACTCGCCTTGCCAAGCTGCAGCCGTTTCCCGATTGCGCTTTGACTGGGCCAGAACCGCCGCGCAAAGGTTTCGTTCACGATAACTACGAGGGGCGAGCCCTGGTCGTCGTGTTCGCTGAATGCTCGGCCTTCCGTGATCGGCGTGTTCATCGCGCGAAAATAATCATGACCCACTATGCTGAAGCCCACCTCGATTCGCTCGTTTTCATAACGCGGAACATAGCCTTCAACGATTACATTCCCGCCGTTCTCGTAGGCGTCCAACGGCAGCGGGCCGGCCATGCTCGCGGCTTCAACGCCCGGCAAAGATTGAACGCGATCGATGATCTGCTTGAAGAAGCGGCGGCCCTTCGCCTCGTCGTAGCCGTGCAGACCGACATCGACCGAAGCCAGCGTTATGCGCTTTGACTCGAAACCAGGATTCAGCTCCTGGGCGTGTTGCATGCTCCTCACGAACAGCCCGGCGCTTATCAGGAGCACGAGCGACAACGTGATCTGCGCGACGACCAAAACATTGCGCAAGCTGATTCGGCGCATGCCTGAAGCCATCGACTGAGCTTCACCTTTCAGTGTCCTCACGATGTCCGGCTTGGATGCTTGCAGCGCCGGCAGCAGGCCGAAGACGACTCCTGTAAGCAAAGACACTAGAAGCGTAAATCCGAGAATGCGTTTGTCGAGCGCGAGATCGTAGCTGAAATCGATAGTCGCGAAATCAAGCTGTGGGCCGGCCAGCGGAACCAGCGCGTTCGCCCATTGCGCCAGCAATAGCCCCAGCGCGCCGCCCGCCAGCGCCAGCAAAACGCTCTCGGTCAACAACTGCCTGACGAGCCGCCAGCGGCTTGCGCCCAGCGCCAGTCGAATTGCGATTTCGCGCCTGCGCGTTGATGCTCGCGCAAGCAAAAGATTAGCGACGTTCGCGCAAGCGATCAGAAGCACGAGCGCAACGATGCCCATCAGCAACGCGGACACAATCGGCACATAACCCAACAGCGTAATAGCCGGCTGCGTCTTACTCGCCGCCGGAACCATCCCAACGCTCAGGTTGGCGTCGGTCCGCGGATACGCATCCCCAAGCTCGCGGGCGTAGACGTTCATCGACGCCGTCGCCTGCTCGATCGTCACTCCGGGTTTGAGACGGCCATTCACATTGAAGGACTGCCCGCCGCGACTCTCGAGCCACTTCTCACTGTCCGCAACAACGCTTGCGTGCATACTCACCGGAAACCAAACATCGGGAATGAAACCCACAAACCTCGTTCCGGAGAATCCTTCACGCGCAACGCCGATGATCGTGAAGTCGTGCCCGTTCAGTCTTATTTGTCTTCCGATGATGTTAGGATCGCCGCCGAAGCGACGCTCCCAAAACGTGTGACGTAAGACGGCTACCGGGCTCGCGCCTTCGGCCCGATCGTCGTCCGGGCCAAGCACACGCCCGGCCTCGGGCACAACGCCGAGCCCGGTAAAGTAATTTCCAGAAACCAGCTCGCCCCAGATCAGTTCGGCCTTGTCATTGTCGTTCCTCATGCTGACGGGCGTACCGTAGTGCACGAAGAGATCGCTGAAGACGTCGTTGTGATCTCGATAGTCGCGATAGGCTGGATAAGAAAATGAGCCCGGGAATCTCGAACTCGGCTCGGTTGTATAAAGCGCGACCAATCGGTCGGGATTGGGCACCGGCATTGGCTTGAACAGCACGGCATTGACCAGCGTGAAGATCGCGGTGTTCGCTGCGATTCCGAGGGCGATCGACAACACCGCTATGATGGTGAAGCCGGGCGCCTTGGCGAACGTCCGGACTGCGTAACGCAGGTCATGCCAAAGTGTGTTCATCCAATCTCCAATGATTTCCGATTGCCGATTGCCAATTGCCGATTGCGAATCGTCGGCCTGTTCTTTCAATCGGAAATCGGCAATCGGCAATCGGCAATCACTTCATTCGTATCTCAGCGCGACCATCGGATCGACCCTCGCTGCTCGTCGCGCGGGTACGAAGCAAGCCAGCAAACCAACCGCGGTCAAAGCCACCGCAACCAGGACAAACGTCACCGGATCGGTGGCGCTCACTTCAAACAACAGGCTCGCCATCACCCGCGTCAACAGGAACGCGCCGGTCAGGCCCGTAGCCAGACCAATCACCGTCATTCTCAATCCCTCGCTTACCACCATCGAAAGCACGTTTCGAGTCGTGGCGCCCAACGCGACGCGCACGCCGATTTCCTGTGTGCGCTGTGTTACCGAATAAGCCATCACGCCGTAGATACCAATTGCCGCAAGTGAAAGCGCGATGACCGAGAAGGACCCAAGAAGCAGCGAAAGAAAGCGGGGCCTCACCAGCGAATCGGCTACCACATCGCTCATCGTTTGCAGTTGGAAGATCGGCACGCTCGGATCGAGGTCGTTGACGGCCGAGCGGATTCCTGACGCAACTCCGCCGGCGGACGCTCCCTGCGACCGTACGACGAAGCTCATGCGAGTGCTGATGCCTGCGGCGACCGTCTGCGGCAGGAGGAAGTACAACTCGGTGCCCGCGGGTTTATCGACGCCCAGGTTCTTGGTGTCTTCGACTACACCGACGACGGTGAACCAGACGGGCGGTGTGCTGAAACCCGGATTCACTCTTCGCCCTATCGGGCTGCCTTGCCAGAAGCGCCGCGCCATCGCCTGATTGATCACCATCACTTTCTGCGCGGTGTCGTTGCTGTCCGAAGGCTCGAAGGTCCGGCCTTCAATCGTGCGAATGCCCATCGCATTGAAGTAGTTCAAGCCTATCGTGTTCCAGTAGTCGACGTTTTCGGCGGGTCCGTCCGGCGTTCCCTGGTAGTCTTCGATGTCGGTGTCGTTGGCGTTTATCGGCCGCAGCGGCGGAAGCCCGGACGCGAGCGAAGCAGCCTTAACGCCGGGCAGTGTCGCGAGCCGCTCCTCCAGTTGATTAGCGAAACGAAGCCGGTCCGCATTTTGATACTTGCTCGCAGGCAGTTGAAGGCTGAAGGAAGTCACCCCGCGCGGATCGAAGCCGACGTCGACCTGTCGCAGCTTCCAGAAAGCCCGAATCATCAGCCCCGACCCGACAACCGGAATTACCGCAAGCGCGATCTCGGCTATCACCAGCGTCTTTCTGAGTTTGTGACTTCCACTACCACCGGAGGTGCGCTGCCCCGCCCTCAGAGTTGTTGCCAGTTCTCCTTCGTGCAGTTGAAGCAGCGGCGCTACAGCGAAGACGATCACCGAGAGAATCGAGACGCCCAATGTGAAAGCCAGCACCGCCGGATCGATTCCAATCTCCGCGGTGCGCGGAATGCTGTCGGGGGCCGCCGCCAGCACAAGCTTCAGTCCGACTTTTGCCAGCGCTATTCCCGCGGCCGCGCCCAGCACCACCAGAATCAAACCTTCGGCGAGAAACTGTCGCAGCAATCTCGCCCGGCCGGCGCCCAATGCCAGCCTTATCGAAAACTCCCTGCGTCGCGCTTCAGCGCGAGCGAGCAACAGATTCGCGACGTTGACGCAGGCAATCAAAAGCACGAACCCCACCGCGCCCAGCAGCATGAGCACCGCCGGTCGCGCGGCGCCGACTACGTCTTCGTGAAGCGGCACCATCAGGATCGGATGTCTGTCGGGATCAGGCAGATGTTGAGCCCGATTCTCACCCTTCCATCCGGCCATCAGCGATTCAATCTCCGTGCGGGCTTGCTCGACCCGATACTCAGGCTTGAGCCGGCCGATGACGTAGAGAAAATGCCCGCCGCGGTTGCCCGGATTCGCCGGATCAAACTGTAATGGCAACCACACCTCGGCCGGATCGTTGCTGCCCGGAGGGAAAACATATCCGGGCGGCATCACGCCGATAACGGTAGTCGTCTGCGAATTGATCTGAATCTCTTTCCCCATGATGTCGTCCTGCTTACCGAAAGCGCGACGCCAAAGCCCATCCGAAATCAATGCGGTTCGGGGCCCACCGTTAATGTCTTCCTCGGGCGTGAAGTTGCGGCCTCGGGCCGGTTGCACTCCGAGCGCTTCGATCAATCCTCGAGTGATCAACGCGGCATTGACCCTGATCGGCTCGTCGGCGGTGGCAATATTGCGGCCGCTGGTGGTCCACGCGCCGATGCTCTCCCAGGCATTGGCCTCACGTTGAATGTCCAGAAACTCGGGCACGGACATCCAAAATTTTCTGAGGTTCATCGTCGGGAATTCGGTATAGACTCGAACGAGTTTGCCGGGCTCGCGATACGGCAGCGGTCGCAGGAGGACGGCGTTCACTACGCTGAAGATAGCCGTGTTCGCGCCGATACCAAGCGCCAGGGTGATCACCGCGACCGCGGCAAATCCCGGCTTGTTCATCAACATTCGCAGCCCGTATCGCAAGTCCTGCACTAAGGTTTGCATCTAATCTCCCAAGAGGTCTCCCAATAAGTCTCCGAAGAAGGCCTCGCCAACCTTTCTTAACGCTAACGTGTTTTAACGCTAACGTCGCGGCCCTAGTTGCTTAATGCGCAAACATTCAAGCAGATGGGTGCACTTCTCCCCTCAAACCTGTGCTGACTAACCAACTGACGTGCCAGCAGAGTTATTTGAGGAGTACGTCAGGTGAGTGGACTCTTCAGGGGAAAGGTTGCAGCTTAAATGAGCTTCTAAGTTGACGTTTGATTGAATTTCAGAAAGCAAATGGCTGGTTGACGGGGCTTCCTTACGTATTGCGTGCCCGTCGCTCCGAAATCCGCAATCCTCATCCGCAATTCTTCCGGTGTCCGTATGCAGGAATGCCTTTCCCAGAATCGCGCAGAGTTGACGAAGCTGAGTCGGTAGAGGTCGCGTGATGGGTGCGGAATTGAGCACCGGTTCAATGTCGAGATAGACCAAACAATGGTTGCGGTGGGCGAGACCCGGGTCATAGACGTCCCGGTCCCGTGTGAAGAATGTTGAGCGGCGCAAGCCGTGCAAAAGAGGAATGATCTCGTTTAGGTAGGTTTTGACGAGTCGCAGTGTCCTTCGGTAGTGGGGTATTAGCGTGTTGCCAGCAAGCAGTCCTCTGCGTCCCCGGCGTCCTCCGCGGTTTTTCCTGCTCAGTGCTTCGGAATCAACCGCAGAGGACGCCGAGGACGCAGAGGAGAAACGCGAATGTGCGAGCAACACACTATCACCCCACTACCTGTCGTTCTCTCGCGTTATTGATTTTGAGAATCGCATGCTATAATGCCCGTGAGATCCTGGGCTCGCACACAGGAGCCTCATGAGCGCAACCCTTAATCCTGAAATCGCCGCCTTGCGAGAGAAAGTTGAAGCGCAGGGCATGGAGCTTGCCGAAATCCGCGGCAGCGTTCACCAACTCGATAAGATCATCGGCGCAACAGTTCGTCAGTCCGTCTGGCAACTGATTGCTCTGATCGGCACCCTCTTGGTGGCTATTGCTGGTGGATTGGCCTATCAAACCAGCTCGATCGACAAGCGCATCGAACAAATGGAACGGAGTTCGAACACGCGTTTTGAGATGATCGAAAAACAGATCGAGCAATCCGAGAAGAACATCACCGCTCGTTTCGAGGACTTAAAGCAGGAAGTTCGCGCCCAGCGCAAATGATCTGAGCACAACCCTTAATTCTGAAATTGCCGAACTCCGTGAGAAGGTTGATGGTTGCGTCAAGGAACTCGCCGAAATGCGTGGTACTGTCAATCAACTCAACCGCATCGTTAGCGACTCCGTCCGTCACTCGATCTGGCAACTGATTGCGCTACTCATCACTCTCTTCGTGGCAATCGCCGGCGGATTGGCCTACCTAACCACCAGCATAGACAACCCATTCCCCCGCGTATTGGTGACGGTGTTGAAGAACCCACTCGCGCTCTCTGGAGAGGTCAACTTTTCCGAGCGACGACTTGCGCGTGTGTGGAAGCGGTTTCGCACTCAAATGCCACCGTTTTGAATATGCCAATTATGCAGTTAGGAGTTACCCGCCGCGATCGCCATGCTCGTCTTCACCTCTTCCTCTTCTGCACCTCTGCAAGCAGCCGTTCCGCCAAGCTGTTCTGGAACTCGATGTTCTGAGGGTTCATCGAGATTGCTTTTTTGAACTCGTCTTCGGAGCGTGACCAGTCTTTCTTGTTCCTGGATTGCGAATACACAATCGCCAGGTTCAGATGAGGAAGCGCGCTGCTCGGGTCGACCTTCATCGCTCGGTCGATGTCTTTGGAGCCATCCTTCTCGCCCTTCATAACGCGAGCGAGGCCCAATCCAGCAATAGCCGCTGCGCTGCCAGGTTCGAGCGCGACCGCCCTTTGAAAAGCCGGTATCGCATCCGCAAACTTACCTTGACCATAAAGAGCCAACCCGAGCGCCGTATGACCCGACCCCCATTGAGGCTCCTGCTGCGTCGTCTTGATGAGCGCCGCTTCAGCGCCGGGCGCATCAGCCGAAGCCAGCAGCACAACTCCGAGTTGATAACGCGCCGCGGCGAATGAGTCATCGAGCTTCAATGCATTCTCGAACTCCGCGCGCGCGGCCGCCGGACCGGCTACGCTGCCGTTGACATCGCCTTGCCCGCCACCTTCGGCCTTGGCCTGAGAAGCCGCGCCCGCCACCTGCCACTCGCGCAGCGCGACGACGCCTCTAAGATAAGCCGCTTGAGCCTGGATTCTTGCATCGTCCTTCTTCAGAGCAAGAGCGTTGGTAGCGGAGTCGAGCGCGTGCACCATTTGATCGCGCGTTACCCCTCTATAGTTGATCGCGGTTTGAAGAATAATCGGAGAAGCGGTCTCGATCAGCTTCGCCGACAGCGCCGTCCGCATTTGTGCGACTTCGGGACGGTCGGGATACTTCGTCGCAAGCTGCTCGACCAGCTCAAAAGCATTTGGCTTATCAGGCCCGGCCAGCTTGCCGTCGGCAACCAGTGAATTGAACTCTTTCACGCTGTCGTCGAGCTTTGGCTCGAGTTTGAAGACGAGAGTCGGGGCCTCGGTTCCCGCGTCGAATCCCTTGAGCATCGGACGGTAACCGTCCTTACGCACTTCGATGCTGTAATGACCCAACGCGAGTTTGTCGAATTGCACCTTACCTTCGCTGTTGGTGACCCCCTTCTGTTCTCCGTTGAGGTAGACCTCGCTCCCCGGCGGTTCGGTCAACACGGTTAGCATCACGGTGACAGGTTGCGGACCTGATTTTCTTATCGGTGGCTTCTTGCCTTTGGGATCCGTTGGCCGGCCGGAAGGGTCCTGGCTAAAGCCGCCGGCGGGAAACGACATGACTATTGCGATCGCGAGCACTGTTAAGCGACCAGATGGCGTGTCGAAGAACATATGGCACCTCTCGGTGGCGAATTATAACGCAGGATTTCCCGGGCGACGAGGGGAGGGTCGTAGGTCGTCGCTTGTGCTGACAATCCTGTTGCTGCTCGGTTTCCTCGGCGTCCTCGGCGTCCTCGGCGGTTGATTCCCTGCATTGATCAAGAAAACCCCTGATGACGCTGAGGACGCTGAGGAATACGCAGAGCTGCAATTCAGAATCAAAACCTTTCACACTGGAATCAGTTTCGTAGTAGAATCCGTCTTCCAAGAGCAGCTCAGCTACGGAGGGCTGATATGCCCGAAGTAAAACTCTACACGACGGGTTGGAGCGCCGATTGCGATCAGGCCAAGCAGTTCCTCGACGATGAGGGAATCTTCTACGAGGAAGTGAACATAGAAAACTCAGTCGAGGCTTCTCGGTTTGTCGAACACGCTAACAACGGAAAAAGAATCGTGCCGACGTTCGACATTGACGGGACTGTGTTCAGCCTGAAGCCGTTTGACTGGAAGAAACTCCAGAAGGAACTCGAGAGGCTCGGCGTCGAAGAAGACTGAATGTCCGACCAAATATCCGACAAAATGTCCGACAAACTTCAGTTTGTCGTCCCGCGGCTCCTCGACAAACTGAAGTTTTGTCGGACCGTGACCTGAATGTCTCAACTCAGTTTCCTCGAACAATTGATGCAGCAACGTCGCGCGTTGTCGGTTTCAGAACTGACAGCGCGGCTCAGAACAGTCGTCGAAAGAGAGTTCTTCGATGTATACGTCGAAGGCGAGCTGTCAAATTTTCGCCGTCACTCATCGGGGCACTGGTATTTTTCGTTGAAGGACGACGGGGCCTCGCTCAGGTGCGCAAGCTTCAGGATGCAGAATCGAATGATTCGATTTGTCCCTGCGGATGGCTTGCACGTTATCGCGCGGGGCAGGCTTTCGATCTACGATGCGCGGGGCGAGTACCAACTCATAGTCGAGCACCTCGAGCCCGTCGGGGCGGGCGCCTTACAGCTCGCGCTCGAGCAATTAAAGAAACGCCTGGCCGACGACGGGCTGTTCAGCACCGAGCGCAAACGGCCGCTGCCCATCTTACCTCGGTGCATCGGCGTAGTGACGTCGCCTACGGGCGCCGCGATCCGCGACATACTTCGAATGCTCAAACGGCGAAACGAGGCGGTCAGCGTGATGATCGCGCCGGTCCGAGTTCAAGGCGACGGCGCGGCTTCAGAGATCGCGCGCGGTTTGCGGCTGCTGAACTCTCGGACAGAAGTGGACGCGATCATCGTCGGAAGAGGCGGCGGCTCGACTGAAGACTTATCGGCCTTCAACGATGAAGCGGTTGCGCGAGCAATCTACAAATCGCGAGTTCCCGTAATCTCCGCCGTAGGCCACGAAATGGACATTACTATCGCGGACCTCGTAGCCGATCTGCGGGCGTCGACTCCATCGGCGGCGGCGGAGATGGTCGCTTCGGCTCGCGATGAAATGTGCGCTCGAGTCGCCGGCCTCGCTGAAGACGCAAGGAAGGCGATTCGATATCGGCTGCTTGCCTTGCGCGGCAGGCTGGCCGATATGGAATCACGCCGCGCGTTCGATCATGTAGAATCGCGAATCCGCAGCTTCTCTCAACGCATAGACGATGCCGCGTACTCGATGGAATCGGCTTTGGAAGCCGCTTTGAAGGCACGTCGCAGCCGGCACACCGCGCTTGCGTTGAGGTTGAGCGAGACCGATCTTCGTAGGGCGATGGCCGATCATCGCAGCCGGCTGGTGGACCTGAGCCGAAAGCTACAGGGCAGCGCTCGATCGATCATCGACCTGCAAAACGAACGGATATCGCTGGCCGCGGGAAAGCTTGACTCGCTCTCGCCGCTCGGCGTGCTCGCACGCGGATATGCGATAGCGTTTGACAACCAGGGACGAGTCATCAAGCGCGCGGATGAGGTAAGCACGGGAGACAAGATCCGCGTGCGAGTCTCGGACGGCGACATTGATTGCACAAAAAACTAGTGAGTCTTGTAAGGGCGTCCCCCGTGGGCGCCCCTCCCTGGTGATGGAAATAACCTCGGCAGGAGGGGCGCCCACGGAGGGACGCCCTTACAAGTGGAAAGGAGAGAACGAACAAATGGCACAGGCAGCTAAACAGATCGAAGCAACACCCGAACGAATCATTCAGGATATGTGGGCGGCGAGGAACGCTCAGGCTCTAATGGCCGGAACTGAACTCGACTTCTTCACGCACATCAATGACGGAAAGCACACTTCAAAGGAAATTGCGCGCGCCGCTAAGGCTTCCGAGAGAGGAACTCGCCGGCTTCTGGATGCGCTGGTGGCACTCGGCTACCTTAATAAGAAAGACAACAGCTATTATCTCGAACCCGTTTCGGAACGATTTCTCGTTCGCGGCCAACCCGCGTACCTCGGTCCAATGGTGGCCGAGACTCGTCTCGTCTGGGAAAGCTGGTCGCATCTTACTGACGTCGTGAAGAGCGGACGCCCGTTCACTTCAGTCGATACCGAACAGGTCGGGCGCGATTTTTTCCCTCAGCTCGTGGCGGCGATCTTCCCAATGAGCTACGGCGCCGCCAGAGAAGCCGTCGCTTCGATTCCGGCAAAGGCTCGTAAGCGAATCAAGAATATTCTGGATGTTGCCGCCGGGTCCGCCGCGTGGTCGATCGCGTTCGCGCAAGCAATCCCCGACGCGCGGGTGACCGTCGTCGATTTTCCCGAGGTCAATCAGGTAGCTCGCCAGTTCACGGCCAGGCTTGGCGTCGCCGACCGGTATGACTATCTCGAAGGCAACTTGCGTGAAGTGGATTTCGGGCGCAGGAAATATGACCTCGTGATACTCGGCCACATCATTCACACCGAAGGCGAGAAGTGGGGCAAGAGGCTGATTCAAAAGTCCAGCCGCGCGCTGAAGGATGACGGCTTGCTTTTGATTGGCGAGATGGTGCCCAACGACGATCGCACCGGCCCGGCTTTGCCGCTGGTGTTTGGCTTGAATATGCTTTTGAACACGGAGCACGGGGACGTGTTCACGATGCGCGAGTACCGCGAGTGGTTGAAGGCTGCGGGCTTCAAAAAAGTCAGTACCATCGATGCTCCCGGACCGTCTCCGCTTATTCTTGCATCAAAATAGAATCATGTTTCCAAGTGGCTGCAATAAACGCGTCGCGAGTGCGCAAATTGGGATCGCCGCTCCTGTAGGGGTGGCTCTCCTTAGAAGCCTCCGCCGGTCCTTTTGCATTAGCCCAGGCGTTTACGCCTGGGTTCACGGCGGTTGCCCTCATTCTCGAGCCCGATTCATCGGGCTTTCGACGGATCGAACGCCGCTAAAGCGGGTTTCAAGCCCCGTTAACGGGGCTAGTACGCGGTGGCCGCTCGCGATCCCAGGCGTAAACGCCTGGGCTACGGAAAAGAGCTCTCCGTTGGCACGCCAGCGGTTTCTTCAAGGTATCGGCTCGTTAATACGAGTCCCAGGGCTCCGTGGCCACCCCATCTCGTCTTTTCAATCAGGGGTGGCCACGGAGGGCCACCCCTACAAAAGAAGCGTTCCCCGCTCTGTTCTTTTCATCGCTGGAACAGTTCTGCTTGTGATTTCATTCTCCGCCTGTTCGACGCGCGGAGAAACGTCGGCGTCACCAAAACGAACGGCCGATAAGAGCGCCAGCGACCATCTTGTTCGACGGCCAGTATCGAACACGCCGCAGATAAGGTTGGCGGTGGATTCGGCGATCGAACAAACAAAGCACACCAACGAATACGACCCCGCCTATGTGAAGCTCGGCTACCCTGGCGGCGACGTGCCAATCGAGCGCGGGGTCTGCGCCGATGTCATAGTGAGAGCCTTTCGCGGAGCCGGCGTGGATCTGCAAAAAGAACTGCACGAAGACATGGTTCGCAGCTTCGCGAAATACCCGGCCAACTGGGGTGCTCGCAAGCCCGATTCAAACATCGATCATCGACGCGTGCCGAATCTCATGACCTTTTTTAGCAGGACTGGAAAGTCTATTCCGATCACCAGCAGGCAAAGCGATTACCTGCCCGGCGATGTTGTGGCGTGGGAGCTGGATAATCACCTGCTACACATTGGTCTGGTGACCGATGCGGTCGCAACCAATACGCAGACCTATCTGGTTGTGCATAATATCGGAGCGGGCGCCCGACTCGAGGACGTGCTGATGTCGTGGAAGATAATCGGCCACTATCGAATGTGGAAATAGAAATGACTGAAGAGAAAACTTTCGAAGGCTCGCTTGATGAGCTCGAACAGATCGTCCGCCAGCTCGAAGCGGGCGATCTCCCGCTCGATCGGTCGCTCGAACTCTTCGAGCAAGGCGTTCGCCTCTCGCGCGAATGTCAGAAGCGGCTCGACGAAGCCGAACGCAAAGTAGAGATACTGCTGCGCGGAGACGATGGCGCTTACAAACCAACACCCTTTGAAGAGCCCGACGAAGAATGAGCGCAACCGAAACCTTCAACGATTATCTGGCGAGACGCGCGGCCGAAGTCAACCAATGGCTCGACCGTCTCGTCCCTTCGGAAACGACCCCGCCCGAGCAGCTCCATCGCGCGATGCGATATAGCCTGCTTGCCGGCGGGAAGCGCTTGCGGCCCTCGCTGACTCTCGCCGCCGGTGAAGCCCTCGGAGCAGACACCGACGACCTGATGCCCGCCGCTTGCGCGATTGAGATGATTCACACCTATTCGTTGATCCATGACGATCTGCCGGCAATGGACGACGATGATCTGCGTCGCGGCCGCCCCACTTGTCACAAAGCGTTTGGCGAAGCTGTCGCAATCCTCGCGGGCGATGCGCTGCTGACTCAAGCATTCCGCGTTCTGTCGGCCGATGCTCCGCATAGAGATGCTGAACGGCAAGTTCGAGTCATTCGAGAAATCGCAACTGCCGCGGGCTCGGTCGACGCTTTGATCGGCGGGCAGATAGCCGATATCGAAAGCGAGGGCAAGAACGTCGATGAGTCGACGCTCGAATACATTCATCGCTCGAAGACCGGAGCGATGATAACCTCGTCGGTTGTAGTGGGCGCCATCATTGCCGGAGCGAGCGAAGAGCAAATCGACAAGCTTAGAGGCTACGGCGAGCGCATCGGTCTAGCGTTTCAGATCGCCGACGACATATTGGACGTGACTTCCACAAGCGAGCAGCTCGGCAAGACGCCGGGCAAGGATCAAGCCGCGAACAAAGCTACCTACCCGGCTATTCACGGCATAGACGCTTCCACCGCGCGCGCGCGCCGGCTTGTCGATGAAGCTGTCCGGATTGCGGCCGATCTCGATCTGAGGACCCGCGTGTTGGAAGATCTGGCGCGATTCATCATTGCAAGAAGCTCGTGAGGCCGCTATCTTTGTAACGCCAACGGTATAGCTGCACAGGCAATCTTTCAGGAGACAACTTTATTATGACGCTGCTCTCACAAATCAACGATCCGGCGGACCTCCGGCGGCTTCCGACATCCAAGCTGCAAACCGTCTCAGACGAGATCCGCGAATACATGATCGAAACACTTTCAAAGATCGGCGGCCATACTGGCGCAAGCCTCGGCCCGGTGGAGCTGCTGGTTGCTCTCCACTACTCGCTTGATACGCCCCGGGACAAGCTGGTCATCGACATCGGGCATCAGGCGTACGCGCACAAGATCCTGACCGGCCGGCGCGATCAGTTTCCAACCATACGACAATATAACGGGCTGAGCGGATTCCTCAGGCGAGAAGAATCCGAATACGACGTGTTCAACGCTGCGCACGCCGGAACTTCGATTTCGTCGGCGCTCGGCATCGCCGCGGCTCGCGACCTTAAAGCCGAGAACTTCAACGTGGTGGCTTTTATCGGCGACGCGGGGCTGACCGCGGGCATGGCTCTTGAAGGAATCAATCAGGTTGGGCATCTCAAGAAGCGAATGATAATCCTGCTCAACGACAATGAGATGTCGATCTCGCCGAACGTGGGCGCGCTGAACGGCTATCTCAATCGAATCCGCGGCGCGCGGCCATACAACGAATTCAAACATGAAGTCGAGGAATGGCTGAAGGTGATTCCGGCTTTTGGCGAGCTTATGCTGTCGAGCGCGAAGGCCGTCAAAGACACGCTGGCTCGGGCTTTCATACCGGGCTCGCTTTGGGAGGAGTTGGGTCTGAAGTACATGGGTCCGATCAACGGGCACGACATCAACTCGATCCTTACGACTCTTGAAGAAGCAAAGGCCGAGGACGGCCCCGTGCTCATTCACGCACTGACCGTGAAGGGCAAGGGTTACGAGCCTGCCGAACGCGATAAGGCCGCATGGCACGGCACGTCGGCGTTTGAAATCGCGACCGGAAAGTTCATCAAGGAGCCGGCAACGGCCCCGGCTTACACCGCGGTGTTTGCCCAGGCGACAATTGACTTGATGAAAGAAGACGACCGCATCGTGGCGATCACCGCCGCGATGCCTGACGGCACCGGGCTGAGCAAGGTGATGAAAGAGTTTCCGGATCGCACCTTCGACACCGCAATCGCGGAACAACACGCGGTGACCTTCGCAGCGGGGATGGCCACCGAAGGCTTGAAACCGATCGCGGCGATCTATTCGAGTTTCCTGCAGCGAGCTTTCGATCAGATTTTCCACGACGTCGTGCTGATGGGGCTCGACGTGACATTCGCCCTTGACCGGGCCGGAGTCGCGGGAGCCGATGGGCCTACGCATCACGGGCTGATGGATTTCGCTTATCTGAGGCCGATGCCCGGCTTTGTGATCATGGCTCCCAAGGACGAGAACGAGCTTCGGCATATGCTCAAGACCGCGCTGATGTACAACGGGCCGGCGTCATTACGCTACCCGAGAGGGAGCGGAGTCGGTGTTCCGATGGATGAACCGATTCACGCGCTCGAGATCGGAAAGGCTGAGATCGTGCGGGAAGGCTCGGACGTGGCAATCATCGGGATCGGTTCAGAAGTGAGCTACTGCGAGAAGGCGGCCGAACGGCTTGCGCTCGAGGGAGTCAACGCGACGGTAGTCAACGCGCGATTCGTGAAACCGCTCGACACGGAACTGATACTGGCGCTTGCGCGGTCGCACGGCGCGATCGTCACCGCTGAAGATCACTTCTTGATGGGCGGTTTTGGCAGCGCGGTAATGGAACTGCTCGAGGAGCATAAGCTTCATGAAGTTCGCGTGCTTCGTCTGGGGTTCCCGGACCAATTGATCGAGCACGCCAGCCAGAGTTTGTTGCTGGCGAAGTACGGACTCGACGCGGATGGAATCTACTCGCAGGTGAGAGAGTTCGTGGCGAGCAAGTTCAGCTTCGAACCGGCATATAGCAGATAGTATCTTCTAATCTGTTGAGGCGACCACCGCGGGAGCCGGCTTGAGCAGTTGATTGATGGCTTCGATGGCGGACCCGGGCACGCCGTGCTCCTGGCCGCGATGCTTGCAGCAATCTTCGAGCGCCAGCAGAAATCCTTTAATGAGCTCGGGCGTTCCCGATTGCGCTCTTAGCAGGTCGGTTATTTCCTGCCATCGCGAGACGCTGTTGTTGCAGTGTTCGACAAGATGCAGACTCGCGAGATACTCGGCCAGCGGATCGAGGGAGAAACGGATCGCATCCTTGGCCGCCCCGGTGGTTTGAATCAATTGCAGTCGCTCTTCAAGGTATTCAACCAGCGCTTCCGCGTCCGCCTCTCTCCTCAATGCCTTTAACACATCATCCCGTTTCGCCGGCGCGGGGCGGCAGCTCTTTCTGAGACATTCCCATGCGACCGCCTTGGCCGCATCAAGCACGACGCGAGTCTCTTTCCTGTCGGCTTTCACGCTTTCATTGATGTTGACGGCATAGCCTTGCATCAAGTCCGGCAGGTTGCGCGGAAGATCGAAGTCTGACGACTGCTCTTTTGAAGCGATCTTCAGCTCGGCATACATTTTTGCGATGAGCGCGGTGATGTCGCGCTCGCCGATGAGTTGCGAGAGATTGCGGCAGCTCTCGAACAATTCTTCGTCCGTCTGAAATTGCTTGCCTCGTTGCTCGAGGTACCGATCCATGAAAAAAGAAAGGCGGTCTTTGTTCAACCGAAGAGGCTTGATGATCGTCTTTGCCGCGCCGCTCAAAACGTCGTCAATACGCGACGTGACTATCAAAGCGGCCACCGGAAAATCAGGCTGCGCGGGCCTGACGATGTGGCGCGTCCATTCATCCAACTCTGAGAGGCTATCGACGATCACAAGCGCCCGGCGTTTTCGCAATAACTGCAACAGGAATTCTTCGGGAATCTCATCCGGCATTCCTATCAATTCCCGGAGATGTCCGCGAATGGTTTCGGTGAAAACGTTCTTGCCGTCGGCTTGAGGATCCAGATTGCCTTCAAGCAACACCGGCAACATCTGATAACTCTTGCAGGGGCGGTTCTCCGGCTCGTCGTCCGTCGCCCACAAAGCCATTTGGCAGGCGAGACTGGTTTTTCCCGCGCCGCCTTCTCCCGTGATCAGCAAAGTAGCCTTCGGCTTGTCGAAGATTGGCTGGAGCAGCGCGGGAGAAAGGCTGTCGAAGACTTCCCCATTAGTCATCGTAGGCGTTGACACGTAGGTTTTGCGTTCCTTGACTGTTTGCCTATTCGCAAAATTCTCGCGCGCCGTTACGAGATGTTTCTGCACCCAGCGATCGAGCACACGCTTGCGATAGTGAAACAGGCTCACGAGCAGGAGATGACGCAACGGCAAGCCGATCTCCATGTTTTGTGTTTTGATTTTAGGCTCGTAGCGACCGAGGAAAGCACTGACCGGCAGAAGCCCAAGCGGGTGCAACCAGAACAAAAGCGACCACGAAATCAGTAGTAATAAGTATATGATGAAAACACAACTGATGAATGTGTGATTGAGAATCCACAGGGCCACCTTCTGTCGCAATCCAATCCACCAAAGGGACTCAAGATGGTCAATGGCCATCTTGATTGTGCTGGCTCGTTCCTGCGAATTACCCTGATAGTGATTCTTCAGGGAATCATATGCTTCCTTCAGTTGAGGAAGCATACCAATGTTGTCGGCATCAAATAACTCTTTGCTTATTATGGCTAAGGCATCTGCCGCATCGTTGCGGACATCTGAGACATCATCGTGCAGGGCGGCGATAAGAGCAGGTATAGCAGAAGTGGCCTCAGCACCCATCTGCCCTAAAGCCCACGTCGCATTGATGCGAACGTCACGAACCTCGTCTTTGAGGACCGCGATGAGACTAGGCACGGCTTCTTTCGCTCCGTGACCGATCTCCCCTAACGACAAGGCGGCCGAACTGCGAACGTCTGAGACATTGTCAGTAAGGGCCGCGGCGAGAGAGGGCACTGCGGCCTTCGCTTTGTCACTTTCTATCTCACCTAAAGCCGCTGCGGCGTTGCTACGGGCTTCGGAGTTGGCGTCATACTTAAGTACTCCGATCAGACTAGGCACGGCATCCGCCGCCTTAGCACCCATCCGACCTATTGCCCATGCCGCTTCGCTGCGAACCTCAGAATAGTTGTCTTCCAGAACTGCGATCAGACCAGGTATTGCGCCCGCGGCTTCTGTTCGAATTCCACCTAAGGCTGTTGCCGCGTTGCTGCGAACTTCGGAGTCATCGTCTCTGAGCGCAGCGATCAACGCCGGTACCGCAGATTTTGCTTCTGCACCCATCCTACCTAATGCCCACGCCGCGTCGCGGCGGTCATCAGCATATTCGGCAAACTGAACGGCTAAGATCAACGCGGGCACGGCATCCTTAGCCTCTGCGCCAATCTTACCTAGAGCTTGGGCTGCGTTGCTGCTTACCGAAGAGTATTTGTCATCTAGCGCGGCGGTGAGTCCAGGCACGGCGTCCTTCGCCTCTGCACGCATCTGACCTAAAGCCCACGACGCCGCGGTACGAACCTGAACTACATTATCGGTAAGCGCTTTCAGGAGAGCAGGCACGGCGGCTTTCGCTCCTGCACCAATATTTCCTAGGCTATGCGCTACGTGGCTGCGTACATCCGAGTTCTTATCTGTGAGGGCTGCGATGAGGACAGGCACAGCGCTTTTCGCTTTTCCACCCATCGAGCCTAACAAATCAGCCGCATTGGAGCGCACTTTTGGGTTGGGGGATTGCAAACGCTCAATCTGCATTTGTACTTGGGAGGATTGCTCCTGCGCGAATCCGTGGATACGTATGAACAAGCATAACGAAATGGCCATAGCGGTGACCAAAGGGGTAATAAGGCGTCGACTCCCACATACAGCAAACCTATTTTGTCCCATCATCAAATACCAGGTAATCAATGCTATACACCTGAGTGCGCGATCATACATCCGCTAGCGTGCCCAAGCGATGTATGGGAGGCGACGAGACACGCGGCGTTGTTGTTATGCTCGATATCGTCGGCGTGAAATCGTCGGGGAAACGTCGGCAACGAAAAACCTCCGTCGGGAACGCAATGTTGCCATCGCGTTCCCGCGGAGCTTGCTTCAACTAAGCGGCGGGCGTGTTATGAACCTTTCGTGAGTGAAGCACTTATTGCCTAACACGCCCGCTTGTCAATTCAAGGCGTGACCGGCGGCGTTTTGGTTTTGCGCGTCGGGCGTTTTCGTTCGCTTTTCCGGACGCCACCGGCCTGTTCGTACTCGGAACTGTCTTTGCCGTAGCGCGCAGCGATGCCGGCTAGGATTCTTTCCGATAGGTCCATCCCAACCTTCTCGGAGGCGACAAGAGCGTTTAACTTGTCGTCAACCGACGCGAGCGCCTGGTTGTATTCGCTCAGATTGGTCTGAATCGTGGTCATACTAGCGGTGAATGCCGGCATCGTCAGGCCATTGCCCAGATCAAGATCCGCGTCAATGTTCTTGATATTGGCGTGTCGGACCTGGATCTTGTCCAGAACCGGAGAGACTCGTCTTGCTCTGCCCATAATACTCCTCCTTCCATATCGAGTAGTGCCCTGTCGGGCGTGTTGTCTTGACTGCGCCGGCGGGACTGGCCCGGCGCGTGGATCGTACGAGGAGGTTTTTGCCCCCTGTTCTTCATAGACGCAAAAAAGCGGCACGATACGTCAAAAAAGTGATCGATATCGCTTTTTGCAAGGCAGGCATTATTTGAGCAATGGCGGCCAACCCGAGGAAATACGCGTACACCAAGATTGAAACAGCGGGGCTTTATGCGCAGCCGTGCGCGTTTCTTTTCGACGATGAACGCGTTTACGCGATTAATTCAGGCCTATCCTTTGATCGCTCCCGCTGTTCCTAATGACTAAAGCCATTATGAAGGATTGACTATCCATTTCTTTGCAAGATGACTCTATTCCAAAGAAATCTCTAGCTGTTTCTTTGCAGAATCAGTCTATTTCAAAGAAAGCTCTGTCTGTTTCTTTGCATCGTGAACCCATTATCAAATACGATTCGCCCAATGCTTTGTAAGATCGACCCATTATGAAGAAACTTCTATCCATTTCTTTGAAAGGTCAACCCATTATTAAGAAACGTGCGTCCATTTCTTTGTAAGGTCAATCCATTATTAAGAAATGTGCGTCCATTTCTTTGTAAGGTTAGCTCATTATAAAGAAACATCCGTCTGTTTTTTTCTAAGATCAGTCCATTGTGAAGAAATAGGCGAGTTTTTCTTGCTAATGGGTTCTCAATAGCAGATTGCTTTGAAACGCGCGTGCATTTCAAAGCAACCTGGTGATTGTTCTTTCTGACGATTACAAGAATCAAGTGACAGAGGATGTGCCATCTGGTCCGGCTACGAGCCGCAGTTATCACATTGAAGGTCGCGGAGCACGTCCTCTTCTTGTTCAGCGGGCAATTTCCCAACCCAGGCATGGGTGACAATTCCCTGGCTATCGACGAGGATGAGCGTCGGCGTGCCGGCCACCTGAATTGACGGTAGTTCCGCTTGTTTAACTTGCTGGATGGACACATTGAGCTCGTCCAGGTACTTACGCCCTTCCGCGGGGGATTGCGGCAGGACCGCGACCAATTGAAGATCGCTGCGGCCGAGCGCTTCTTTCGCGAGCCGCTGATAAAACGGCACGCTTTCCGAGCAGAAGCGGCAGCCCTGTGCTAGAACCACTAACAGCGTCTGGCGGCTCTTCGCCCACTCCACATCCGGCAGGTTTATCCTGATCCCGGCGGCAATAGGCTTAACCGGAGCAGGGGCCCGGGGAGAAAGCAAAAAACGCTTAACCACAACGACCCCGAGAAGGAGCGCCACGGCAATGATGACGACGTTGGTAACCAATTCAGTTTTCTTGTATAGATTGCTCATTGGCGATTACCTCAAGCGGAAGGGGAAGCCGGGCTTCCCCTTCCTGTCGAATGCGCGCCCGATAACGGCGCGCGCATTCGAGCTGTTAGCAACCCTCACTACATCCGTGCCTGCACAGATTGAAACAGTTGTTATAACAGGCCGGCGTCGGGTCGTTATTGTCACAGTTTTCATAGCAGGCATCGCACGCCGAACAACAGGGAATCATCGATGCACTCCCCACCGGCGCGAAGCTGGCAATGCTCAGGCAAGCCGCCAGCACAACCAGGATCAAAACTCTCCGAAACAATCTGGTCATTTCTGATCTCAGCATGATTTTCTCCTTTAGGTTGCAGCCGTTCTTAGGAGGGTGAAAGGGCGGTGAGGGTCCTTACCCGTGAATTCGTAACTTGAGCGCCCCGATAATATTCTTGCACGCTCTGATTGTCAATAATATTACATTCGCGTTTCGCAGATTTTTTTGATCCGTGTAAATCCGCCGCATCAGTGTCATCTGTGGTCTATCCATTTCGAACGATGGAACGCGGATGACACTGATTCGGCGGATCTACACGGATATTGCTCCTGCTGAAGAAACGCGCGGCAACGCTTTTTGATTTCCAACCAAAATAGCCTTTACGTATAATGTGCGGCGGAGCTCACCGATCCAACATGATCACTTGTCCAAACTGTGCCGCCGGAAATAAACCCGGATCGTCCGTCTGCCGTATGTGCGCGGTTTCGCTCGAAGGACTCACCGATGCGCCAGCTCCTGAAGCTCGATCCGCTGATGCAAGCTCAGCCGCCGCGGGCAGTCCGCGCGACGTCTATCAACAGGAGGAGAAGATGCCACCGCAAGGAATCGTCTGTCCGGAGTGCAACACTTCGAATGAGGTCGGATGGTCGTTCTGTCAGCAGTGCGGCAAGCGGCTTCCGAAATCGCCGGCTCCTCCATCGTCGGGTGAGCTCAGGAGCGCGCGCGGCCTCACGACTGTCCCGGACCAACAGGCAATATCAGGCGCTAGCTCCGCACAGGATTTGAACACCGTCGCGGAGAAGTCTCCTGCCGCTGAGCCCAGCTTTAAGACCGTCGCTGAAAAATCGCCCGCGGCTGATGACAACATAAAGACCGTCGCTGAAAAAGTATTCCGGGCGGATGATTCCGTAACGACCATCCCACAAAAGGTTCCGGCCGCAGAGCAGAGTGCTCAGGTTGAGACTTCGTCTTCCGCGCCGGCTAACATCGCCGAACCGCCGGCCGAATTGCCGGAAGCGTCGCCGAGTAAATCGGATCCGTGGGCTGACCTTCCCACCGTCGTCACCGAAGTGCCGATGCGTCCGACCGCTGAGACTCCGGCGGTGACTCCCGCAAACGAAGTCCAGGCCGTGCCGCCGCCCGCTCCGGCGCCTGCCCCTGAGTCAACTCAACACGTGCAGTCGGTCTCGGGAGTGTTGTGCTCGCAATGCGGTCAGACCAGCAGCGCCAACAGTGCGTTCTGCGCAAACTGTGGCGCGCCGTTTACGTTTGGAAGAACGATGGTGATATCTTCCGAGTCGGGCGAATCGGGCGAACCGGCGCCTCCTCCGATAAGAGGACGATTGCATCTGGTAATGGAAGGCGGACAGCCCGGCGAGATTTACGAGTTGGGCGACGAAACGTCGATAGGTCGAACCACCGGCCAGATAACTTTTCCGCACGACGGGTTCATGTCCGGACGGCACGCGCGAGTCGTCAGGCGCGGAGGAAAGTTCGCCTTGAGCGATGAAGGCAGCCGCAACGGCACATTCGTGAAGATCAAGGGAGAAATCGAACTCGAACCCGGAGACATGATCCTCGTCGGCAAGCAGCTTTTTCGGTTTGAAGTTTGAAGGAGAGTCCGTAGTCAGTAGTCAGTAGTCCGTAGCTAGGCGGAACACAGCTACGGACTACGAACTACGAACTACGGACTACGGACTACGGACTACGGACTACGAACTACGAACTACGAACTACGGACTACGGACTACGGACTTCCTATGAATGACGTTCGAGTATCAGTATCCGCGAGCACCGACGTTGGAATGCAGCGCGCCGGCAATGAAGACTCGTTCCTGGTGGCCGACCTGTCCACCGGCGATACCGTCGTGGGCGCCGACACGAATATCCATTCGCTCGGCGAGCGCGGAAGTCTGATGATCGTCTCCGACGGAATGGGAGGCGCGGCAGCGGGCGAGGTCGCCAGCGAAATGGCGGTCACGATCATTCGGGAGGCAATCGCTGAGATGCCCGCATCGATGGAAATCTCCGAACGCCTGAAAACCGCAGCCGAAACCGCCAACGAGCGAATTTGGAATCACGCTCAAAGCAATATGGAGCTTTCAGGGATGGGCGCAACTCTGACCGCCGCGCTCGTGCAAGGTACGACGGCTTACATTGCCCAGGTTGGCGACTCGCGGGCGTACCTCGTGCGTGGCGAGAGAATAAAGCAGCTAACGAAAGACCAATCGCTTGCGCAGATGCTCGTCGATTCAGGCGCAATCAAACCCGAGCAAATCGACTCAGTTCCACAGAACGTAATAATGCAGGCCTTGGGAACGCAGCCCGTCGTCAAGGTCGCGATGACCGCGGTCGGGCTTTTCCGCAGCGACTGCCTGGTCATTTGCAGCGACGGCTTGTCGAACAAGGTTACCTCCGATGAATTGCGAGCGGCGGCCAGTGGAACCGAAGACCTGACCGAAGCTTGTCGGAAGCTGATAGCAACAGCAAACGAGCGCGGCGGAGAAGACAACATCACCGTTGTCATCGCTCGCTTCGACGGCGAAGCGCTCCATTCTGCCGGCGACGGCAAGTCAATAACGGAAAGCCTTCGCCCGCTCGACAAAGGTTATTTCTCCGACTATATCCCGACGAACCCGGACGCCTGGGCTGCTGACCTGGATGACGCGGGGTCAAGCGAGGACGTCGGGCCGCAAGTGACTTCCATGTTGAGAGCGGCCGATACCGGGCAGCTCGAGACGAGCGCAGCCGGAGCATTTGGGGAAGATGAATTCAGCTCTCGTCCGACCGCTGGACAACCGGCCTTCGAACAACTCGCTCAACAGGGACGACAAAAACAAAGTTACCGATTGATCTTGATAATCGCGTTGATCTCGCTTCTGCTGCTCGGCGCGACGGGCTACTTCGTCTATTCGGTCTACCTGAAGCAGAAGCCTTTGCCGGCGGTTGAAGAACCTCCGGAGTGAGGATTGATCGAACGGATCGAACAGCGAATCGAAAGGGAATACACAGCATTGCAAATTGAAAATTGCAAATTGCAAATTGGAAATTGGAAATTGGAAATTGGAAATTGGAAATTGGAAATTGGAAATTGGAAATTGAAAAATGCAAATTGGAAGATGCAAATTGGAAGATGCAAATTGGAAGATGCAAATTGAATCATACGACTTGGCTTAGTCTCTCCTCAATTTGCAATTTGCAATTTGCAATTTGCAATTTGCAATTTTCACTTTGCAATGTCAATTTCCAATTTCCCAATTCCAATTTCCAATTTCCAATTTGCAATCCTTCTTCGCGCGTACTGATCGACTATGACAGCTAATACAGAAAGGCTGCCTCCTACCAAAGAACACGCGCGGCTCAAAGAGAACACAGGGCTCGTTCCGCCCTGGCGTCAGTGGGGCCCGTACGTGGCCGAACGCGCATGGGGAACAGTTCGCGAAGACTACAGCGCGGACGGGAACGCCTGGGAATATTTCACCCACGACGTAGCTCGAAGCCGCGCCTACAGATGGGGCGAAGACGGGCTGGCCGGAATCTGCGACCGATACCAGTTACTGGTATTCGCATTGGCATTTTGGAACGGCCGCGATCCGATCTTGAAAGAGCGCGCATTCGGTCTGGTGCCGTCGGAAGGCAATCACGGCGAGGACGTGAAGGAGTACTACTTCTACCTGGATAACACTCCCTCGCACAGCTACATGAAATACTTGTACAAGTATCCGCAGAGTGAGTTCCCTTACCGACAGCTTATTGAGGAGAATCAACGCCGGGGCGGACGCGGGCTTGAATACGAGTTGATGGACACCGGAATATTCGACGACGACAAGTACTTCGATATCTTCGTCGAATATGCCAAAGCTGCGCCGGAGGACATCTGCATTCGCATCGAGGCCTTCAATCGCGGTCCCGAGGCTGCGCCGCTTCACATCATTCCGCAGTTGTGGTTTCGAAACACCTGGGGTTGGACCGATCCCCGGGACACGGAGCCTTCGATAGCAGCAGGTCCGGCGGGCAACAGTTACGACAGCGTGATCGCAAGTGATTGCGCGGCTCACATAATCAAGAACCTTGCGTTCCACTACCAGCTTGGCTCTCGGTTCTTGTACGCGGATGCCGGCGGCGAGATGCTGTTCACAAACAATGAAACCAATCCCTTGCGCGCGCCAGTCGTAGGGGGGCCGGCGCCGCATCACTTTTACAAAGATGCGTTCCACCGCCATATCGTCAATGGCGAAGAAGGAGCCACAAGCGACGAACGCGCCGGGACGAAGTCATGCTTCCGTTATCAGTACGTTGTGCCGGCCGGCGGCTCGGTGGTTGTGAAGTTACGTCTCACGACTGAAGAAACAAGTTCGCCGCTCGAAGGCGTCGATCAAATAATTGCCGGGCGGCTTGCCGAAGCTGATGAGTTTTACAAATTCATCCAACCGCCGAACGCGACTGAAGACGAGCGCCGAATTCAACGACAGGCGTTCGCCGGGCTGCTGTGGACGAAGCAGATTTACTTGTACGACGTGCATCGCTGGCTCGACGGTGATGACCCCAACAACCCGCCGCCGGAGTCGCGCTACGAGATTCGCAACACACACTGGCAGCACCTGAACTCGATGCGCATTCTCTCGATGCCCGACAAGTGGGAGTATCCGTGGTTCGCCGCGTGGGACCTTGCGTTTCACGCGATTGCGCTTGCGCTGGTCGACGCCGAGTTCGCGAAGGAGCAGTTGTGGTTGATCTTGTTCGAGCAGTTTCAGCATCCCAACGGCCAGCTCCCTGCTTACGAATGGGAGTTCTCAGACCTCAACCCGCCGGTGCACGCCTGGGCTTGCTGGCGGGTCTATAACATGGATCGCATTCGAAGCGGACGGGCCGATCGCGATTGGCTCGAGAAGTGCTTTCACAAACTGCTGATCAACTTCGCCTGGTGGGTAAACAAAGTCGATAGCGAGGGCAACAATCTCTTCGAGGGCGGCTTTCTCGGCCTGGACAATATCACGGTCATCGATCGCAGCGAGAAGCACCCGGCGGGTGTGGTGCTCGAGCAAAGCGATGCGACCGGGTGGATGGGAATGTTCTGTTTGAACCTGATGCGCATCGCGCTCGAGCTGGCTAAGGAGAACAAAGTCTACGAAGGATTGGCGACGAAATTCTTTCAGCACTACATCTATGTCGGCGCGGCGATGAAGCACCGGGGCGGGCGAGACTATTCGCTGTGGGACGACCAGGACGGCTTCTTCTACGACGTTCTGCGATATCCGGATGGCAGCTTTCACAAGTTTCGTGTTCGTTCACTGGTCGGTCTCATCCCGCTCTACGCAATCGAGCGTCTGGAGGTTGATTGGATAAAACCATTTGAGCAATTCACCTCGAACATGACCTGGTTCAGCGAAAACAGGCAGGACCTTGTTGAGCGGGCTTGCCATCGAATTACTCATGAAGGCGTTGATGTGTACGTCCTTGCCATCGTGGACCAGGAGCAAACAAAACAGATCCTCGAACGCCTCATTGATCCCAACGAATTCCTGTCCGACTACGGTATTCGAAGCCTGTCCAAGTATCACGAACAACACCCCTACGTGTTTGGTAACAGTGAAGTACGTTACGAACCCGCCGAGTCGGACAACAAGATCAAAGGCGGCAACTCGAACTGGCGCGGACCAGTCTGGTTCCCCACTTCGTTTCTGATGATCGAGTCATTGAGAAAACTAGGCAAAGCTTACGGACCGCGTTTCAGCGTAGCGGTCCCCGATGGATCGGGGCGAGAAGCTACTTTGACGGAAATCGCGGGAGAGATAGCCAACCGGCTGATTCGAATCTTTACCAGAAATGACCAGGGTCACCGCCCGGTCTACGGCGGGTTGAAGAAGTTTCAAGACGACCCTCACTGGCGCGACCACATCTTATTCTATGAGTACTTTCACGGCGACAATGGCGCAGGCGTCGGGGCCTCGCATCAAACGGGCTGGAGCGCTCTCGTCGCTTCATTGATCGATGAGTGGCGCCGCTGAATCAAGTCTTGTCGAAGGCTGTGGTTCGTCACCGATCGACACCTGTGCCTTAAATTGCTAGCGGGGTCTTAGTGTGTTGGTCGTTCATCATCGCGTTGCTCCTCAGCGTACTCGGCGTCCTCTGCGGTTAAAACCCAGCATTGATTAAGAAAACCGCAGAGGACGCCGAGGACGCTGAGGACTGCGTTGCCGGCCAACACGCTAACACACCCACTACCCTTAGATTGCGAGGTTGGTTTTCGATCTGTGTCTTTGATATTATCGGCGAGCAAAGATCAGGGAGCGGAAAAGACTAATTCCGCACTCTGATTCGATGATGTAAACTAAAACTCAAGGAGACCCGAACATAAAATGAAGAAGCTTGCTACCTTGATTTTCGCTCTTATTATCTCTTCCTGCGTTTTTGCGACTGCGTCGCCGGCGAACCTCGTTCCGGCCAGTCCGGTCGCCGACGGTAACGCTGTTTATGCCGCGAATTGTGTGAAGTGTCACGGCAAGGACGGCCGGGGATTCCCCAATTGGCGGGCGAAGGGACAGCCGGATTTCGCCGACGCAAACTGGCAGAAGTCCCGGACCGACGCGCAACTCATCAATGTCACAAAGGCCGGCAAGGGAAAACTAATGCCTGCTTTCAAACCCAAACTGTCAGACGATGAGATCGCCGCGGTCGTTGCGCGTATCCGCGCGTTTGGGAAGAAGTAGGACGATCACCGAGTAAACGCAAGACCGGGTTCAACGAAACGAAAAAACGAAGACTCGCGTCGACCAGAGACGCTGTGTGCGTTCTCATAACAAAGGGTTTTAGATCATGAGCGTTCAGACAGCCGCACATTCAGTGCCCCTCGATCAGTTCGTAGCCGGCCTGTGCGCTATTCCAGAAGAGCACTTCTGTCCCGGCGACGTATACCACTATCTCAAGGACCATCCCGTAGACCGGCAGTCGCTTGCGCCTTACATGTTCTTCAGTAAAGACCACTACACACGCAATCTGATTTTCAAGAACGAGTTATTTGCGTTGATTGCAGTGTGCTGGGAAAAGGGACAGGGCTCGCAGATTCACAATCACCAGAATCAGAATTGCTGGATGACGATTCCCATGGGCCGGCTGCTTGTGCAGAACTTCCGCGTGGTCGATCAAAACGAAGTCAGTGGTTATTGCCGTTTGGAGCCCTCGGATACAGTTGAGATTCACCAGCTTCTTCCTGCCGAGGTAGACCCTGCAGAACCTGTTCATCGAGTCTTGAATCTCGCTAAGTTCGACGAGCGCGCAGTGAGCCTGCACATTTACTCCCGGCCATTCGAGCGCTGCCTGGTGTATTCGCTCGAGACCAACCAGTATCAGGAAATCCCACTGCACTACACCAGCGAGTATGGGAAGCTCTGCGAAGGCCAGACTTTTTAAGTCTTTTTCAACGTGCCGACGTGTGGTTTCAACGGCACGATCGTGGTCGACTTCCAGAGCACGCCGCGTACTGTCCATGCCAATCCGTCCAATCAGCGTCATCCGTTGGTCTGTACATCCTCAGAAGAATAGACCACGGATTAGACGGATTGGGCGGATTCACACGGATCTATCGGACAACCCCTGAGTATCTTCTACTAATAGCATCTCCCTTCGAAATGATGTAATGTACCGCGCGGCTGCGACCTCTCAGCGATTCGGGGGCTTCCAACACAATGGCCTGGACACAAGTCTATGATCCGCTCGGCGTGTGGTGGCTATCGACTCTGGTAGCCGCGCTCCCGGTCGTCGTGTTGTTAGGCCTGCTCGCAATCTTTCGGGTCAAGCCGCATTGGGCGGCAATGGCGGGGGCCGCAAGCGCGCTGATCGTCGCGAGCGCCGTGTTTCATATGCCGTGGTCGCTCTCCGCTACGAGCCTTGTATACGGCGCAAGCTTCGGCTTGTTGAAGATCGCGTGGATCGTCGTAGCGGCTGTCTTCCTCTACGACATATCTGTTCGCACCGGCCAATTCGAAATCATGAAGCAATCGGTGGCTTCGATCACACCTGATCGGCGGCTGCAAGTATTGCTGGTGGCATTCTGCTTCGGCGCGGTCATCGAAGGCGCGGCCGGATTCGGCGCGCCGGTCGCAATAGCCGGAGCTTTCATGATAGGGCTCGGCTTCAAGCCGTTTCACGCCGCCGCGCTCAATTTGATAGCGAACACCGCGCCGGTCGCCTGGGGAGCGATAGGAACTCCGGTTCATACTCTCGCGGCGGTTTCGGGACTACCCGAAGCGGATTTGAATTCAATGATCGGGCGCATTCTCCCGATAACCGCCATCATCGTTCCTTTCTGGCTGGTGCGCGCGATGGTCGGCTGGCGTGAGACCTTCGAAGTCCTCCCGGCAATTCTCGTCGTCGGGGTCTCATTCGCCGCAACTCAGTTTGTTTGGTCGAACTTCATCGACAGCAATCTGGTTGATATCGCGGGTGGCCTGGTCTCGCTGACGGCAACTGTGATCTTTCTTCGGTTCTGGCAGCCGCGCGCGATTTGGCGCTTCGAGGACGATCCGCAAGTGGAACAAGGAGCGCAAGCCGACGGCTTGCGCGTGCCTCAAGAGCGCGATAGCGGGCAACAACAGACGCAAGCCGGCGGCGTGCGCTACGTCGAACAGAATGAAACAGTGCATCTTGAATTCACGAGTGCAGTCCGCATCAACGAACAAAGGGCGCTTAAGATTGCCCGCGCGTGGATGCCTTTCGCCGTGCTGACGGTTTTTGTTTTGTTATGGGGACTACCATCGATAAAGACCGTCTTGAACCAGGCCACCACTCCGGCATTCGAGCGCGGCGGGTGGGATGTGCCCAGGTTGCATCTGGGCGTGACGCGAGCGGCGCCGGTGGTCTCGCAGCCTGAACCTGAAAAAGCAAAGTTCGATTTCAACTGGCTTGCGGCAACCGGTTCGGCGTGTTTTCTAGCGGCGATCTTCTCAGGACTGCTGCTCGGACTGTCTCCGGCGGAACTGCTCCGAACTTTCGGGCGAACGCTTTTTCGAATGAGGTTCGCGGTGTTGGCAATTGCTTTCATGCTGGGGATAGGTTTCGTGACGCGCTATTCCGGCATGGACGCAGTGCTGGGGCTCGCGTTCACTCGAACGGGATGGCTGTTTCCATTCTTCGGCACGTTTCTTGGCTGGCTCGGCGTCGCGCTTACCGGAAGCGATACTTCTTCCAACGCGTTGTTCGGCGGCTTGCAAAGAATCACCGCTCAACAACTCAATCTCAGCCCGGTGCTGATGTGCGCCGCCAACAGCGCCGGCGGAGTGATGGGCAAGATGGTTGATGCGCAGTCGATCGTCGTGGCTACGGCGGCGACGAATCAGGTGGGCAACGAAGGCGCGATTTTCAGATTCGTGTTATGGCACTCGATCGCGCTGGCGTCGATCGTAGGGTTGATTGTGATGGCCTATGCGTATTTGTTCCCAGGCGCCGTCCCAGGTAGATAGTCGCGTCACGCCTCGCTAGTTTTCCAAAGTGAGTTATCAATCTGTTGCCAGGTAGAGCGTGCCTCTGCGTCCTCTGCGTCCTCTGCGGTTTGTTTTCTGATGAGTGCTGGGGAGCAACCGCTGAGGACGCAGAGCCGTAGCGCGATTGAGAGCGACAACACTGTGATCCCACTATCAGTTTTTCTGCTCGCTTGTGTTCTCCGTCGACAGTATGTCGTGAAACGCATTCAACGCGACGCGTTTTGGTTTCTGTGGCAGTCTCACCTTGAACTCGGGAGTCGTCGAATTCCCTATCAGCGCAGCCTCGCCCAGCCGCGCCCATTTGCCGTCGAAATCCAAATAGAGCGGCACGAGCATCTTGAACTTCTCAGACACACCGCTCTGCGTCACCGTCCCCGTGAGCAACACCTTGCCGTCACTTTCCGTTGTGAGCTTGTACTGAAGCTTGTAGGCCGGCACTTCCGTTCCGTATACCCACTCATTGAAGAACCAATCCATTCGCCCGTTGCGGTCGAGATCCATTGCAGGCGTCATATGCC
>Ga0134124_10000271_pt1 | contig 46388 bp, 38 predicted proteins | sample KB304_FD_96880 | JGI IMG/M metagenome (GOLD analysis project Ga0134124, IMG submission 96880) | Terrestrial soil microbial communities without Nitrogen fertilizer from Kellogg Biological Station, Michigan, USA - KB3-0-4 | ecosystem: Environmental > Terrestrial > Soil > Unclassified ...
ACTGAGAACCCAACGCAAGCCGCTACATGCATAGCTTCGGCTCGGCTCATTTCGGAGTCGAGGGAGGTGGAGGGGGCGATTGTGTCTTGTTCGAGGCATTGAAGCTTGCCTGCATCTCTTCAATCGCTTTGGGAAGCCTTTCCGGATGGCGGGTGACGTCTCGGAGAAAACCTCGCAGATCGAAGGGCGCGCCCCCAAATTCGCGAAACGCAGAGGGAAGTGGAGGGCCGCCCGCGCTGCCGGCCGCCGGGATGTGCTCCGGTAGTTGAACGGCATACATGCTGCCACCAGCCAGCGGTTGATTCGGGTACTGCATCAGCCAGACACAGTTGTGGCCATCCATAATCATGCTTGCTGAAACCACTGCCCACTGTCCATTTTCAGCTGCCGTAGGCCTCTGGCAATCCCAGAATTCCGACTGCGGTACGACGACCGTGGGGTCGTTAAACCCATACTCATCTACAAGAATTTTCTGCAGACCGTGCTGATCGGCAAACCGCTTCACCTCCGGGAGTGACTGATTCCAGTCGAGATTGGAATCGTTAAGAAGGGTATAAGCGGGACGCCCGAGACCGAATGCATTGATGTAAGGAAAGTAGTACGGATAGGTATGCAGAGCCGTGAAAAGGCAACTGAGGCTCAGCAGGCCGGCCATCGCCGCTACGAGCCTGCCTGGAACGGGAGCGGACAGCCGCAGCCGTTCAACCAAACGGGGCAACGGAGCTACCAGAAGGACGAGCAGAATTAAAGGAATGCTGAAATGACGGATACCGATGTCGAGGCGACTCAACAGACAAAAGCCAGTAAAGACGATCAGGGATATCCAGAGGACGCGCCAATGAATTGCGAGGTCCGCTGGAATGACTGGAGTGTTTGCGTTAGGGCGCCGCTTCTGCCATAGGGCAAGGGCAGGCGCCAGGACAAGCAATCCGAGAAAGCCCAGAGCAGATTTCAACACGAACAGAACCGGAAAATAGAACCAGACGCCATGAGGATAGGTATGCCCGAGCGTGACGGTCGGCCGACTGCCGCTAATCAGAACGAGCAGCACGCCTCGCAGGTACAGCCATGGTGGCATGAGAAGCCGGCGCAGAGGTACCGCCGCTGAGCCATGACCGAGACGGTAAAGCACATCGGTAGTCTGATTCAGAGAAAAAATGAAATAAAACACATAGACGACAAGGGCGGCCAAGAAAACGCCTTGGAGAGTGGTGCGCCAGCGGAGTCGGCGCCAAGCACGCGCTTCAGGTTTGGCAATGGGCTGGCCAGGCAGAGTGCGCCAACGAGTACTCAGGGCCGACGCGACAAAAGCGAAAAACAAAATGCCAGCGGTAAACTTCGAAAGAAGTGCAGCCGCGAGGGATAGGCCAAATAGTACGGCATTCTTCCGGCTGGGGTTCTGCCATGTTTCCGCAAAGCGCCACAGCGTCACCAAGGAAAACAACGTGACCGCCATGTCGGTGTGGACAAGTGGGCCAACACTGAGAAACGCTGCGGTACTGACATAGATGCTCAGACAAAGCAGCCCACCCCAGTTGCCTGCAAGGCGCCGTGCGTAGGCATACACAGTCCAGCCTAGCGCCAGTGTGAGAAGCAGCATGGGCAAGCGAGCCCACACCAACGTGGTGACGGGGTTGTTCCATTTGGTCAGGAGCCATTCCCCGAAAACCCACTGCCCCGCGTAGGCGTGAAAGAACTTTTCGCTGACCGTCCATGAGATATGAGAATAATCGGCGTGCACGCCACGCAAGACCAAGGGAAGTGCTGCTAGGACTTTGGGTAGCGGTGGGTGTTCTTCGTTTAGCCGTAAATCCAGTCTTTGCAAATAGCTCACGCCGGCGCCGATGTGAGCGACTTCGTCAATCGTGACGGACTCGCGCAATGCAGAGCCGCCAGCGAGGAAGGCCATCAATATCAACAGCAGGCCAGCCACGACTGAGAAAACCGTGCCGTGGGCATTTTCTGTTGAGCTCTTCCCGTTCATGGACATTTAGTCCGACCACTAGTAATTTCAAGCGATGTTCAATTCTTAGTAACTGAGTTTATCGGAATTTAGCGGCCCACAGGTCCAAAAACGAGCCACGCGGCGAGTGTTGCGAACTTTTCATCCCATCTGTCGTTCGGATCAAAGAGAAAGATCGCTCCCTTAAACTCACAAGGGAAGGGGACTCTATCGAATCTTACAGCAAGTATCGCGCACAAATTCCCGAACGGCCACGTGTCCCGCCAAGTCCCGATCGCCTAACCGGACATGTGGTTTTTAGCCTGGATTCCACTTTTCCGATAGAGCGTTAATCAGGCCGCGCGTGGCTCATCGCCTTGTAGGTGAGCTGCTGAAGGCTGGCCGGGCGCTGCCCAAACTTTCAACACTTCCCTCGCTTGAGAACTACTATTGGCAATCGGTGGAACTTCCAACTCTCCCATGGATTTCTAACTCAGGTCCCAGCCCAGCATGAATGTTTCATCTCTTAATACCTAATGCCTACGCTTGTGACGAGCAGCTTCGTGCTGATACTTCCCGTCGGTGCGAAGTGATAGCGCGACTCGACGAACATTCTGTAAGGGGCTTCATGACCCACTCTGATTGTGAATCCAACACCTCCATTAACGCCGAGAGCGCTAGCGCTGCTGTGTACCTGAGTCAGATTGGTGATTACAAGTCCGGCGGCGCAGTCGTATCCCCACCAGAGCCACGCCGGATCACAACTGATAGTTGTACCCGTCGGAACGGGCTTCGAGAGCCAAACGGTGCGATAGTACCAACCAGGACCACCGATGAGGTAAATGCCAAATGTTTTTCCGCGTAACTCCAATCGATAGTTTCCGGTGAAAGCATAGATGTTGCCATGCCCGCTTACGCTAGTGGTCCCTAGGGCAGCTCGGATCGGAACCAGGGTTGCGTCTGTTGAATACAGCCCATTCCACATGAACTCGCCTACCACCGCGTTGCGCCGATCGAAGTTATAGCCAGCACCAACACTGATTCCGGCCGCGAAGCTTACGTGCTGACTTGTCGGACTTAAGGGAACGCTCAGAGGTAGGCCCAGACTAGTCGTAACAGAGGGGTTATCGTTTCCGGGGCTTTCCTGCGCCCAGACGCCACAGGGAAAGGCCACTAGGTGAATCAACAGCAGAATTGTTAGGACGTACCACACCGGTCCGCCTTACACCAATTCCTAAGCCAGGAAATCAGGTACGACTCTCCATCCTGCAGTGCAGGATGAGTGCTCCGTTTCGCGACGAACACTGCGAAGAATGACAGGTCGAGGCAGATGAGGTTGGGCTGGGGTCCGATTGGCTGTCTAGAACGATTTCCGTCGCCAACTATCACTTTTAGCCAAGCCGGGTACAACGGCACTGATAGATTGCCTCTCAGTGACCGGATTCGTATGAGTAGGAGAGCATTCGGCGAATCACACGCAGAAACGACGGGAAACTAAACCGCAAAGGAACGCATGCAGGCTCAAGCGCAGGCCAAAAAACCTAACATCATCATGATTATGGGCGACGATGTCGGAACGTGGAACTTTGAGCCTGGACCTCCACCCTCCGGCAATCATTCCTTTCGTTAAATTCGCCTTTAACAGTTCCGTGCGTCCATAAACGCCGCTTGCCTTTCCTGGGATACGCCGAGCGCGTCTCCGGGTTACAATTTGCGACTCACGATGACCGGCAGCGAAACAACGTGGTCCTCCACTCGAGGGCGGCTCAAGGTTTTTCTCGGTTATGCCTCGGGTGTGGGCAAGTCGTTTCGCATGTTCGACGAGGGGCGGCGGCGCAAGGAGCGCGGGCAAGACGTCGTCGTTGCCGCGCTGCAGCCCAAAGTACCCGCGGAGGTGCAGCCACTGCTCGGCGGCATCGAAATCATCCCTACGCTGACGATCAAGAATGTGCCGGTGATTGATGTGGAAACGATCTTGCGGCGGCATCCGCAGATTTGTCTGGTCGATGGACTGGCCTACGACAATCCGGCCGGCAGCCGCAACGCGCATCGCTGGCAGGACGTGGAAGAACTGCTGGCCGCCGGCATTACTATCGTCGGCTCGGTCAACATCCAATATATCGAGGACCAGCGCGAGGCCGTTGAAAAGCTTACCGGCAAACGCGTCACGCACACCATTCCGCGGGAGTTTTTGAACACCGCCGACGAAATCGTCATCGTTGACGCTCCCACGGAAACGGCGCCCGAGCGGCGCACGGCGCTCCGAGAACTCGCTCTGGTTCTCTCTGCCGAAGTCATCGACGCCGGACTTCAGCGCTATCTGCACGATCACAAGATCGAACAATCCTGGGGTACGCATGAGCGTTTCCTGATCTGTCTCTCACCTCGCGCCAATTTCGAACGCATGATTGCCACGGCTCGACGGAACGCCTCGCGCTTCCACTGCGACGTGCTGGCGGTATACGTGAAGCAGCCTAATCTCTCCGCCGCCGATCGCGCGGCACTCGAACAAGCTTTGGCAAAAGCCCGCGAAGATGGCGCCTACGTAGAAGTCCTGGAAGGGCAGGACCTTGTCGGCACCATCGTGCAATACGCCCGCGCGCATAACATCACACAAATTTTTGTAGGTCACAGCGTCAAGAAAGATTTGGGCACGCGGATGTTCGGCAGCCCAGTGAGCCGCCTGGTGCGGGCCGCACGCGGCATCGATGTACGGGTATTCCCGCACTGAATTTCGCGATCGAGCAGCAATAATAATACGGCGATGGTCAACACAACATGAGCCACAAAACTCGGCGCGGGCATCTCAAAATCTATCTGGGCTACGCGGCCGGCGTCGGCAAGACCTACCAGATGCTCGAGGATGCCAAGGACTTGCGCGATCGCGGCAAAGATATCGTGCTGGCGTTCCTCGAAGCGCAGTCTCGCGCCGACAACGAACAGAAATCCGCGGAGTTCGAGAAGATCCCGCTGCTGCAGGTCCCCTGCCGCGGAAGCTACTCCGCGGAAATGAACGTCGCGGCCATCCTTCAGCGTGCGCCGAAAATCTGCATCGTCGACGATCTCGCGCACACCAACGCGCCCGGTTCGGAACGTCCGCGCCGCTGGCAGGATGTCCAAATCATCCTCGACGCCGGCATCGATGTCCTCACCACCATGAATGTACAGGATCTCGCCAGCCTCACCGACCAGATCCTCCACATCACCGGCCTGCGCGTTCGCGAGACCGTCCCCGACTGGGTCTTCCAGCAAGCCGATGAGGTCGTTCTCGTCGACGTCACCCCCCGCGCCTTGCTTCACCGCCTCGAACGCGGCGCGATCTACGCTCCCGAGCGTGCGAAAGCCGAGTCCCAGCGCCTTTTCCAGGAGCCGACGCTGGTCGCGCTCCGCGAATTGGCTATTCGCCAAACCGCGCAGGCGCTCGAGGCTCGCGCCACCGCCAAAAAAGAACCCACCGAAGCCCGCGCCGAAAAAATCCTCGTCAATGTCACCGCCGATCCCTCCACTGCGATGCTTCTCCGCCGCGCCCGGCGTGTTGCCGACTATCTGCACGCCGCCTGCGTCGCCGTCTTCATCTGTCCCGAAAAGGAATTTTCCGCGCTGCCGGCTCCGCAGCGCCAGGCCATCGAACGCCATCTCCGTTTTGCCGAAAATCTCCATATCGACACCGCCATCATCAACAACAAAAAAACCGCTGACGCGCTGGTCGACTACGGCCATAAGAACGGCGTCACTCATATCTTCATCGGTCCGGCCGTCGACCCGCCGCGCAAATGGTTCCGCGGACTCGACTTCACCGAACAAGTCCTCTACCAGGCCCGCGATCTGGAAGTCACCGTGGTGGCCGAACGTAGCCTTGACGGCACTCGCTCGCTCTATCCCGAAGATGAAGCCGCCGGCCTGATGCACTCCGGCTACGTCCGCATCTCCGCCGAGCTCACCGTCGTCGACGCCATCGCCGAAATCCGCCGCCAGGCCGAGCACGTCGAGACGATCTATTACGCCTACGTTCTCGACGACGCCCAGCATCTCCTCGGTGTCGTTTCCTTCCGCGAACTCATCTCCGCCGAGCGCTCCAAAAAAGTCGGCGTGGTTATGCGCACCGACTACGTTTTCGTCCCCGAAGACGAAGACAAAGAAGCGGTCGCGCAGCAACTCACCAAACATCGTCTGCTCGCGATTCCCGTACTCGACGCCAATCGCCGCATGCTGGGCATCGTCAGCAGCGCCGACCTCGCCGAAGTCGCCCAGCAGGCCGCCAGCGAAGACATCCTGAAATTCGGCGGTATGGAAGCCCTCGAAGGCCCTTACATGGAGGTGACCTTCGGCCAGATGGTGAAGAAGCGTGCCGGATGGCTCGCCATTCTCTTTCTTGGCGAAATGCTTACCGCCACTGCGATGGGCTATTTTTCCGACGAAATCTCCCGCGCCGTCGTCCTCGCCTTGTTCATTCCGCTGATCATCAGCAGCGGCGGCAACTCCGGCTCCCAAGCCACTACGTTAGTCATTCGCGCCATGGCCCTGGGCGAAATTCGCCTGCGCGACTGGTTCCGCGTCGTCCGCCGCGAGCTGATGGCGGGCGTAACTCTCGGTGCGATCCTAGGTATAATCGGCGTCACCCGCATCCTGCTCTGGCATTATTTGCGTGGAACCTACGGCGAACACTTCGGCGTCATCGCCCTCACCATTGGCTGCAGCCTTATCGGCGTCGTGATGTTCGGCACACTCGCCGGCTCCATGCTCCCCTTTATTCTCCGCCGCTGCGGACTCGACCCTGCCAGCGCCTCCGCTCCCTTCGTTGCCACGCTAGTCGATGTCACCGGCCTCATCATCTATTTCAGCGTGGCCAACGTCATCCTCCGCGGCATCCTCCTCTAATCCCTTACGTGGCATAGGCATTCCTGCCTGTGCCAACGTCAACGCGACGGATCCTGAGACAAGCGTTGACCCCGGTTCCGTATTTTCTGGAAACAAATCTCTTGACAATAAATATTGTCAATGCTCTAATCTCTCCATGCTCCCGGTCGAAGTCATCCACGACCCCGCCGCCGCCACTGTGGCCCTCGACCCCGTCCGTGCTCGCATCCTCTCCGAGCTTGCCGAACCTGCCTCCGCCGCCATGCTCGCCGCTCGCCTCCATATTCCGCGCCAAAAGCTCCACTACCATCTTCGCGCCCTCGAAGCCCACGGCTTGGTCCGCGTCGCCGAAAAACGCCAATGGGGCGGCCTCACCGAAAGCCTGTTCGTCGCAACCGCATCCTCCTATATGGTTTCACCAGCGGCGATGGGTCCGGTTGCCGCCGACCCCGGCCGCACCACCGACCGCCTCTCCGCCGGCTACCTCCTCGCGCTTACTGGCCGCGTCATCCGCGAAGTCAGTGATCTCCTCCGTCGCTCCGACTCACTCGACAAGCGCCTCCCCACGCTCTCGATCGATACGGTCATCCGCTTTCGTTCCGCCGCCGACCGCGCTGCCTTCAGCCAGGAATTGGCCACCGCCGTCGCGACACTCGCATCGCGCTACCACGACGAGTCCGCCCCCGGCGGACGTCCGCACCGTTTGCTAGTCATGGCGCATCCGCTTCCGCAGAATTCCGCAAATGCCCGAATTGTGTCTACGCCAAAACGATCGCTTGGCTAGCTTAGATAGCGGCCGCTTTCCGAAGCGGGCAGTTTTTTCGGTGAACTAGCAGGGAGGATCCTCACAATGCCCATCAAAAAAGAACCCAACGGGCACCGCAGCATCCAGGTCGAAGTCGAAGTTCCCGGCACGCCCGAAGAAGTCTGGCGCGCCATCGGCACGGGCGCGGGAATCTCCTCATGGTTCGTTCCCACCACGATGGAAGAGCATAACGGCGGCAACATGGTCTGCAAATTCGGCCCCGGCCCTGAATTCGAGTCGCACGCCACGATGACAGCCTGGAAGCCGCCGCACTATTTCGCCGCCGAGGGCCCACTCGGTCCGAACGCTCCCACCATGGCCACCGAATGGTTTGTGGAGGCCAAATCCGGCGGCACCTGCATCGTCCGCGTCGTCCACAGCCTCTTCGCCGACACCGACGACTGGGACAATCAACTCACCGGTACCGAATCCGGCTGGCCAACCTTCTTCGCCATCCTCAAACTCGTCCTCAAGCACTATCGCGACCAGCAGGTCCACGTCATCCACGAACTCAGGTTTCCGGCGGCATCCTCCGATGATGCGTGGGCAACTCTGGCCGCCGCTCTTGGTGTCACTGGCGCTACGCCGGGCGAAAAGCGTTCCTCGCTTCCGGGCGTGCCGCCGGTCTCCGGCACGGTCGTGCTAACCAGGCAGACCAAAGACAATGAGATGGTCCTCCATCTCGAGCAACCCGCACCCGGCGTCGCCATGTTCTACGCCATGCCCTGCGGCGGCCCGGTGATGGTCTCGGTGAATTTCTACCTCTTCGGCGACCAAGCTGCCGCCGTCGTTGCTCGCGATGAACCCAAATGGCGCGCCTGGATGGCCGCCCACTTCCCGCCGGCCACCAGCGCCGCTCCGTAGCCACGGACCTTTGTTTTGTCAACCCGACCGGAGCAGCCCGCTTTTCTCTTGTGCGCTTGCTATGCGCGCGGGCTGCGGAGTGGAGGGACCCGTGGCTTGATGTTAACTACCGCAACGACTTGCCAACGCGTGGCTCTGTTCTTAGCTGTTGACAACTAGCTCGGAGTCCGATATATCGGATTCCGAGTATGAAGCAAACACCCACCGATCTGCTCCCTCTTTCTCCAGCGGCGCTCCATATCCTTCTTGCGCTGGCTCCCGACGACCTTCACGGCTACGGAATCATGCAGGAAGTTGCTCGGCAGTCCGAAGGCATGTACAAACTCGGTCCCGGCACTCTTTACGACAACCTGAAAAAACTCATGCAACAAGGCCTGATCGAGGAATCCGGTCCGCGCTCCTCGGACGACGATCCCCGCCGCCGCTACTACCGACTCAATTCGTCCGGGCGCGACGTGCTGACCATGGAAGTGCAGCGCCTGGAAACCGTGGTTCGCGAAGCGCGTGCCCATCTGCGCGCGCTGAACCCCAGGAGGACCTGATGGCTCGCTCCACTTCGCGTTCTCTTTACCGGGCTCTCCTCCGGCTGCATCCCTCCGGCTTCCGAACACGCTTCGCCGATGAAATGCTTTGGATCTTCGACGAAGTCGCCGAGCGCGAAGGTGTCGTCGGACTATTTGGTGACGTTTTTCTTTCGCTTGCCCGGCAATGGACGCTGCGCGTCGCCGTCCCCGACGAGTCGCCCTATCCGGCGGCAGCGAAGGAATTATTCGCGTGGGATCGCATCGCGTTGCCCGCCGCGTCCTTGCCAATCGCCAGGGTGGTGCAAGGCAGTTTTGTCACTGTGATGCTCGTCGTCATTTTGTCGATCTTCGCAGCTGCAGCAAGCAACATCCGCCCTTTTCCCGCTGCACTGTGCGACGCGAGAGGCCCGGCAGACGCCCCTCGCGAATTCCACGCTACGACGCCGATTGTCGCCAAACCCGTGCTGCATGCGTACGTTCAGGTTCAAGCTGTGTTTCCGAAAAACACCGCGATTTCGGCAATGGTCCTCACACCGGAGAGAGTCGAGAGCTGGTATTCGTACCCGATTCACATGAATGGTGCGGAGGCCATCGCTGATTTCGATCCCCAGCTTGCCGTTCCCACCGACAAGATGATTACTGTGGCGCCGTTGGCGCCGTCTTCAGCGCGAATTGTGACTGCACAATACGACAATGCGCGAACCGGAGCGAATGTCGACGAGAAAATCCTGATGCCCGCGAAGGTGAACTCCAATCAATTCGGCAAGCTCTTCACGCTCAAAGTCGATGGCGACGTCTACGCCCAACCTCTCTATCTGCCGGAAGTCGAAATCCCCGGCAAGGGCAAACACAACGTGGTCTTCCTTGCCACCGAAAACGACAGCGTCTACGCCTTCGACGCCGACGGCGCCTCGGCCGATCCGCTGTGGCACGTGAATCTTGCCGATTCCATAAAAGGCGCGATGCCTCTTTCCGACCGCGACACCCAGTGCTTTTTCATCGTGCCTAAAGTCGGCATCACCTCGACCCCAGTCATCGATCTCAAGACCGGCACGATTTACGTTCTGGCGCGCACCAAAGAGAGCAAGAGCATACTCCGCTCCTACGAGTTCAAGCAGCGCCTGCATGCTCTGGCCATCACCACGGGCGCGGAAAAATTCGGCGGTCCTGTCGAAATCAAGGCTTCGGTCAAAGGAATCGGCGACGGCGCGAGCAACGGTGTGGTTGCCTTCGATCCGCAACGCGAAAATCCTCGCGCCGCGCTGCTCCTCGCCAACGACTCCGTATATCTTTCCTGGGGCTCGTCGTGCGACATCGGCCCGTACCACGGTTGGCTCATGGCCTACGACGCGCACACGCTGGCGCAAAAAAGCGCCTTCAATACTTCGCCCAATGGTAGCGATGGCGCCATCTGGCAGGGCGATGCAGGTCCCGCAGCGGACAAGGACGGCAACGTCTTCGCGGTGACCGGAAACGGAAACTTCGACCCCAACGGGGCACATGGGCACGACTACGGCGACAGCGTCCTGAAATTCAACTCCGAAGCCGGGCAGCTGAAACTCGCCGACTACTTTACGCCTTCCAATCAGGAGCAGCTCAACGCACACGACGACGATCTTGGCTCCAGCGGTCCGGTCTTGCTGCCCGATCAGCCCGGTCCGCATCCGCACCTCCTGATGACCGCGGGCAAAGAGGGCAAGCTCTACTTGCTCGACCGCGACAAACTCGGAAAGTTCCAGCCCGGCGACGATCCCCACGCGGTGCAGACCATTCCGGCGGCGAGCGGCGCCTTTGGCGCCATGGCTTACTGGAACCAGACCGTCTTCTTCATCGGCAGCAACCGGGGCGTGCAGAGCTATTCGCTGAGCAACGGCCAGTTGAAGCCGAAGGGCATCGGCAGCATCAGATTTCTCGACTCCGGCGCGACACCGGTCATTTCTTCCAATGGTTCGAACGACGGCATCGTCTGGGCCGCCTCCTCGAAGAATTGGGATGAGCCCCCTCGCCGCTCCGCGATCCTCTATGCCTTCGACGCCAACGACGTGACCCACCAGCTTTACAGTTCGGAGCAGAACTCGGACCGCGACCGCCCCGGCATAGCACTGCGCTTCGCCATGCCCTCCGTGGTCAGCGGCAAGGTCTACCTCGGCTCCAAGGGACAAGTGGACGTCTACGGCTTGCTGCCGCCCCGATAAAGTTCAGGACATTTCTTATCTGGCTGATCCGCGACACCGAAAAAAGTGACTGGGCGCCGCCGATTTCCCTTAATTTTTTATGGCGTCATGGATGGAGCGAAGATCGGGGATGCGGACCAGCCACCGGGGCACAGTTGCCAGGCCTAGCGGGCGAGCTGTTCGAGCGCGATGCGGTTGGTACGCGGACCGAAGATACCGATGACCAGCGCCACACCTAACATCGCAGCAGCCAGCAAGGTGAAGACCCCGCCTACGCCGGCGCGCACAAGGACGGCCCCGATCAGCAAAGAGGAAAACGAAGCGCTAAGCCGGCTCCAGCTGTACGTGAAGCCGACACCAGTAGCGCGCATGCGCGTTGGAAAGAGTTCGGACTGGTAGGCGTGCAGCAACGCGGAAAACCAGTTGCTGCATAGCGTTACCAGCGCGCCGCTCAGCACGATGAGCGTCGGCAGCGTCCACAACGCAAAGCCCAGGCCGCACGCGGCGATGAGCAGCGCCATGGCGACGATGGTCCACTTGCGTTCGAGCTTGTCCGAAGTGAGAACGGCGATCGCCGGTCCTAGCGGGGACACGAGGGCGATCAGCAGCGTGTACTCCAGCGAGTGCAGCAGAGAAACGCCGCGGCGCAGCAGAAAAGTAGGTGCCCAGTTCGCGAACCCGTAGTACCCGATGGTCTGCAAGGCGTGAAAGATCACCAGCATGATCGTGCGACGGCGATACGGCGATCTCCACAGCTCCGCGAAGGATGCGCGTTCGGCATTCACTGATGCCGGCGTGGATGTGGAGTGTGCTGTTGATGTGCTGGAAACTGTCGTCTCCGAGGCCTCTGGCGGAGCGACTTCGCGGGCGCGCGATACCGGCTGTCGGCGCGGAAGCGATTCCGCCGCCAGCAAAGCAAGCGCCTGCTCGGCTTCCGCGTGCCGGCCCCGGCTTTCCAGCCACCGCGGCGATTCGGGCAAGCGGCGGCGGAAGTACCAGGCCAGAGCTGAACCGAGCGAGCCGATGACCATGACCCAGCGCCAGCCGGCCATCGCGAAATGCGTTGGCACCAGCAGCCGCACCAGAATGGCGACGATCGGCACCGCAGTGAAGCCGGCTGTTTGCGTGATGGCCACGTAGCGCCCACGCGCACTGCTGGGCACCATCTCGGAAACGTAGGTGTCGATGACCACCAGTTCGGCGCCGATGCCGATGCCAGCGAAAAATCGCAGCACCAAGAGCCATCCCGCGGTGGGAGCAAAGGCACCTGCCAGCGTGAACAGCGAATAGATCAGCAGCATCGCGACGAACGCGCTGCGCCGCCCCATGCGGTCGCTGCCCATGCCAAACAAGATGGTGCCCGTGAACATGCCGAGAAATCCGGCGGCGATCACATTAGTGAATTGATGCAGCGTCAGAAATCCCGACTGCTGCAGCGCCGCGCCGATGTACGCCATCATGTAGATGTCGTAAAAATCGAACCACCCGCCCAGCGACACCAGCGCGATGAATCGCCGGTGGAATTTCCCCACTGGGATTTGCTCGATGCGCGCAGCGATGGACGTGGCGTCGATCACCAGGAGGTCACTTCACCTGCTCGACGACGCCGATTTTTTCCAGCGTGCGCAGGTACTCGACGACTAGGTCCAGCGGCACCGGACCGTACTCGGCGGAAACCGCGTCGCGAATTTCCTGAGCGTTACGTTTGCCGTCGGCGAAGTTTAGCGTCTCGTAGGCATACTCAAAGCCCTCGCCCCAGAGGCCTTCGTAGTCGAGGAGTTTTGGCTTGGCGATCTGCGCGCCGGTGTGGTCGTTCACGAAGTCGTAGCCAAATACCGTGGCCGGCCCTCGCGGCGTCGCCTTGCGCGCGACTTTGAACAGGCCATCGCCGCTGGCTTGTGCCGGTCGCGCCGCCAAGGAACTCACGTCGCGCGGCGAGAAGCCGGCGGAAGCAGGCAACGCAATCGAGACAAACCGCGTGACCGAATCCGTTGCGGCCTCCAGGTACTGCACGCCGTTCTTGATCGTCGCGTCGCGTTCGGGCTGAGGCAATTGGTTGGCGCGATGGAATATCAAGGTTGTGCTGGCGCTGCGATCTTCAAACAGGATCGACAGCAGATTTCCGACGTTGTTCGGCGTCAGATTGGCCAGGAAATAGCCGGAGGCGGCGCCGATGAAGGCGGCTCGTTTGAGTTTCGTGGGGTCGATGTTGGCGGCGGTGTCGAAGTTGGTGTGAATGTAGCGATCGGGCCAGTCGTTGAGGTAGATCGCGGGAATTTTGAAGGAACTGTCCTGGTAGACGTCGTGGTCGCTGCCCATGGTGTACGGCGTGTCCATGGCTTGCAGCGCTTCCTTGCCGCCTTCGGGCGCGACCAACGGATATTCGGCGAGGAGCCCGGCGGCGAAATTGTAGGACTGCTCGTTGACGAATGCGGCGAAGGCCCAGGCGACCGCGTGAATGAAGGAAGGCAAACTCATCGGCCCGCGCGTGACGTGAAAAACAGTTTTCGTCACCGGGCCACCACCAACCATGTCCATGTGAATGACCGCCTTGATGCGAGCAGCCAGCTCTGGCCCAGAGAGCCGATCCATTGCAGGGCCAACTGGACTTTGCGCAGGCGGTGGCTGATTCTTCATTCGTTCATGAAAAGCCACCGACTGCTCCAAAGTCCCGCTGAACATGGGGATATTTATGACGTGTAGTGCCTTACCGTTTAGCAACGTGAGGCTGCCTTCGATTTCGGGGGGCCAGATGAAGCGGATCGTTCGTGCGGGGCGCGGGAGTTTTCCATCGGCGATCAACCTTTGCAGGGTGCGGGCGACTTCGAGGATGGTGACACAGCCGCTGGCGTTGTCGTTGGCGCCGGGACGCTGGTGATCGAGGTGGCAACTGAAGACGATTTCTTCGTCTTTGAGTTTGGGATCGGCCCCGGGGATCGTGGCGGTGACGACTTCGAGGTTCCCGGGATGCTGGCCCGCCTTGACGACGGCGTGCAATCTAATCTGCTCGCCTTTGGCGAGGCGCTCACGCAACGCACGAGCCGTTTTCAACGAGACCATGAAGCCAAAAGTCTTGTTCGGTGAAAATGTTTCGAGGTGGCCCCATCGGATCAGGTTTTCGTCTTCGCCCCACCAGGCGGTTTTTTGGTTCTGCGCGTAGCTGACGATTCCCACGGCGGCGAACTTTCCGACTGCCAAGTCCTGAACGGCGCCCGGCTGCGCCGCGACCAGCACAATTTTCCCCTTCACGTTTTTGCCGGCGTAGTCGCTTTCTTTCGTGCCATCGCCGACTTCGATCAGACCGGTGGTGACATCGGCGCTCTCGCTGTCCTCGGCCAGCACCACAGGCTGCGCGTCATAACTCGCAAGTTTGTGCACGTTCGCGACGCAATCCACGTTGAAGACGATTTTTCCGTTCTCGACCTTTTCTTTGTCGCAAACCGGAGGGCTTCCTGAGACTTCCGTCAACTCTCCCGTCTCTGCATCCCAGGGCGGTCGGGAGCGCTGCGTGCCGTAGAAGATCTTGCCATCGGCGGGGAATTGCAGGATGGCGACATCGCTGAGGCCGTAGGCGCGGGCTCGCTCGGCGACCAGTTCGGCGGCGGAGTGAAATCCCTGCGAGCCGCGCTGGCGGTGAAAGCGCGCGATACCTTCGAGGTTGCGCTTGGCGGTTTCACCGGAGAGTTCCTGGGCAAGTGCGGCGGCGTCTTTTTCAGGGAGGAGCGGAGGTTTCTGCGCGACAGCGGGGAACGGAGCCAGCAGAAGAGGGAGGATGAGTAGATTTGATCGCATGAGATCCTTCCGATGTCTCGTTGATGGGAGCGACGCATTCTAACCTAAGGTGAGGATGTGGCGGGTGGCCGTCGCGAGAATTGGATCGGGCCTGATGCCTCTAGTTCGCATGATTGAGGCGCCACGAAGAGTGTTGCTCCGCGGTTGCCCTGCGGCGTGGCAGAGTAATTGCGAAGTCGCACCCGCATTTGCTGGTATTCTTGGCCCGGATTGTGAGAATCCCACGATGAAAATATTGGTGACAGGCAGCAGTGGGTTGATCGGGTCCGAGGCGGTGGCGCACTTCGACCGGCAAGGGCATGACGTTGTGGGCGTGGACAACAACATGCGGAGGGAATTTTTTGGTGCAGCCGGGGATACGCTGTGGAACCTGGAGAGATTGAAGGTCGAGACGCGGCGGTTCACCCATATTGCGCTGGACATAAGAGATCGCGTAGGTATGGACGAGCTTTTCAAGACGCACCGGTTTGATCTGATCGTGCACTGCGCGGCGCAGCCTTCGCATGACAAAGCGAAGGACATTCCGCTGGTGGATTTTGAGGTGAACGCGCTGGGGACGGTGAACTTGCTGGAAGGCACGCGGCGGCATGCTCCCGAAGCGGTGTTTGTTTTCCTGAGCACGAACAAGGTTTACGGGGAAGCGCCGAACGAGATACCGATGAAGGAGTTGGAGACGCGCTGGGATTACGCGCGGGCCGAGGATTTTAACGGCGTGACAGAGAATTGCCGGATCGACCGGACGATGCACTCGCTGTTTGGGGCGTCGAAGGCAGCGGCGGATCTGGTGGCGCAGGAATACGGACGCTATTTTGGTATGAACGTGGGCGTGTTTCGCGGTGGATGCTTGACTGGACCGTCGCACTCGGGCGTGGAGCTGCACGGATTCTTGTCGTATCTGGTGAAGGTGACGCTGGCGGGCGGAAAGTATTCGGTGTTCGGATACAAGGGAAAGCAGGTCCGCGACAATATTCACAGCCATGACGTGGTGCGAGCGGTCGAAGAGTTCGCGGCGAATCCGCGGCCCGGCGAGGTCTACAACATGGGCGGTGGACGCGAGAACAGCGTATCGATGCTCGAGGCGATCGGGAAGATCGAGTCATTGACAGGGCGGAAGCTGAATTGGGAGTACGTGGATGAGGCGCGGAAGGGTGATCATATTTGCTACATCTCGAATCTTGCGAAGTTCAAGAGCCACTACCCGAAGTGGGGGATTACGCGGAATTTGAATGCGATTTTACAGGAGATGGTGGAGTCAATGACGCAGCGACCTGGGGGCGCCGACTGAGGTTTCCGATCCGCTTGACGGTCCGTTCCTGCCGGTACACGTTCCAATGGAAGTAGCAGGCCCTTTTAAGTCACCGTTGTATTATTTATCGGAATTGAAATAATAAACCAAAGCAGACCCGGGACCGCTTACGCCACCGACACGCCGCACATGCCATCAATTTTCAATGTAACCGCGGACTCATAGTAGCGCCCACGCGTATCAGAAACCCTGCAAACCCATGGCGACGCGCTGGCGATCGCTATACTAGCTTGGGATTGGTCCTCGCCCGGCCCCAGTAACAAGCCATCCAAGCGGAAACGGTGCGGGCATCGCCGCGTTCATCTTCTCCCAGGATGGCGGCACGCTAGTCATACTACAAGTGGAGTGGCTGGATCGACCGCCGACCCTGCTTGCGGAATCAAGCATCCATAGGTTTGTCAATTTTTTCGCGTGCTGGATGAGAATTGTGACACCCGAAGAGAGGGGTTTCGTGGAGATGGAGTAGACTAAGGCAGCAACCGGACGGGCTCTTTCTCCGACCCGTTCTTTCAATCATGCAGAGTTCATGGATCGTGCCGAGTGGGAAGAACTCTAATCTATCGTGGTCTCAGTGACTCAACAAACGTTGGAACGCTCAAGTAGCCGCATTGCACAGCTTTTCCTGCGATATGGGCGGGCCGCCACAAGCTTGCGGCGCGTTCCGGTGCTTGGTTCGTGCATGAGCTGGATTGGGCAAAAAATTGTCCCGCGCGAATCGCTGACTTGGATACAGGTGCGGAAGGGCTTGGCGGCTGGAATTTGGCTGCGATTAAATTCACGGACGGGCCTCGAAATGATGGATGGCGCTGTCGAGCCGAAGGTTCAGAACGTGCTGCGCGAGCGGCTAGCTGCGGGGGCGACATTTTACGACGTGGGGGCCAACATCGGATTCTTTTCGCTGTTGGGGGCGCGACTAGTGGGGCCGAGCGGTCGAGTCGTGGCTTTTGAGGTCGACCCGGAAAACGCTTCGCGGTTGCGAGAACACGCCGAACGTAACGCGTTCTCCTGGCTGAATGTGGAAGAGACCGCGGCGTGGTCGAAATCTGGCGCCGTTTCTTTTGCGCGTTGCGATCCCGCAATGTCTCCCGACCGTGGACTCGGAAGTGTTGTCGGTTCTGATGGCATTGGAACTATTTCAGTGAAAGCTACATCGCTCGACGACTATGCACAGCGATTTCCGGCTCCGGACGTTATCAAATGCGACGTCGAAGGCTCCGAAATCGAAGTGTTTCGCGGCGCGCAGCGTGTCCTCACAGACAAACGCCCGATCATTGTTTGCGAGGTGCATAGTGAAGAGAACCGCCTGGCGCTTATCGAGAGCTTTTCGCAGTTTGCTTATCAATGTATGGACTGCGACGACCGTCACGTGCTGGCGCTACCGCTTTAAGACGCCCTGCGTGACATAATGACGCTTCGTATTCACCACTTTCATCGACGATTGGGCTTGTGAAGCTTGCTGACGCTCGGAATTAATTATTCTCAAATGCATGACTCCTCCGCGTGCATCGTGCGCGACGGGGAACTGCTTTTCGCGGTGGCGGAAGAACGCCTGAGCCGGGTGAAGCATGATGCCCGTTTTCCTGAGCTTGCAATCCAAGCTTGCCTGAAATTCGCAAGTGCGCGCGCGAATGAACTCGACGAAGTCTGCTTCGGTTGGCAAACGGCTGGTCCCCTCTACCGGCACGATCTAAAACTGTATGCGACGGGCGGCTGGCCGATCACTTACCTCAACGTTCTGAATTCCACGCGGCATTTCCTGAGCATGTGGCATCAGAAATCGGGCGTCGTCTTATTTGCCCGACGGTTCGGACCGACGCGGGCGCGAATGCGATTCGTGGATCATCATCTGGCGCATGCGATAAGCGCCTTCGCCTATTCCGGGTTTCCTGAAGCGGCAGTGGTAGTAATGGACGGCCGTGGTGCCTGGGAAGCGACTTCGCTGTGGCGCGGAGCGAACGGCATTATCGAGCATGGATTGACGATTCCGTTTCCGGATTCGGTGGGACTGTTTTACAGCACGTTTACCGCATATCTAGGATTTGTGCCGAACAGCGATGAGTGGAAGGTAATGGGGCTGGCGCCTTACGGTCAGCCGGGCGTGAAACTAGATGCCTTTATCGATCCGGAGGCAGCGCCTTATCGTGTTCACGCAAAGCGCTTATCGAGGGACAGTGAGAAAGGATTTGCGGGCCTCGAGCCACTGCTCGGCGAACCGCGGGCGGCAGAGAGCGAGATCGAGCAGCGGCACAAAGACATCGCATTCGCAGTGCAGGAACAATGCGAGCTGGCGATGTTGAGTGTGGTGCGGATGGCCGTAGAGAAAACACGCAGCCGGAATTTGTGCCTGGCTGGCGGAGTGGCCCTGAACTCGAAGGCGAATGGCAAGATTCTAGCGTCCGGCCTGGTGGACAAGATTTTTGTGCAACCCGCCGCCGCAGATGACGGCGTCGCGGTGGGCGCGGCGCTCGCACCCTATCTGGATAGCGGAGGGCAGCTGCCACACCGAGTCATGCGGCATGCTTACTTCGGACCGGGGTTTGACGACGAAACGGTTGAGGCGACGCTGAAAACTTATAAGTTGCGGCATGCGTGGTTGGACGACCCCGCGGGGACTGCCGCCGAGCTTCTGGCGAAAGGCAAAATTGTCGGATGGTTTCAGGGCCGGATGGAATGGGGCCCACGGGCCCTCGGTGCTCGGTCGATTTTGGCGGATCCTCGTGATCCGGAAATGAACGCTAAGGTGAACAACGCGGTGAAATTTCGGGAGGCGTGGCGTCCTTTTGCGCCATCAATCAAGAGAGAAGCGGCGCGCGCTTTTTTGGAGAACGCGACGGATTCGCCTTTTATGGCGCTGACAGCGCAAGTGCGAGCCGAGAAGCGCGGCCTGATTCCCGCGGTAACGCATGTGGACGGCAGCGCGCGGCCGCAAACGGTGGAACAAGATGTCAATCCATTGTACTGGCGGCTCATCGATGAGTTTGGCAAGCGAACCGGAGTACCCGTGGTGATGAATACCTCGTTTAATTTGCGCGGCGAGGCCATTGTGAATACGCCGACCGATGCGGTGCGAACCTTTTACAGTTCAGGGATGGATGCGCTGGTGATCGGGAACTTCCTCGTGGGGAAATGAGCGGACGCGGATGAGTGAGCGGCAGATGGTGGCGCTGCTTGGCCGCCCGGACGAACCCACCGACGCTGTCGAGGAATATTGCACGTACCTGGGGACCGGTTTGCGCGGACACGGGATTGCGTTGGAGGTTGCGCGAGTGCCGTGGGTATCGATGGGCTGGGCGGCGGCGCTGCGTGAAGTTCGACAACGAGCGGAGTCGTGGAGAGGCGCGTGGGTGCTCGTGCAGTACACCGCTCTGGCGTGGTCGACACGCGGATTCCCGCAAAGATTTTTGCGCATCGTTCAGGCGCTTGGTGATGCCGGTTCGCGAGTGTGCGTGGTATACCACGACGTCGAACCGTACGGCGGCCTGCGTATCGTTGATCGATTGCGCCGCCGTGCCCAGCTGAGCACGATGCGGGGCGTGTTGCGAATTGCGGATGCTGGAGTCTTCACGGTTCCCTTGAATGTCGTCTCCTGGCTCGGCAAGCCCCCTGACACCTCTCATTTCATTCCGATTGGTGCAAACCTGCCGATTCGCGCTGCGGGCGCGGAAAGCTATGCAGTGCGAAGCGGAGAGACTCCGCGCGTGGTGATTTTTGGCATCACCGGAGGAGAGACCGGGAAAAAGGAGTGTCGCGAGATTATTGCGGCTCTGACTGCGACCGCGAAAAAGCTTGGGAAGCTGAAACTTCATGCGTTTGGGCGCGGAACAACGGAGGCGGGAAACGTACTGCAAGCGGGCCTGCTAGGTTCCAACGTCGAAGTGGAGTTAGAGGATGTGCTTCCGGCGGAGAGAGTTGTCGATGCGCTGCGAGGAGCGGATTTGATGCTGTTCGTACGCGAACCGATTTCGACCAGGCGGGGCAGCGCGATTGCGGGAATTTCATGTGGACTGCCCGTGATTGCCTACCGCGGACCGCACACAACCGCACCGATCACGGAAGCGGGCGTGGTCTTGGTCTCCAAAGCTCAGCCTGGGGAATTGAGTGCGGCGATGATTCGAGTGTTATCTGATCCTCAGTACCGAGAATTGTTGGCGGAACGAAGCCGCTCGGCGTATGAGCGTTGCTTTAATTGGGACACGATAGCCGGGCGTTACGCGGAGGTCTTGAAATAGCGGGCGCAGCACACCATGAAGCTACCGATGCACGGCAACGTTTGCGGGCGCGACGCGCGCGCAATCATCGGCACAGAATTTCGATCAGGCGTTCTTTTTTCCTTTCGGCGAGATCGCTGAGCCCATCGAGCGAGGAGAAGTAGCCTGCAACAGAGGCCGCGGCAAGCGCGGCGAACGCCTCCGCCGGCAGCCAGGGATTGTTCGTCCAACGCCCCATGAACAACACGAGCGAGCAGACTCCGCCGAGCAAGAACTGAGAGCCGAAGCCGATCCATATGGCGACGCCCGAGCCGTGCTGGCCGCGCATCGAGCCGAATTCAAGTTTGCGCGGATAACAGAGCGAAGCCCAGTTAGCCAGTGCGAACTGGCCGGCCCCGGCGAAAGCCATGCCGACCAAGGTGGCCGCAAATACGGGCGCCGACGGCAGACCAATTCGCCAGACAAGCAGAAGGATCGAGACAGACACCTCAAACAGCAGGATGCCCATGTGCATGATATTTTTGCCGAGGAAGACGTCACGGAAACGCACTGGGGCGGTGAAGTAGGTTTGAATGCCTTTGCCTTCGTATGCGAAGCAGTTGTAGGCCGGCATCATCAACATCAGCAGCAAGTAGCCGATCATCGCCGGAAAAAACGTGTCGGTAGAGACGCCGGTGCGAATGGCCCAGGGATGAGCGCCGGCGAACTGCGCGGTGAAAAGAAAAACCAGAAAAGGCGGCATGAACAATGACATCAAGAGAAATCCGTTGCGCAGGAGGTACTGAAAATCTTTGCGTAGCACTGCGGCGACGGCCGGCGACAGGAAAGACAAGACATCGATTCCTGCTATGGCGGCTGATTTCACTCGAGGAGCACTGCGAGCGGGCGCGGTGCCCTCGCTCAACTCTTCCCCGCGGTATTGCGTGGCGAACCTCTGCCACAAGAAAACGCTGAAGAGGAGAACGTAGATAAGAAGCCCAACGGCGCGCAGGAGAAGCCCCCCGAAGTCATGCGCCTCGGCTGCATTCAGCGCGTTTCCGGCCAGAACCGGGGGAGTCAGAGACAGATAAGGCATGAAACGGAGAAGGGCCTGAGGTGGCCGATTGTCAAAGTGGTCGATGAGCGGCTTGACGAACTGTCCGGAGATGCTGAGAAGAATAACAAAGCCAAAAAAGAGCTCGCGGCTGACGCGTTTGGCGATCAAACGCTCGAACCAAGAGCCCAAGAGACGTTCGAGGGTCACGCTCATGAGGAGCAAAAGGGCAGAGATTAGTATCGCCGCGGGAAGGAGGGCGAGGTTGGCGGTGGCAATGCCCAACACCATGGCGAACAGCCAGCAGACCGACGTGATGGCAGAAAAATCCGCGAGACCGTAGGCCAGAGCGATCAAATAGAAGGCACTGAGGCTCAGAGGAAAACGGAGCAGGGTACGAAATTCGAAATTGACGCCCAAGCCGGCAGCGAACAGGGGAAAAATCTGCCAGAACACAAGGATGCCGAGGAAAAGTAAGGTCAGCCACGAGAAATGGCCCGTGGTGACCGCGGCGTGGGCACCGAAAGAGATTGCAAAGCCGATTCCCACAACTAAGACCGCGGCGCACAGACCCGCCGTAACGATGCCGATGAAATCGAGCACATTGCTCTTCTGGCGCAGATAATTACGCATGATCTTCCAACGCAGACCCGCAACCAGCCGGATTTGTCCGCCAAGGCTAACCGGTACTGCTACATCAGCCACGAGAGTTCCTCCATTTGCGGGCGCACTGCGCCATCTTGGCCGACGATGGACAGAAAAATCTGTTCGAGGGTGGTCTTGCTACCCGCTTCGGCGACGCCGGCGCGTAGCTCTTCCATCGATCCTTGCGCGACGAGCCGCCCTTTGTGAATGATGCCAACGTGACTGCAGAGGCGCTCCACGATTTCCAGTACGTGGGATGTGAGGAAAATCGTGACTCCGCGTTCGGTCATGCGGCCGAGAAGAGACTTCAATGCGCCGGCAGCGAGGGCGTCAACGCCTTCAAAGGGTTCATCCAGAAAGAGGATGCGCGGACCATGAATGACAGCAGCGGCCAGCGCGATTTTCTTCTGCATTCCGTGAGAGTAGTCGGCGATTACGGATTTCGGTCGATCAGCAAGTTGCATGAACTCCAGGAGTTCAGTGGCGCGCTGCAGAGTTGTCGTGCGATCGAGACCGTACATGCGCCCCACGAAAGTCAGATACTCGAGTCCGGTCAGCCGTTCGAACAGACCCATGCCCTCGGGGACTACACCGATCTGGCGCTTGATGTCGACCGCGTTGCTTGAGAAATCGAGCCCCAGAAGCTGCATGCGGCCGGAGGTGGGCGCGAGCAAGCCAGTCAACATTTTGATGGTTGTGGATTTGCCGGCGCCGTTGGGACCGAGAAAGCCGAAGAATTGTCCGGCGGCGACGGTCAGATCAATTCCGTTGACTGCGGTAAGGTCGCCGAACCGCCGCGTAAGTCTTTCGGTGACAATGGCCGCTCCAGTCATTGCTGTCCTTTTTCAAAGCTCTAAGAGCAGGGAGACTCTAGCATGAGTCGAGAATAGCGCTTTGGCGTCAGAGGCGACGTTATCAGTACGCAAGAACGCCGTAGTCGGTTTCAGGGCGAGGGCTTGGGAGGGAGAGGAAATGGCGTGGCGCCGGCGAGGTGGGCTTCGCGGCTCGGCAGTGCGGCGAGCACAGCGGGAAGTTCGACTCGAAATACCGCCCCGCCTCTTTGGCCGTTGTAGCAGAGGATTTTGCCGGCGTGCTCCTGAATGATGCCGAAGCAGATGCTTAGGCCAAGACCGGTGCCCTTGCCCACGGGCTTGGTGGTGTAAAACGGATCGAAGACGCGGCTAGGATCCTTGATGCCCGGTCCGGTATCGGAGAAAAGCACAGTAACATTACCGCGATCGCGCATGGTTTTGATGGTGAGTACGCCGCCTTCATGGCTTTCCATGGCATCAACGGCGTTGTTGATGATGTTGAAGAAAACTTGCATCAGCTGGTTGCCGTCGCCGCGCACCCCCGGAAGCACGGATTCCAGTTGCAGTTCGACTTTGGTCTTGGCGGTGCGCAGATCCAGTGCGCGCAACTGCATGGCGTTGGTTACGACGGTGTTGATATCTAGCAGCGTGCGCTCTGGCGGTACCTGACGCGCGAAACTGAGCAGATTGCCGACGAGCGTCTTGGTGCGGCGTGCCTGGTCGCGAATCTTGGCTGCGGTTGCGCGGGTTTTTTCGGGAAGACTGGGGTCATCGGCCAGAAGATCGGAATAGCCTAGAATGGCGGCTAGCGGATTGTTGATTTCGTGAGCCGCACCGGCGGCAAGCTGTCCGAGCGAGACAAGCTTTTCCGTCTGGACCATCTGGGCCTGCAAGCGCTGCAGGTTCTGGAGCGATTGTTCAGATTTGGCGAGCAAGCGAACACGGTCTTTGTCGGCGATGTGCGTTCGGAAAAAGACGATGAGCGCCAGGGGCACGGATGCAATAAGCGTGGTCATGAGCCGATAATCGCGGATTTCGCGCGCCTCGTTGGCGTAGCGCAGCGTGTAGATGGCGAAGATAGGGAGAGAAATCACAGCGGCCATCGCCAGGCGTGACGCTAGGGTGCGTTCGCCGGCAGGCCGGGTTGCGTCGAACTCCTCATCCCCTTCGGATGAAGCATCCAACGCGGCTTTGTTGCGGTAGGCGATGAAACCAGCAAAGGCGAACCACAGGAAAGAGGAAATCAGTGGCAGGTCATACAAACTTCCGGTGTGATATTTGTTCAGGCTGATGGCCACGTTGATTGTCAATGAGGACAGCATATACATGGTCGCGCTGCCAAAGAGGTTGGCGTAGATCAGCCGCCACGCTCCCTTTGCGCGTAGACAGAGATAGCCCAACCCGCCGACGATGACCATATTTTGAATGTGGGTGACCACGTCGTAGTTGTAGTTGTACTGCGATTCGGAGGGAACGGCATACATCCACGGAAAAACTACGAACGCATAGAGGAACGCCCACCAGGTCAGCAATAGGACGAAATCGAGATAGCCGAAGCGGCGCTGCAGTCCGCCCTGTGACCTGTGCGGTTGCAGCGCCAGCGCGGCCATTAGCGGGATGCCTTTCAAAAAGAATACGATGTCACCGCCGTAGATGACGGGGACCGCTTTGTGGAGATAAACCTCATAGTAGGTCCACTCGAATTGGCCAATCATCCAAAGCGTGCAGCTAAGGGCCAGCAGCATCCAGAAGATGTTGCGCCGCCAGTGGGGAGTGCCGGCGTTCAGCAGCAGCCCCGCATTGGCAACCAGGGGAACTACGCACTGCACCAGATTCGCGAATGTGGAGAGGGCCGGGCTGCCAGGAGGCAGCAACAAGGACACGCTAGCGTAGGCGGCAATTGCTGCCAGCCACAAAGACAGAAATATCCATATGGAGCGGGAAGAAGACATGCCCGTGCAGTCAAGTGTAGAGGGTAAACCGGGGGGAAGTGGTTGTGGGGTGGGCTACGGATAGCCTAAGGATAAACGAAAGCCGGGCGCATGGCGGATGCCGCCGCACCTTGGAAAGAACTATCCAAATGGATAGAGATGGATGGAGCTATCGGCCTTTTTGGATGGACATTTGACGTTCTGTTCTTAAGCAGCCGGCCTTCCATACTGCGAATTTCTAGCCAGCTCCTTATTACTCAGGCTTACGCAGGTAATAGTCTTGCCACGCAAAATCTCTCGCCGCTGCGGCCAACAGAGTGCTCACTATTCTGCGTGCATTGCAGAGTCGAAGCACCGAAGACAAAGCGAGTGGAGTATTTGAAGGAGTTTCAAAATGAAAGCATTAACGCGTATTTTCGCGATAGCGGCCATCGGATTTGCCTCTATCTGTGCATTCGTGAATCCGGCTTCCGCTCAAAACGCATTTCAGGGTAGTTTTACGCTGGCACATGAAATTCGCTGGCAATCCGCCGTATTGCCTGCCGGTGATTACACTTTTGCGATGGAGTCTACCGCGATGCGCAAGATGATCGTCCGCGGTCCGAATGGCGCCACATTTGAACTTTCATCGTCGACTGATAGGCGAACCGTCGAAGGGCCCAGCGTCCTCATTCTTGAACGACGCAATGGCGATTTCTACGTCCGTGAACTGTACATGGCCGACCGTGGGCTGCACGTTTTCTACAACGTGCCCAAGAGTCCGAAGAGCGAGAAACTCCTCGCGCAAGGACCTACCTCCACCGAGCGGGTTCTCATCGCCAGCGCAAAGTGAATACTTACAGAATCAAGCGTCCAAACAGGGGCAGGCCCGAACCGGGTCTGCCTCTTTCCTTTGCCTATTGACATCAATCAAGGTTCTCGATGACCTGACAACCGACCTTGTTGATTCACAGAGAAGACCGGCCCGCGTTTGCACACGAGGCCGGCCTTGGGGTTCAAACTATGCTTTAGGAGCTAACGTAGGTTCTTGCACACGTCCCAGCGAGGGGAGTCAGGTTTTTTGCTGTAGGTCATTATTAGTCTGTTTGTGAAAGTCCGCACCGATACCAAACCCGACTCGGTTCGATGCTGTGTTCCTTCCAATAAGCATCAATGGGTCGATGCAACACTAACGCGAAACCCACGCGGAGGGCTTTCAGCGGCCAAGGATCGTTCGCGAGAGTTGATTTAGACGAAACACCCCTCTGGCTAGGGTCTGGTGGAGCAGAGCTCTACAGGTCGGTTCTCAGGCGGGAAGCATTGTCGGCTCAACAATCTGAGTGGTGTTGCGTCGACCGGTTGAGCTGGCATGACGTAACAGGCGAGTGGAAATTGATCCTGCGGTTTGGGTGGTCGAGCCCCACCAAGTTAAAAAAAAGGGGAGGCTTTTTGGCCTCCCCCCAGTTCGTACCGAGTTGAGCTCAGCTTACTGCAGTGCCGGGCTGGTAACCACCGCGGCGCCGCCGGTGGCGTAACGGATCACTCCCGACTCGTCGCTGAAGAAATAACGCGTACCGGAGGTGGTGTTGTTGGGGTTGCCCGTAACCGTATACTGCGTCCGCGGCGTGGCGCCCGCAGAGGTCAGCGCGAACGAGTAGCCGCTCTTGGTGCCGGTCACCAGCTGGGAGTCAAGCAAACCAGAGGCGCCCGGGCAGGTGGCCGCACCAGTCGCGAAGTCGGCGAGCGCGTTGGTGAAGCCCAGGTCCGGGCAGGCCGAAGCAAACGCAACTTGCGACGTATTGATCGTACGGATCGAGCCAACCGCGGAAGCCTCATTGGCCGCCATCTTGGACTTAATGAGGTTCGGAATGGCAATCGCCGCAATGATCAGAATGATCGCCACGACGATCAAAAGCTCGATGAGAGAGAATCCCTTTTGCTTCATACAGACGAATCTCCTTTTGAGAAGCATGTTATGCCGTTACCTCTGGCAAATCTTCTATCTCACAATAGGTCAGCGTTTGCGGTTGCGCCATATTACGCCGGGCCAGTTACTTCGTACCTGCTAACTGGCCGGTGGTACAGGCCATCAAGAATCCCGAGTCATCGCTGCCGGTCCTGTAGGCCCAAATTGAATCGCGTTCAACAACACGAATGCCGCACGGCGCAAGAGTACAGTTATCTTGTTAGGTTTCTATCAATGGCGGAGGAGGAGGGGATTTGACTCCTCGTTGGCTGTAGGGAGAATCTAGGTTGAGGCGCTCCTAGTATGTCTCCTGTTTTCAACAACGGCAGCCGATTTTGGCAAAATCGTCAGTCTTTAAACGGCTTCCCACAGGATCAAAATCACGCCAAATTAGTAGCAAATTCAGTAGCACTGGGCGGCAAATACGGCCGAGGAGGCGAGACCTAAGCCACGAGCCTCATCTAAGAGGCGCGTACTACCCTGCCCCGGACGTTCTTCGCACTACTTTGGAAACAACCGCCAGTGAAATGCCAGCGAAGCGGGCAAGTGCTCGGCGAAGTATGCGGCGTCATGGCGTCCGGGGTAGACATGGAATTGATGCGGGATGTGGCGCCCGGTTAGCACTTTGTCGAGTGCCCTAGCGCCGGAATCAAAGCCGAAGTCGTCTTCGTCCCCACAATCGAAATAGATCTTCACGCCACCAAGACTCGCCGTGCGGGCCATGGCGATGGGACTGTTGTGATCCCAGAAGGAGGGATCGGGCGGATTGCCGAAGACACCCCCGAGCACGCGCGAGCGCGGGGAATCGGGCGCCGCACCCGCCAGAAACGTGGGCAGTTTGTTTATCAGCGCGGCGCTGTGGGCACTTACAGACGAAAAAAGTTGGGGGTGGCGGAATGCCAGATGTAAGGCTCCATAGCCGCCCATTGAAATACCGGAGATGGCTCGATTGGTACGACCCGGAGCAACACGGTAGCGCTTTTCGATATACGGGAAAAATTCCTGCACCAGAAAATCTTCATAGCGTTCCTTTCCATCTCTTGCGTTGATATAGAAGCTGGAGCGCCCCTCCGGCGTAGCGATCAGAAAGTCTCCTAATTCACCTTTTTCGCGCATGTCCTCCACAAGATTCCACGCACCGGAATGGATGAAAAGCTGCTCGTTGTCTCCGAGGCCATGCAGGAAATACAGAACCGGGAAGTGCCGCGCCTTGTCCGCGGAGAACGAGTGTGGAAGAACGACGCAATAGGGAACGCCGCGGGCCAGGATTTTGCTGGGGATGGAATTGCACTCGACGCGGCCGGCCGCCAAGAGTGGGCTCGGGAAATACAGGGGGCAGACCAACAAAAGGAACCCGAGGAGCTGATGTCCAAGCCTACTCATAACGGAGCGCGTCGACGGGATTGAGCTTGGCGGCACGGGAAGCAGGATAGAGGCCGGCCGTGAGACTCACTAGCACAGCAAAGGCGAGGGCTGCTAGCACCAACCACCAAGGCACGGTAGAGAGCTCGATGGGATTGAGGTTTTGGCGCCGGAGGTAGACGTTGGTGCCGAACGTGAGCGCTTGGCCCAGGAGCCAGCCGAAGAGCACTCCAAGAATTCCACCCAGGAAACCCATCACGCCAGCTTCGAAAAAAACCAGTTGCTGGACGTCGGAATCGGCAGCCCCAAGCGCTTTCAATATGCCTATCTCGCAACGACGCTCGAGGATGGCCATAACCAGCGTGTTGACGATCCCGAGCGTGGCAACGGCAAGCGCGAGGCTGCCGAATATACCTAGGAGCAGATCGAAGACGGAAAAGAACGTGCGCAGCGATTTGGAAGCGTCCAAGAGAGAAAAGGTGTTGAAGCCGAGGTTCTTGATGGAGGCTTCCAGCGCTTCGACATGTGCAGGAGAAGTGGCGCGAACGGAAAGAGATGGATACGTGGTCTTGCCGGCGTTCGAATCACGGACGACGTCACGCAGGTCGTTGACCTGCGCGGCGCGAAGTGTTGCGGCGGTTTTCAGAGGTATGAGCACACGCGCGTTACCGTAGCCGCCGTAACCTGCAGCAGGTTCGGTTTCCACCACTCCGACGATTTGCAACCGCAAGTCTTTCGGTACGACCGAAAAACCTCCTGACGGTTCCCCCGCGTTGCCGGGTGTATCGGTTACATGCGGCGCCAAAGCTTGACGCTCCGCATAGCGGAGGACGAGTTCCTGTCCGACGAGCAAGCCAGATTTTTCGGAGAGTTCCTTTGCAAATTCGACCTGTAGGATCGCCTCGTTTGCGGTAGGTGAAGAGAAGAAGCGGCCTTGCATACCGTCGAAGGACCCGGAATTCTTGGAAGAATCCGGCATGCCGACAACGACCGTGGCATAAGGCTTGTTCTGAAAACGTACTTCAGTGAAGAAGCGGATCTGCGGAAAGACTTCGATGACGGCAGGCATTTTGGCAATCTCCGTACGCGCGTCTTCGTCCAGCGCACGGGGAGGGTTGGCGGGCGAAGCTTCGCGTTGCGGGCGACCCATGCCGCGAAAACTGTTCTTGGGTGTCACGAAAATGGTGTCGAAGAGGCCGCTTTGCGAAAGGCGCTTGGAGGCAAGCTGCTGGAGACCGACACCGAGCGATAGCATGGCAACAAGAGATGCCACACCCACCGCGACGCCGAGGGTCGTGAGGGCGTTGCGAAGCAGCGCTTCGCTGAGGTTACGTAGAGCGAGGTCGGCGAGGTCGCGAGTTTTCATTGCGCGAGGCCTTTCGCCAAAGAGGTGGAGAGAAGCTTTCCGTCGCCCATGACGGCGAGGCGATCCGCGAACTTTTCGGCAAGCGAACGCTCATGGGTAACCATGACGATGGTCATACCCAGTGCCGATTGTTCTCGTAGGAGCGCGAGGATGACCTCGCCTGTTGCTGAATCAAGATTGCCGGTGGGCTCGTCGGCCAAAAGAATTTTCGGGCGATTCACGAGCGCGCGAGCGATAGCCACACGCTGTTGCTCGCCCCCGGAAAGTTCCGCCGGGCGGTGGCCTACGCGGTGGGTGAGGCCCACGCGTTCAAGAGCTTCGCGCACGCGGGCAGGACGTTCGGATCTGCCGATCTCGGCAAGTCGAAGCGGCAGCTCGACGTTTTCCTCAAGTGTCATGCGCGGGAGCAGATTGAAGGACTGGAAGATCATACCGACTGTATTGCAGCGATAACGGGCCAGGTCGAGCGGGGAAAGCGCAGCTATATCCTGGCCGGCGGCGAAGATCGAGCCGGAGGTCGGCCGATCGAGGCCACCAATGAGATTCAAAAGCGTGGACTTGCCAGAGCCGGAAGGGCCGAGGAGAGCGAGGAATTCATATTGATTGATGGAGAGCGAGACATCGTCTACAGCGCGCACGGTTGCAAGGCCCATGGAGTGGTAACGAGAGATGCGATGGAGCTGGATGGCGGGGTTGGAAGCAGGCATAAATTTCGAGGACAATGCATGATACGCGGAAGCGAGCTCAAAAATTTCACCGATTGAAACGCACGGCGGACCGAGCCCATCCAGTCCAGTTTGCCATTGAAGGTACCGCCGATTTGGCAGCGAGATCCGGATCAAAGCCAGTTACCGAGAACTGAAGAACAACGCCATCCATCCCAACGTGTGCATGAACTTCAGCACCCGTCAGTATCGAGAGCGGGAGGAGTGTAATCGAAGAGACGCTGAATACAACTGGATGCCCGAGCCGTTCGACGAATGCAGGGAGATTGAATGGACCCCGGTATGGTCGTTGACTGAGGAACGATTCAAGTACGCAGCCACGGCGTGGTGTTATTTCGGCATCCGTTCGGCGCGCAACATGATTTCTGTAGGCCCGATTCGAACGGAAACGCAGTGGAATCTACCTGGAAGAAGCAATTCTGCAAGGGTTTCTAGAAAGTGATCGAGCGGGACTCGGTGGCGCTGTGGTGGTACAACCGCGCGCGGCGGCCACGTGTCGAGCTGACAAGTTTTGGAGCGGAGTGCCGGCTAACCATTCGGCCCCTCAAGGGCAGCCTGGGGATGTTGAGGGAAGCTTGGCTCGCCACCCACGCGTCACAAATGATATTCCCTCCAGCACCCTAATGCTTCAAAGGCCGCAGGGACGCGGGTTTGAAAGGTTCGAGGTCGAAGGACCACCCGATTGGTACAGCGTCAACCTTAAGTAGTAATCCTCCATTTGGCAGCGTGCACGAATCCCTTTCTTTCCCCTTCTCACCTGGTTACCTCTCGCCCTGTAGCCACTGGGGGGTGCTCCTCTTCCATTCCGTTCTAGCTGTTCTAAGAGCCTCAAGGCACAAAAGGGTTTTCTTGTCTTTTAGCGTTTTTTAGATAAAGGCACAGGATGACCTTGTGTAGCTCCGCCAGAAAAAGGATTTGATGAGCACACGTTGATGTTCGGAGGCAACAATGCTACGCAATAAGTATGTGGTCATTGAAGTCAGCGATCGCTATGTGCGATTACGGCAGACGCTGCCCCCATTCGAATTTCTCGTAAGCAAATCCGAGTTTGAGCCGAGTATTGTTGCGGGCATCGCGATTGGCGATACGTTCACCGGTGTCGACCGAGGTAGCGTAAATCCATTCGACCTGGTTCTGAAAAAGAAAGCTCCGTATGAACCGAATCTAGAAACGGAGTCTGTGGAACCAACGGAACCAGCGAACTTCAAATTTGTCCCGGGCTTTTGCGCAGGAACAGCGCGACAGGCGGAATCCTATTTGCAGAACGCTTCTGAAGGTGAGTTCGCGGTCATCTCAGGAGAGACGCAGAGAGCTGCGAATGGCTGGCTAGTACCAATCAACTTGATCTCGGAACTACATTCACGACGATAAAACCAGGCAGCGAGCCAACGCAAATAAACTCGTTCTCAATATCCGTCCCCAGATCTCATGCTGGATCGCCGCGAGCAAAGCGGAGCCGGAACAACGTGGTGTGCGGACGGAAACACGGAGGCAGGATCCACGCTGTTGAAACGATGCAGCAATCAGCAGGCGCGCGCCACCAGCAATGTCAGGTCATCGTCCTGTTCTTTGCCACCGAAGGTGCGCGCTGCCGCAGCGATTGCCTTTACCAGACGGGTTGCGGGAAGACTGGCGTTCGCCTGAACGGCAGCCAGCAAGCGCTCTTCCCCGAAGAACTCGCCGGAGCCATTCCGTGCCTCGGTCACGCCATCCGAATACACCACTAAGATGTCGCCACAGGAGATAGCCGCTTCCCCGATTGTACAGTCCCAGATCTCGAACATTCCTAGCACCGTCGCCGTGGCACGCAGCTTTTCACAGCGCCCGTCAGAGTGAAGTAAGAATGCTGGACAATGGCCACAATTAACATAGCGCAGCCTGCGCGTTGCGTCGCAATACTCGGCAAAAAATAAAGTCGCGAAGAAACCTGACATCACCGATTCATAGAACAGTTTGTTCACCGATCGAAACAATCCCTCGAGGTCTTCGAGTCCTGGAACGTACTGGCTCCTCAAACTTGCTTGCAGGTTGGCCATCAACAGCGCCGCGGATACTCCCTTGCCCGATACGTCAGCCAGCACGAAACCCACTCGACCGTTGCCCTTGTCGAGGAAGTCGTAGTAGTCGCCGCCGACCATCCATGCTGGTTCGCAGCTTCCGGCATAGTCTAGCGTTTCCAATCGAGGCATATGCTGCGGTAACAGCTTCCTCTGAACTTCACGCGCTATTGCCATTTGACTCGACCGTCTTTTTCTTGCATCGCCGCCGGAAACTAAGGTTTTCGCCAGACGCAAACTCTCCGGCGAAAGATGAGGAGCGCGGGGTCCTAATATTGCGGAGGCGCCCCTAACATAGGATTTGGGGGGGCAGCTGCGACTTGCGGGAGTAGGAGCACAACAGCGCAAACGTTGATTGTGCTTGGGCTGCGGCATCAGGCAATTGCTTTCGAGCACGTTGAGCGACTCCACTGCGGGGTCACTAGAACGGCTGGACTTCCCGTCGCGCAGTATTTGCGGACTGGCGCCGGGTCCTTCTGAAACACTGCTGGGCTTGGTATTGGACATTGTCGTTCCCGTCTTGCTCCTCGTCAGAAGCTCGACTTCTTCGAGTGCCTAGCCGCAAAATCCTTGTGGATCCAAAGCATTCAGCGGAGGCGGCAGCGTTCGGAATTTTTGAAGTGTCACTCCTGGACAAAAGTCCGACTCACCACCAAGAACGAAACATCGTGATGAAACCCTTCAGGTTGCCTTGAACCTCACCAACTCGCCAAGTGAGTGTAGAATCCGCTCTGGCCCATATGGATTACGCCTCACTAACCCCGGAGGAGTTGATCCTCGCCTGTAGGCGGACCGATGATGCCGCCGCTTGGGGAGAGTTTGTGCGCCGGTTCCACCGCCTGATCGCCACGGTGGCCCTGCGCGTCGCAAGACGTTGGGGAGAGCCTTCCCCCCAACAGATCGACGATTTGGTGCAGGAAACGTACCTTAAGCTCTGCGCCGACAATTTCCGCATGCTTCGTGGATTCAAATCACGTCACCCAGACGCGTTCTATGGCTATCTGAAGGTCGTAACGGCCAACCTCGTGCATGACCATTTTAAGGCCGCGCGTTCCTCCAAGCGCGGTTCCGGCACCATCGAAATCGCCGTCGATGAGCAAGTCCAATCGGCTCCTGATTCCTTGGGTGCAGCGTCGGCCGCTAGGAACAGCGAGCGAGGTATCTTGTTGCGGGAGGTAGATGACGCGCTCAGCCGGGTCGCAGCGGGTCCGCACCTGGAACGAGACCGTAGGCTGTTCTGGTTGTACTACCGCGTTGGATTGACGGCTGATGCGATCGCGGGTCTGCGATTTATTGGTCTGAGTACCAAGGGTGTGGAGAGCAGTCTGCTCCGGCTTACGCGACTTTTGCGCGAGGAAATCGGCAGAGATCGACCCACGGCAAGCACCACTGCTCGGGTTGAATGAATTTATCCCCCAATATCGTTGTATTGAGATAAGGAGGGGGTGAACTTGGCACGGGACCACCTTAGCTTTCAGGAGATCGAATGGCTCGCCAAAAGCCCGCAGAGGGGATATGGCGCTCCGGGCCAGGCGGAATGGACTGAAATTCGGCACCACTTGAGTGAATGCAAGCCTTGCCAGGGGATAGTGCAAATGCATGAAGACCTCCAGCGAAGGTTGGGACAACTAGACCCAACCACAACGGCTCGCCCGGCACCAGACTGCCCCTTGGAGACCGTTTGGTGGGAAGTAGCCGCCGGCCAAGTGCCGACATCCCGCGCGGCCGAGCTGCTTGAACATTCCACCCAATGCGACGCCTGCGGTTTGTTATTGCATCAAGCGATTCAAGATTTCGCGGAAGAGGCTACAGAGCAGGAAATTAGGTCCCTCACCGCGCTACCCAGTGCCCAAGAAGAATGGCAGCAATCCCTAGGGCAGAGACTCCTCGCGACACGAACCAACGGCGGCAAGCCAGGGAATCTCGCGACTGTTGTTAGTCAATGGGCCCGATCCCTGGCAGATCGATCCGCCTGGCGCTCACGTCGTGCCTTCCTCCCTATCTGGGCCTACGCAACTGTCGCCATCGTGGTTCTTGCGGCGGGTACTTGGTTCGTGCAGATGCGGCGTCAGCCTTCGATCGATCAGCTCATCGCAACTGCCTACGTCCAGCAACGTCCATTTGAATTGCGCATGGCAGGCGCCGCTTACGGTCCCGTTCGCCAAGAGCGCAGTGGGGAACGTTCCGCTTTTGCAGAGCCGGCCGATTTGCTCCGAGCCAAATACCTTATTAAGGTGCAACTAGCGGCACGACCAAGCGACCAAGCTATGCTGATAGCGAGCGGCAGAGTCGAGCTTCTCGAAGGGCATTATGACGAGGCTATTCGAACCTTCGGCCGGATGTTGGACGCTCAGCCGGATTCCCCGGCATTGCTTACCGATCTGGCCACAGCCTACTTCCAACGTGCTGTAGCGACAGACCGCGCGCTCGACTATGGACAAGCCATAGAATTGCTTGGCCGGACTCTCGCAAAGACCCCCGACGATCCCGTGGCCCTGTTTAATCGTGCGATCGCCCTGCAGAAGATCTACGCCTACAACGAAGCTATCCGCGACTGGGAGCACTACCTCCGTGTGGATCCGCGGGGTAGTTGGTCCGATGAAGCCCGGCGGCGTCTAAGCGACCTGCAAGAAGAAATGAAAGCGCGTGATAGACCTGCGGCGTTGCTGCAAAGCGACCCAGCCGTTGCAGCACCCCTCCTTCGGGCTCGCGCCGCTGGCCAGCCGACACCTCCCGCACCCTGGCCCGGATCCTTCGACGAAGAATACCTTGATCTCGCGGTGCGCGAATGGCTCGTGTCTCTGTACGTTTCAGATTCGTCTGGTCAGCATGTGTGGCGGCGGGAACAGGGCGTGTGGGACGCTCTGACAGCCACAGCCGATGTATTGCGCACGCGCCATAAGGATCCTTGGCTTGCCGATCTTCTCCGAGACTTGCCTGCAGATTCTGCGCCAGCGAATACGGGAGAGCCTTTCGTGCAAGCACTCGATTTTCTGGCGCGAGCCGCGAAAGCCAATGCAACCGGCGACCCTGACTCGGCCCGCCTGCTGGCAGAATCGGCGGCCCATTTTTTTCGAACCGCCAAGTCCGATGCCGGATATCTGCGCGCACGCGAGGAACAGATCTATTCGCTGGTACTTGCGGTGCAAGTACAAGACTGCCTGCAGTCGTCAGCCGCACAACTCCGAGAGACGAAGCTCGACTCCTACCCATGGCTGAAGGGGCAAGCGATCCTTTGGCGCGCGACGTGCGAAAACTATGCCGGAAATCTCGATCTAGCGCAGCATTTAAGCGAGAGCGCGCTGGAGCTCACAAAAAGCGCGGGCTACATCGGACAGCATCTACGGAGCGTTCTCTTTGCATCCGGATTCCTTCGGTCAACGGAGCGTAACTGGCAAGACACTCGGGCGGGTTTGAAGGCGTTTTGGGCAGATCTGAACAATCCTTTTCACGCTTATGAATCTTATTGGGAATTGGCCATTCTGGCAGAGGACGCACAGAAATGGCACTTAGCGCTGCATCTGTGGCGCGAAGCGCTTGGCATGATAGAAAAAACGCCGGACCGCTCCTACCGGGCGGTGGCCCATTACATGCTCGCGGTGGCCGCGATGAGGGTCCGAGAGGTGCCTGAGGCCGAGGCCGAATTCCGGATCGCCAGCCAGCAGCTTTCTATGCTTCCGAACAAATCGGTTTTACGGGCCCTATCCGAAATTGACCTCGCTGCCGTCGAGGTTCAGCAAGGCAGGCTTGATTCGGCAGCGGACCGACTGGAACAGGCTAAACCGCTTCTCGCCCACCTCACAGACTCCTGGACTGCCTTCAGTTTCTACCAGACTCTCGGTCAGCTGCATCTTAGCCGGGGGAACCTACAGGAGGCGGAGCAGGCCCTCCAGAGCGCACTGCGCGTTAGTGAACTCCATTTGCGCTCCCTTGGGACGGAGGCAGACCGACTCGCTTGGGAACGGGATGCTGCCCCGTCCTACCGCATGCTTGCTGAGCTGTATGCTCGCGAGCCAGATGCCGCTCGGGCTTTGGAGGTATGGGAATGGTACCGTGCTTCCGCCTTGCGAGGGTCCACGCCTTCGTCCTTCGGGAGGGATCTCTCCGCAAACCTGAGTACCGGGCCGAGCTCACGGCTCCTCGTGCGAGTTGGACGTACAATCCCGGCTTTGCAACACGAAACGGTTATTTCCTTTGCGTACCTGTCTTCAGGAGTTGCCGCCTGGGCCTTCGACAACCGTGGAGTGAACTTCGTGTGGATTGCCGCCTCGGGAGAGGAATTGGCGGGCCGCGTGAGAGGCTTCGCGCACTTGTGTGCCGATCCATCTTCTGACGTCACGAGGCTCAGGATGGAAGGTCAAAATCTCTACAATTTGCTCGTAGCTCCATTCGAGCGGCATCTGGAGGGGAATCGGCTTTTGATTGTCGAACCGGACTCATTCCTAAGTGATGTGCCGTGGCCAGCTTTGGTGGACGGGCGCGGACAGTACCTGGGCAATCAGTTGGCTATCGTGGTTTCGCCCGGCCTAAGTTACTGGCTAAACCTTCGCGCAGCTACGACAATTTCTCCAGAGCAAACGGCACTGGTTGTAGGCATGCCCGAACTTGCCTCGGCGGTCGCCTCCCGGTTTTCTCCGCTGCCGGATGCGGATCGCGAAGCTTGGAGCATCGCAGCAAGATTTCGGCATTCGCGGTTGCTTTCCGGGAGGGAAGTGACATCATCGGCCATTCGGCAAGAGCTGGCCCGTAGTGATGTATTTCACTTTGCTGGGCACGCCGTCTCTGGAGTCAAGCAGAGCGGCCTCGTTCTCGCCTCCCCCTCTGAATCGGATGAAAATGCCGATGAACCGAGGCTTCTTTCGGGGAGCGACTTGCAATCAACAATGCTTCAACGACTGCAACTCGTTGTGCTGTCCGCTTGTGCCACTGCGGAAACAGAGAAAGGGTTTGGTGTGCCAGACACTCTGGTCCGCAGCTTCCTTCGTGCGGGCGTTCCGCACGTAGTTGCTTCCCGTTGGCCCGTGGATTCATACATTACCGAACGGACAATGGCTGAGTTTTATACTCGCCTCTTTGAGGGCCTGCCGATTGCAGTCGCGCTCCAGCAGGCTGCTCGCAAGCTGCAAACTCAACCCGGCACCGCACACCCCTATTACTGGGCCGCCTTTGGCTCCTATGGCCGTTGACCGAGAGCTCCGGCTAGGCGCCGGAGTTGCCCGGTTCGGGCTGGTTGGGAGACACGGACCTCCACGCGTTTGGCGCGAAGAGATACCACCGCCCCGTATCCGTTAAGAGATTTAGCTCGCCATGAGCCAACACCTTGACGGCAATTACGCCTTGGATCGTCTTCGTGCACCCTTCAGGCAGGGTGACCGTGTAATCTCCGTCAGCACCTACGTTCGAGTAAGCGTCCACCATCTCCTCGATCCTTTTCGTCGTCCCCACCCTCTTCGTGGTTCCCACTCTCTTCGTTAACAGATCTCCCATTGTCGTCGCCTCCTGTTACGTCTTCATTGTGCAATCCCCGGCTGAAATTCAGATGGATGCAGGACCCCAATTGATCTGAATACCCGGCAGGCTGGTACCGAGCCCTTTGACCGTCTCCTCTTCCAATACTGTCGGTGGTTCCTCGGGTCCTTCTATTTTTGTCACTCGTGCGTTCCCCATGAGTTCCTCTTTTTTGCGGGAATGTGGACGTATTCGATTAGCGTCCTGCTGCTTTCACCAGAGCTCTTGGCTTGCGTCGATCGCCTTCGGCCCGCTGCCTGTCCCAGAACTCTGTGAGAAAATCAGACCAATGCGTCGTGTGGTTAAAAGTTAGATCGACGTAGGAACCCCAATTGACTTGAAGGTTGGGAATACTGCCCACCAACTCGGCCGATTCTGGGAAACAGATCGATACCGCTCGCGCATCTTTCGAATACTTTTGAGGATAGCTACTAGAAAACTGAACCGCAGCAATTGAATGCTTCAATGCATATATCACGTCGTTCGCGGCATCCCTCAGTTCCCGGTGTTCCGTCAGTCGCGCGAGCTCACTACAAAACGCATATAGATCGACATAGGCTTTTTCCGAGAGATCCTCTGCGAAATCTCGCGCCTCCTTTACGGCGTTCCAAGCCGAGATATCATTTATGTTGTATATATATGCCCTCAAGACGGTTGTCAGCGCCCGCATTGAGTCCACAACAGCAGGACCATAAGAGAGATCACAAGCAGCAAAGCTAACTTTAGCCCCGGAACTGTCATCGGATGACTCTAGTACCTCACCAGTATTATAATCGTGCTCGGAATACCACCGCGCACAAACATCTACAATGCTTTTAGCCAGATCCTCTGGCTGAGTATCAGGACAATTTCCAAGTACCTGCAAGACGTCCGTGTACGGCCAACCTGTATCGGGTATCTCGTCTGCAGCCGCGACAACCCAACCGACGTACGGTTGAATTTCATCGAATACCTCAACCATGCCCATCAGGCATGCGTCAAAGCCAACGACGACTTTCCCCCTTTTGACTTTCTCGAGACCCAATTCTGCGAGCGACTTCCCCAGCTGCCCGACGTCGATGGCGTTTTGTGATCCAGGTCCGAATCGCTTACCCGCCCCCTGGATTGTCGAGCTGGACGCGCGCCCCGCCAATACTTTCTCCTTCCAGTCGATTCCTTCGCCGTGTCCCCAAAGAACAAGCAGGTAGTGGTCTGATTCGTAGTTGTCTACAATGTTCTGGACGAAATCCAGAAGATTCTTGTCATGGCAAGGGATTTCTTTGGCGACTCCCATTTTCGCCTTGGCACTTCCTCCACCGGCAACATCGGAAGCGCCGGTCACTTCCCAGCACTTGGTCTGCCAGGGAGCTGGAGCATCCGCATGCACTATGACTCTTATCCGTTCGTCAAACTTAGCCTCCATCATTTCGGCAATATCGACCATTGCATCATGGTAGAAACTGTCGCCAGTATCCGCCACCATGTAAACCAAAACTGTCCACTTCGGCTTCGTGGTCATGATAAGCCTCTATTCCTGTTTGGCTGCCCACTGGGGTGCACTATGAATCTTGCTCGGCGCTGTTCGAGTACGCTTCCTATCTGCCCCATAACGACTTCCACCGTAGCTTCCCTTCGAACAATTAGACCAAACAACGCCAGGCTACGATCCTGGAAGTCGGCAGCATAGGCGCCTTTTCATCGGCGATCAAGCTTGGTCTAAGCATTCGCTGGTGCTGCGGCCTTGGGCACCCTTGTTGTTCCGCCCATCGGAGCCCATCGTCGCTGGGTTTCGCGCAAAGATGCTTACAGCGCTACAGTTACAGGCCGCTGTAGGGTGCTGCGTGATGTAGCCCCCCTCGAAGACTGCCACAAAGATTCTCTTTCCACGAAGACCTTGAGAAACCGCTACATCACGCTGCATCGCTACACAGTATCTGACCTCCGTCACGTCGCCACAGCTAGGTCGCAAGGGCTAGTGAGCCAGGCTCTGCACGCGGGGAACCTTATCGAAAGAAGGAAATTGGACGGTTCCCAATTGGAGGCACCAACGGATTGGTCAGCGATGAAGCTTGTTGCTGAATGTCTCTAATAGGCCACGACGCGCTCTAGACCGGATAGGGCAGTGTTCCCAGTGCGGGCGTTAGGGAGGGAGGCCAAGTTGGTCCCGTCGAATATCACGGGCACTATAGTACGGGCTATTTAGAACGACGGACAAGAATCTGGTTGAACGTTCCTCACCGATAACTGTCCTCAAATCCTTCGCCATTCTTCTGTATGAACTCTGGAGAGCATTCACGTATTGACCTTCAGTAGTAGCTCCCTTCATATAATTAAGAAATGCGCCATCATCGGATTTTACGAGCTCAGCAATAATCTGGTCGACCAAGTCAAGCTCCTCAGGGTTTTGAACCATCGATCTAGCTGTTCTCAGGATTACATCTTTCTGTGGAGTAGATTGAAATTCTCCGAGAGAAGTTCCTCCGATTGACCCGCCAGGTCGCCATCTAAATGCCGAATCGCGAGGTATCACGCCATGGGCTGTATGGGGCTTGCCGTTTGCAATATCCGTAATTGTGAAAGTTGTTCGCGACAAATAGCTATAAGGGCTTTCGATTACCAGATGACTCAAAAAGACGTCGCTGCGCGAATATAAATGAGCCTCGCCGTTCTCGAAGGAAACCGCAATCGGCTGCAGAATTGGCCTACTACATGTATTCCTTTTTCTTGGTTGTGATGTGCCGATTCCGCGAGGCCGTCGCAGAAGGCAAGAGGGCGCTCGTGTGCAATCCGTTTTCGCTTCGCATCAGCCAGCACTTGGCTTATGCCTTGTACTGCCAGCGCAGCTACGATGAGGCGATCCAACAATATCGAAAAGCACTCGAACTCGATCCTAACGACGCCTCCGTCTGTGAAGCGCTCGGCAATGCCCACGAGCGGAACGGCGAATACCGGGAAGCGGTCGAACAGTGGACAAGAGCTATGCTCTTGGCTAACGATACAGAGCTTGTACCCACTCTCCGCGCGGCCAAGACCAAGGAGAACGTCGACAGCGCTGTCCGCGGTGTAGCTGCGAAGCGACTCGATCGGCTGCTGCGCAACCGGGAAAGAGGCGATTACGTACCGGCAATAAGATTCGCGCCAGCATTTGCGGGCCGGTCATCAGGAAGAAGCGCTTAAGTGGCTCACGCTGGCCTGCGAAGAGCGGAACGTCTACTCGCTAATGATTGCCAGCGATCCCTTCTACGATCCACTGCGTGCCGACCAGCATTTCGCCAAATTATTGCGGCGCATGAAACTGGATGCTTAATCTCCCCCAAATTCATTTCCGCGGTCGAAAAATCATCAAGCATTAGGATTTGTCCTTGAGAAGTCAACTTTGTGCAAGGATTTGGCACTTCTCAGTATCATGCCCATTTGATGGTTGACGGGGTACTCGGAAGTTATTCCGAGCTACAAGTCTGGTTGGAGAAATGACCATGGGCTGCGCGGGCCAAATTCGGATCGGGGTTTTTGTAGGCGTAGCGCTCGATTTGGAGGTAGCTTCGGCCCAGTGTGATCATCTCCAGATTATCGCTCAGACTACTCGACGGCGATCTTGGTGCCGCGCTGGCCGGTGTTGGACAGGTGCTCGATGCGGCTGTCGATGACGGCGCGAATCCCTTTCAGGAACTCGATCCGGGAATTGGTGAAGTGTTCGCGCACCTTGGGAGACACACCGAAGGCTTCCCGGAACTGCTCTACAATTTCGCGGCACAGGCAGTGTTCTTGAATACGAGGTTGGGTCGCATTCTCCTGAGTTGTTTTTTGTTCGCTCATTGTGCCTCCTTCATCTCGACAGTGAGAATCCGATTTTCGAGCCGCGCTCGCGAGGGTATCAGCGTGGCCATCGAGCGGGGCATGCCGATATGGCGGCGCAGCGTGCCGACCTCCACTATCAGTTCGTCGCCCTTCTTGAACAGCCCGATATCGCCCTTGGTCGCGAACGGTAAACGGAGCCGCACCTCGTACTTGCCGTCCCGTTTCCCGAACACGTAAGGTTTCTCGGTCTGAGTCACGGCGGACGGGTCTTCCCCCTCAGCATACAGCACTTTAGCGAGCTCCCGCAGCCGCTGTTTGCCCAACACCTCGCGCGCGAACAGGGGCACACGCCTCACTGGCACGGGCGCAAAATACTCCTCAATCTCGCGCGATACATTGTTCTGGGAGCTGTGCCACTCGTTGAACCATGCATCCCGAATCTCTGCCGGCAAGACGCGGTTGACGATGACCGTGTCCACCGTTAATCCATGTAGCGAAAAATACACAAACGCACGTTGCGTCTCGCGAAGGACCATCTTCTCTGGATTGGTGACCAGCCGTACGGAGGTGGTGTGTGGATCCTCCATGATTTCGTCAACGCCTTCTAGTTTCTCGAAGAGATCACGGATATTCGCGAAATAACTGTCGGTAGGCAGTTCAAACGGAGCGACGCGATTGGCAATCGGACGCACGGCTTTAAGCAAAGTACGCTGGAACGGAAAGATATGCTTCATGTACCAGTCCAGCGTGGTGGGCATGCTAATGAAACGCATGGATTCAGCAGTGGGCGCTGCATCGAGTACGATGACGTCGTAGCGGTTTTCGCGGCGATACTGGTTGATGTACATCATGGCGCTGAGCTCTTCCATGCCCGGCAGAATGGCCAATTCTTCCGCTTCGACGTCGCTGATTCCCGTTGTACGCAATACGGAGATGACATAGGAGGAGATCTGCTGCCAGTGGCGCTTGACCTCTTTCTGAATGTTCAGTTCGAAAATGGAAAGGCCGTCTTGAATCGGGAACGGATCCGAGGTCTGGGCCTGAAATAGCTCGACATCCAGATCGAACGAATCTGCCAGGCTGTGAGCGGCATCAATGCTCATGAGTAGGGTTCGGTAGCCCAGGTCGGCAAGTCTCATGCCGGTTGCCGCCGCGAGGCTCGTTTTGCCCACGCCGCCTTTGCCGCTGAACAACAAAATCCTCATACGCTCATTGTACGCCAACGGCATGGCTGAGTTTACTTGGTCGAATCCTTCAGAGAAAACGCGATTAGGTTCGACGATGACCGCCACAGAAGTCCTAGGGTTGTATCGGAAGCGCGAAGGGGCAAGGCGCCTGCACGAGCACGGTGTGTTCGCGCGCTTTCGATACAACGACTTGAAGGAAGCCGCCCGCGGTTGCGGCGGACGCCGGCCCTATGAAAATTCAATGGTGTGAAGGAGCAGCGCCGAAGTGCGCCGAGGCTGTGCCGCAGGGCGACACGTGACTGTATGAGCCGGAAGTTGGCTGCTGCAAAAAAGGATCATGAAGTGCGTGGTCAAAGAAGTTGGAAAAGGAGATTCGTTCCGCGGCAAGACACAGAGGTACGGCGCGGGTCGAAACACGTTTTCGAATTGGAGAACGTCGTTTCATGCCGCAGCCGTAACCAACGGTGGAGAACGAAGTTGGATTTCAGCGGCGGTGAGTCTTGCGACGATCGTCATCGGCCCACCACACTTGGGGCAAGGCCAAAGATCGCTCGGACGGGCGGTGGCGGCCGCTTGCTCCATAACACGTCTTTGCGGGGCCCAAACGGGGAGACGAAGAGTGCATGCGGTGGTTCCGCGCTTTCGTAGAGCTGTTCAATAACTTTGTCGCGTCGCTGAATGACGGAAAATTCGACACGCAACTTGGCAGCGCATGCGCGTCGGCTGGACAAGATCGGAAGTGGACTAAGTAGATCCTAAAGCGTCATTGAATGCGGCTATTCCCCTTCTTCTCAAGACTCCTTAGCACGACTGGTAAAGGTATTAGTCTTGCGCAGCCGCATCTCAGTGCCCGCTCAGTTTGTTGAGGAGAAGTCAGGATCATCGTGGGATATGAGCGAGCGATGGGAACCGAACCCAGGTCCGAAATTTGAGAAGCTTGGTAAAAATAATTGCTCGCCCGAGGCGAGAGCGACGGTTTCGCGGACCGTTGGACAGGCAAAGATGTGAATTGGGATAAATTGGGATAAAGGCTATGCTCGCAAGTGAGATTGGCAGTCACCTCTAACTCCAAAGGTAGTTGGGTTTCGTGGCGGACGAGGAGGGATTCGAGCCTATGTTGGTGAGTGGGATGAGACGGGTTGGTGAGTGTTGGTATGTCTCTTGTTTTCAGTGCGAGTTCTCGAATTGAAAGAATCGCGAATGTTTATGCGGCTGGGAAAGAGGGTCAAATCGCCCCAATTTAGTAGCAAGAAACGGCGGAGTATGCTGGCCTTCTAATCCCCGGCCCTCGCCGCTTTCCGCTATGCTCTCCTAACCTTACTGCGTATTGTATTCCCCAATTTCCGAAGTGGCGATTCGAATCCTTGCTTGTCACCAAGAGACGGAATACCTGTCAATCACCCATAGCCAAGTTCCATCCTTCTGGCGCCGCGCAACTTCCGAGGTCACGGTACCATTACGGCTGCGCGTCGAGGTGAGGGCCAGATCACCGCAAATGAGCGCTGGTCGCTGTTCTCCGAACTCGAACTTTCGTTTTTCCGGTCCAAACCCCGTAACCTGGAGTTTAGTGAAAAACTCGTGAATGGCCTCTTTGCCACGCAGGAACGTTCCACCGCCAATGTCGACTACCGCGTCTGGCTCGAACAACGCCGTCATGCCAGTAACATCTCCCGCGTTCTCTCTCGCTACCAACAATCGCTCCAAATCCTGGGGATCGTTGGCCGGCTCTCTTGTCGTTAAATCATTCATCGTGACACTCCGCCAATTGTTGTGGGTTGCTCGACCTTCACTGAAGTCTATCGAAGACTGCCAGCCATTGCGAAGTGCGGTTGAGATCAATTAGGAGCGTGCGAACAAGACGAGTTGTTGAATATTGACTTCATTCGCGTCGACAGCTTTCAGCGCATCAAGATAAGCTTGGCGAGCTGGCCCCGGCTCTATGAGAGTCGTCCTTCCCCAAGTGAATCTCGGTCTATTGAGACGTTCCGCTAGGACACTGGCGATGAGGCGGGCATGGCGGCCATTACCGTTCGGGAATGCGTGGATCTGTCCGACCATCTGGTGATGAAACCGGACGGCAATTTCGTCGACCTGGAAAGTTTTATTCTCAATCCAGAATCGTACGTTTCCCAGCAGCGCGCCCATCCGCTCGTGGATTTCGGTGAAAGGGCATTCGAGATTAATTCCGTTACGTGTTCGATATTTTCCTGCCCATTTCCAGGTTTCGCCGAACATTCTGGTGTGAAGTTCACGGACGTATATTTCATCCAAGGGGTCTCGTTGTTTCATCACTCTCGGACTAAAAGCCCACGTCTGGGCTTGCAAGATATTTTGCCGCTCCCACTCGTCGAGTTCTTTTCTCGTGGCGAGGTTGGGTATTAATTGAGCTGCATCGTCCGGGTGGAGCGGCGTATTGCCCGGAGGCTCGTTTAGATTGGGAATGCTGCTCATCGTTTTTTGAGCCGGCGATGGGTCTCGTCGTCTATCAACTTTCCCACATTGCCGGGGGCTTGGTCTTCGAGCCCCATGGTGTGTTCTACATCGAGAACGTCTTGCGTGGCGCTTTGGCGCAAACGTCGTTCGGCAAGTTCCGAGATGGACCCGAACTTGGGCACGATTGCATACACCAAGTCGCAATCGAGGGCAGCGGCCACGATACGCAGACTCTTCAAGGTGATTCGATCTTCGGCTTCCGCTTCCTCGAATTCCAAGATGCGCTGCCGTGGTTTTCGAATCCGTGTTCCCACGTCGTCCAGACTTAACCCCAAGGCTTCGCGGACAGCACGGAGCCAGCCGCGCTGTGGCCGTGGCTCGTTCTTAGCCTCGGCAAAGGCGGCCAAAGTGCGGTTTAGTTGTTGCAATCGTAGATTTCTGAATTCTTGTTTCATAAGAATGTCCTGTTATACCGTGACACTCGACGTCACTATGTCCTGTCGTGACAGGACATATTATTAGTCAGTGTCCTGCTATGACAGAACAAATCATACCATATTGTCCTGATATAACAGAACACAAATGTGACCTAGCTCGTACCCGGCAACACCAAGTTTCAACTCACGCGGGCCAAAGCGCAGGTCTCACAACTGGGAGGTTTCGAGTGCCGCTTTTGCTTCGGCATTGCGGCTCTCCACGTAGCGATCCAGTTCCAGGCGGTCGACCACACGGCGTTTGCCGATCACAAAGGAAGGGATTGTTTTTTCACGCAGCAAAGTCTCGATTTGCCAAGTCGTCGCGCTGAGATATTTGGCAGCATCCGCAATGCGCAGCAGCCGGGGCACGACGAGGAGAGAAGCAGGGGCGTCCTCATCGATGGTAACCAGCAAAGTTTGCTTCGGTCTCGTGCCCATGGCCCACCTGCCCGACCTCTTTACTCCTGCTATCGCTGTGTCCTACTCATCTCGGCAGTAAGGGACTGAGGGAATGTTGTGTCAACTTCTAGTCCGAGTAAGTGCGCGCGCGCTTTCGTCACCGTGAGGCGCGCGTAATACACAGGATCACTTTTATCTTCGCTCCGGAAATCGGCGATTCGATGGATCACAACTTCCGGATCATCGCCTCGTGCCAGTGC
>Ga0134124_10000272_pt1 | contig 46304 bp, 42 predicted proteins | sample KB304_FD_96880 | JGI IMG/M metagenome (GOLD analysis project Ga0134124, IMG submission 96880) | Terrestrial soil microbial communities without Nitrogen fertilizer from Kellogg Biological Station, Michigan, USA - KB3-0-4 | ecosystem: Environmental > Terrestrial > Soil > Unclassified ...
AAAGAGTCGGTTGGATTCGACGTCGGCGTGGAGTTAATCGCTTGCCTTGTGGCGTTCGGCCTCCGGTGACTCGCCCTCTTGAGGACGACAACCGCCTCATCCTCGGTTAGAAATAGAGATAAACCGTTCCCACGAGACAAGAATTTCAAACGACCATCTGCCTGACCTATATTAGCCTCGAAACTGAGAGGCAATTTTCCGAAGCCGGACAGTGCCATGTCCATGTGTTGGTGCGACGTTGATCCTCGATCAGTTTGTGCGAACACGGAAGTGGAGAAAACAGCAAGGAATAGGGACACGAAGCAGAGTCTGCGCATGGGGCCACTCCTTTGCGCGAACTTGACCTGACCGGCGTGCAGATGAGGCAGTTCAAGTGGGTAACCGCCAACCGCGATGGCACGCCGCAGGGGAGTTTATTCCTCGGCTTCAGTCTGAGGTAAGTCCCCTTTAGGTAAATTCTAACTGGAAAGTTATAAATTCTAGGTGCGTGCTGTGAGCTCTCAAGTTCTCAGGTCGAATTTGTCTACAACATTTGACTAGCAGTAGTTTTGGGCCGAATTCCTGCCGCTTTAAACAGCCTTTCGTCGGGCATCAGACGCATTCTGCGGTATTTTTTCCGGGGCAGCTATCTTAGCCGCAGAAAACCTAAAATCGATCGATTTTGAAGAAATGGAACTCGGTGCCACAACCGGAGCACCTATCCGTTCATTTTAGGCCCGTCTGATCATGCGCTAGAAGCTGATAGGCAAAACCTTACCCGGCTTATCGGGAGCTTGCTCATTTTCTTTGTTGCCGCCTTTCGCCGTCTCGCTAAACCGCTAAGCTATTTGGAGCACATGAGATGATTGGTAGGGGCGGGGGGATCGGACCAGAACAGGACGCCGACTCCGTTCCGAGAGGAGGGAGGCAACACAGCAACCACGCTAATCGCGAGTGGATTGCTAGGTCCTGCGTAGTCTAAGAACCCGCGCACTCTGAGAAAGCAACATGCACGAGAACTGGGAGATCTTCTGCACGTCTTGGTCAGCTGATCAAGACCAGTCCGCGAAGGCCATAAAACCGCACGGCGGACATGAACGTACAAGAAAAGTCGGACCGTGCCGTAGTACCAGTGAACCAGCCGAACAACGAAGGGCAGCAGCCTTCGGCGGAGGCTGGGAGGGAAGCCACGCGCTCTGCCCGTATTCGAACGCCACGCGTGGGAACGTCGACGTCACGCTTCGCGTTGACGGCACACATTTGGAACGACCGGCAGCGTGACGCCGAGTTCATGGAGCTTTACGCCCAGAGCGAACTGTCTTTAGGGAGTTCTAACGTACAGAGGCGCTACGACATCCAACGTTCAAGCGACAGAGGTTACTCGAATGCGAGCGGAAGAGGTCACCGACCGGTCCCGGCTTTCTGTGGCCACACGATACGAATCGCTCGTCGGCGTATCGAATGCCATTGGAACGCATCGAGATCCACAGGATCTGTTTAGTGCGCTAGTGAGGGAACTGCACCGGGTCGTCCGGTTTGATCATGTCGGTGTGTCTATCCGTGACGAGAAATCTAATACGTTTCACCGGCATTTCGTCGACGCAGAGACAGAAGCATCTATCCCTCCCAACCCGGAACTGGCCCTGGAGGAATCCGATGCCTGGTGGGTCTACCAGAACCAGGAGCCTATGGTCACTTCGCTGCAGGCGAACCAGGCTCCTTCGTGCAAATTCCAAGAAATTTTGAAGAAGTATGGAATCCGCTCGGTGTGCACTCTCCCCTTGACCACGGCGCATAGCAAGGTCGGAACGCTCACGTTTGCCAGTAAGGCTCCGGATATCTATACCGCTGAAGAAGTTCGGTTTCTTTTGGTGGTGGCTGAGCAGATCGCTCTCGCATTCGACAATGCGTTGCATTTTGATGCGTCGCAAGCCTCACGACAGCAATTGATGAAAAAGAACGAACGTCTCGGACTTCTGCTTGAATTGACCAATCATGTGGTTTCCAACCTCGAGTTCCGGGACCTCCTCCGAGCCGTAGTGGCGAGCACGCGCCGGGTTATGGGCTGCGATGGCGTCGGCATTACCCTTCCGGATACCGACAACACACACTTGCGCATCTACGCCATGGATTTCCCCTTCAGCGACGAATCCGTCCACGAAGAGAGCCTTATCTCCATGGACAAAGATATCTCGGGAGCGGTCTTTCGCACAGGCAAACCCTGGTGCGGTAGCGTCCAGGAGGCGAGGCGGCAGGGAATGAAGGACACCGCGCGAGTCGAAGTTGGAACGGTCTCCATCCTTCCTCTTGTTAGCCGAGGTCGCGTGCTGGGGATATTCGGCGTGGTCAAATATCAAGAGAATGCGTTCGCCAGCGACGATATCGAGTTTCTGACCCAAATCGCAAATCAGGTTGCGATTGCTGTGGAGAATGCATGCGCCTTTGGAGAGATTCGAGAGCTGAAAGACAAGCTCGCGCAGGAAAAGCTCTACCTCGAAGATGAAATCCGCAGCGAAATGAACTTTGCGCAAATCGTCGGGAAGAGTGCTTCTTTGCGGCGTGTACTGAAGCAAGTGGAAACGGTCGCTCCGACGGACTCAACGGTGCTCATCTACGGAGACACGGGCACAGGAAAGGAGCTGATTGCGCGGGCCATTCATGATTTGAGCCCGCGGCGCTCGAAGCCCTTCGTCAAGCTCAACTGCGCGGCGATTCCAACGGGTTTGCTGGAAAGCGAGCTGTTCGGACACGAAAAAGGCGCATTCACGGGAGCAATCGCGCAACGCATCGGCCGCTTCGAAGTGGCCAATGGCGGCACGATTTTTCTGGACGAGATCGGAGAGATTCCTCTCGAATTGCAGACCAAACTGCTCCGTGTGCTGCAAGAGAGGGAGTTCGAGCGGCTGGGAAGCTCGCGCACGCTTCGAACCGATGCGCGTTTGATTGCCGCGACGAACCGCGATTTAGAGGCGATGGTGAGCGAGCAGAAGTTCCGATCCGATCTCTTCTTTCGCTTGAATGTTTTTCCCGTGCACATCCCGCCCTTGCGGGAACGCCTCGGGGATATTCCGCTCCTGGTGCGACACTTCACGCAGCAGTTTTCCCGACGCATGAACAGGGTGATTGAGACTGTTCCTTCTGCGGCAATGGATGCCCTGTCCCGGTATCATTGGCCGGGGAACATACGGGAACTTCAAAACGTGATCGAGCGCGCTGTAATTATCTCGACAGGTCCTGCCTTAAAGATCGACGTTAGCGATCTCAAATTTCCCAGGGCCGTCTCTCCAGCCGAAAAACTCGCTTCTGCGAAATCGACAAACGGCGCACTTCACAGCGTCTTGGAGGAAACGGAACGCCAACAGATTCTTAAAGCTCTCAAGGAATGCAATTGGGTCGTGGCCGGCCCCAATGGCGCAGCTGCGCATCTTTCCATGAAACGATCCACGCTCCAGTTGCGAATGCAAAAGCTCGGAATCGCGCGCGGTTCTTCATAAGTCGAATCAGGTATTTTTGTCACACCTCTTCTGAAGTATTCCCGCCTCAACCACAGGTTTTTGAGTGCCAGGAAACTGGCAGCCTACCATCTTGCTGGCACTGGCACACTGGCAGTTCGATCTAGAGAACGGTCCCTTCGACTCGCCATCTCAATAAAAATCAATAAGTACCACAACCTTGGAGACCCTCCGCGCTTTGGCCCCTGTGATGCATTTCTCCTGAGCATGAGGCGTTGGCCATGAGTGAAATGCGAAGCCAGAACAGAACACCAAATTCCCAATCGCAATTCGAAGGAAAACGTTCCCGTTCTTCCGTCCTTGAAATCGACTCCTGGATCCCCAGCAAGATTCAAGCGATCTCGCCACTGGTGGACCGCTTAATGAGGTTGATTGAAGGATCGCAGTGTGTTCCCGGAGAGGAGTTCGGTGTCGAGTTGGCGCTCCGGGAAGCGCTGGAAAATGCTGTCGTGCACGGCAATCAGGAAAATCCAGAAAGAAAGGTACGCATCCGCTGCCGCTGCCAGCCCGGCAATGAAATATCGATCGTCGTGGCGGATCAGGGAAAAGGATTCGACTTCGAAACGATAGTGCGTAACGGCATCACATCGGACCCCGACTCCGAACACGGGCGCGGCATCCAGCTGATGAAAGCGTATATGGACGATGTGCACTTTGAACGAAATGGCTCGGAAGTCCATATGCGCAAGCGAGCGCGAACCGCGAACCATTCGTGAAGGCCGGTGGACGAAACACGAGTCATGGGAATGCTACGAATCACGATTGCCGAGACACCGATTGAACAAAAGTGGACGTTGGAAGGCCAGCTCGTTCATCCGTGGATTTCGGAACTGAAATCCACCTGGACGAGAACAGAAAACGCCCGCCGGAAACGCAAGTGCGTGGTGGACCTTAACGGCGTGACCTTCATCGACAAGAACGGGGAGAAGGTGCTCGCCGAATTATGCAAGCAAGGCGCGGAACTCATCGCGACCGGTATTTACACCCGGCACGTCGTGCGCAACATCGAGAGGAAAAAGTCGAATCGCCAGCTATGAGGAATTTTCAGTTGCAATCGTCTGAAAGGAGCAACGGCATGTCCGCGCAAAATTTGGAGAATCGTAACAGGAGAGTAACACGCTGGGCGCCCAAACGACGCGCGTTTGCCAGACAAGAGTACGAGTTTCTGACAGCTGCAAAACGTGGAGATTCGGCTGCATTCGAGACGCTTTGCAAACAGTCTGCAAATACGGTCCTCCACATGGCACGGCGAATGATGCGCAACAACGAGGATGCGGAGGATGTAGTGCAGGAATCCTTTCAGCAGGCTTTTCTTCATCTCCAGAGCTTCAACGGCGACTCCCGGTTTTCGACATGGCTGTCCCGCATTGCCATCAATGCCGCGCTGATGAAACTGCGCAAGAAGCACCGTCTCTGGGATTTGTCGCTGGATGAATCGGCTGAAAGCGAAGAGTCGTCTTCTCGGATCGAAGTCGAAGACGACGGCCTGAATCCTGAACAACTCTATGCACAAAAGGAACGGCAACGGATTCTCACCGAGGCCATGAATGACTTGACGCCAGGAATGCGCAAAGCAATTGAGCTGCGCGAGATTGACGAGCGGTCGACGGAAGAGACCGCTCAAATCATGGGAATTTCCGTCGGCGCGGTAAAAGCTCGAGTGTTTCATGGGCGAAGGAAATTGCGCGAGAGATTGAATCACTTTGTCGGATCAGCGCCAACGTCCGGAAGGGGTGCTTCACGAACGATCGGCAACACCAGACATCTCTCCCGAGATCAGGTCGCCAGCAATGCGTGTGGTTAACGGGGCGACGAAGGAGGCCTTCATGATGACGTTTCTGTTTGTCGCAGTATTGGCGATTTTGGGGTTCCTGTGTTTCACCGGCCCGGATGGCGTTGTGGGCCCAAGGCAGCGTCACTGACTCGTGGCTCGGAGGTATCGGGTTCGTGGAGATCCCAATGCAATTCAACCTGCGAAGGAAAGGACTCGGGTATGACTTTGAACGGCAAGAGAACTGAGACGTTGCAGCTTCACACAAACGCAATTCCGTCTCACACAGACGATATTTCCGCAAACCGCGCACTAAATCACGACGAGATCCGGCGTCGCGCTTACGAAATCTATGTAGAGCGTGGCGGCCTCCCAGGCCAAGAGCTTGAGGACTGGCTTCAGGCCGGGCGCGAAATCGAAAGTGCGGCGCACTTCATGCGAGCCACGATGGGAGAAAAGCACAGACTGTGACATTTCATACTCGAACAAGCGATCTTTTATCTGCCAGCCGAATGACCGTCGTGCCATCTCTCCCATTCGGAAACGCCGCTTTGCCAACCCTCATCTTGATGCTGGCCTTCGGTATTTTTCTCTCGGGATGCAACAAGAGTCAGGCGACAGCCGCGACGTCAGTGCCAGAGGTCGCCGTGGCGAAGGTAGAAACGCGCGATGTCCCCATATATGGCGAATGGGTGGCGACGTTGGACGGTTACGTCAACGCCGAGATCCGACCCCAAGTCTCAGGCTACATTGTCAGGCAGGACTACACAGAAGGTTCCCCCGTCCGCAAAGGCCAAGTGCTGTTCGAAATCGATCCGAGGCCCTTTCAGGCGACGCTCGATCGTGCCAAAGGCGACCTTGCGCAAGCGCAAGCGCAACTTGGCAAAAGCACCCTGGACGTGGAGCGCGACACGCCACTTGCCGACGCCCGGGCCATCGCCAAGAGCCAATTGGATAACGAGGTACAAGCCAAGCTAGGCGCACAGGCGGCTGTCGAATCGGCCAAGGCCGCGGTCGAACAGGCGGAACTCAACCTGGAGTGGACCAAAGTTACCTCGCTGGTAGATGGCATCGCGGGAATCGCTCAGGTCCAGATGGGCAACCTGGTCGGGTCCACTTCTATTTTGACTTCCGTCTCGCAGGTGGATCCCATCAAGGCGTTTTTCCCGATTAGCGAACATGAGTATCTCGTCGCGCAAAGCAAAACCAGGGCCACTTCCAGCAAGCGCACCATCAGTTTTTTCGGAAACTCGCTCCAACTGATCCTGACCGATGGCAGTATCTACCCTCAAAAAGGCAAAATCCTGCTAGCCGACCGGCAAGTGGATCCTGGTACCGGCACGATTCGCATCGTTGCTGCCTTTCCCAATCCCGGAAACGTTCTGCGCCCCGGCCAGTACGGACGTGTGCGCGTCGAAACCAGCACGAAAAAAGACGCGCTGCTGTTACCGCAGAGCGCTGTCGTGCATTTGCAGGGAAGCTACCAAGTGGCGGTTGTAGGCGGCGATCACAAAGTGAGTATGCGCGCGGTGAAGCCCGGCGCAACGGTTGGGACGATGTGGGTGATTGACGAGGGCCTCAAGCCGGGTGAACAAGTTGTCGTCGGAGGACTGCAACAAATCCGGGAAGGAACTCTCGTCACGCCAAAGCCCGTGCATCCTTCCGGGGAAGGAAACTGAACGATGTCCAAGTTTTTCATCAACCGTCCGATCGTGGCGATGGTGATCGCCATCCTCATGGTGATTGTAGGTGCGGTCACGATCGCGAGCCTTCCGGTTGCGCAGTTTCCCAACATCGTTCCACCGGAAATTCAGCTGCAAGCTTCCTATGTCGGGGCGGACGCACAAGCCCTGGAACAATCCGTCGCCACGCCCATCGAACAGCAAATCAACGGCGTGGACAACATGAATTACATGTATTCCCTGAATGCCACGGCCAACTCGCAAACCACCATGGTCGTGAACTTCGACCTAAAGACGGACCCGAACACCGATCTCATCCTCACGCAGTCGCGGCAGCAACTGGCTGCCGGTCAGCTTCCGCCGGACGTCACCAGTTACGGAGTCACGATCAGAAAATCCGTGACTGCTCCCCTCATGTTAGTTGGCATCTTTTCCCCGAAGGGCACTTTCGATGCGAAGTTCCTCGGCAACTACGCGTACATCAACCTCAACGATCCGATCGCCCGCTTGTACGGTGTGGGCCAGACGCAGGTTTTCGGCGCGGGGCAGTATGCGATGAGGCTTTGGGTGCAGCCCGACAAACTGGCGAAGCTGGGCATCACGGTTACGGACATCGTCAATGCAGTGCAGGCGCAGAACAAGGTCAATCCTGCTGGCCAGGTGGGCGGTGAACCTGCTGCCGCGAGCCAACAATTCACCTATTCCGTGCTTGCCCAAGGCCGCCTGACGTCTCCGGAACAATTCGAAAATGTGATCGTGCGCGAGACGCCAGATGGCGGAACCGTTCGTGTGAAAGACGTCGCTCGCGTCGAGCTTGGCGCTCAGGACTACAGTATTATCAGCCGCTTAAACGGCAAGCCCGCCATCGTCATCCCTGTCTACCAATTGCCCGGTTCCAATGCTGTCCAAACGGCTGCCGGCGTTCGAAAACTCATGGCCGAAATGAAGCAGAGCTTCCCGCAAGACATGGATTACGCCATATCGCTTGACCAGACCACAGCAGTTACAGAAGGCATGAAGGAGATCATTCAAACACTTTTGATCGCCATCGCGCTGGTCATCCTTGTCGTCTATCTGTTCCTTCAGGACTGGCGGGCTACGTTGATCCCACTTCTCGCCGTGCCCGTCTCGCTGGTGGGTACATTTGCTCTCTTTCCGCTGTTCGGCTTCTCCATCAATACCCTTTCCATGTTCGGGCTGGTCCTGGCCGTGGGACTTGTGGTGGACGATGCCATCGTCGTCGTCGAGGGTGTGCAGCGCCACATCGAGGAGGGTCTTGCTCCCAAGGACGCGGCTCGAAAAGCAATGCAAGAGCTCTCCGGCCCAGTCATCGGTATCGCGCTGGTTCTGTCTGCGGTATTCGTGCCCACAGCCTTTATCCCCGGCATCACAGGACGCCTCTACCAGCAATTCGCCGTGACCATCGCGATTTCGGTTCTGCTCTCCGCGTTCAACGCGCTTACACTCAGCCCGGCACTCTCGGCTCTGTTGCTTCGACCCAAGAAACAGAGCAGAGGAATGCTCAATCGATTTTTCGATTGGTTCAACCGCGTGTTTGGACGAGCTACGGATGGATATGTCCGCTTGAGTGGAAGGCTTATCCGCAAGACGGCCGTTGCAATAGTGGCGCTGGTGGTGCTGAGCGTTGCGGCTGGTTTTTTCGGCAGCCGACTGCCTTCGAGTTTCCTGCCCGATGAAGATCAGGGCTATATCTACGTCAATATGCAACTTCCGAATGCGGCATCGCTGGCACGCACCAGCGAAGCGGCTAGGCAGGTTGAGGATATCCTCGCCAGTACGCCAGGCGTGGAATACACGACAAGCGTTGTTGGCTTCAGCTTGCTCAGTTTTGTCAGGACCAGTTACAACGGATTCTTTTTCGTCACTTTGAAGCCATGGAGTGATCGCGAAACAAGAGCGGAACAGTATCAGGAAATCAAGCAGCGCTTGAACCAGCAGCTCAGCAAACTGCCACAAGGAACCGCTTTCAGCTTTTCGCCACCGGCAATCCCTGGAGTGGGTACTTCTGGCGGATTTCAGTTCGTTCTGGAAGACCGTGCCGGGCGGGACGTCGAATTTCTAGCAGGCAACCTGGACAAATTCTTGGCGGCCGCTCGCAAGCGTCCCGAGATTGGTTCGGTATCCACCTCCTTCATCCCGAGCGTGCCGCAAAAGTTCTTGGAGGTGAATCAAGGGAAAGTTCTGAAGCAAGGTGTTGCCATCAGCGACGTTTACCAGACCATTCAGACTTTCATGGGCGGGCTGTTCATCAACTACTTCAACGATTTCGGCCGCACCTGGCAAGTCTACGTGGAAGCTGAAGCCCCTTACCGGTCGAATATGGAGAATCTCGGCCAGTTCTACGTGCGCAACAGCGCTGGCCAGAAGGTTCCTCTTTCCGCGCTAACGAATTTTGAGCCGCGTTCCGGTCCCGAATTCACGATGCGCTACAACGAGTATCGCTCGGCGCAAATCAACGGCAGCGCCGCGCCGGGCTATAGCTCCGACCAGGCGACAGCGGCGCTGGAAGAAGTCTTCAAACAGACCATGCCCCGGGAAATGGGCTTCGATTACATGGGCATGTCCTATCAAGAACAGAAGGCACGGCAAGGAGTTCCGGCCTGGGCGATCTTCGGATTGTCGCTGTTGTTTGTCTTTCTGATTCTGGCGGCGTTGTACGAAAGCTGGTCGCTGCCATTCAGCGTGTTGCTGAGCACCCCGGTCGCTGTGTTCGGCGCCTTCGCCGGGTTGTGGCTTCGCCGTGTTGTGCTCAGCGCTTTCTATCCCGCTTACATGGTGCAGATCGAGAGCGACGTTTACTCGCAAATCGGGCTGGTGATGCTGATCGGTCTGGCCGCAAAGAACGCGATTCTTATCGTTGAGTTCGCCAAGGAGGAGTACGAGAAGGGAAAACCTCTGGTTGATGCTGCGCTCGAAGGGGCAAGGCTTCGTTTGCGTCCCATTCTGATGACCTCCTTTGCGTTCATTCTCGGTTGCGTGCCGCTATGGATTGCGACCGGCGCCGGCTCTGTGGCTCGTCAAATCATGGGTACCACGGTCATCGGCGGCATGGCAGCCGCAACCGTCATTGCCATCTTCATCATTCCGGCGCTGTTCGTCTTGGTCGAGCGCCTGGCAAAACGCCGCGGCGTTGCGCGGAGTCCTTCCGTCCCGCAGCCGAGCCCATCGGAGGCAGACTAAGTGCGAAGGCTGATCGCTCTTTCGCTAGTTATGCTCCTTCTTTCGGGCTGCGCTGTGGGGCCCAATTACAAGAGACCGAGCGTAAATATTCCTGGTACGTATCGCGGAGCTATGCCACAAGAGGCAGCGCAGCCGGCGGCGGAATCGCTGGGAGACCAAAAATGGGGGGAGGTGTTCCAAGACAAGGAGCTTCAAGACCTGATTCACGCTGCGCTCCATCAGAACTACGATGTTCGCATCGCAGCAACGCGAATCCTCGAAGCGCAGGCCCAAGTCGGCATCACTCGCGCCGACCAGCTGCCGACGATCAGCGGCGGAGCGGAGGCTCTCAATCAGCGCTCGGCACGAGCAAAGCTTTTTCCTGCGTTCGAAACGAGTTCAAACCAAGTCGATCTTTCACTGGCTTGGGAGCTTGATTTCTGGGGAAAATATCGCCGCGCCACAGAGTCCGCGCGAGCAAATCTCTTGGCGACGGAATGGGCCCGTGAAGCGGTCATTAGCACTCTCATCAGTGATGTTGCTGCGGCCTACTTCCAGCTTCGCGAGCTCGACTTGGAACTCGAAATCTCACGGCGAACTCTGGCTTCGCGCCGGGACTCGTTGCAGCTCACACAAACGTTGGCAAGCGGAGGGGCTACGTCCATGCTCGACGTCCGGCAGGCGGAGCAGTTGGTGTTTACCGCAGCCGAAACCATCCCCGATCTGGAACGACGAATAGAACAGCAGGAAAACTTCATCAGCACTCTTCTTGGAAACAATCCTGGTCCGATCACACGTGGAACGAAGTTGACGGAGCAATCGCATGCGCCGGAAATTCCGGCAGGTCTACCATCCAGCCTCTTGGAGCGGCGGCCCGACATTCGCCAGGCCGAAGCACAGTTGATCGCGGCCAACGCGCAAATTGGAGTAGCGAAGGCAGCGTACTTCCCGCAAATCAACCTGACCGCGAGCGGCGGATATCAGAGTTCAGCGCTTACAAGCCTGTTCACGGGTCCAGCCGGGTTGTGGAGTTTTGGAGGCTCTCTGGTGCAGCCCATTTTCACCGGGGGAAGAATTCGCTCCAATGTAAAGTTCACGGAGGCGCGGCAACAGGGAGCAGCGCTGATCTATCAGCAGACCATTCAGCAAGCTTTTCGTGGGGTTTCGGATGCGCTAGTGGAATATCGGAAGGACAGGGAGTTCCGAGAGCAGCAGGAGCAACTCACATTTTCCGCTCAAGACGCGGCCCGCCTTTCGGAGACGCGCTATCGAGGCGGCGCAACAAGCTACTTAGAGGTGCTGACAAACGAAACCAACTATTTCGATGCTGAGTTGGGACTCGCTCAGGCTCAGTTGAATGAGCTCCTGGGTCTGGTTCGCATTTACAGGAACCTCGGTGGAGGCTGGCAAGAACAATGAGTAGTTTTATGCGCGAAGCCGGCGCGGCAGTCGTACTGATAACGCTTACGCTTTCGTTGCAGTGCGCTGGGATGGCCGCGCTGATTTCCTTTGCAAAACCTAGTTTGGCACCCGACGATCTCAGACTTGGCCCTCTCCGTTCCGCTCTGCTCATGCTGCGATTGATGACTGCGTTCATCGTCTTGCACATATTCGAGATCCTGCTTTGGGCGGCGTTTTATCGCTGGCTTTGTTTTCCATTGTGGGAGTCCGCGTTTTACTTCTCGACAAGCAGTTATGCCACCGTTGGCTATGGCGATATCGTTCTCCCGCAAATGTGGCGGACCTTAGGCCCGGTAGAAAGCATCATTGGCGTCCTGATGTGCGGGTTGTCCGCGAGCTTCCTGTTCGCCATCGTGAGCAGGCTCGTGGACCGTGAAACAAAACTGTCACGTGAACCCGCGAAGCCCCACAGTGCTTACATCGAGGGCGAAACGATCCCGACCATCTGACGCCGCGACAAAGGAAAGTTGCGCTGGAAGCCGTCATTTGCACTCTATTGTTCAGCAAGTGTTCAGCAATCATTGGCTTCTCGCACTGCCCCGTTCGTAGAACCTGCTCCGTGTTCAGGTCCTTGAGCTGACTTTGGAGCAACTTGCCATTACATCAGGTGAGATCACAAAGGAAATCAGGGCTGTGCAAAGAGGCTAATTCCCCTCACGCCAAAAACTGATCGAGGAATTTCGCTGCTCGCTCTTTTTACTCAGGAGTGCTGTTCGGAACGACCCGATCGGTATTGAGGAAATTTTCCTTGTAAAAAGACACCGGCTAGTCAGCTCGAACGCGTATTTGTCGCCTGATCTCAGCCAAAATATCAGCAGGGAGGACATCCCCGCAACCGGAGCACCTGCCCACTCATTTTGGCGCTTCTGCTCTTAGATTGATCGATTTGAATCGGCACTATAACCGCCGACAAGGCTCTAGGTAAGCAGTCAACCACGCAAAAGGGAAGCGTGCCAATCATAAGAAATATGAGAATTGCACTCTCTTGTGCTGCTGCGTATCACTTTTAGTCAGCTCCTGAGATCACTCAGACGAGCGTCGTTACGCTGAATAGAAAAGCAGGCTACCGCGACTCCTACTGGTCACCAATTCTTGGCTCATTCCTATAGGTCGACGCTAGAAGCTGATAGGCAAAACCTTACCCGGCTTATCGGAAGCTGGTTTCCATGATGTGTAATGCCGCTGGGAGGAGCTTCGCGCAGACTGTTTTTCACTCGAGGGCAGTTCACCTCTTCAATCAGAACTGCCGGAATGAGTCTAGATCTCCTCAGCCCGCGTAATCAATCATCTATAAATACAAGCCCAATTTCCAATAGACTGGCACTGTCCAAGAAATTCGACAGATGACTCTCGCCCGGCTGGGCGTTTAGCTCCTTACGTAGGCGTAGTATTCCCCTTGCTACCAACATCTTGCATGAATACTCGGCCCTTCTCGCTAAACGGCACAACGCGTGCTTTCTACGATCGTGGCAGTTGAAATTGAGATTGCAAGTCAACGTAAGGGCGATTCATCATGAAACCAATCACGCAGGAAAACGATAGGCTTGGATTTGTCGGAATCGGCTACATGGGCCGGCCGATCGCCCGGCGGCTGCTTGAATCTGGCTTCAAGCTGACGGCTTACGACCAGGAGCAGGGCAAGGCTGAGGAACTAATTCAATACGGTGGCACCGTCGCAGAGAGCGTTGCGGAACTTTCATCCGGTTGCAACGTCGTGCTGTCGTGCTTACCGAGCGATGAAGCTGTTCTAGACACCTACAAGGCACCCGACGGCGTATTCGCCCACGCCCAACGCGGCTCGGTGGTCATCGATATGAGCACGGTCCATCCGGTCACCTCGCAGGAACTCTCGAGGCTGGGGTCGCAGCGTGGACTTGAGGTTCTTGATGTGACTATTTCGGGGAGTATTCCCACCGCGGAAAATGGGCTCCTAACCCTGTTTGGGGGCGGAAACAAGGAGCGCTTCGACATTGCCGAGTCGATCTTTCGCGTTATTGCCAAAAAGTATTTCTATCTTGGGCCGAACGGTTCCGGGGCGACGATGAAGCTTGTGGTGAACACCTTGCTGGGAATCGGGATGCAAGCGATTGCTGAGGCTGTCGCGCTGGGTGAGAAGGCTGGTCTTGATCGTAATCGCATGCTGGACGTGTTGTCCCAGACCGCAGTGGTCGCTCCAGCGCATGTGGGCAAACTGCAAAGGGCGATGAGCCGCGATTACAGCCCACAATTTCCGATTCGGTTAATGAACAAGGATTTCGGATTGATTCTCGAACTCGCGTCTACCGTTGGAGCTCGAATGCCCGCAGCGGGAGCTGCTTTTGAGATCAATGCAAGGCAATCGGACGAAGGAGCGGAGCAAGACTTTTCAGCGGTGATTCTGCAAATGGAAAAGCGCGCGCATCTGGGTTCCAACGGCAATGACCGGACGTGATCCAGCGTCGAACTGGCGGGAAAGTTGGTTGGAACTCTGTGTGGCTAAACAGGAATTAGACAGCACTGTCGCCACCGCACACTGGCTTGGCCAGAAATATACCGATCTTCGATCAAAGAAAGAGAAGGACAACCATGCTGGAATACATGAACATCGCTGATACAAATCTTATTAGTTCGCGAATCGCGCTCGGCACCTGGGCCATGGGCGGCTGGATGTGGGGCGGAACTGACCAAAAAGAATCCATCCGCACCATTCATGCCGCATTAGACCAGGGCATCAACCTGCTCGACACAGCGCCTGTTTACGGCTTTGGCCGTTCTGAAGAAATCGTGGGTGAAGCCCTGCGTCAGCGTGGGCGTAGAGAGAGCACTATCCTTGCCACCAAAGTCGGACTCGATTGGACGAATGGCAAGATCGAACGCAACTCCACGCGCCAACGCATTCTCCAGGAGCTTGAGGATTCCCTCCGTCGTCTCCAAACGGACTACGTCGATATCTACCAGGTACACTGGCCTGACCCCCTAGTCCCCATCGAGGAGACAGCGGCCACTCTTCGCGAACTCTACGAACGAGGCAGGATTCGCGCCATCGGCGTTAGCAATTATTCGCCCGAAGAAATGGCACGTTTCAGAGCCGTCGCGCCTCTTCACACCATTCAGCCCCCTTACAATCTCTTCGAACGCGAGATAGAACGCAGCGTTCTACCATTCGCTCTTGGCCGTGGCCTCACCTCGCTCACCTACGGCGCCCTTTGCCGCGGTTTGTTGAGCGGCGCCATGCGCGCGGATCGTCAGTTTGCCAAAGACGACATGCGGAAGACCACAGATCCGAAGTTTCAGGCCCCGCATTTTGCCGAATACCTTAATGCAGTCAGCATGCTTGATACGTTCGCTCGCGAAAACTATGGCAAGCGTGTAATTCATTTAGCGGTGCGCTGGCTACTCGACCAACCGGGCGTAGGAGTCGCTCTATGGGGTGCGCGCCGCCCGGAACAACTCGCTCCTATCAGGGAGGTCATCGGCTGGTCTCTGGGAAAAAGCGACTTCGCCGCTATCGACGCCATTCTTCGCAAAAATATTCGCAACTCAGTCGGACCGGAATTCATGGCTCCGCCGGCCCGCGAAACTGCTGAACCCGCGACCCTCAGCGCTGGATAAATCTAAAGGAAGAATTTAGGAGGTTAATCATGAACAGGAAAGAGCTTTCTGCAGGTCTGGCCGGAGATGTTTCACTAGGTGGGGAAATTTCCGTGCGTCGTCTCGGGTTCGGGGCCATGCGTCTTACCGGCGAAGGCATCTGGGGGCCGCCAAAAGATCGCCAAGCGGCGTTAGCGGTTCTTCGCCGGGCCGTCGAGCTTGATGTCGATTTCATTGATACTGCGGATTCCTACGGTCCACACGTTAGCGAGGAACTGATTGCAGAGGCGCTGTTCCCCTACCCGACGGGTCTCGTGATTGCAACAAAGGGTGGCTGGAACCGCCCAGGCCCGAATCAGTGGACCCATGATGCCACTCCGGCACATCTTCGCAAGGCGGTCGAGGGAAGCCTCAAAAGACTGCGCCTGGACCGCATCGACATCTATCAATTGCATATTCCAGATCCCGTTGTCTCGTTTGAGGCATCGGTGGAAACGCTGGCCCAACTTCGAAACGAAGGCAAGATTCGCCTGGTCGCGTTATCCAACGTCACACAAGAGCACATCGAGCGAGCACGCAAGATTGTCTCCATCGTGTCTGTGCAGAACCGCTATAGCTTTGCCGACCGGGAATGGGACTATGTGGTGAATTATTGTGAGCGCAATGGAATTGCATTCATTCCCTGGTTTCCATTGGGAGCGGGCAAAGTTGCGGGAGAAGTGCTCGGCTGCATCGCGCAGGCTCACCGTGCGAGCCCGAAACAGGTAGCGCTCGCTTGGCTGCTGCAGCGATCTCCCATCACGCTGCCCATTCCAGGAACTTCGTCGATCGAGCATCTTGAGCAGAACGTCGCGGCGACTTCCCTTCGCTTAACGAAAGAGGAATTCGAAGAGCTTTCACGTGTTCCGCAGCTGGTGGGATCGCGGTGAACGAATTGGGCCGAAAATTCTTGGAGATCTTAAACTGAATGGCAGTGACAACTCGAGGGATGTGAACACGATTCCAACGGGGGCAGGAATTTTTCGCTTCAAGCATTCCATAAACTGATTCGCTCACGTGAATCTTCGCTCTGCTGCTTAAGTGAATGAGGCGGAGCACACTGCTCCCGCGGTGTTCGTATCAACCAAACTCCGGAAAAGCCGTACCTGCCCAGCCGCTTCACGAACATGCGATCGAATCTCACGGGCGCCGCCGTCCCTCCGCTCGCCCGCATTCGTAGACTCCAGGAAAGAGCCCAGCATTCACGGTTCGGCGCAGCTTCCGTCGCCCTTGAAAAACCCGCGCTTTTACGGCGGCAATTGACGTGCCTAGAATCCGCGCCGTTTCCTCGGCAGATCCTTCTTCGATGTCACGAAGCAGCATCGTTGTTCGAACTTTTGGCCCCAGACGATTAATTGCTTCGGTCAACAATTCTGTGCGCTCGCGCCGCAGGTAGGACTCTTCGGGATTTGGACTGCGGTCAGCGAACGCCTCCCAATTGGACCGCATGCCATCGTCAGGGTTTTCCGGCAACACTTCGACAATTCCCCGCCTGCGTCGGAGCAACATAAACGCTTCATTCATGGCGATGCGCGTCAGCCATGTAGAGAACCGCGACTTCTCCTGAAAGGCGTTGAGATGAAGGAAGGCTTTGTGAAAGCTCTCCTGCGTCACATCTTCGGCATCCTCCCGGCTGTTCGTTATGCGTTGCGCCACCGCGACAACTTTCTGTCTGTGACGAAGAACCAATTCCTCGAACGCCTGCGCATCTCCACGCTTCGTGGCGGCCACTAGCGCTTCGTCGGAATGCTTGTTCGCACTGGTTGTACAAGACGTCGTCACAAATACAATCCTCCACCGGCGCTGCGGTACAGAAATCAGAGCAACTAACTAACGCGCTAGCCACACCGCGTACCGAATGGACTGGAATATCGTCCAGTGACGCTGGCTGCGCAGAATGCGATACCAGCCGAGAATGGATGGATCTTTCATGGATGTATTCCTTTCCGCGTCCCGTCTCCTGCTCTGGTGTCGCCGTCATGCTGACGATTACGCGTATTAACGTCGCTTCACCGGGGAAACGTTAGCTGCCCCTAAGGAAAAGCAATCGGGGAGCCAAAGACTGGGCCTAACGAATGCAGCTTGGAAGTGGCTCACGGCGCAGGAGATAAGCGCAATCGGCCCGCCTTAGCCGCGCCAGTCCATTGGCTAACCTGTCGGAGTGTTGGCATTCCGTCCAGCGGGCTGGATGCGGTGGGGACTGCTATTTCGCCAGAGAAGACTGACACGCCCCCCCTCACCGACCTGGGCAGAGCTGGACGCTGTCTGGTGCTAAGATTTCGACTGCAGAGAGCAACACCCTGCTTTGCAGGAGCAGTAGTATGCCGAGGTCAAATCCTCTTCTGTGGCCCAAGCCGCCTGCGATTTGGGGCTATACCATTGCGGTCTTGTCGGTTGCAGCGGCCCTGACAATTTCACGATGGCCGGCGCTGCATTTGCAGGATGCTCCCGTATCACTTTTTCTTTGCGCTGTCATATTGAGCGCATGGTTCGGTGGAATTTGGCCGGGATTGCTCGCGACGGCCCTTTCCGCTTTCACTTTCTATTATTTCTTTTTGCCTCCGATCCATTCGTTGAGTGCAAAGCCTGACGAAATACCACGCCTCGTCGTCTTCATGGTCTCAGCGCTATTTGTCGGGTTGCTGAGCGTTGCACAAAGAAGCGCCACGGAATCGCTCAGGCGCGCGCGCGATGATCTGAAAGGAATTGTTCAAGAGCTCCAGAAGACCAATGAGGCGCTGCAAGCGGAGAGTCACGAACGGATGCATGCAGAGAATCGATTGCGTCGCAGCGAGGCCTATTTGGCTGAGGCGCAAAGACTGACCCATACGGGGAGCTTTGGATGGAGTGTTCAGGGCGGCGAAATCCGCTGGTCCGACGAAACGTTTCGAATCTTCGGATGCGACCCAAAGACGAAACCCACACTGGAGGTCGTTCTACAAAGGACTCACCCGGAGGATATAGCCTTTGTGAAACAGACCATCGAGAGCGCATCACAGGACCAGAAGGATTTTGATTTTGACCATCGATTGCTGATGCAGGACGATTCCATAAAATGGGTAAGAGTGGTAGGTCACGCAGTAAGGGATGAATCGGGCGAGTTCGAATATGTGGGGGCGCTGATGGACATAACGTCCTCAAAGGAGGCAGAAGACCGAACTCGGCTGATTATCGACACCGTGCCAGCTCAACTCTGGACGGAGAGTCCGGAGGGCGTCGTCGATTTTGTGAATCGTCGCTGGGTGGACTACACGGGAATGACGCTCGAACAAGCCGTTGGATGGGGCTGGACGAATATGGTGCATCCCGATGATATCGAGCGAGTGCTGAGCGAGTGGCGAGTGCTCATATCCGAGGGAAAGCCCCGCGAGATAGAGTCGCGCCTCAGAAGGTCCGATGGAACGTACCGTTGGTTCCTCAGCCGTTGCTGTCCGTTGCTCGACCGCTCGGGACACATCCTCGGATGGTACGGCAGCGATACGGATATCCATGACCGGAAAGAGGCTGAAGAAAAGCTACGCCAAAGCGAAGCCCATTTGCAGGAGGCCCAGAGTCTGGGCCGAATAGGTAGTTGGGTTTTCAATCTCGCTACTAGCACGGTTTCAGCCTCCCCGGAGCTATTTCGAATTTTTGGACGCGATCCCGGCGAAGAACAACTGGCCAAGGAAATGCTTAGCGATGTGCGCTCACGTCCTATCTTTCGTGCGAGCGTCCATCCTGAGGACCGGCCCTACGTCGAGAAATTTGCGAACGAGAGCCAAAATGAAACCGAGGTTCGAGAGTTGGAGTATCGGATTGTCCTTCCCGATGGCTCAGTGAAATACGTCCACAGCGTGGCTCACTCCATCCTCGACAACTCTGGCAACGTCGTTGAGTACATCGGTACCATCATGGACGTGACCGAACGCAAGCGGGCAGAAGAGGCGCTTCGCCAGACGCAGGCGGACCTTGCACGGGTCAACCGCGTGACCACCATGGGAGAGTTGACTGCATCCGTGGCGCACGAAGTGAATCAACCGATCGCGGCCGCTGTCACAAATGCAAAAACCTGCTTGCGATGGCTTACGCGCGATGAACCGGACTTGGAGGAGGCACGCGCGGCCGCCATGAGAATCGTTAACGACGGAACGCGCGCGGCAGAAATCATCAAGCGAATCCGCCTGCTCTTCAAAAAAGGTACTTCGGAACGCGAGTTGGTGGATATGAAGGAAGTGATACAAGAGATGGTCGTTCTGCTGCGCACCGAAGCGGTGCGATACTCCATTTTAGTGCGGACCGAACTGGAAGCGGACACTCCTCCGGTCATTGCAGACCGCGTGCAATTGCAGCAAGTGCTGATGAACCTCATGCTCAATGGCATCGATGCGATGAAGGATGCGGATGGAGCGCGGGAGCTCGCCATCAAATCGCAGCGAGCGGAAAACAGCCACGTTCTGGTGTGCGTAAGCGACACCGGCTTGGGACTGCCTCTTCAGCAGGCAGACCAACTCTTCCATGCGTTCTTTACCACCAAGCCCCACGGCACAGGTATGGGACTGTCTATCAGCCGGTCCATCGTCGAGTCGCATGGTGGCCGCTTGTGGGCGGCCAACAAATCTCCCCGCGGGGCAAGTTTTTCTTTCACTCTACCCACCAAGGCAGAGGCCAAGGAATGAACCCGCCAGACATTTCCACGGTATTCGTCGTTGATGACGATCCGTCTGTGCGTGCCTCCATCCAAGGATTGCTGAAGTCAGCGAGTTTAAGATCCCACGCCTTTGGGACGGCCGAAGAATTCCTGCGCAACAAGCGACCCGAAGGGCCGAGTTGCCTTGTTCTGGATGTGAACCTTCCCGGCGTCAACGGTCTGGACGTTCAGCGCCAGTTGGCTGATGCGGGTATCCAAATCCCCATTATCTTCGTGACCGGTCACGGAGACATCCCGATGACGGTGAAGGCCATGAAATCAGGTGCCGTTGAGTTTCTGACCAAGCCTTTCGAAGACCAGGACTTGCTAAATGCGATCCAGCAGGCTCTGGATCGCGACCGTCTAAGGCGCCGTCAGCAAAATAACTTTGCCGGGCTTCGCAAATGCTACGAGGCCCTGAGCGCGCGCGAGCGCGAGGTTATGGGTCTGGTGGTTTCGGGCATGCTCAACAAGCAGATAGCTTTTGAGCTCGGCATCAGTGAGATCACTGTGAAGATTCACCGCGGCCACGTAATGCGGAAAATGCGGGCGGAGTCCCTGGCGGAATTGGTAAGAATGGCGTCGAAACTGGAGCCTCCATCCGGAACAAAGTAAGCCTGGTGCCAGCTGCAAATGCCAGGAAACACTCCCTGTTACTTCGCGCTCCTCTCTTGTTAGGCGCCGTTTCTCCAGCTTCAAACAATTGTCTCAGCCTCTTTCATCAGAGCGACATGCGGGCTCTCATACGAAAGTATAATTGCGCAGCTTTGGCTCCGCTGCTAGATTCGAGCCATGGCCGATCTGGAGAAGACCAAAATGGTTGCGATCGTCGATGATGATGATTTAATGCGCAGCGCGCTAGAGGGCCTGCTAAAAGCGGTTGGCTTGCCGGCGCAAGCGTTTGCGTCGGCCGAGGAGTTCCTGAAATCCGGCCAACAACGCCAGGCTAGGTGTTTGATCACCGATATCCGTATGCCAGGAATGTCTGGTCTCGAGCTGCAAGCGCATCTGAACGCAGAACGGTGCAGGATTCCGATCATCTTTATCACAGCGCATGGCGACGAAAAAATGCGAATGCAAGCGTTGCGGGCGGGCGCTGTAGAGTTCATGGCAAAACCGTTCGACGACGAAGCATTGGTCGAAAGTGTGCGGGCGGCTTTGGAAAGCTAAGCCGCAAGTAGAACTGGGCATCGCGGTTGCGCAAGGAGGTCTTCTGTGGCAGCTGTTGCAAGATTCGGATCCGCCGACCAGGACGCTAGTCCGCGCAGATTCGAGCAGATCATAGGTAGCAGTCCCGCTCTGGAGTCGGTACTCGAACAGGTCGAGCGCGTCGCCCCTACGGATTCCACCGTTCTTATTCAGGGAGAAACAGGCACCGGCAAGGAACTGATCGCGCGCGCGGTTCACAATCTGAGCGCGCGGTGCGGACGCCCATTTATTAAATTGAATTGCGCTGCGATTCCATTCGATCTGCTGGAAAGCGAGCTATTTGGCCACGAGCGAGGCGCCTTCACCGGCGCCATAGCGCAAAAGATTGGCCGTTTTGAGCTGGCCGACAAAGGTACGCTATTCCTGGACGAAGTGGGCGATATTCCCCCGGGATTGCAACCAAAACTGCTGCGTGTCCTGCAGGAACAGGAATTCGAACGCTTGGGCAGCACTCGGACTCACCAAGTGGACGTTCGGCTCGTTGCCGCGACCAACCGGAATCTGGTTGACATGGTGAAGCGTAACGAATTTCGCAGCGACCTCTACTACCGTCTGAATGTGTTTCCGGTTCCGCTACCACCATTGCGAGCACGTCGTGAAGACATCCCGGCTCTCGTGGAACACTTTGTTGATATTTATGCGCGCCGGATGAGCAAGCAAATCGACTACATCTCCCCAGAAACGATGTCTGAACTGACATCGTACGCGTGGCCAGGGAATATTCGCGAGCTGCAGAATTTCATCGAACGCAGCGTGATCCTCACTTCGGGCAACGTCCTGGAATCCCCTCTGGCGAACTTGAGAAATGCGGCCGAAGCGGAATCCCTGGGGCCAACTACCATGGAGGATGCGGAGCGAGAGCACATTCGCAAGATTCTCGAGCAAACACGCTGGGTTGTCGCTGGCCCCAACGGGGCGGCCGCGCGTTTAGGAATCAAAAGGTCTACGCTTTACTTCCGGATGCAAAAACTCGGCATTTCGCGTACCAAGCGAGATATCCTTCCTACATAGCAGAGCTGAAGGCGCGCGTATTGACCCTCCAATAGCGATTGATCCCAACAATGCAATAATCGTCGAACGCATCAGCGTTTCACTTCCGAACGACCCAAAATCCGCGGCTGTCTGACATCCAATCAAGCTAGTCAGGTCACCGAGCCTGTCAGCATTGTGGACGACGTGTCTAGCAGGTTGGAGTTTCACACTGCGCCGTTGTCTGCACTCGTCCTCTATTTTCAATCATTTGGGCGATCAACATGTTTGGCAAAGGTGTTGCCTATCCCAGTTGTCTCGCTAGAAGTCAAAAAGGAGGAATTATGAAATTGAAAAGAGTAATGACTTTTCTGTTCGGAATGATGTTTTTGTTTGCAGGCAAATCGTCAGCGCAGCAAGTGAAGACTGATTACGACCGCAGTGCAAACTTCGCGCAATACAGGACGTACACGTGGGCCCAAGTTAAGACGAAAGATCCCCTCGACGTCGATCGAATCAAGGCTGCTGTCAACGCCGCCTTGGCAGCAAAGGGCTGGACGCAAGTCGATTCCGCCGCCGACGTTTCTATCGTCGCCATGGAAATCGCACGCAATCAGCAGACGTTGAATACGTTCTATGACGGGTTTGGAGGAGGCTGGGGCTGGAGGCGGTTCGGTGGCGGTGGTTTTGGTGAGGCAACGACGACCACTGAGACGTACAAGGTCGGCACTGTGGTCGTTGATCTTTTTGATGCCAAGACCAAGCAACTGATCTGGAGAGGCGCGTCGAGCGACACACTTTCCAACGATTCCGACAAGAACATCAAGAATCTGGACAAGGGCGTGGAGAAGATGTTTAAGCAATTCCCTCCAGGTTCTTCGAAGAAGTAACAGGCGCGACGATGATTCGCCGCGTCTGCTTTTTTCTTGGTCTCGTTTCGACAGCCATTCCTTTGCGTGCGGTCAATCGGCCGCGCGCGGGGACAGAAAGCCAGAACACGCTGATTTGGACGAACGACGACCTCGAAAAGCTGCATGATCTTGACCTGATTTCCATCGTTGGCCGAATGAGCGGAGAAAACCCCAAGTTGGCATCTTCGCCACAACCTTATGTGAAAACGCACGACCCGCAGTGGTACGCCGAGCAGGCGACGAAACTGCGCGACGAACTCGAGCGGGGAAAAGCTCAACTCGCGGGATACCGTCGAGCGATCGAAGACGTAGAAAGCCTTAAGGCGATGACGGGCGGCATAGATCTGGATGAAGGCGACGTAGACATCACTCCGGAAGCGGGCATTGAAATCCTTCAGCAGCGCGTGAACGAAGCGCAAGCAGAACTCGCTGCATTGGAAGACTTGGCACGCCGCAATGACATCCCGCCAGGCACGCTACGCGGAGTGAGATTAGTTAGCGCTGTTTACGAGGGTTTATGAGGTTTTTTGAACAGCGGTTTGACATCAAGAGAGTTAGTTCAATTTTGTACGGGAGATTCCTATGAAGTTGTCCAAGCAGATTTCCACTTTATTGCTGTGCTTTTCACTTTTGCAATTCACTGCGCAAGCCGAATCTTTCGGTTCTACGGGGCAATCCAACGATCCGTTGCCGGCTCCGCCCGCGCAGCAGTCCCCTCAGGAATTGCAGCAACTCGTCGCGCCCATCGCCTTGTACCCGGACGCGCTCGTTGCACAGATCCTCTCTGCTTCCACTTATCCAGCTGAAATTGTCGAGGCGGACCGCTGGATCCAGAATCACTCCAACCTCAAAGGTGAAGGGCTGGCAAAGGAAGTCGACAAACAACCCTGGGACCCCAGCGTGAAAGCCCTCACACAATTTCCCTCGGTTCTTGAAAATATGGACAAGAACCTTTCCTGGACTTCTTCGCTTGGGGACGCATACGCCAATCAACAACAGGATGTGACGGATGCCGTCCAGGCGATGCGTCAGCAGGCCCGCAAGGCCGGCCACCTGGACAGCAATGAGCAAGAGAAGGTGACGACGGAAGGCAACACCATTGTCATCGAACCAGCCAATCATGACGTGGTCTATGTGCCCGCGTACGATCCTTGGCTCGTGTACGGCGATCCGATCGTTGCATACCCGGGTTGGTACCCCGTGCCGGGGATCTTCCTGGGCGGAGTGGGGATTGGATTTGGAATCGGCTTCGGAGTTGGCTTTTTTGGTGGATATGGATGGGGCTGGCACCACTGGGGATACGACTGGCATGGCAGGACAGCAATCTACAACCACAACACCTACATTTCTCACAGCCGAACGATCATCAATCGCAACAACTTCAACCGCGGCAGCACGTTCCGTGGAAGCAGACCCGGCGACGGCGGTCCGGGGTTCCACGGATCTTCGGCTCCTCACTTTCAGCCGGGAACACGCTCCGGCGCGTTCAGCGGATTTGATCACGGCGGAAACGTTCGAGGCTTTTCCTCTCGCGGGCGGTCGAGCTTTGGAGGCGGTTTCCACGGAGGCGGTTTTCATGGCGGCGGTGGTGGACGCCACTGATGACGGCAGCATCAGTGGTAAAGCTCGAAAAATCACAAATGGAGAAGAACATCATGCTTCGCAGGATTTCGTCTTTTGTTCAGCTTGAATGCAAGAACTTTGTTCGGTTTGCATCCTTACTATTCGCACTTTCGCTGGGTTGTTCCTCTGCACCAATCTTCGCTCAGGAGCCGGGACAGCGGACCTTTGCGTCCGTCGACGATGCCAGTCACGCACTGTTCGCCGCAATGCAAGCTCAGGACGAACAAGCTCCCTTGCGGGTCCTCGGACCAGCCGGAAAGGATGTGCTTTCGTCCGGCGACCCGCAGGAAGATCTGGATGCTCGCACCGGGTTCGTCGTCAAGTATCAGGAGATGCATCGGTTCGTCACCGAGGCGAACGGAACTGTAACCCTGATTGTTGGGGCGGAGAACTGGCCCTTTCCGATTCCTCTCGTAGCTAACCACGGTTCGTGGTATTTCGACACGGCGGCCGGCAAGGACGAAATCCTGTTCCGACGTATCGGCAAGAATGAACTCGCCGCCATGGATGCATGCCGCGAGCTGGTCGAAGCCCAGAAACAATATTTTGAGCGCCCACCAGCGAATCTCCCTCAGCAATTTGCTCAGAGACTGGTCAGCGACGAGGGCCAGCACAATGGTCTGTACTGGCATGGTGCCAGCGATGAGTTCGATAGCCCGATCAACCCTCTCCTCGCTTACGCGCGCCAAAATCGCCCGACGGATCAAGTCGGCGAGCATGTTCCGTTCAATGGATATATGTTTCGGATCGTCACTAGCCAAGGACCACATGCACCGGGCGGAGCCAAAAACTACATCGTCGATGGGAAGATGAGTGCGGGCTTTGCCTTCGTCGCATACCCCGTTGAGTACCGCTCTTCGGGTGTCGTGACTTTCATTGTCGACGCATCCGGAACCATCTACGAAAAGGATCTTGGTCCCAACACGACCAAGCTTGCGCAAGCGATGACCACCTACGATCCGGATCCCACGTGGCAAAAGACGGAATGACCGTGAGCAATGGAGTTATCGATGCCACCGACTGCAATCTTCTTGCGATCAGCTGGTCTCGCCTGTTCCATAGTGCTAGCTGCGGTGTTCTTCACTCTCGAGTCAGGAAACAGGCCGGCGGATCGGAATACGAATCCACCTGAGCTGCGCGCAAAGGACCATGTACTTTCTCTGACCCTGCACGCGGGAATCGCCAGCGATGGAAAGAGTTCCTTCTTCTTTAACGGCCAGCCAAAGGCTCCGACCTTGCGGCTATTCCCCGGCGACCAGCTAAAGATTACGTATGTCAACGATCTTCCGGCCAAGTCGCCGGAAAAGTGCCTGGCTGGCCTGTGCATGGACATGACGAATTTGCACTTTCACGGCCTGACGGTTTCTCCCGACGCGCCCCAAGACGACGTCTTGGACATGATGGCCATGCCCGGACAGTCGCTCCACTATACGGTGGACGTTCCGAAAGACCATCCTCCTGGCTTGTATTGGTATCACACACATCCTCATGGCGAGAGCTATCGCCAAGCACTGGACGGCATGTCCGGAGCTCTTGTGATTGAGGGAATTGAACCTTATTTCCCACCGCTAGCCGGCCTGCCGGAGCGCGTGCTGGTGGTGCGCGGCCGTTCCATTGTGGACGATCCCCAGTCTGCTGATTTGAAGCATCGCGTTGAACTCCGTTCGGGTGTTTGTGGTGCGGAGCCCGAAACGCCAGAAGAGATCTTCACGCTGAACGGATCCGTGCGACCTCAAATTGACATCGCTCCCGGCGAGCGCCAGTTCTGGCGTCTCGTGAATGCTTCCGCGGATCGTTACCTTGACCTTCAACTTGAAGGTGAAACGTTTGAAATCGTTGCCATGGATGGGATGCCCATCGCCCAGCACGATCCGAATCACCGAACGCGAATCGTTGGTCACGTCTTGCTGCCGCCGGCGGGGAGGCTCGAAGCCATTGTCTCAGGTCCAGCAGCAGGTACGCCGCGGCACCTCATTTCGCGCTGCGTAGACACCGGGCCAGACGGCGATCCGAATCCAGCGATGGTCTTGGCTGACATTGTTCCGCGACCAGCAGCAAGGTCAACGGAAAAAGTTCTGGAGAGCTCGCGCAAACCTGATCTCAAGACTCTGGACTTGGCTGCTGAGGAAAAGGCGCCGCCGCGATTCGTCGTGACATTCACGGAAGACAAGCAGGGATTCTATATCAATGGAGAAAAATTCACGCATGACGCCGCTCCGATGGTGCGAGCAAGGGTCGGATCGTTTCAACATTGGCGAATCGTTAATGCTACCGGCGAACTGCATCCCATGCACATCCATCAAGTCCACTTCCTGGCTTATGCAGAAAATGACAAGCCGATTGCCAGCCCCGTGTGGCTAGACACTGTGAATGTTCCATACGGCGGTTCCGTCGACGTCATTATGGACTTCACCGACTCCGTAATCAGGGGCATGTCCGTCTTTCACTGCCATCTCCTCAATCACGAAGACAAAGGAATGATGGCCAAGATTCTCTTCCAATGAGTGATCTAGTACAACCCGTCGTTCGACAATCGAGACCCGCGGAGTTACGCGGTCTTCGCGAAGGAATTCCTTTGCTGTCCATTCTGCGGCGGGATGTGGCTTCCGTAAGCCCGGTGTGGCTGCCATTCGTATTGGTCTTGGCAGCGATTGCCGGAGTCGCGTACGTAGACCATCTTGTCGTTTCGCTCTCGCTTGTCTACCTCTACACCCTGCCTCTTACGGTCGGCGCGATTTTCCTGCGCAAGGAAATCAGTTACGGCCTGATCTTGATGTCTATCCTATTCCACTATTTTTTCCATTCCTTTGATTATCCCCGCCACATCCACTTAGGACTGCGCATCTTCCATGACCTCTCAGCGCTGCTGTGTCTTACCTTCGTTGTTTACGTGATCCAGCGCTATATCGAGCGGCAGGAATCGCTCATCAAAACCGTTCAGAGACAACGTGACGACCTTCTCAAGGATGTAGAGCTGGCCGCACAGGTCCAGCGCTTGTTTCTTCCCTCGGGCAAACCAGCCATTACGGGCCTCGAAATAGCCGGAATGATGCACCCGGCGCGGGGCGTCGCAGGCGATTACTATGACTATTTCCCCGTCGACGCGCAGACCACGCAGATCGTAATTGCCGACGTGTCCGGAAAAGGTGTTCCCGCCGCCCTACTGATGTCCGCGACGGCGGCGTCCATGCGGCTTGAAGCGAATCGTGATCGAAACATGCTGGATTTGGTGGGGCGGTTGAATGCCGAAATCCATTCGGTGTCGGACGACGAGCATTACGTGACATTGCTGCTCGTGGAAGTTGATACACACAAACGAACATTGCGCTATGTCAACTGCGGTCATAATCCCGCGCTCCTGTTTCAAGCAGAGACAGGTACGCTTAAGCGTATGGACTCGTCTTGCCCACCCATCGGACTATCTCCTGATGAGATTTGCGAACTGGCCTCAGCCGATCTTACTGCGGGTGATGTGTTGGTTCTTTATACCGATGGCGTCACCGAGGCAGAGAATCCGCTTGGCGAAGAATTCGGTCTTGAACGCCTTTTCGCGACGGTTCGCCACGGCTCTTTGTTGTCCGCCGAGGAACTCATGGTCAACATCTACAACGCGGCAGCAGATTTTTGCGGCGACCATTTCAACGATGACGCAACCATTCTCGTTGTCAAATGCAATTTCGATGGCTCCTCGACCGTGACTTCGTAAGACAATCCAGACTACACATCCTTCAAATCCCTACAGGCCTCGGCTGGCACTGGCAGCCCCTCGTTCCACATTGCTTCCGCCTCATTCGCAACACGCTCTTCATCCTGAAAACGACGTTGTCGGCGTGTTGACAATCATCCAATGCGCTGGACTGTTCACCTTTCAGTTCTGCCGCCTGATTTCGGGTCCAATCTTATCAAAGCCCTTGTTTTCAACCGTTTTCAGAGACTCCCGCTCACCCTTCACATTGGCACCCAGGGTGCATCCTCCAGGTACGAGGCAAGAAAAACTACTAGACGTAAAGAGGAAAATCTCATGCGAAAGTTTTCAAGTTGTTTGAGCTGCATTCTATTTGCTTCTGCGCTTTTGTTCACACAGGTGGCAAGCGCGGCAGACCAAACCAAAGATAACGACCGGTTGAGAAATAGTGGAACGGTCTTGAAAGAGATTCTCGACGTTCCTGACGGCATTCCGCAGGATTTGCTGGACAGAGCAGAGTGCGTCGTTGTGTTTCCGTCCGTTCTGAAGGCCGCATTCATCGTTGGCGGAAGTTACGGGCGTGGCGCGATGTCATGCCGCAAGGGCGAAGACTTCCGGGGAGCGTGGGGCGCTCCGACGATGATGGCTCTGGAAGGCGGCAGCTTCGGCTTTCAGATCGGTGGAGAAGCTACGGATTTTGTATTGCTCGTCATGAATGAACGCGGTGCAAGGGGCATCCTCGCCAGCAAGGTCAAGCTTGGAGGCGACGCCTCCGTCGCCGCCGGCCCGGTTGGTCGTGATGCTTCGGCCGACACCGACGCGACTTTGCGAGCCGAAATCCTGAGCTATTCCAGGGCGCGTGGTCTGTTCGCAGGCGTCTCTCTCGAGGGCTCCACAATCCGACCCGACAATGGCGACAACCGCCGCGTGTACGGCAAGAAGATTCCGGCGAAGGACATCGTTCTGTCCGAAACGGTCTCCGTCCCCTCGGCCGCCGAGAAACTAATCTCGACACTCGACGCGCGGACTCCGAGGCACAGGTCGTAGGTCCGATTGACTGAGACTGGGGTGAACCATGTGGATTGTTAAACTAGCACTCAAGCGGCCCTACACCTTCGTGGTACTCGCCATTCTGATTTTTGTCTTTGGGGGTCTCGCGATTGTTCGTACTCCCACGGATATCTTTCCGAATATCGACATCCCTGTCGTCAGCATCATCTGGAACTACAACGGGCTTGACCCGCAGGATATCTCCGACCGGATCGTCTCTATCACCGAGCGCAATCTGACCACCACCGTCGACAATATCGCACACATCGAGTCGCAGTCCTATTACGGCATCGCGGTAGTGAAGGTCTTCTTCCAACCATCGGTGAGTATCGACAAAGCCATCGCCCAGATCACCGCAAATTCCCAGACGCAACTCCGGCAACTGCCCCTCGGCACCACGCCGCCATTGATCATCACCTACAGCGCGTCGACCGTCCCTATTCTCCAGCTAGGCCTTTCCGGCAAAGGTATCGCGGAACAGCAACTGAACGACTATGGCCTCAATTTTATCCGCCCTCGACTGGTCACCGTTGAGGGAGCTGCCGTGCCATATCCATATGGCGGCAAGCAGCGCCAAGTGCAGGTCGACCTGAACACTGCAGCGTTGCAGGCCAAGGGTCTTTCCGCTCTCGACGTTGTCACTGCGATCAGCGCCCAGAATCTGATTCTGCCTACGGGCACATCCAAGATCGGTTCCAAGGAATACAACGTCGACATCTCCAATGCGGCTCCTCAGACCATCGAGCAGCTTAACCGCATCCCGATTAAGACAGTCGGCAGCACAACGACTTACATTGGGGATGTTGCTTGGGTGCGTGATGGCTTCCCCCCGCAAACCAACGTCGTCCGCGTAAACGGCCAGCGCGCGACTCTCTTGACCGTCCAGAAAAATGGCAATGCCTCGACGCTCAACATCATTAACGGGATCAAGGCGCTGCTGCCGCAGATCAAGCAAACCGTTCCTCCAGCCTTGGAGATCAAACCGCTTGCCGACCAATCCATCTTCGTCAAAGGTGCCATTCAGGGCGTAGTAAAAGAAGCGAGCATCGCTGCTTGCTTAACCGGTCTGATGATTCTCCTCTTTCTCGGGAGCTGGCGCAGCACGCTCATCATCGCCGTTTCGATTCCGCTTGCCATTCTCACGTCCATCATCGCTCTGAGTGCGCTCGGGGAAACCATCAACATCATGACCCTCGGCGGACTCGCTCTCGCCGTCGGAATCCTCGTGGACGACGCGACCGTTGAGATCGAAAACATCAATCGAAATATCGCCTTGGGGAAGGAAGTGGAGCACGCCATTCTCGACGGCGCTCAACAAATTGCTGTGCCGGCGTTCGTCGCGACGCTCGCGATTTGCATTGTCTTTGTTCCGATGTTCCTCCTCTCCGGCGTAGCACGCTATTTGTTCGTGCCGCTCGGTGAAGCGGTCGTATTTGCCATGCTGGCCTCTTATCTGCTATCGCGCACCATAGTTCCGACCATGGCCAAGTTTCTCTTGCGCGGCCATGAGCACGATGCCGCCAAAACGGCGGCTTCCCGCAATCCGTTTGTCCGCATGCAGATTCGTTTTGAGGAAGCCTTCGAGCGCCTTCGCGAGCGCTACCATGGATTGCTGGAGCGCTGCCTGCATCACCGCCGCGCTTTTCTGATCGCATTTTTCGCCGCCTGTCTGGGCTCCTTAGCCTTGATCATTCCCTGGCTGGGGCAAGACTTCTTCCCCACAATCGACAGCGGCTCGTTCAATCTCCACCTACGAGCGCCAACCGGAACTCGCATCGAGGAGACAGCGCGCCTGTGTGATCTCGTCGAACGATCCATCAAACAACAGCTTCCTCCAGGTGAAATCCTTAACGTGATTGACAACATTGGATTGCCCTACAGCGGCATCAATACGTCTTACAACAACACCGGAACAGTAGGCTCCTCGGATGCCGACATTCTCGTAACTTTCGCGGTCAACCACCACAAAACAGCCAAGTACGTTCACGACCTGCGCATTAGCCTGTCCAAGCAATTTCCCGGCGTGACCTTTTCTTTCCTGCCTTCCGACATGGTTAGCCAAATTCTGAATTTCGGCTCGCCGGCCCCTATCGACATTCAAGTCCTCGGCAATGATTTGGAAGGCAATCAGCGTTACGCAAATGCGTTGCTCGAGCAAGTCAAGTACGTGCCTGGAATCGCCGATGCACGGATTCAGCAGCCCTTCGATCAACCCTATATGCATCTTTGGGTTGATCGTACCAAGGCCCAAGAAGTCGGCTTCAACACCCAAGCCATCGCGCAAAACGTATTGATTTCCCTGGGCGGTAGCTTTCAGACTTCTCCGACTTACTGGCTCGACCCCAAAAATCGAGTTAGCTATCAGGTCTCCACGCAAACTCCGCAGTACCGCGTGGCCTCCCTCCAGGATTTGGCCAACATGCCCATCACAGGATCCAGTCCAAATGCACCGCCGTCCCTTCTCGCGAGCTTCGCTTCTGTTCAACGCGGCAGCGGGACGGCAGTGGTCTCTCATTACAACATCCAGCCAACCATCGATATTTTTGGTGCTGTCCAAGGACGCGATCTTGGAGGGGTCTCGGGCGACATCACCCGGATCCTCGATAAAACTCGTAACCAACTGCCACGCGGCTCCCAAGTCATCCTCAGGGGTCAGGCGCAAACGATGCGTTCCTCTTATATCGGTCTTTTGGCTGGACTCTTCTTTGCGGTGCTGCTTGTGTACCTCTTGATTGTCGTCAATTTTCAGTCTTGGCTCGATCCCTTCATTATCATTTGCGCGCTGCCCGCCGCCCTCGCAGGAATTGCCTGGTTTCTGTTCATCACCCACACCACGCTGAGCGTGCCGGCACTCACCGGCACCATCATGTGCATGGGCGTAGCCACAGCCAACAGCATCCTTGTGGTGAGCTTCGCGTCCGAACAGATGGCCGCGGGCAAAGATCCCATCACAGCCGCTCTTGAGTCTGGATTCACACGCTTCCGCCCAGTGCTGATGACTGCTCTGGCGATGATCATCGGCATGTTGCCTATGGCTTTTGGGCTAGGGGATGGAGGCGAACAGAACGCTCCTCTGGGCCGCGCGGTTATCGGTGGACTGCTTTTCGCCACTGTATCCACACTACTTTTCGTCCCCACCGTGTTCAGCGTTCTACACGAATTGAGGCGTGGACCTGGCGCGATCAGTACTGAATTACAAGGGACTCTCTGAAATGACACTTGAAGGAATGATGCCAATGCAATCACAAACCGTAGGACAAGTCTCCGTACGAGGACAAGAACCACAACCGTCAATCGTCCAGCCTATGCCACGTCGATCGCAACGCGGCTGGATCGCTGCTCTAGTAGTTCTCCTGGTCTTCGCAGCCCTTTTGATTTCCGGGATTCTTCAGCGTGTACACACAAGCGCCGCACTTCGTACGGAAACCGCGGACATGGCCGTGCCGACTGTCTCGGTCGTGTCGCCTCAGCGCTCCGCTCCCTCGCAGGAGATCGTATTGCCGGGAAACGTACAGCCTTATGTCACTGCGCCGATCTTCTCTCGCACCAACGGATATTTGCAGGCTTGGTATTTCGACATTGGCGCGCACGTGAGGAAAGGGCAACTCTTAGCCGTGATTGCGACACCCGAAGTTGATCAGCAGCTGGGACAGTCGCGCAGCAATCTTTCTACTGCGGAGGCCAACCTGAGGCTCGCAGAGATCACCAAGAATCGCTACGAAGGCTTGCTCAAGAGCAATGCAGTGTCTCAACAGGATGCGGACAATGCCGTCGGCACCTACAACGCCAACAAGTCCATTGTCGAAGCTGACCAGGCCAACGTGAAGCAGCTGGAGGCACTGCAATCCTTTGAGAAAATCTATGCCCCCTTCGACGGAACTATTACCGCTCGTAACACAGATGTAGGCGCTCTGGTCGACTCCGGAAGCGGCGGGGGCGTGAAGACCGATCTGTTCCATCTCTCTCAAGTTGACCGGCTGCGAGTGTATGTCAATGTCCCGGAGGAATATTCGCAAGCAGTCACTTCCGGCCTGACGGCGGAACTGACTTTGGCGGAGTTTCCGGGGAGCACGTTCAAAGGTAAACTCGTGCGCACTTCCGAAGCCATTAATTTCGAGACGCGCACCCTGCTGGCCGAAGTGGATGTAACCAATCCGACCGGCAAGCTGCTTTCCGGCTCTTACGCCGAAGTCCATTTCAAAGTCCCGGGGAAGATCTCTACTTACATTGTGCCGGTCGACACGCTTCTGTTTCGCAAGGAGGGCCTGCGGGTCGCTGTTGTTCGGGACAGCGAAGCGCAGTTGCTGCCGGTAACCCCCGGCCGCGACTTCGGCGACACGATCGAAATCCTTTCCGGTCTGCAGGGCAACGAGTCCGTCGTCGTGAGCCCACCGGATTCCGTGGTGAATGGAGAAAAGCTACAGGTCGCTCAAATTACTACGGCTGGAGGAACACCGTGAGTTTCCTGCGTCACCACACCACAAACATTCGGTTGTCGATGCGCTTTGCGGGCGGTCTCAGTGCCCTGAGCATGCTGTTACTCGCGGGATGCACAGTTGGTCCGAAATATAGGCGGCCCGCAGCAGAGGTTCCGCCAACTTATAAAGAGGTTGGCGATTGGAAACCCGCCCAACCGAACGATCAGAAGCTCGGCGGGAATTGGTGGGAATTGTTTCAAGACCCTCAACTGAACGCCCTCGAACTTCAGGCTAATGTTTCGAACCAAAACCTCAAGGCAGCCGAGGCGCAATACACCCAAGCTCGGGCGCTGCTCCGCTATTCCCGGGCCGATCTGTTCCCCACGGTTAATGCGGCTCCATCGGCGACGCGCGTCAAAACGTCAGGCAACCGTCCGCCGCCCAGCTCAACGTTCAATGGCATTACCTACAACGATTTTCAAATTCCCTTCGAATTGTCTTACCAGATCGATGTCTGGGGACGCGTCCGCCGCACCGTTGAGTCCTATCGCGACCAGGCACAAGCCAGCGCAGCCGACCTGGCCACGGTCAACTTGTCAATGCATGCCCAGTTGGCTTTGTTTTACTTCCAGGCCCGTACGCTTGACGCCGAGGAGCAACTTCTGAATTCCACTGTCACGCAGTATGAGCAAGCGTTGGAATTGATCCAGAAACGGTTCGCAGGCGGCCTTGCTTCCGATGTGGAAGTGCAGCAAGCCAAAACACAACTGGAAACAACCCGAGCGCAAGCCGTTGATGTTGGAGTTGCCCGCGCCCAGTACGAGCACGCCGTGGCAGTTCTGATCGGGAAGCCTCCGGCAGAATTCAGCCTTCCTCCTCTGCCGCTCACAATGCCCCCTCCATCGATTCCCGCGGGCTTGCCCTCCGAATTGCTTGAACGCCGGCCTGACATCGCCGCCGCAGAACGCCGAATGGCTTCCGCCAACGCGCTGATCGGAGTCGCCAAGGCCGCCTACTACCCCAATATCAGCCTGGGAGCAACTGGAGGATTTGAGAGTAGCGCCATCACCACATTGATATCCGGCCCCAGCGTCTTGTGGTCCGCTGGTCCATCTGCTCTGTTTACCGTCTTCGACGTAGGACGGCGCCGGGCTGCCTCAGACCAGGCCGTCGCTGCCTACGATCAAACTGTGGCCAATTATCGCCAAACCGTGCTGACCGGCTTTCAGCAGGTTGAGGACAATGTAGCCGCTTTGCGGATCCTCGAGAACGAAGCTCAGGTTCAGGACAAAGCCGTGACTACTGCCCAGAAATATTTGGAACTCGCGAACACCCGTTACAAAGGCGGCGTCACCAGCTACCTTGAAGTGACAACCGCTGAGAGCGCGGCTCTCTCTGACGAAGTTACTTCCGTCAACATTCTCGGCCGCCGGATGGTGAATGCTGTACTCCTTGTCCAGGCCTTGGGTGGCGGATGGGATAGCTCCGCCTTGCCTGAACACCCCGAGTGTTGCGGCAAGCTGACGAGCACTTCAAGGTAGGGAATCTGAACTAAACATCTCAACTCAAAGAACGTTGTGATGGATCGTTCCTGCGAATTTCACGCGAAACAGATTGCGAATTTCCAAAAAAATGGGACTTGGGGTAGCCGACGCGGGCATTACAGCTTGAACCAGTACACCGGGGCACATGCGGCGAGGGCCGCTACGAGTTGCGCGAGCACTCGCAATGCCTTTCCTGGAGACCGCGGGAGCCAAATCAACGCGAAGTATGCGACTACTGGTACCTGTCCAACCATAAGCAATTGCCAGAGATGAGCCGCGGTTCCCTCGTCGGCTTCACGCACGACGCCGAATATCGCAAGGTGAACCAGCACCAAAGCAAGGGCAGCAAGGGACATCGCCATTGGAAGGAAGGCACTCGGCTGCTTCATCATCGAAACGTTCATCCGATCCGCCGGGAGTGGGTGTTTCGGGGATTCGGTCCACTAGTTGCGCAAGGCGCATCGCACCGTCATCGCAGAACGTCGAACCGTGCAATGGAGTAACCGAGTGCAGCGCCCAAGAAGACATCCGACGGAAAATGGGCAGTTGTTGTTACTCGGGACAGGCTGATGGCCATGGCCACGCCGTATGCCGCTCAAGGCACCCAGCGATGATGTCGATAGCGATGAGCAATTATCGTCGCCACGGAAAAGGCCGCAGTGGCGTGACCAGAAGGGAAACTCGTGCCTCCACGGAAGAAAGTATCATTGAACGAAGACCCAGATGAGATCCCGGACGGTCTCTTTCGCTGCGTAATCCCTTTCAGCGCCAGGTCCACAATCGCCCCGTCCGCATACGCTTCTCCAGCCAACAAGGCTGTTCTTACGGCATAGCCGTCGTGCCGAAGGTAACCGGCAATCAGGATGGACATTGGAGCGACAGCAATCGCGGCGTTAGTTATGTTCCCGTCCAGCTCATCGTTTAGATCGTCCAAATTTCCAGCGTGCCTCCTGAAGTAGGGCACCGCATGAGGATCCGCGGCAATCAATCCAGCCGTGCCTCCGACGACAGCAAAGGTTGGAAGCCGATAGTGCCCGCGTCACATGGCCCTTCGCCAGTGTAACGCTGCACAACGCGCCCACGTCAAATCTCCAGAAAGCACTCGGAACGCTAAGGGCAGGATGAAACGCCTACGTTGGTTTGCGATAACCTCAACAACGATATCCGCGTTGGCGCTGTTCTTTATTTCTAACACTGCATTGGCTATCCGCCCCCTGGAACCGGACGGCATTAGGCCTGCTTGCGTTCTGTTGTTTGAGCTCCCATTCACCGACTATTCTTTTCAACTACCGTTTTGGATGTGGGGGCTTGTTCCTCTTTCCGCGTTGGTTCTCTCCGCCCTCGCCGCAGTCACGAGTTGGGCGATGCTTCTTTTCCGCTGGAGAGCCATGACGCGATTGAGTGGCGAGCGCAAACTAGAAGTCAAACTCCCGATTTAACGCATAACCGGACAAGGGCCGCAAGGCGATATTCGACCAATTTTTACTTGATGTCCGCTAACTCGACCAGGCAAGTAGAATTACTACCGAGCTGCCCGTCATCCAGCCCTGAGGACGGGCTGCGAGTGCTGCGGGTACGACAGGTTGGCGTTAGCGTGCCGCTTGCCGTAACAGCGCCCTGAACGTGTCCTCGTCGATGTCGGAGGCTTTGCGCACCTTGATGTGCCGCACGTACTGGCCCTTGCCTTCAAGGATCCGCTGCGGATCCTTCAAGCCGGAGCCGCGGAAGAAGCCAAACTGGACGTAGTCCCGAGCCGAGTAAACGTAGGCGACCGGCACTTTCCCCAATACCCAGCAGCCGTTGCCCCACTTCACCGATTCTTGGAGTCCGGGCGCGACGCGCTTCACGAACGTGCGCAATGTCCGGATTATTGAGCGGTTCTTAGGCGACTGGTCAGCGAAGTATTCATCGAAGCTGGCGTACTTTTTCATCTTCATCGGTCACCTCAGATATTAAGTCAGACTGCCGGAACGCTAAGCAGTGTTTGTTGACATAACGCTTGGCACACGTGCCAAGAGTCTGCTCGCTGCGACTTACCAGTCCCAATAGCGTGGTTGTGGAGGCCGACTTCGCGGGTGGCTATGGTCGCCGGTGGGTCGACGCCATGACACAGAGCACACCTACTCGGAGCGTAGGGCTTGGATGACGTCCACGCGAGAAGCACGTGCCGCCGGCAACGCGGACGCAATAACCGCGGCGGCGAGAAGCAGAAGCGCTGAGGCAGCTACAGGCAATGCGTCGGGCATGCGCAAGTCAGCGAAGTATTTTGCTGCAAGACGAGCGAGCCAATAGCCGCCGAGGGCGCCAGCAAGCACTCCGATGATAGCCATGACCGCGCCTTCCCGGATGACTCCCGCAAGGAGGCGCCGCGGCGGTGATCCTAGCGCAAGGCGGATGCCGAACTCGCGAATGCGCGCGCTGACCGAAAAGGCCAAAACGCCCGCTACACCAACAAGAGCAATTAACAGAGCAACCCCTGCGAAAATACCGAACACGACAGTGTTGAGACGATCGGGCGTCAGGACCTCAGCTCGGATGTCTGCGAGAGTAGCTGCGTGCTCAACCGGCTGGTCAGCGGACATGCCCCGGATGATGTCACTGACGGGTTTGACGAGCGTGTACGGGTCTACGCCGGCATGAATGAACAAGCGCCTGCCAAAGGCGCTCTCTTGAAAAGAGTTATAGATGGTGACCATAGGCTCAGGAACGACGTGTGTATCGTCAATGTCGGCGGCCACGCCAATGATGCGATGCGGCTTGTCGTTTAGTCCGACTGCGAACTGGAGGACCGGATCGGTCCAATAGACATGCCGGTTCACGGCATCCTGGTTCGGGAACATCTGCTTTGCGAGAGTTTCGCTAACGATAACGACAGGATCGTCTTTGCTGCGGCCGTCGGAATCGTTGAAATCACGCCCGGAGAGGATTGGAACGCCCAGGGCTGCGAAAAACCCTGGGGTGATAAATCGCATTTGCGCGCGAGGATCTTGACCGGCGATGTGAGTGTGGCCATCGGCGGAAAATTGAAGGCCGGATCCCAAGCCGCCGTCGCGCCAGGGAGTAAGGAAGCCAAAAGCACTCTTGGTCACGCCTGGAAGGGCATCAACGCGAGTCCTGACTTCCCTGTAGAAGTCGACGATTTGCTGATGCGACTTTCCTTCAGACATCACAGGAACATTGATGGCGAGGACATGGCGGGTGTCAAAGCCGGTCCGCGTATTTTGAAGGGTAATCAGCGTTTTCAAAAGCATGCTAGCTCCGGCGAGAAGCAAGAAGGAAGCAGCAATTTGTACTACGGCGAAAATTCGGAGACGCCGGTTGGTGCCGCCGGTTATCCGGACGCCAGAGTTGGCTAGCACGGGGGATTGCGAACTCTTGCCGGTTGGGAGACTCGGAACATAAGCAAGGAGCAGCGCAGCGAGAATCGCGAGCGATGCCCCAACCCAAAGGACACTGGAGTCCAGGGTAAGATCCAAAGCGCGCACCGAGAATCGCGAGGCATAGCGCGACAGGATGTCGAGGAGCGGACCGGCGATGAACGCGCCGAGAGCAGCTCCGGCTGTGCACAGCACGAGGCTTTCCGCAAGCAAAGATCGACGTAGCGCGCCTGAGCTAGCGCCCAGTGCGGCGCGGACTGACAGCTCGCCCTCACGGCGAACGGTGCGGGACAGAATCAGGTTGGCAGCGTTGGAAGAGGCAATGACGAAAACCAGACCGGCAGCGGCGAGAAGGACGAGGAGGATCGTACGCGCGTTGGAAGTAAGCTGGTCACGCAATATCTTGGCGTCAATTGTGTAGTTGGCCTGGCTGGGGTAGGCGTCCGGATGATCCTTCTTCATAGTTGCGTACACGGAGCGCAACTCGGTGCGGGCCTGCTCGACAGTGGCGCCAGGTGCCAGCCGACCAAAAAACTCCGTCATCCGATGGACTCGACCAGTGACCATCGTGGCCGAAAGATGATGCGGGCTCGTGACGATGTTCGCGATGATTTCTGTGTCCTGCGGATAGGGTACCGACGGTTCGAGGACGCCTATGATTTTCGCCGTCCGCTCCCCGAAACCGCTTTCGAGGCGAAGAGATTTGCCGATGGCCGAAGGATCTTTCTTGAGGGCGGTATTCCAGAAACGATACGTGAGAACGACGACGCCAGCGGCGTTCGGTCCATCATCTTGTGGCCCGATCAGGCGTCCGAGAATAGGGTGCAGGCCCACCACCTCAAAATAGTTTCCGCTGACGACGCCGCCCTGAATTTCCCGTGGCTCGCCCAGGCCGAGTAGAGTAAAGCCGATGACAGAAAAATCACCGACTTCGGAAAGAGAATGAACGCTGGCTTTCAAATCTTGAATTTCGGGGACAGAGAAACTGGAATTGTCCTCGCCCATGCCCGGTGCACTTTGGCGAATGTAGATGAGGCGATTTTCGTCGCGATTGACCAGCGGGCGAAGGAGCACGCCGCGAACCAGACTGAAGATGGCGGCATTGGCGCCGATGCCTAGGGCTAGAGTAATGATGACTGTGAAGGAGAGACCTTTCGCGCGTGAAAGCGAGCGCAAGGCGAATTTGAAGTCCTGGCCGAATTGAATCAATCCGTGCATCCGCGCACCCCCTTCCCCGCTGTCGGTTGGATCTAGTAATGGCACGTGTTCTTCCCCACTGCTTACATCCTAAGTTGCCGTGGATCATATACTTGAAAGGGGTCTAGTTGAACGGAGGCCAGTCCGCATTGTCCGCTTACGGGAAGGAGCGTTGCGGAATCGGACAGCCCCTACGCCGGACTCCGAAAGCAGCCAGCCTCCGAATCATTCCTGAGTAAACGCCGTTACCGTACATATGGGTAATGGCGACGAATCTGTCAGATTACGCGAACAATACACGCTGACGGGGCAATGGGCCCGAATCGAAACGGCGGTTCTTGCGTCGCGACGCCGAAGCTACTCGTCGCGCTTTACGAATCGGGAGTTGTTCGCTCAGTGCTTCGGCAGCATGAGCCGCTACATTGGTCAGTACTACGTCGGCGGCTTCGCCAACTAAAAACACTCTGGCTAATATTTTGTCCACAGGTGCATCACGGACCTGTTCGAGTGCGGCAAGGAGTTCAGCGACACTGCTGAGATGGTGATGTCGTAAGCCGAGAATGTCAGTCGCGATGCCCATATTTTTGCCTCTGATTAAGCACAGCATATCATTCCAATCACGCCTTTCACCTGTACCAAGGGACAGGCTGGGTCACGGCGACATCACTTCGAGGTGGACAGTGTTTTCGGAGCTTTTCTGTTGAAGTGGGTCATCCCATCTGGTTAACGCCGTATCGGAAAGGTTCGTACTAGAGCCTTTCTCAGTAGTGTTGAAAAACGGTCCAGACTGAGGGATTAGCTGGCGATCTTCTTGGCGCTCGCTCTCACCTTCGCCCACCGTCTTCTTGCAGCCGCAGCGATCTTTGCCCTGCCGGCTGCCGAAAGCACTCTCTTTTTGATTGTTTTTGCTTCCCTGTTTGCCGCGTGGCCTAGTGCCCTTGCTGCATTTCGAATCCCTTCTAGATCGCCCTGCAGTTTGCTTAGCTGCTTCACCAGCTTTCGTTCTTCAGCTCGGACTGCTTCGAGAATAGTCACTCACTCCTCCATGTCATCGTATTTAGCGGAACGTCGATTTCCACTGCAATCTCGGGATAGCAAGGCTCAGCTACTATAGCAAGAGCTGTCGTGCTGGACAGTCCCACTCAACCGATATTTTGGGACCCTTTTGAGCTAAGAATGCAAATCTTCGGGTCACGCTGCATCGTAGACCGCCTTTCGTGGGGCATTACGCGGCGTCAGCGGTATTTTTCGATCGGTCTTGCGTCCTAAGCCTAGTCAAAGTGAAATTCGTGCTTCCTTCGCCCTTACTTCGCTCCCGGTGCCAGGAGTGCTGAGCAGTGGGTGCTCAGCCGTGAAATCGCTGGTCCGGTAAGTGGACAGCCTGAGGTGTTCCCGGGTCCATCAGGCGTAAAAGTCAACGCGTTCCCGTATTGCGCCCCGTCCTTGGCTGGGTGCTCAATCATTCATGCTAGTTACTGATATCGCGGTTTACGCGGCCTTATTCGCCGCCCTGGGTTTGGTTTTCGTGGTCCACCGGGTCCTTTCCAATTACTTGCAAAAGAGGGAACCGCGATTAACTTCGTTCACCAAGTGAACGACAAAAAGTGTTTGTCACTATGTGAACAAAAAAACTGTGACCCGACGCCTCGAGGCCGCTCAGGCCCAAATCGAGCTGCTCTAAAGTCGATTATCGTACCCGTAGGTAGCCAAATTGTCGTCGTTCTTCCGAGCCGTAATCGAAATTGAGAGGGGTTAAACGCTGTGAAGGGAACAATCAAAAGTCTTGATCGAGAGAGGCATGGAGTAATCCAAACAGAAAAGGGCCTGAAGTTCGCGTTCCGTTTCGCCGATGTCCTCAGCCAAAGGGCCTTTGTGGTGGGTCACCGCGTAACTTTCTCTGTCCCATGGGTTCAGAACAATGCTTTTGCAGAAAACATCTCATCCGAGTTCGCTAACCTTGCGCAGGACGCTGGCAAGACCGCTCAGCCGTGCGTGGGCATGGTATAGGTCGTGGGCGCCTCCGCCTGCCGCATGTAATCACAAGATGCTGAAGAGCCAAAGTCACACGAGCATTAACTCTCGGCTGAGGGACTATCATTCGAATCGATACGCCAGCAGCGTTACGCATATCTCGCAATCCTTTTTCCTGGTCCTCACGGCAAATGAGGGAATCCTCGTCGCTCGCCAAAGTTATCGGGTGAGGTGCTCAGGCGAGCAACAAGGACGTTGAACTAGTTATCGTGCTTTGGCGCTGAGCGTTCGCTCCTCCTCAGCCATCTGTCGGGTTCCGCGACTAGCCGACTTGAGTTTCTTGAAGGCCGGCGCTTCGACGATCTGCCAATCGCCACCCGTATTCCATGGCCCTGGCGCGTCGGTCTCGCCCCGGTCACCGACTCCGGTCGAGTCGTCAAAATACTGGTTCACGAGTTCAGGCGTCGGAGGAATACTCCCGATCGAGAAGCGATTCTTGCCCATGCTTTCCAAAGCGGCCGTGAACGCCTTCATGTGCGTAATTTAGCGCGTCATGAGGAATTGCAGGGCGCGAATTCTCCCCTCATCTTGGGTGAAGTTGATCAGCCTTTCGTAGACGATTTTGGCACGAGCTTCGGCCGCGATATTGCTGCGAAGGTCGACGTCCAACTCACCTGTAATCTTCAAATAGTCGGCGGTCCAGCATCGCCCATTGAGTTTTGCAGCGCGACGCCGCCACCTCCAGCAATAGCTATGAGTGGATCGATCTCGGCCGCTTGTCGATTATCCTTCAGGGGACGAAGGTGAAGTCGGGCCAAAGCCCCGACGACCTCAAGATGGCTAAGTTCCTCGGTCCCGATATCCATAAGCATATCTTTCCGCTCTGGATCATCGCAGTTGATGCCTTGAACTGAATATTGCATCGCCGCCGCTAATTCACCGTTCGCCCCGCCGAATTGCTCTAAGAGCATATTTCCGAATTTCGGGTCGGGCGTCCCAACGTCAACGGTGTACATCAATTCTTTTATGTGGTGATACATGGGTCTCCTAAGCCTTCGCCTTTCTGGCCTTCGCTACCGTTCGAATTGAAGAGGGTGATTGGTTGTGGCGGGCGTCATCTGAAGTAGCATTGCTTTCCGTTTCGCCAGGTTCTCCCCAAGGCGCCTCGTTCCATTGCCGACTTCGATCGACGTCATCTGCTGCATAATGGGTTTGGTCAGGTTGGTGAGCAGGAAGTCTGAGGCTTCGTCCTCGCCGAGGGTCCGAGACAAGGTTTTTGCAATCTCAACCTCGCCGATCTGGCGCGCCAACGTCCGCGCAGTACCGTACCCACAAATCTCGTAGTGCTCGACCTTTTGCGCGGCCGCAATCAACGCGAGATCAGCACCTAAGTCATCCTGGTTCTCGCCTTCCTTAATTGTCTCCTCTCCCTCTTCGAGAATGCCCTTCATTCCGCGGCACGGCTGGGACTCTTCCTTCTCGCCCAGATTTCGAAGTGCGGCCTTCAGGCGTTCGACGTGTGTCTCAGTTTGGCTGAGATGTTTCTCGAAAGTTTCTTTCAACTTAGGGTCGTGGGCAGCCGCAACCATTCTTGGCAAAGCACCCACAATCTGATTTTCTGCGTTGAGCAGGTCCTGCAATTCATCGACGAGCAAATCTCGCAAGTCCGACATCTCATCCACCTTTCAATCCCGACTGATCCTCGGGAGGGCTGTGCTTCAATTTGTTTTGTGCTGGGGACGCGTGCGAAACGCCTGAGCTTTTAGACTGCAGCGGTTTTTCTGGCGCTATCCTTCGAGGCCTCTCCAGTGGACGAGACATCTTCCCCTCCGGAGCGTACAACCATTTCCTTAGCGCGCTTGACTTCCTCCGAGGTTGAGCAATGTACCGAGAGTAGAATGCCGCCTTTTTGGAGACGCCCTTCATAACGTTTGGCTTCAAACTCGGGTATTCCCATTCCGATCAGAGCACCTGTTACTCCGCCAACCGCGCCGCCCACACCGGGGCCGGCAAGTCCTGCCATGATAGGTCCTGCGGCAATGAAAGGACCCAGACCGGGAATCGCCAACAGGCCAACTCCCGCGAGCACCCCCAGAGTTCCGCCGATCACGCCTCCGGTCGTTACGCCTGCGGCAGTCCCCTCGGGAGCCTTTGTTGCCTTCTCGGTTCCCATGTCTTTAGGACCGCCCATGCTTTCCGGTAGAAGCACCGAAATATCCGAGGTGGGGAAGCCGGCTTTCACCAAAGCATCGGTGGCGCTCTCAACGGCATTACGAGTGGAATAGATTCCGAACACCGCTACTTTCTTGTCTGACATCACTGTTCTCCTTTGGAAAAGCGATCGAGTTGGTTATTTCGAGGGCGCAATTTCCAGCTGATTCGTTACGTTTTCCTGACCGGCCACGGCTACAGCCTTTGCTTCCACACTGGCTTTTTCGTCCTCGGAGCGAACTGGACCGCGGAGCGTCACTTTTCCGTCCTGGGTAATGATCTTGATGTTGTGAGCATAGTTGGAGAGGCTGTCGTCGTTATGGATCGCCTTGCGAATTTTTTGCGTGATGGCACGATCCGAGGGGTTTGCCTTCTGCCGGTCGGCAGCGGGTGGCGTCTGATCTTGATTCTTTTTTGTGTTGTCCGCCGCGGGCGGCGGGTCTTGAAGAAGTGGGGCCGGATTGGCAATGACGGTAGAACCGCAGAGCAAATGACGGCAGGGAGAAGGGCCAATGTCCAGTTCTTGGTGCGTTGAGTTGTCACTAGGGTCCTTTCGAAGGAAACTGCTTGCGAACGTTTCGAGGAGAAATCCAGCGGGAGTCCAGTTCTCGAAGTGCGAAACACGCCACATCCTCATTAACCACGCGTAAGCGATGCGAACCATCAGGGAAAGCGGGTAGTGAGGTGACCTATGTGGGTACGCGGGTTAATTGCATTCGTGGGTCTTCATCGAGCATTAGCCATAAATGAAAGGAGGTCACGTAGGCGCGCCGAACCAGAAATCCTGTGAAACCAAATCTGAACGCAAGCCTGTTCGAGTTTCTTACTTCGACGTTATGATGCCTGCATCGAAGCGAGCTTCGACGGCGGACCGAGAAGAGCCAGGCGAGCGTTTGCGAGCCAGCCTCCACGAGCTCAGTCATAGCGGCCCCCGCTCCAGACTCCTTTCAGGCTCTGGCTGGCCGGGGACGCATAAACCGATAGAGCAAAAGCAGCAACATCGCGCCCAAGATCGACATCACAAATCCTGCGGACTGACCTGTTGCATACCAGCCGAGAGCTCGCCCCAAGTATGTCGCAACCAAGGAGCCAGCAACTCCAAGGGCCATCGTTATCCAGATGCCGCCTGGGTCTTTCCCCGGCATGAACAGCTTGGCTAAAGCACCCACAATCAGGCCGATGATAAGCGCTCCGATTAAGGAAAACATGGGCCACCTCCGGACTCAACCATGTCACCCTTTGTAGGCAAGGGCCATACGGAGGTTTCGGTATCAGAAATGAGGGGAGTAACGCTACAAGCCGCGAAAGAACCGGCAAGCTGGCGCCGAAGGGAAGTCGCTGCTGTTCTGGGGGAAACGCGCAGCAGCCTCCGCTTCGCACGGGAGTGAGACGAGCTAGATGACGGGCCAGGTGTGCCGCGCCTTTACCCGATGCCGTTTGCAACCTGCACCAAAGAGCGCGAAATGTTGGAGCAGTGCACCGAAACATTTTCCCACAGGGCGCCCGGAACTACTGCGACGGGTCACGGAACGAGCCCGGTCGTTTGGTTCTCCGTAGTTGCAGGATGAAAGGTTCGCATCACTCGCCGCGTGGCAAGCCTTTGAGCCCACAGACGGCTAACCCCGATAAACGCGCGTCAAACTGCCCAGCGAATCGGCTCAAAAACCACATTTCCGGTAACCGCTACTTTAAGCGTGGCTCACGAAATTCTGGGCTGGCTTGAGCGGTGGGTACTTAACGTCGCGGGCGAGGCCGAGCGTTCGCAACGCCAGAATTCCGTACCATTTGATGATCTGCTGGATCCTTTTGAAACTAAGAGTGCAAATTTGTGGGTCACGCTGCATCGTAGACCGCCTTTTCCTGGGCGTAGCACGGCGTCAGCGGTATTTTTCGGTCGTTCCTGCATCCTAAGCCTTGTAGATGTGAAAATCGGTGCTTCCTTCCTATAGCCCTCGGTCCAGATTTGAACCTATCAGTTAAACTGCTCGTTCTCAACACGACAGTCGGCTCAGGCAGATGCAGCCCGGCTCTTGAACTTTCCATTTTCCGACCGCGTTCTGAAACTCCAATTCCGGTGGTTCACCGTTTGTGACGCGACTTCGTGACACGTGAACGGCACTTCCGCGTATCCGCGAACCTCGATGATACAACCCTCGCTGGTCACAACTTGATCGAATCGCCTGCCATCCTTGAGCATCACGGAGACCACTTGATAGCGCGGCCCGGTCTCTGTTTCTAGTTTCAGTTTGCCGATAGTTTTGGTCGGATTATGAATTAAA
>Ga0134124_10000273_pt1 | contig 46225 bp, 42 predicted proteins | sample KB304_FD_96880 | JGI IMG/M metagenome (GOLD analysis project Ga0134124, IMG submission 96880) | Terrestrial soil microbial communities without Nitrogen fertilizer from Kellogg Biological Station, Michigan, USA - KB3-0-4 | ecosystem: Environmental > Terrestrial > Soil > Unclassified ...
AGCCGTCCACCGCCGCGCTCCACGCTCGCCTGATCGAGACGAACTGGTCATTGCTCCTCCCCATCCTCGCCGAGGACACGCTCATCGCGATGATTGCCGTGGGGCCGAAATTGTCCGGGGATGCGTTCTATCGGCAGGATCTCGACCTGCTGATGACGCTGGCGAACCAGGCGGGGGTGGCGATCAAGAACGCGCAGCTCTACGCGGCGGTGACCGTCGCCAACGAGTACCTCGAGAACATCGCGGCGACCATGGAGAGCGGCGTGGTGGCCATCAACGCCGTGGGGCGGGTGGCGATGTTCAATCGCGCGGCGGAGCACCTCACCGGCTTGCCCGCGGAGACGACGTACGGCGGACCGACGTCGGCATTGCCGGCGTGCCTCGCGGAGCCTCTGGTGGCGACGGTCGCCGATGGGCAGCAGCGCACGCAGCCAGAGGTCGAGCTGCCGATGGCCACCGCCGCCGCCGATGGCCCCTCGAGTCGCCCGGTCATCTGCACGATCTCTCCCGTGCGGGATCCGGCCGGCACCGTGCTGGGCGCCGTGGCCGTCTTCAGCGACCTCACGCCGCTCAAGGAGCTCGAGGTCGAGCGGCGGCGAGCCGAGCGGCTCGTGTACTTCCAGGCACTCGCCTCGGGCATCGCGCACGAGATCAAGAATCCGCTGGTGGCCATCAAGACCTTCACGCAGCTGCTGCCGAGACGGCTGGGGGACACGCGGTTCCTCGAAGAGTTCGGGCGAATCTCCACGCGCGAGATCGATCGCATCCAGCGTCTGCTGGACCGGCTGCGGACGCTGTCGCGGCCGGCCGGTGGGCCGCGGCATCCGGTGGACGTGCGGATGCCGCTCACGGAAGCGCTCGAGCTGGTGCAGCCGGCGCTCGAAGAGAAAGGCCTCACGATGACCGCCGAGCTGGGCGCCGAGGCGCGCGTGGTGCTGGGGAATCACCAGGAGATGGAAGAGCTCTTCCTCAATCTCCTGCTCAACGCGCACGACGCGACGCCGCGCGGTGGCGTCGTCGCCGTCGAGCTGACGCGCACCGAGACGCACGTGACCATCGCCGTGTCCGACACCGGGCCCGGCATCGCGCCCGATCTGCTCGAGCGCGTGTTCGAGCCGTTCTTCACCACGAAGGCGCGCGGCTCCGGGTTGGGCCTGGCCATCTCGGCGGGGATCGCGCAGGCGCACGGGGCCCGGCTGCGCGCGACGAACCGCCCGACCGGCGGCGCGAGCTTCACGATCGAGTTCCCACCCGCCCCGATGGCCTCGGCGGTGATCGCGTGAACACCGTCCTCGTCCTGACCGCCGACGACAGCCTGCGGGCGCGGGTGGCGCGCTGCCTGACCGCGTTCTCCATCTTCGAGGCCCGGGGTGACAGCGACGCGCTGCGCACGCTCCGCCTGGTCGACATCGACGTCATCCTGCGCGAGAGCACGGGCCCGACCGGGGCGCTGGCCACCTTCGTGACGGCGGTCCGGGAGACCACGCCGCACGCGCTCGTGGTGGCCATCGGCGCCAGCGGCGAGGACGAAGACAGCGCCGACTTCACGGTATCCGACGGCTTCACCCCGCGCGAGCTCGAGGCAGTGCTGCGTCACGCGCTGGATCGACAGCGACTCGTGCGGGAGCTCGCCGCCACCCGGGCCGCGGCGACGGCCGCCGTCACGCCGCCACCGGTCAACGGAGAGCCGTGGGACGGGGTCGCGGTCGCCCGCCTGCTCCGCGGGTTCACCGGCGTGCTGGCGGCCGGCGTCGACGTGCCGCGGGCGCTCGGGATGTTCCTCGACTCCATCGGCGAGCTCGTCCGCCCCACCCGCATGGCGCTGCTCCGGCCCGACGCCCTCGGCCACGAGTTCCGCATCGTGGTGAATCGCGGCCTGGCGCCCCAGCTCGTTCAAGGCATCCGGCTGTCGCCGAACGACGGCCTCATCCGGTGGCTGGCCGTGCAGGGTCGGCCGGCGGTGGCGCCGGAGATCTACGACCCGGAGATCCTCAGAGAGCTGAAGCTCCTCCAGGCGGTGGTCGCGGTGCCACTGCTCGCGCACGGGGAGTTGGTGGCGGTGCTGGCCCTCGGCCAGCCGGTGTTCGGCGCCACCTATGGTCGGCACGAGATGCAGACGCTGTTCGACCTGGCCGCCCACCTGGCCACGGTGCTACGCGACATCACGCTGCACCACCAGCTCGCCCGGGAGAAGGAGTTCAGCGAGCGGATCCTGTCGCACATGTCGAGCGGCGTGGTGACGATCGGCCGTGACCAGAGGGTGGGCACGCTCAACCGGCGCGCCGAGGAGATCCTGGACCTGTCGGCCGCTGCCGTCGTGGGCCAAGATCTTCGGGTCCTCCCCTCGCCCCTGGGCGACATGTTGTATGACACGCTCGCCTCGGGGCGTCCGGCCGCCCGCTCAGAGCTTCAGCTGGCGCTCCGCCGCCTGTGGCTGGAGGTGTCGACCTACGCGGTGCGGGACGAGGAAGGGCAGCCGCTCGGCGCCGTCCTCGTGTTCGAGGACCTCACGGCCCAGAAGGAGCTGGCCGCCCAGCGCCGGGAAGCCGAGCAATTCCAGCTCCTGACGCGCGTCGTGGCCCGCATCGCCGACGAGATCAAGAACCCCCTGGTATCGATCAATACCTTCATCGAGCTGATCGGAGAGCGGTACGACGACCCCGACTTCCGCCGCCACTTTTCGATGGTCGTGCGCCGGGACGTCCGCCGGCTCGTCGAGGTTTTTGAAAAACTTGCGGGGTTGGTGACGGAGGGTGAGCTAAACTTTGCGATCGTGGACGCTCGAGAGGTGGTGGGTCAACTGGTGGACGCCATCGATCTGGCGGACGAAGCTGCCGGCAAGCACCTGCAGCTCGACGTCGTTCCTGAAGCCGCCCCTCAGCTCGTCAAGGTCGACCAGGGCCAGCTGCGCAAGGCCCTGTCCTATCTGATCCGCTACCTCACCCATAACTCCCCGACCGACGTGGCCAAGGTGTCGGTCTCGGTCGGTCCGCACGAGGACGACGAGGGCGCCAGCGACGTGCGAATCATGGTCGGTTCCCGCACGGCCAGCGTGGCCCCCGAGCGGTTGCACCGGCTGTTCGACCCCGTGCAGATGGTTCAGGAGAGCCTGATCGACGTCGGACCGGCCGTCAGCCAGCGGCTCATCGAGGCGCTGGGCGGCCGGTTGAGGATGCGCCAGACGCGGCACGAGCTGGCGTTCCTCGTGACGTTGCCAGCGCTGTCGTGACCACGGCGGCACCGCCGGTCGACGCCGCCCGCATCCTCGTCGTCGACGACGAGCTGGGTCCGCGCGAGTCGCTACGCATGCTGCTCAAGCCGTCCTACCAGATCCAGACGGCCGACAGCGGGCGGGCCGCGCTCGACCAGATCCCCGCCTACCGTCCGGACATCGTGATCCTCGACATCAAGATGCCGGAGCTGGACGGCCTCGAGGTGCTGCGCCGGATCAAGCGGCTCGACAAGACCATCGAGGTCGTGATGATCACGGCCTACGCGTCGCTGGAGACGGTGAAGATGGCGCTCACCCACGGCGCCTTCGAGTACCTGATCAAGCCGTTCTCCCGCCAGGACCTCGAGGACGTCGTGCGCCGCGCGCTCGGCCGCCGTCAGGCCGAGCAGGGCACGCGCGGCCAGGTGGCCCGGCTGGTGGAGGAGATGCGCCGGCTCGCCGCCAAGACGCGCGAGCTCGAAGAGGCCGCACGCCGCGAGGCCGTCGAGCCGTCGCTGCGCGTCACGCAGCTATCGATCCTCCGCGAGATCTCGCGCACCTTCGTCAATCAGCTCGAGTACCAGGCCCTCTCGACCGCGGTGACCGGCCAGCTGCAGAGCGCGCTCGGCTACGACGTCGTGGCCATCGCGCCGACCCCGCCCGCTCCGGGGCCGGGCGATCCCCGCGTGGTGACGTGCCCGATCCGCGATGCCGAGGGGCCGCTGGGCTGGCTCGTGGTCGACAACCGGCAGTCGGGCCGGCCGGTCGACCCGCGCGAGCGCGAGCTGCTCGAGATGCTATCGGAGTACGTAGCCATCGCGCTCCGCAACTCCCGGCTCTACGGCCAGATCGACGACACGCGCCGCTCGCTCGAGCAGCTCGTCGCCTCGGCCGGTGACGCCATCATCACGGTGACGGGCGACGACCGGGTCGGCGGCTGGAACCCGGCGGCCGAACGCACGTTCGGCATCTCCGCCAACCACGCCGTCGGGCGCCCAATCACCGATCTGCTCCCGGATCCCGAGTACGGCGTGGCCCGCCGCCGGCTCGCCGACGGGGCGGAGCGCGAGGCCTTCGAGCTCACCCGGGCGTTCGGCGGCACCCGCTCGCTGACGCTGGCGGTGACGCTGTCGGGATTGCGCAACCGGCAGGGTGGGCTGGACGGGCTCATCGCGATCGTGCGCGACATCACCACCGAGCGCGAGATCGAGAGTCAGCTCCACCAGTCGGAGAAGCTCACCGCCCTCGGCCAGCTCGCCGGCGGCATCGCTCACGACTTCAACAACCTGCTGCAGGCGATTCTCGGCTACGCGCAGCTGATGAAGCAGAACCCCACCAACGCCGATCTCATCGAGCGCTCGCTGACGGTGGTGGAGTCGGCGGCCATGGACGGCTCCGAGACCGTCCGCCGCATCCAGCAGTTCGCGCGGCTGCGTCCCGACGAGCAGTTCGTGGGCGTCGACATCAACCAGATCGTGCAGGACGCCGTGGCGATCACGCGGCCGCGCTGGGAGGAGAACATCGCCCGCGACAGTCGCGCGCTCGAGCTGAGCCTCGAGCTGCAGGCCGGCGCCCTCATCCAGGGCCGCCCCGCCGCGCTCAGTGAGGTGCTGACCAACCTGATCCTCAACGCGATGGACGCCATGCCGGATGGCGGGCGCCTGACGATCGCCACCCGGCACACGCCCGGCCGCGAGGTCCGCGTGACGGTGGCCGACACCGGCATCGGCATGCCGGAGACGATCCGGCAGCGGATCTTCGAGCCGTTCTACTCGACGAAGGGCGAGGGCGGCTCCGGCCTCGGCCTGTCGATGGCGTACTCGATCGTGCGGCGACACGGCGGCGAGATCCACGTCGACAGCGAGCCGGGCGCCGGCACGACCTTCGCGCTCACCTTCCCCATCGCGCACGAGTCGACGACGGCGGAGACACCGTCGCCGATGGCCGAGGGCCGCCGCCAGTTCCGCGTGCTCGTGGTGGACGACAACCCCCAGGTCCTGTCGACGCTGGCCGAGATGATGCGCCGGGTCGGCCACACGGTGACGCCGGCCATCACGGCCCGCGGTGCGCTCCAGGACTACGCCAACGGGCGATTCGACATGGTCGTCACCAACATCGGCATGGCCGAGATGAACGGCTGGGAGTTCGCCGAGCGCCTGCGCGCCCTCGACGCCCGCGTCCCGCTGCTGTTCATCACGGGCTGGGGGCTGCGCGAGGAGGACTACGCGCGCCTGGCCGGCCTCGGCGTCCGTCGCTGCCTGTTCAAGCCCGTCCGGCCCGAGGATCTCGACGCCGCCCTGCAGGAAGCCGCCGCGCCCCGTTGATGATCGGGGCGGGGCGCCGCGCGGGGCGCGACTGAGTGGCCCGGCGGCGTCGATCCAAGTCGCGACGGCGGCGGCCCGCCACGCCCCGGCACGCGGCGCGGCCGGCCAAGCGCAAGCCGGCGCGCCACGCCCCCGCCAAGCGTAAGACGGGTCGCACCGCCCACCAGCCCGCGCCGCCCCGACGGCGCGCGTCATCGGAGGTCGCGCAGCTGGGCGCCGCCCTCGCCGCCGAGCCGGACGTGACCAAGGGGCTCGAGCGCCTGCTGACGACCGCCCGGCGCCTGACCCGGGCCGAGGCGGGCACCGTCTACGTGCGACGCGGTGAGGCGCTGGACTTCGTGGCGGTGCAGAACGACGTGCTGGCGCAGCAGGTCGGCGAGGACGAGGTGCGGCGGCGGGTGGGAGCGCGATCGCTGCCGCTGGGCGAGAACAGCATCGCGAGCTACGTCATGCTGACGCGCTCCACGGTCAATCTGCGCGACGCCTACGAGATTCCGGTCGACCGGCCCTACACGCTCTTCCGCGAGGTGGACCGCAACGCCGACTATCGGACCCGCTCGATGCTGGCGATGCCGCTGCGCGACGGCAAGGGCCGCGTCTTCGGCGTGTTGCAGCTGATCAACGCGATCGACGGGCGGGGAGTGGTGCGCCCCTTCAGTCGGGACGAGCAGCGGATGGTGCAGGAGCTGGCCGCCCTGACCGCCCGCCTGCCCGGAGTGACGGCGGGCTGAGCGCTCAGGACTTCTTCATCGGACGACCGCAGCAGACCTTCTGTACCATCGCGAGCTTGCCGCACTTGGGACACCGGAATCCGGCCATACCGCCATACTACCGGCCCGACGCGGCCGCCCGCAACTCAGACGGAGCGCTTCACCTGGTCGGCGAGCTTGCAGAACGCGCAGATCGTGCCGGTCGTGACCTGGCCGCAGCGCGTGCACTCGTTGAGGGTGACGGCCTCGACCCGCTCGAACGCCACCCGCGCCTTCTCCAGGAAGCCGAAGAGGAAGTTGTGCTTCGCCCCCGGCGAGGCGTCCTCCATCCGGTTGAGCGTCTCCTTGTGGGCGATGGACGTCGCGCCCTTGGCGAACGGGCACTCCTCCACGATGTAGTCGATCTTCCTCAGGAACGCGTAGGCGGCCGTCTCCCGCTCGGACAGGCGGTAGAGCGGCTTCACGCGGCGTACGAGCTTCGGATGGGTGGAGGCGAGTGCGGGTGACTGGCGGGGCAGCGCATCCGTCTGCCAGTGCATCACCGAGCCGAACAGGGTGGCCGCCTCGTCGTCGAGGTTGTGGCCGGTGGCGACCACCGGCAGCCCCTCGTCGAGCGCGACCCGGTTCATCAGGTAGCGCTTGCTGAGCCCGCAGCCCGAGCACGGCGGCCGCCGGGTGACGGACTTGATGATCGGCACCGGCGCCCCGACTTCTTCCTCGACGCGCCGGATGAGCAGCGGCACCTGGCGGGCGGCGGCGAACGCCTCGCACTTGGCCTTCGACTCCACGGAGTAGTCGAAGATGCCGAGGTCGAGGTAGAGGCCGGTGGTGTGATAGCCCTCGTCGATCAGCACGTCCCACAGCGCCAGCGAGTCCTTGCCGCCCGAGACGGCGACGAGCACCGGCTCGTCCCGATCGAACATGCGGTACTTCCGGATCGCCTCGCGGATCTGGTTGCGGAAGAACTCCAGGAAGTCAGGCGCGCAGAAGGCCGCGTTGTGCCGCCGTAGCTCCAGCACCGCCGCGTCTCCGCACTTGCGGCACTTCATGCGCCGCCCCCGGACATGACCGGCCGGAGCTCGATCGTGTCGGCGTCGGCGACGTGCTGGTCGGCGGTGATGAGGTCGTCGCCGCGGATCACCAGCACCGTCTCCGGCAAGATCTCGAGCTCGCGCAGCACGTCCTTCACGCGGCGGTTGCCCGCGACCTCGACCTCGCGGCGGGGATTCCGGAGCAGCACCTTCATGCGTCAGTCCCGCGGGAACCCGGGCGCCGCCTTGACGTCGCGGATCTGGCGGACGTGGATCTGGTCGTGCTCGGCCTGCAGGCGCCACCACTGCGCGAGGTCCATGTCGCCGAGCCGGAAGTGCTTGAACCGCAGCGTGCGCGGATCGCACTGCCCCAGCCGCTCCACCGACTGCCGGCTGCGCTCGCGCGTGGCCTTCATGGTGCCGAGCAGCTCGCCGATCGGCTTGCCGTGCGCCGGCCACACGACCTCGGGGGCCCCGCCGCCCGGGCCCGACGGCCAGGGCGGCAGCGGTCCGAACTCGGTGAGATCGTGCGGGAAGACGGCGGCGGCACCCCCGGCCTGCATCTCCTTGAAGAGCTTCGTCGTCAGCTTGCCGGTGGCGACCTCGGCCATCGTCAGATGATCGACCACCTCGCCGATCGACCAGTCCTGCTCACCGGGCTTCCAGTCCGCCTGGCGCTGGGACAGATCCTCGACCTCGCGCAGCACCTCGGCCCGCGCACGCTCCAGATCGGACCACAGCCGCTCGACAGGTTTCGGATTGGCCATCGACACTCCTCGGACCGACGGTGGACTTCGTTGGGAGTATACCTGAAGATGCCGGCATGGCCGATCAGCGGCGCGCCCTGGCGCGCGCTCCGTGGCGTACGCTGACCACACGCGAGGCCTACGCCAACCCGTGGATCCGCGTACGGGAAGACGTCGCCGAGATGCCCGACGGCCGCACCACCCTGTACGGAGTCGTCGAGTGCAAGCCGGCGGTCGGCGTGCTGCCGTTCCTGGACGAGGACACGGTGGTGCTGGTGGGCCAGTACCGCTACGTCGCGCGAGACTTCCTGTGGGAGATGCCCACCGGCGGCGTCCGCCCGGGCGAGAGCGAGGAGGCCGCCGTCCAGCGCGAGCTCGCCGAGGAGGCGGGCTACGAGGCGGGGCGCCTCGTGAAGCTCTGCAGCTTCGACAGCTCCAAGAGCGTGATGGACGAGACGGCGCACATCTATCTGGCCGACGGCCTGCGCGCGGTGACGCACGAGGCCGACGACACGGAGTTCATCGAGGTCCGCGCCTTCCCGTTCGCCGAGGTCGTTCGCATGGTGGAGGCCTCCGAGATCCGCGACGCGATGACGGTGGTCGCCGTGCTGCACGCGGCTCGCCGCCGCTGAGCGTCGTGGGCCCGCGGCTCATCCGCGCGTTCGTGCGGGCGCTGCTGGCCATCTTCTACCGGCGGCTCGACGTGGTCGGCCTCGATCACCTGCCGGCCCGGGGTCCGCTCATCGTGGCCGCCAATCACCAGAACGGCCTCATCGATCCGATGCTGCTGATGGCCGCGCTGCCGCGACCGCTGCGGCCGCTGGCCAAGTCGGGATTGTTCCGCCACCCCATCATCGCGCCGTTCCTCCACCTGGCCCGGGCGCTCCCGGTCCAGCGGCGTCAGGACGCCGGCGGCGACATGAGCGGCAACGCGCTGATGTTCCGGGAGGTGAGCGAGGCGCTCGGCCGCGGCGAGGCGATCCTGATCTTTCCCGAGGGTGTCAGCCAGCCCGAGCCCACGCTCATGACGCTGCGGACGGGTGCCGCCCGGCTGCTGCTCGAGGCCGAGGCGAGCGGGACGCCGGCCGTCACGCTGCTGCCGGTCGGCCTCGTCCTCGACGAGCCGGGGCGCTTCCGCTCCGGCAACGCGCTCGTGCTGATCGGCGAGCCGGTGGCGACGGCGGACTGCGTGGCGATGCACCGGGGCGATCCGGTCACCGCCGTCCGTACGTTGACCGATCGGCTGGCGGCCGCCCTGCGACGACAGATCGTCGAGGCGGAGGACCGCGAGACGCTGCGGCTGATGCGGCTCATCGAGCGGGTGTGGCGTGACGAAAGCGGGACGCGCGCCAATCCTCGCTCGGCGGCGTGGCTGCAGCGGGCCTCGCGCGCCTATCGGTGGCTGCGGCTGGCGGCGCCGGCCCAGGTCGAGCACTTCCGCCGCGAGGTCGAGGAGTACGACCACGAGCTCGACCGGCTGCGCGTGACGCCGGAGACGCTCGGCCGCGCCTACGCGCCATCGATCGTCCTGCGCTACGCGGCGCGCGAGATCGTGCCCGTCATCCTCGGACTCCCGCTGGCGCTGCTCGGCATGCTGCTCCACGCCGTGCCCTATCAGCTCATCCGTCTCGGCATCCGCCTGGCACGGCCCGAGCCCGACGTCGAGGCCACGTACAAGATCGCGGGCGGCGTCCTGATCTACCCGCTCGCCTGGGCGCTCGAGGCCTGGCTGGTGGCGCGGGCCTTCGGACCGTGGCCGGCCGTGCTGCTCCTGCTGGCCCTCGCCCCGGCCGGGTTCTTCGCCCTGGCCTGGCAGGCGCGCGTCCAGGACGTCACGCGGGAGGCGACGGCGCTGCTGCATTTCCTCGGGCGTCGCGGTCTGCACGCGCGATTGCTCGAGCGGCGCCGAGCGCTCGCCGAAGAGCTGGAGCGCCTGGCCGCGCGCGTGCCGCCACCAGTCCTCGCCGGAGAGGCGACGTGACGTCCGCGCCGGCGACGGCAGTGACTCGCGGCTGGCACGTCGGGCTGTTGGTCGCGGTGGCGCTGGGCGGGATCGTCGTCGCGATGCTCGTGCCGCCGATCCGTCAAGACCCCGCCTACCATGACTTCGCGGATCGCCGCGTGATCCTCGGTCTCCCCTACGCTCTCAACGTGCTCTCGAACGTCGGATTCCTCCTGGCCGGCGCCTGGTCGCTGGCTCGCGTCACGCGCGCGACGCTGCCCGGGTGGGAGCGCGGGGCCGGCATCGTCTTCGCGACCGGGCTTCTGGCGACCGGGCTGGGCTCGGCCTGGTATCACGCGGCTCCGAGCAACACGTCGCTGGTCTGGGACCGCCTGCCGCTGTCTGCGCTCTTCCCCACCGTCTTCGCCGTGGTCATCGGCGACCGGGTGAGCGTGGCCGCGGGCCGAGCCCTGCTGGCCCCGCTGGCTCTCGGCGCCGTGCTCAGCGTCGTCTGGTGGCACCTGACCGATGACCTCCGCCCGTACGCCGTCGCCCAGTTCCTCCCGATGCTGCTGATCCCGCTGATGCTGGTGCTGCTGCCGGGTCGACGCCCGGCCACCCCGCTCGTCGCCGGCATCGCCCTCTACGCGATCGGCAAGCTGGCGGAGGTGGCCGACCGCGGTGTCCTGGCCATCGGCGGCCTGCTCAGCGGACACACGGTCAAGCACCTGCTGTCCGCGGCCGCCGCCGTCCTCATCGTTCGATGGTTGGTGGCCCCGGCACGCGGGAGGGACGCCTCGTGACGAAGGTCGGGCCGCGCTACTGGTTCCCCGCGAAGCGATATGGCTGGGGCTGGGGGCCACCGACGACGTGGCAGGGCTGGGTCGTGCTCCTCGCCTGGCTGGCGACGACGATCCCGAGCAGTCTCTGGCTGGCCTCACGCCACATCCTGCTCGTCGGGCCATTCGTGCTGTTGATGGTGATCGTCCTGATCGTCATCTGCTACGCCACGGGCGAGCCGCCCCGCTGGCGCGGGGGGAATGACGAAGCGGGGAAGCACACCAAGCCGTGACGGCGACGGCCGCGCGCCTCAGCGCGAGGCGAGCACGATCGGGCCCGTCGGCGCTTGCACGCCGGCCTCGGGCTCGAGCGTGACGGCGAACTTCGCGGCGGGGCCCCTCGCCTCCACGCGATGGGTCGCGCGCCCGGAGGCGTCGACCTGGAAGACACCGGCGGGTCGCGGCGCCGGACCGCCGAGCGTCCACAGCTCGTACGCCTTGCCGGTCGGGGCCGCCGGCAGATTCGCGACGAACAGCTGCCCGCCGGACGCGTCGTTCCAGATCATCCGTCCCGCCGCCTCCGGGCTCGGCCCGGCCCCGCGCAGCTCGACCACGCGCGTGGCCGGATCGCGCAGCAGCTCGACGGCGCCGCGGTAGACCGCCGACTGCTCCCGCAGCGCGGCCTCTTCGCGCTGCAGGCGCACGCGCGCGGCCGCGATCTCGCGCGCCATCTGCCCCAGCCGCGCCTCGTACTTGGCCGCGACGACACCCCCGGTGATGAGCGCCGCGATGGCGGCCACGGCTCCGGTCGCCGCCGCCCACGGCACCCAGCTCGCACGGTCGCGCCGGCGACGCACCGGCCGGCTCTCGTCGGCGGCCGCCCGCGCCAGCAGCGCGGCCTTCACGCCGGACGGCGGCACCGCGGGGGTGTCGGCGAGCGCCACCCGCGTCAGCGCCTCGCGGGTATCGCGCAGCATCGTCGTGCACCGGTCGCAGCCCTCGGCCAGGTGCGTCTCGAAGCGGGCCAGATCGTCGCCGTCCAGCGCGCCGACCGCGTACACCGCCGCGAGTTCCTCGAACGTCTCGTGGCCGTTCATGTCGCGCGCCTCACCACGTCACGGAGCCGCTCGAGCCCGAGCCGGATCCTGGTCTTGACCGTGCCGAGCGGCTGCCGGATCCGCTCGGCGATCTCGGTCTGCGTCAGCCCCGCATAGTATGCGAGCTCGATCACCTCGCGCTGGGGCGGCGGCAGCGTCTGCAGCGCGGTGCGAATCACCCCCCGGTCCTCGGCCCGCTCGGCGGCGTCACCGCCGGCCTCGGCCGGCGCGGCCGCCAGGTGCTCGTCGACCGGCGGCACGAACGTGACGCTGCGCCGACGGACGGCCCGCACGCGGTCGATGGCCCGCGTCCGGGCGCGGGTGATCATCCACGCCTCGGGTGTGCCGCGGGCGGGGTCGTAGCCGTCCGCGCCCTGCCAGGCCTCCCAGAAGACGTCCTGGAGCACGTCGGCCGCGTCGCTGCGGTCGCGGACGACCCGGAGGATGAGCGGGTAGACGAGCGGCGCGTAGCGATCGTAGAAGCGACCGAAGGCCTCGCGGTCGCCGGCCGTCATCCGCCGGATCAAATCCTCCCCCGCCGTCATCATCGCCGTCCCTGAGTATCAAAGGGCGCTCCCTGTTTGACAAGGCGAGCGGCGCCCACGCTGCACCTGTCTCAGAGACTACGAACGAGGCAGGCATTCCGATTCATCCTCGGCCGTCGACCCGGGCGGGACGGGTGCTATCCTTGGACGCCGTGAAGTGGGTACTCGAGACTACCGCCTACGACGAAGCGTTCGACCGGACGGCCGCGCCCCGCCAGCACTACCGGGGCCTGGTGTCGACCCTGGAGTCCTTCACCCATACCGAGATCGACCGGCGGGAGCGACTGCAGAAGATCTCGCTGGTCGACCAGGGCATCACCTTCACCATCTACGGCGAGAAGGACGGCATCGAGCGCATCTTCCCGTTCGATTTCGTGCCGCGCATCATCCCGGCCAGCGAGTGGGAGCGTATCGAGGCGGGTCTGATCCAGCGCGTGACCGCGCTCAACCTGTTCATCGCCGACGTCTACCAGGACCAGAAGTGCCTCAAGGACAAGATCATCCCGGCCGAGCTGGTCCTCTCGCGCAAGGAGTACAAGCGCGAGCTCCTGCGGCTGATGCCGCCCCGGCAGATCTACACGCACGTGGTCGGCACCGACATCATCCGCAACGACAAGGGCGAGTACCTGATCCTGGAGGACAACTGCCGCACACCCAGCGGCGTGTCGTACGTCCTCGAGAACCGGAATCTCCTGCATCGGGTCTTCCCGGAGTTCTTCACGCGCTATCCCGTGCGGCCGATCCGCGATTATCCAAGGCAGCTCCTCGACACGCTCTTGTGGGCGGCGCCGCGGGCCAGCGAGAGTCCGGTGGCGGTCGTGCTCACGCCGGGCATCCACAACTCGGCGTACTTCGAGCACTCGTTCCTGGCCCGCGAGATGGGCGTGTTCCTGGTCGAGGGTCGCGACCTCATCGTCGAGGACAGCTACGTCTACATGCGCACCACCGGCGGCCGGCAGCGTGTGGACGTGATCTACCGCCGCGTGGACGAGGACTTCCTCGATCCACTGACGTTCCGGCGTGACAGCCTGCTCGGCGTCCCCGGCCTCGTCAACGTCTACCGCGACGGCAACGTGGCCATCGCCAACGCGCCGGGTTCCGGTGTGGCCGACGACAAGGCCGTGTACGCCTACATGCCGGCGCTCATCAAGTACTACCTGGACCAGGAGCCGCTGCTCGGCCAGGTGTCGACCTACGTCGGCCTGCGCAAGGACGACTTCGCCTACATGCGGGACCACCTCGCCCAGCTGGTCGTGAAGACCACCGGCGACTCCGGTGGCTACAACATGCTGATGGGGCCCTTCGCCAGCCGCAAGGAGATCGACGCGTACGGCGCCCAGATGCGGAAGGCGCCCGGGAATTACATCGCCCAGCCGCTGATCGAGCTGTCGTCGCACCCCACCTGGGTCGACGGCAAGTTCGAGCCCCGCCGCATCGACCTGCGGCCGTTCATCCTGTACGGCGAGACCGTCCGCGTGCTGCCGGGCGGCCTCACGCGCGTGGCCCTGCGGCCCGGCTCCTACGTCGTCAACTCGTCCCAGGGCGGCGGCAGCAAGGACACCTGGGTGCTGGCCGCCCGGGGCGCCTGATGCTCTCGCGCGTCGCCGACGCGCTCTACTGGATGGGGCGCTACCTCGAGCGCTCCGAGAACATCACCCGCCTGCTGCTGGTCACCGAGGACTTCTCCTCCGAGACGCAGGGGCTGGCCGAGCAGGTCGCCCACTCGGCCTGGAAGGACCTGCTCGCGATCTGCCCGTCGGCCCAGGTCGCGCCGCCCACCTCGGCCTTCGCGCCGGCGTCGCAGGCCTACCTCACGGGCTTCTTCCTGGACCCCGGCAATCACTACTCGGTGCACTACTCGCTGCGGCGCGCCCGCGAGAACGCGCGCTCGGTGCGGGAGGCGCTGACGGTCGAGGTCTTCCTGGCCCTCAACGAGACCTTCCGGTCGCTGGAGACGTACGCCCGGCGCGGCCTGTCCGATCCGCCCTCGCTCCGCGACGCGCTCAGCACGACGCACAAGGGCCTCTTCACGATCGGCGGCGCCATCGAGCACACCTTCACCCGCGACCAGGGATGGCTCTTCCTGCAGCTCGGTACCTCGCTGGAGCGCATCTACCGCGCCGCGCTCATCCTGCGCGCCAAGCTGCCGGGGCTGGCCGCCGCCGAGCCGCGCGCGGACGGCGCGCTGTACTACACGCAGTGGCGCACGCTGCTGCGGGCGCTCGGCTCGCTCGAGAACTACCGGCGCTCGTACGGCGCCCGGCTGGAGCCGGAGCTGGTCGTGCCGTTCCTGCTCCTCGACCCGCACTCGCCGCGCTCGCTGCGGTACGGCATGGAAGCGGTGAAGGGCTACCTGGAGCGCATCGCCGGCGGCGGCGAGGCGACGACGGCGCTGCGGCTCGTCGGCCGCCTCCACGCCGATCTCTGCTACCAGGACGAGCGGCTGGCGGCGGCCGGCGCCGACGCCGCCTTCCTCGACCGCGTGGTCGACACCGTGGCCCAGGCCCACGACGCCGTGGCGCAACAGTACTTCGCGACCTGACCATGCTGCTCGACATCGAGCATCGCCTGGCGTTCGACTACGACGCCTACATCAGCGAGTCCTTCATGGAGCTGCGGGTGCACCCGAAGACCACGAGTGACCAGACGGTCAACTCGTTCGTCCTCTCGGTCGGGCCGCCCACCCGCGTGCAACGGTACCTGGACTGGAACGGCAACGTCACCCACCACTTCACGATCACGCGCTTCCACGATCGGATCGAGGCGTCGAGCCGCTCGGTGGTCAGCACCCATACGGCCGCGCCGCCGCTGGCCGCGATCACCGATCCGGTGGGCGGCGGCGACTTGCCCTACCCGCTGCTCGACTTCGTGTCGTTCGGCGGGCCGGTGCAGCTCACGCCGGCGCTGCGGGCCGCGCACAAGGCGGCGCCGCCGCCGCGCGCCGCCACCCTGGGCGAGCACGTGCTGGCGCTCAGCCGTCATCTGGCCTCCCGGTTCGAGTATCAGAAGGACGTGACGAAGTACGACTCGACCACCGAGGACTTCCTGAAGATCGGCGCCGGCGTCTGCCAGGACTTCACGCACCTGACGCTGGGGCTGCTGCGGCTCAGCCAGATCCCCTGCCGCTACGTCAGCGGCTACCTCCACGTCGAGCGCAGGCGGCGCGAGGCCTCGCAGAGTCACGCCTGGATCGAGTTCTGGTCCCCGTCCCACGGCTGGATCCCGTTCGATCCGACCCACGACCGGGCCGTCGACGAGCGCTACGTCGTCGTCGGCCACGGCCGCAACTACGACGACGTGCCGCCCAGCAAGGGCATCTATCGCGGCGTCGCCCAGGAGGCGCTGCGGGCCGAGGTCCACACCCAGCCCTCGACGGCCAAGGCGCTGCCCCAGCTGACGAGCGAGACGCGGCCGATCCCGCTGCAGACCTTCCGCGAGGCGCCGGCGCGCCGGCCGACGACGGTGGCCCGGCAGCCCGAGGACGAGCAGCAACAACAGCAGCAGCAGTGACGGCGCCGCGCGCGCCGCCGGGTGGCCTCAGGCGACGGTCATCATCGCGATGTCGAGCGCGTCCTCGACCCGCTCCCGCTGGGCCCGCGTCGCCACCAGGCCGAACAGCTCGCGGAACGTCGAGTGCGTGAGGCCGCTCTCCAGCAGGGCGTGGCGCTTGGCGTCCGTCACCGCGTCCAGGACCTCCGACTGCTCGGCCCTGGCGAGCGGACGCCGGAGGTAGCGCTGCAGGTTCTCGACGTCGTAGCGGGCCTGCACGGCCAGCAGCGCCTCGATTCCGATCACCAGCTCGACGAAGTCATCGATCGCGTCGTCCCTGCCGACCGCCGGCAGATCCTCGAACACCCGGATGGCCTCGAGTCGAACCCGCTGCGCCGGCCGGGCGGCGTCCTGCCAGTACGAGGCGAGGATCTGGCGGGCCACGGCGTCGAGCGAGGCGTCGTCCTGGACGCGCAGCAGACCGTGATGCTCGGCGACCGCGTGGACACACGTCGTCAGCAGGAGCACGGCCGCGGGATGCTTGCCGAGCACCACGTCGGTCACGCGACGGATCTCCGGCAGCAGCGCGAGGGGAAAGCCGACGGCGGCGTTGACACGGCTCCGGACCTCGCGGAACAACCCGATGTGCTGGCTCACCGCGGTCGCGGCGCTGGAGAGCGCGGCGGCGGCCTCGTGCTCCTCGGACGCCAGACGACGCGCGCGGGTGAGCATCGTGGGCACGACGAACTCCCCGAGGCAGCCGAGCAGGTGCGCGTAGGCGCCGAACTCGACATGGCTGAGCTTGAGCGCCTCGCCAGGGTCGAGGCACGTAAGCCGGTCGATGCTGGAGAGCGGGGCCGGCAGCCAGCGGCGCGTGACGTCGAGCTGACGCTCACCGAGCGGTCTGTGCGAATGCCAGAGCATGTTCTCGCTTCTCCTGTCCGAGTGGTTCACTCCACGACGAGCTGGGCGCGGTTGTCGTAGGGATACCTGGGCAATTGCGATGCCGAGACAGGGCCCTGCAGTATCAGCAGCTTACGAGACGGTCACCACCGCCCGCCGGTTCGGCGGTTTCGGCGGTTTCGTCAGTTGACGATGATACTTGGCGGCGTCGAAGGGGTCAGCTCAGCAGGGTGCCGACGCACGAGCGACCGTAGTCTCGCCGGCGTGAGCGGCACTCGCTCCACATGGACACCCCGCTCGGACAGGGCGTCCTCGATGGCCGAGGCGACGACGGCCGCCACCGGCAGCGTGCCGGACTCGCCCACGCCCTTGAGCCCCAGCGGATTCAGGGGTGAGGGCGTCTCGAGATGGTCGATCTCGATCGGCGGGATGTCGTCGCTGTGGGGCAGGGCGTAGTCCATGTAGCTCGCCGCCAGCGGCTGACCCGCGGCATCGTATCGAACCTCTTCGAGCAGCACGCTGCCGATGCCGAGCGCGACCGCCCCCTGGATCTGGCCCTCCACGATCGTGGGGTTGATGAGGCGGCCACTGTCGTGGCTCACCCAGTAGCCCAGCAGGCGTACGTGCAGCGTCTCCGGATCGATCTCGACGAGCGCGACGTGGGCGCCGCTGGAATAGGCGATGCCCGGCGGCTGGAAGAAATGCGTCACCTCCAGCCCGGGCGTCACGCCGTGGGCAGCGGTGGTCATCGCGGCGACGGCGGCGACGCCTCCGAGCTCGATCCGCCGCTCGGGGTTGGCCCGCTCGGCGAAGACCTTGCCGTGCTGCTGGATCTCGTCCTCCGCGACGCCGAGCGCCCGCGCGGCGAGTCGCACCGCCTTCGCGCGCAGCTCGCGCGCCGCGAGCGCGACGGCGGTGCCACCCACGACGGCGGCGCGGCTGGCGAACGTGCCCACCCCCTGCCCGATGCCCAGCGTGTCACCGCCGGTCACCGCGACGTCGTCCGGAGTGACGCCGAGCTCGTCGGCGGCCACCTGGGCCAGCGTCGTCTCCAGCCCCTGACCCTGCGACGGCACGCCGGTGAAGATGCTGATCCGCCCGGCCGCGTCGGCGCGGATCGTGGCGCCCTCGAAGGGGCCCACGCCGGTTAGCTCGACGTAGCAGGCGACGCCGACACCCAGCAGACGACCCTGCCCTCGTGCGTCCCGGCACTCCTTGACGAGACGGGCGTAGTCCGCCATCTCGAGCGCGCGCCGGAGCACGGCGGGGTAGTCGCCGCTGTCGTAGACGACGTTGCCGGCGCCGCGATAGTTCGGCAGACCGACGTCGTAGGGCATATCGGTGGGTTGAACGAGGTTGGCGAGCCGGACGGCGGCCCGGTCGCGTCCCGTCTGCCGTGCGATCAAGTCCATGACGCGCTCGATCACGAACACGGCCTGCGGCTGACCGGCGCCACGGTACGGCGTGACGGGCACGCGGTTGGTGTAGACGCTGTCGAAGGTCACCTCGACCGCGGGAATGCGGTAGGGGCCGGCGAGCATGGATGCGCTCAGCAGGGGGACCACCAGACCGCGCGGCGTATAGGCGCCCGTGTCGTGCACGAACCGATCGCGCAGCGCCAGCAGCCGGCCCTCGTCGTCGAAGCCGACCTCCACGGCGTGCACCTGGGTGCGCTCCTGCGTGGCCGTCAGCATGTGCTCGAGACGATCCTCGAGCCACCGCACCGGGCGACCGAACCGCAGCGCGAGGAACGGAATCAGCACGTCTTCCGGGTAGACGATCAGCTTGGCGCCGAAGCCGCCGCCGACGTCGGGCGCCATCACGCGCACACGATGCGGCTCGAGTCCCAGGACGCCGCAGATGAACTGCCGCACCTGGTGCGGGACCTGCGAGGATGCCCACACCGTCAGCAGACCCGCCATCGCACTGTACTCGGCGACGAGGCCGCGCGTCTCCATCGGCTGGCCGCCGGCCCGGCCGATGCTCAGCGTCACCCTCGCCCGCCGGGGTGCCGCGCTCAGCGCGGCCGTGACGTCGCCGCGCGAGAGCGTCACCTGGCCCGCGAGGTTGTCGAGCACGTCGTCGTGCACGCGCGCGTCCCCCGGGGCCGTCGGATCCTGCACGGAAGGCAATGGCTCCCAGGCGACGTCGATCAGCGCGCGGGCGTCTTCCGCGGCGTAGCGACTCTCGGCGACGATCACGGCCACGGCTTCCCCGACGAAGCGCGCGCGCTCGGCGGCGAGCAGGTGAAAGTTCTTGCCGCGAAGGGCGGCGTGCGGAGGCACGATGGGCAAGGGACGCGTCGCCTCGCCCAGGTCGGCGAACGTCACCACGCCCGCCACCCCGGGCGCCTTCAGCGCGCGCGCGGCGTCGATGGCGCCGATGCGAGCGTGAGCGTGCGGGCTGCGGACGATGGCGGCGTGCAGCATCCCCGGCAGCGTGATGTCGCCGACGTAGCGCCCCCGCCCCTGGACCAGGCGCGGATCCTCCTTGCGGAGGAGCCGGTCGCCGATGAACTTCAGCGCGCTACACCTTTCCCAGCCGCGGGTGGTCGAAGAGCGGCAGCGTCACACCGTAGGGTGCCATCCGCTTGCGGATCTTCGTGAGGAACTCCGGAAAGACCGCCATCTCGTCCTCGGGCGTGCTGCCGCCCAGCCCCGCCTCGCACGAGATGCGATCGGCCTCGATCTCGGCCAGCGTCGCGCTGCCGCCCTCGATCGCGAGCCAGAGGTTGCGGTAGCCGCGGAACTCGACCTGCTCGATCATCGTCGTGACCGCCGCCTCCATGTTGCGCACCGTCTCGGGCGTGAAGGACGGCGCCCACGCGTCCAGGCACTGCCAGCCGAAGGCGATGTGGCGAACCTCGTCGCGCAGGATCAGCTCCATCAGCCGGCGCACGGCCGGGTTGGTCGCCTTGTGGACGGTGGCCTTGAACACGTCGATGAGGATCTCCTCGGCCGCGCAGACGAGGCTGGCGAAGATGCCCTCCAGCGAGGTCTCGGGATCGAACGCCATGCGCCGGACGCCGTGGGTGCCGACGGCGCCGACCGTCGGCGGATTCTGCGGCTGCGGGAAGTAGCGGCCCAGCCGCTCGGCCATGAGCCAGGAGGCCTCGGCGTGGCGCCCCTCCTCCATGGTGCGCATGGTGAAGAAGAACTGAAGATCCGGCAGCCGCCGCTCGAGACAGAAGCGGAGCAGCAGCGCCGGGCTCTCGGAGATGGCGCCGTACTCGCCCCACGTGCGCCGGCTCCAGTACATCTGCGCCGCCAGCAGCTGCTCGGCGCTGTAGCGCTCGGGGTGCAGCTCCTCCCACGGAATGTCGGTCTGCGGATCCCACTCCAGCGTCTTCGCCCGCTGCCATAGCTCCCACACATCCGGCATCCTCGGCGAGAGCGGCAGCGGATAGCGCTGCTCGGGCACGTAGGCCTCGGTCCGCATCTTGTCCATGAGCATGGCCGCTCTCCCTATATGGTCCCGATCTCCGGATGGTCTATGCGTGGCAGCTCGAGCTTCCAGGCCGCGAACCGCTCACGGACCTGAGCGATCGTGGCCCGCAGGACGCTGCGCTCCTGCACCTGTGTCGAGGCTCCGAGCCCCTGGCGTGCCGTCTCTTCCTCAGCGGCCAGCCAGGGCTCGCGGCTCTTCTCGGGCAAGAGCCACGTGCTCCGGTAGCCAGCGAGGATGACGTTCGCGAGCACGTCCCGCACCGCCTCGATCACGGCCGTGCGCCCCCGCGCGTCCAGCGCCGGCACGCGGCTCCCCAGGAACGCCCAGGCGAACGCGACGTGGCGCGCGCGGTCGCCGGAGATGAGTCGGAGCGCCGTCCGGACGATCTCGTCCCTCGCCTGGTGCAGATGGCTCAGGTACAGATTCAGGTCGAGCTGGTCGTCGAGCGTCCCCAGCGCCGCGATGTAGGCCTCCACCGGCACGTCGGAGTCCAGCGCCGCCTGGGCGAAGGGATGATTGCTGATGCGGGCCAGCCCCGGCTCGCCGGGATCGGCGTTGTATCCGCCGAGCCGCTCGGCAAACATGTGACAGACCTCCAGGTGCTTGGCCTCTTCCGCGGGACGGAAGGACAGGAACAGCTTGGCGTCCATCCCGAGCGATCCGGACTCCAGGCAGAACCGGATCAGCAGCGCGGTGCTCTCCGTCAGCCCGGGGTAGACACTCCACGCGCGCCGGCTCCACGTCCGGCTCGCCGCCTCACGCGTCCCCCTGCCATAGCGGGCGGGATCGAAGCGATCCCACGCGATGTCCGTCTCGGGATTCCAGTGGAAGCCCTTCGCCTGGCTGTAGAGCTCACGGAGCGCCGGCACCTCGGGCGCGAACTCGAGCGGGAACCGCCGCTCGACGAACCTCTTCTCCTGTGCCTGATACGCCCGCAGGAGCCGCGCCGTGTGATCGCTTTCCGCGCTCATCCGCCGTCCCGACCCCCCCGGCGTGATGATACCCGCCTCCGACCAGCGTGCGCTTGGAACCGTGACTCCAGCCGCCCCGAACGATCCTCAGGGCCGGCGTCTGCCCGCCGAAACAGCGGGCGTGGGCGGAGGGCGGTCAGGCGCTCGACGGGCTGACCGCGCCACCCGCGAGCAACCGCTCGACGTCGAGCCGGCCGAAGCCAGCCCTCTCGAGGATCGCCTGGACCTCGCTGCCAAACGCTGGTGTCGGCGGCCCGGCGACGAACCCATCCGCGTCGAGCCGGACCGGCGGCCCGAACACGGTCAGCGGTCCCAGCGCGGGGTGCTCCTGCCGCGCGAACATCGCGTTCGCCTCCGGCTGGGCGTCGTCGAGAATCTCCAGCGGTAGGGCGACACGGCTGGCCGGCACCCCGGCGGTAGCCATGACCGCCTGCCACTCCTCGGTCGTGCGCGAGGCGACCGTTGCTTCGACGGCGGTCTTGAGCTTTGCGTAGTGCGCGTCCACGTCGGTCACGCCGCCGGTCAGGGCCGGATCCTGGTGGCCGAGCGCGGCGATGAACTTCCGGCGCAGCGACGGGCTGCCACAGGCGACGGCGAGCGCGGCGTCCTTCGTGGCGTAGGTGCGGTAGTAGACGGCGGCCATGGCCACCGGCCGGTTGCGGGGCATCCGCTCGGCCTGCTCCGCGAACGGAACGCCGCCGCGACGGGCCGCGCCGAGCCACTCGCGAAAGTCGGCATGACGCGGGCCGTCCACATTCTCCACGCGTACCATCAGGTTGTTCTGGAGCGACAGGGCGGACTGTAGCAGCGAGGTGTCCACACGGCCGCCGCGTCCGGTCCGCTCACGTCGGTAGAGCGCGGAGGCCACCCCGAATGCCAGCAGCGCGGCCGCCATGTAGTCGGCGATGGGCGACTCGCCGGTCGTCGGCAGGCCGTTGCTGCTGATCTTGCCGCCCGTGACCATCAGGCCGCTGCGCGCCTGCACGACCATGTCCATGCCGGCCAGCGCCGCGTCGGGTCCGCGCGGGCCGAAGGCCGTCACGCTGCCGACGACGATCCGCGGATATCGAGCGGCGAGCTGCTCGTACTCGACGCCGAGATCGGCGGCGAGGCCGGGGCGCATGTTGATGAGCACGACGTCGGCCCGGGCGAGCAGGGCGTCGAGGATCTCGCGCGCGTCGCGGTGCTTGAGGTCGAGGGGCAGCGAGTGCTTGCCGCGGTTGCGGATGACGAAGTGCCGGCTCTCGTGGGGCGCCAGCGGCGCGATGTGCCGGCTTGGCTCCCCCTCCGGTGGCTCGATCTTGATCACGTGGGCGCCGCCGTCGGCGAGCACCTGACCGGCCCACGGCACGGCCACGAACTGCCCCAGCTCCAGCACGGTGACCCCGGCGAAGGGCTGTTCACTCACGGTCGTTCACCAGCTCAGCGCGTCGGCCATGCGGCGCTTGTGCCAGCGCGGATCGCCGAGGTAGGGGAAGAGCGTGCGCGACATCTGCGTGTGGGCGACGAGACCGTACTCGGTGAGGCTGCCCTGCCCGGCGTGGACTTCGTGGGCGGCGTTGCACGCCTCGAGATAGGCCTCGCTGCTCACGGCCTTGGCCATGTGCACGGCGTCGACGGCGGGCCGGCCGGTGTCGAGCTTCCAGAGCGCCTCGGCCGTCGTCCAGCGGGCGGCGTCGAGGTGGTTCACCAGGCGGATGACGTGGTCCTGCACACGCTGGAACTTGCCGATCGGCACGCCGAACTGCACGCGCTGCTGGCTGTGCACGACGGACATCTCGAACACGGCCTGGCAGCCGCCGACCATGTACGAGCACAGCACCGGCCACGCCCGCGCGAGCGCGCGCTCGAGCGCCGCCCATCCCTGGTGCTCGCGCCCGCCGAGCAGATCGCTCGCCGGGACCTCGACACCCTCGAACGTCACCTCGGCCTGCCAGGAGAGGAAGCCAGGCAGCGCGCGCGCCCGCACCCCGGGCGCGGCGGCGTCCACCAGCAGGAGGCTCAGGTCGCCGGGGCTGTCACCGGTGCGCACGGCCACGACCAGATGCGTGGCGGCCGTCGCGTCGCTCACGAAGAGCTTGACGCCGTCCAGCCGATATCGATCGCCGCCGCGCTGGGGCGTGAGGGTGACGCCGTGCGGACCCCACGAGGCGTTCGGCTCGGTGATGGCGACCGTGACCACCGCCTCGCCCCGGGCGACGCGCGGCAGGATCGCGCGCCGCTGGGCCTCCGTCGCCGCCTCCAGCACGGTGAGGGCGCCGAGCACGCCCGAGCTGAAGAACGGGCCCGGCACCGGCCCGCGCCCGAGCTCCTCGAACAGGACCGCGGCGTCGGTGAGCGAGCTCTCGCTGCCACCGTACTCGGCCGGAATGAGGATGCCCGGCCAGCCCAGGCCCGAGGCCTTGCGCCACAGCTCCGGCGTCAGGCTGACGTCGCCGCGCTGGGCGGCCACGATCGCGTGCCGCGGCGCCTCGCGGTCGACGAAGCTGCGCGCGGACGCGCGCAGCAGCTCCTGCGGTTCGGTCAGCGACAGATCCACGCTAGGCGCCCTTGTGCTCTTGCAGACACTGCAGCGCCAGCCCGCCGTGGCTCCAGGCGGCCCCGGCGGCCATGGCCATCGCGACGAACGTCGTCTCGGCGATCTCGGCGTCACTGGCGCCGGCGGTCGCCGCCTTCTTGGTGTGGGCCTGGATGCACCAGGGGCACTGCGTGATCTGCGCGATGCCGAGCGCGATCAGCTCCTTGGTCTTGCCGGGGATCGCGCCGTCCTTGAACGCCTGCTTGTCGAAGTCGAGGAAGGCGCGATAGGTGTCGGGCACCAGCTCGCGCATGCGCTTGAACTGCGTGCCGACGTCCAGGCCGTGGAATTCCATGTCATCTCCTCTATCACGGGCTGCCACTCTTCAACGCCCGCGGAAGACGGGCTTGCGCTTTTCGCGCCAGGCGCGGTGACCCTCGGCCTTGTCCTCGGTCAGCTCGAGGGCGGCGAAGCGGTAGAGATCGACGAGCGAGGCGTCCGCCAGGTTGGGGATGTCGAGCCCGCGCACGATCGATTCCTTCGTGAGGCGCGCGGCCAGCGGCGGCAGCGAGGCGACGTGCGCCGCCACCTCGAGCGCCTTGGCCATGAGCTTGGCGTGCGGCACCAGCCACTGGGCCAGGCCGATCCGGTACGCCTCCTCGGCCGGCAGCGGGATGCCGAGCGCCATGCGCATCGCCTGCCCCTTGCCCACCAGCCGCGCCAGCCGCACGGCGCCGCCGTAGGCCGGCAGGATGCCGAGCGCCACCTGGGGCAGCCGCCACTCCGCCCGCTCGGAGGCGACCAGCAGGTCGCAGCAGAACGTCACGATGCAGCCGATGCCGACCGCGTAGCCATTGACGGCGCCGATGAGCGGCTTGGGGAAATTGCCGAGCACCTCGAACGCCCGATGCTTGCGCCTGGGAATGCTCTTGATGAGCTCCTCGGTCGAGGCCATCGTGTGCGTCTTCGGATCCTTCAGGTTGGCGCCGGCCGAGAAGGCGCCTCCGCTCTCGTCGCCCGTGAGGATGGCGCAGCGGATGTCGTCGTCGTCCTCCATGGCGTCGAAGTGGCGCTCCAGCCCTTCGTTGAAGTCCGGCCCCCACGCGTTGCGGGCCGCGGGCCGGCTGAGCGTGACGATGCCGATGTGATCGCGCTTCTCGTACACGACGGGCATGTCGGTGTCCTCTCGGGTCGGCGAGCGGTCGGCTCAGTGCACCGTGCCGGCGGCCTCGCGGGCGGCGCGGCCGATGCCGATCCGCCGCGCCATGCTCACGCGCTGGACGTCGGCGGTGCCGCCGGGATGCACGGCCACGATGCCGTTGCGCTGCTGGAGCTCCATGAACGCATCCTGCGAGCCCCAGGTCGGGTCGCTGGTGAGCGCGGCGGGCCCCACCGCTTCGAGGATGGCGCCGGTCATCCAGAGGCCGGTCATCTTGCGGTAGTAGGAGAGCTGCGGCCCCTCGTAGGAGCGCGGGCGCTTGGCGTAGGTCAGCCAGAAGTTGCGCAGGCCGAACAGTCGCTGGACCTCGGTCTTGATGTAGATGTCGGCGAGCAGGTCGCGCGTGTCGGCGTGCTGCGCGAGCGGCATGCCGTCCCGCTTCGTCTGCTGGCAGTAGGTGAGCAGGCGGTCCCAGACGCGGTGGCGCCCGATGCGGCCGCCGGCGCCGTGCTCCAGCTCCAGGTGCGTGCTGGCCGCCTTCCAGCCGTTGTTCTCGCCGCCGACCAGACAGGACGCGGGCACGCGTACCTGGTCGAAGAACACGGTGTTCTTCTGGACCGGGTCGGTGCCGCCCTCGCCGCCGGTGCCCATGAGCTCCATCGGCTGTACGGTGATGCCGGGCAGGTTGGCGTCGATCATGAACCAGGACAGGTTCTCGTGGCGGACGCCACCGGGCTTCGTGCAGGCGATCATCCAGATGCGATCGGCCCCGTGGTCGCTGCCGACGAAGATCTTCTGGCCGTTGATGACGTACTCGTCGCCGTCGCGGATGGCGGCCGTCGTCACGCCGGCCAGGTCCGATCCGGCGCCGGGCTCGGTCAAGAGCTGCCAGGTCCGGACCTGGCCCCGGTAGATCGGCGGCAGCAACGCCTGCTTCTGCGCTTCCGTGCCCCAGACCAGGATCGTCGCCGAGCCGAGCCGCCCGCCGCTGTCGTAGTACGGCGGCAGGGCGAGGCCCACGCGATCGGCCTCTTCCTCCAGGATGATGGTGTGATCGACGTCGAGCCCGCCGCCCCCGTACTGCGCGGGCGCCCGCGCGTACAGCCAGCCCTTGTCGCCGAGCGCGCGCCCGAGCGTGCGGAGCTCGCGATAGCGCGCCAGGCTGTCCGCGGGCGAGGTCGGGACGCGCGTGATCCCCGGCGGCACGTTGCCCTCCAGCCAGGCTCGGACCTCGCGGCGGAAGCGCTGCTGCGCCTCGCTGTAGGTCACCTCGAAATCCATGATCCTCGCCTCCCTCTCTCGGTCTGGTCGGATGATACCGGTTTTCGCCGGGCCGGGGCGCTCGTCAATCCTCGCTCGTCTGCAGCGCCTCGTCGATGACCGCCAGCAGGTGGCGGACGTCCAGCGGCTTCGTCAGGTACGCGCGCACGCCGCTGTCGAGAAATCGCCGGATGCCGCCCGGAATCGCGTCCGCGCTGAGGATGACCACGGGGATCTGCCGGGTGCCGGCGTCGGCCTGGAGCAGACGAACGACCTCCTCGCCGGCGATGTCCGGCAGGTGGCGATCGAGCAGGATGAGATCCGGGCGATGGCTCCGCGCCAGATCGACTCCGACCCGCCCTTGCATCGCCGACAGCACGGTGAGACCGGGGCGCCGGCTGAGGATGGTCTCGACGAGGCGCAGATTCGAGAGATTGTCCTCGATGTAGAGGATCGTGCGGCGGGCCGCCGGCGGTGTCCCGTCCGTCCGCCGATCCGCGTCGAGCGAGGTCACGTCGCTCACCGCGGCGGGCCCCGGCACCACCACCAGCTCCGCGGAGAACGTGCTCCCGGCGCCCGGCTCGCTCTCGACCTGCAGCGTGCCGCCCATCGCCTCGACCAGCGACTTCGACAGCGCCAGCCCGAGCCCGGTGCCCTCCACGCCGCCGGCCTCCGCGCCCAGCCGATCGAACGGCGTGAACAGCCGCGGAAGCTTGTCGGCGGCGATCCCCTCGCCGGTGTCGGTCACCGAGATGCGCAGGCGATCGTCGCCCTTCGGCGCGCACGTCACGCGCACCGTGCCGCGCGGGCGGTTGTACTTGATCGCGTTCGAGAGCAGGTTCAGGAACACCTGCTGCAGTCGCTGGCGATCGGCCAGGACGTGCAGGCCCTCATCGATCGCGTCGGCCCGCACCGACACCGCGAGCGCGGTGGCCGCGGGCTGCACCAGCTGCACCGCCTGGGCCAGCGTCTCCCGCACCGGGACCGGCTCCAGCGACAGCTGCAGCCGTCCCGCCTCGATCCGGCTGATGTCGAGCACCTCGTTGATGAGGCCCAGCAGGTGGCGGCCGGCCCGCAGAATGTGCTCGACGCTCTCGCTCTGGCGGGTGGACAGCGTGCCCATCTCCAGCAGCTGCGCGAAGCCCAGGATGGCGTTGAGCGGCGTCCGCAGCTCGTGGCTCATCCGGGACAGGAACTCGCTCTTGGCGCGATTGGCGTGGTCGGCCTCGGCGGTGGCGGCGCTCAGCTCGCGGGTGCGCTCCTCGACGCGCTGCTCGAGCTCGGCGGCCTGCCGCCGGACGCGCTCGTGCAAGCGCGCCTGGGCGATCGCGATCGCGAGCTGGGTGGCGACCTCCTGCGCGATGCTGACCCGCTCGGGTGGAAATGGCCCGGCCGCGTCGCACACGCTGATCGACCCGACGAGCTCACCGCCCGCGCTCATCGGCACCACCATGTACACGTTGAGCCCGGCCGCGAGCATCGCCTCGGCCTCCGGGCTCGGCGGCAGCGCCCGGATGTCGATGATCTGCGGCTCGCCACGCCGCAGGGCCTCGAGGTCGCCGGCGAGCTCGATCGAGTAGCGGACGCCGGGCCCGAGCCGGACGCGATGGCGCCCCGCCGCCGCCAGCCACTCCACCTGGCCGGTCTCCAGATCGAACAGGTTCACGATGACGCGCGGCACGTCGAGCAGCTCGCGCAGCGGGCGGACCACGGCCTCGGCGATCGCCGCCGGCGCCTGCTCGGCGATGAGCGCCCGGTCGATCTCGTGCAGGATCCGCAGACGCTCGGCCTGGCGGGCCAGCGCCTCCTGCGCCTGGGCGTTGGCGATCGCGATCGCGGCCTGATCGGCGAAGCTCTGCAGCAGACCGATCTCGCGCTCGCTGAACACGCGCCGTGTGGAGCTGCCCACCGACAGGACACCGGTCACCGTGGCCGCCACCCGCATCGGCACCGCGAGCCCGGCGATGATGCCGGCCGCGACGTTACGCTCGCGAAGCTCCCGGCTGGTCTCGAGGCGATCGTCGCTGCGGAAGTCCGCGGTCCACATCGGGCGCCCCTCGGCGGCCGCCCGCCCGATGAGACCCACGCCGAGAGGAACGACGCCGCGGGCGCCGGCGTACTCCTGCGCGCGGCCGCCCAGGGCCATCGCCACCAGCGAGCCATCCGGCTGCAGGAGGCGGATCGCCGAGCTGTTGACGTCGAGCAGCCGCAGCACGGCGTCCGCGATCCGCTCACCCACGCTGGCCAGGTCGAGGGTCTCGCTGACCAGACCGGACACGCGAGCCAGCTCCTCGGCCTCCCGCCGGCGCTGGAGAACCTCGGCGTGGCTGCGAGAGTTCTCGAGCGCCAGCGCCGCCTGGTCCGCGAAGGCCTGGAGCAGCCTGACCTCGTCGTCCGAGAAGACTCGCCCGGTCGCCGCCGCGACGGACAGCACGCCGGTGATCCGCTCCTGCACGCGCAGCGGCACCGCGAGGAGCGACCGCTGGCGGGAGCCGCGCAGGCGTCGCAGGACGTCGGCGTCGAGGACGGTGGCGGGCGCCGCCAGCATATCGGGCAAGCGCAGGGGCCGCCCGGAGTCGACGATGCGTCCGTAGAAGCCGAAGCCGGGGGGCGCCACGTGGCCAATCGGCATGTAGGGACCATCGCCGTCGGAGGCCGCCACCAGCACGAGCGAGCCATCGGGCTCGCGAAGCCGGAGCCCGGCGGCGGAGACCTCGAAGAGTCCGCAGACGCTCTGGACGATCCGGCGTCCGACGGTCTCCACGTCGAGCGTTTCGGTCAGGAACCGGGCGCTGTGGGCCAGCGCCTCGGCCTCGCGGCGCCGCCGGTCCCCGGCGGCCTCCGCGAGCTGGCGTTCGAGATCGGCGACCTGCTTGCGGAGCCGCGCGACACGCCCGGAGTCCGGCCCCATGGCGCGACGTTAGAGGGTCCGTCCGGGATCTGTCAAACGGCCTGGGACGCGGAGGCGGGCGGGGCTCGCGGCAGGCTCGATCGCCGCCGGGTCACCGTCCCCTGGCGCGGGAGGCGGCGCCGAGCAGAAGACCGGTCGCCAGACGCTCTCGAGCGGATGCCTCGAGCTCGTCGGCCCTGGCGTCGGGGATCGCAGCCCGGGCTCGCGCGTGTCCTGACGCCTCCGTCCGCATGCGCTCAAGGAGCTGAAGGGAGGGCGACGTCACGATGATCGCGTGGAACTGCGCTCGCAGGTCCGCCACGAGACTCGCGCCATCGAGCACGATGTCGTAGACCGCCCACCGTGGACCGCTCGCGAACAGCCGGTACTCGATCCGGCTCTCGGAGCCTGGAACCCGGGTGCCCCGGGAGCGCACCCGGGCGTAGGCGCCGGCCACCTCTTCGTACATGGACGCCAGATCCCCGTCGGTGTGCCGCTCGATGACCGCCACGAAGGACTGCCGCAGCACCCCCGTGAACAGCCGAACGAACTCCTCCTGCTCCAGCGGTGGCAGACCCTGCCAGTGTTGCCCCAGGGCACGACGGGCCATGTCGTTGACGTCGAACAGGTCGCGCGCGGCTCGGCGAATTTCCGCGCGGCGGCCCTCGGACGCGCGGACGCGCGTCCGCGGCGAACCCAGCGCACCGAGTCCGCGAGAGACCGACGATCGCACGATGTCGAGGGGGCTCGTCGCCGGGGCGGCGGCCAGCGCGGCGGCGTCACTCGTCGGGGTGTTGTCGCCGGAGCGCCGCGTGCCGAACGAGAGCGCGAACACGAGCGCGAGGATCACGAGCCCGAGACGTCTTACCACTGGCTGACTCCTCATGGTCGTCGCTCCTGGATGATCGACAGCATCCAGAAGTTCAGCCCGGCCGGGCGCGTGAACGTCAGGAAGGCCTTGACGACACCGGACTTCGTCCGCGAACCGCTCACGACCGTCGTCGTGCCATCGTCGACGGTGTAGCCGAGGATCGAGCCGGCGATACAGGCCGTCACGTAGTCCTGATCGCCGTCCTGCCACGCCTCCGTGATCTCGGCACCGACGTCCACGTCGTCGAGGCGGACCGACCGGCCCGCCGTGCGCAGCCCATCGCAGAACGCCCGGAGCTCGGCGTACATCTCCGGAGTCAGCCGGTCTCGGAGCGGGTCCGCATCCCGGGCGACGCGGGCGCTCTCGACGTCGCGGAACGTCATCGCCGCATAGCCGACGAATGTGGCCGGATCGAACCCTCGGTCGGCGCGGCGAATGGCTTGGATCCCGCGGTCGAAATCCGTGGGCGGAGCGGGCGGCGGCTCCTTCCGAGGCGGCGGCGCGCCGGCCACCGCGGCCGTGGACCGCGGTGTCGCGCGTCGATGCAGCGCGCGCCGCACGACGAGCACGAGGACGGCGCTGACGAGCACGAGCTCACCCGCGTAGTAGAGCGGGCCGAAGATCACCCGCGCCAGCAAGCCACCGACCATCAGGCCGGCGAGCGCCACGAGCCACGTGCGGTCGGGGAACCAGTCCCACACCGGGCGAGGGCTGAGATGCGCCGGCGGCGGCACGATGTTCGGCGGAGGGGGCCGGGATTCAGCGAGCACCGCCGGGCGTTCGGGCTGGACAGGCATCGAATCCGACCGCGAGCCGCGGCGGCCGCGCCTCGGCTCTATCGCACGACGCGACCGGGCCTCGTCACTCGAGAGTGATTCGGACACGGTGTGTCCTCCGTGCACCTAGGCGGCCACGGCGGCGACACCGAGCGCGGCCACGTCATTCGGCACCCGAGGACCTCATGAGCGCCGGTCGTGCCGGCGCTCGTCCGCTCTCGCCCGACCCCACGCTCTCGCGTCCGCGGCTGATGCCGTAGTCCCGGAGGCGGTAGTGGAGGTTCCGCAGGCTGATGCCGAGGGCCACGGCCGTCCTGGTCCGGTTTCCGCCCGTCCGCACCAGGGTGTCCACGATGTACAGGCGCTCGAGCTCCGGCAGCGTGAGGCCGCTCGGCAAGGCGCCGGCGGGTGCGGCGGGAGATCGGAGCCCGAGCCCTGGGAAATGCTCCAGATCGATCCGCTCCTGTTCCGCGAAGATGACCGCGCTCTCGATCCAGTTCTCGAGCTGTCGCACGTTGCCGGGCCACGCGTACCTGGTGAGCGCTTGCGTCGCTCGGGGGGTGAGCCCGCGGATCCGGTCCTGACGGTACTTGGCCAGGCACCGGTGGAGAAAATGAGCGATCAGCAGCGGCACGTCCTCCCAGCGCTCCCGCAGCGGCGGAAGCTCGACGCGGGCGACCGCGATCCGGAAGTAGAGATCCTCCCTGAACCGTGCCTCGGCGACCGCTCGGGGAAGGTCCTGGTTCGTCGCGGTGATGATGCGGACGTCGACCCGCTGGGGCTGGTTCCCGCCGACCATCGTGAACTCGCCGGACTCGATCACGCGCAGGAGCCGCGCCTGCATGGAAGGCCGGAGCTCGGTGACCTCGTCGATGAACAGGGTGCCACCGTGGGCCTCGGCGAAGACTCCGCGTCGTGTGGCCACGGCCCCGGTGAACGCGCCCCGGACGTGACCGAACAGGTGACTCTCGATGAGGCCCTCGGGGATCGTGGAGCAGTCCAGCGTGACGAACGGCTGATGCGACCGAGATCCGGACAGGTGGAGGGCATGCGCGATCAGTCCCTTGCCGGTACCGTTCTCGCCCTGGACGAGCGTCTTGATGTCCGTCGGGGCCAGCTTCTCTATCTGCCGGTAGGTCGCGCGCATGCGCGCCGACTCGCCCACGATGTGCCAGCGTTCAGCGCTTCGAGTGATCAGGGATCGACTCCTCTGGTGACGACGTCGTGATGGACCAGACCGTGGAGCGGGCGCTCCGATCGACGATGGGCCGCGGCTCAGAGGCCTCGGTACTTGTCCGCGTCGGCGACCCGTTGCTTCGCCTCGACGAGGCCGCGCTCCTCGCGCTCGGCCGCGTGCAGGCGCCTCGCCTCCGCTTCGGCGACGCCCTCGTTGGCGGTGGCGATCCACTGGTCGATGTGCTGCATCCAGGTCTGGATCTGCTCCTCGCTCGCCACGAACACGAAGCCCCGATCACGGAAGTCGACGAGGCTCGGCATGCAGACATCGTTGGGCTCGCGGGGCGTATTGAAGAGCTTCATCCACTCGCGCGAGGGCACGGCGCTCACGGGAATGGTCCAGGTGAACTCCCCGTCCTTGTGCTCTCGTAGCGGCTGGGGTCCAGTCGTTCGTTGAATCGGCCCGGCCATCGTCTCCTCCGAAGGGGTCCGGTCGCTGTGGCGTGCGCCGTTACAGGCGAGGTTGATCGTCACGCGCGGCCAGGTCACTCCGCTCGACGGTCGGAGAGTCAGGGATGGCCATCGTCCGCTTGTCCAGCACGGCCGATCTCATCCGGGTGTCTTCACCGAAGAAGTCGATATACCGGTCGATCGCGCGCGGATGATCAGCTTTCATGGTCGACTCCCAGGGCGCCACGACGAGTGGGACGATCTAGAACGCAGTCACCCAACACCCTCCAACGACCTCACCAGAAGCCTATGCCCGCCGCCAGGGCGAGTCTGAGCAATACTGCTCACCCCGGTAACTGGGGCAGCAGCGCCCGCGCGCTATCGAGGCGCGCCACGGCTTCGCCGGGGCGCGACGAGCGTCGGGGGGTGTGGGGGGCCCTTCGAGGCCCCCCACTCAATCAATCATGCAGGACGACGTGGAGCGGCGAGCTGTGGACCTCGAGCCCGCCGTTGTAGGCGACGAAGCCCAGCTTCCGAAACTTGTTCATGAAATGGCTGATCCGCGAGCCTGTGGTGCCCACCATCTCGGCCAGCGTCTCCTGGCTGATCTTGGGGACGACCGACTCCGGTCGCCCTTCCTTGCCGAAGTTCGCCAGGAGCAGGAGAATCCGGGCCAGTCGCTTCTCGCTGGAGTTGAAGAGCTGATCCACGAGATCCTCTTCCATCCGGATGTTCCGCGACAGCAGGTAGGTCGTGAACAGCTCCGCGAAGACGCCGTCCCGATGGAGCGCCCGGATCATCGGCTGCTTCGCGAGCCGCGCGACCGACGACTCCGTCAGGGCGGTCGCCGTCGCCATGCGCACCGGTTGGCCGGCCAGACATCCCTCGCCGAAGAAGTCACCGGGCCCGAGCAGGGCGATGACGGCCTGCTTGCCCTGTCGCGAGAGCACCGTCAACTTGACCTTCCCGCGATGGACGAAGAAGACGGCATCCGCGCGGTCGCCCTGCGAGAAGATCGGCTGGCTCTTCCGGTAGTCGCGGCTCGTCCTTCCCTGACCGACCGCGACCAGCAACGTCTTGGCGTCGACCGTCGGTTTGCTCTTGAGCCTCATGCCGGCCGCCGGCTCAGACCGGCGGTCGGCGCGTATGCCAGCTCGTCGCCTGCTCGTAGGCGTGGCCGACTCTCAACACCGTGGCCTCGTCGAACGGACGGCCGGCGAGCTGGAGCGATAGTGGCAGTCCGGATGCCGAGAACCCGCACGGCAGCGCCAGTGTCGGCGAGCCCGTGATGTTGAAGGGCGGCATGTTGCTCCGCGGAAAGCCGAACTCCGGATCGTGGGCCTGGGCGAAGGGCGTGGCCGGCTTGGGCGAGGTCGGCGTGGCCAGCACGTCGACGTCCCGCAGCACCTCGGCCGTCTCGCGGCAGATCTCGCTGCGAATGCGCTGGGCCTGCACGTACTCGGCCGCCGTGACGAGCGCCCCGGCCAGGAAGCGCTCGCGCAGCACGTCACCGTACAGCTCGGGATGCTCGCGGAGGTCACGCTCGTGGTAGGCGTAGGCCTCGGCCAGCAGGATCAGCAGGAACGAGTGGGTCGCCTTCAGGCTGGGGATCTGCACGTCGCGCACGTCGGCGCCGAGCCGGCGCAGGGTCGCCATGGCCTCCTCGAACGCGCGCTCGACCTCGGGATCGACGCCCTCGAAGAAGTAGTTCCGGATCACGCCGACGCGCAATCCGCGCACGTCGCGGCCGAGCGGCGCCGTGTAGTCGTCGACGGGGGCGAGGCTCGAGGCGGGATCCAGCGGATCGTGGCCGGCCAGTGGCTGCAGGAGCAGCGCGCAGTCCTCCACCGTGCGCGCCATCGGCCCGGTGTGGTCGAGCGTCCACGACAGCGTCAGCACGCCGGCCCGGCTCGAGCGCCCGTACGTGGGCTTGAGGCCGACGATGCCACAGAACGACGCCGGCCCTCGGATCGACCCGCCGGTGTCCGACCCCGTCGCTCCGTGCACGAGGCCGGCGGCGAGCGCCGCCCCCGAGCCGCTGCTGGAACCGCCGGGGATGTGGTTCACGTTCCACGGGTTGCGCGCCGGCGGAAAGCGGTGACCGGGGAACTGCAGCCCCATCGCGAACTCGTGGGTGATCAGCTTGCCGAGCAGCACGGTGCCGGCGTCCTGCCAGCGTCGACCGCAGGTGGACTCGACGTCCGGGACCCAGTCGGCGAGGAGTGCGGAGCCGCCGGTCGTCCGGATCCCGCGCGTGCAGTAGATGTCCTTGTGCGCGATGGGGATGCCGAGCAGGGGGCGGTCGTCGCCGCGGCGCAGCAGCTCCTCGGCGGCGCGGGCGTCGGCCAGCGCACGATCGGCGGTCAGGGTGACGAAGGCGTTCAGGGCCGGGTCGAGCTTCTCGATCCGCGCCAGCAACACGCGGGTCACCTCGACCGGCGACAGCTCCCGCTTGCGATAGCGCGCGCCGAGCTCGCGGATCGTCGAGTAGGCGATCGCGTCACTCATGGCGGCCTCCCTGGAAGCGGACGGCGGGCTCCACCGTCTTGATCGTCCGCGAGTCGAGCGCGCGCACCTGGACGAGCGCGTCGCTCAGCAGCTTGCGCACCATGCCGAGGCGATGGTCGGCGATCGTGATGCCGGCCGCCTTGATCCGCTCCCGCAACTCCTCCAGCGTCAGCTCCAATGGCTCGCCCATGACTCCACCTCCCTCGGCTGCGCTGCCGGACTGCGAATGTGCGCCGAGCGTAACCGTCGGCCGCCCGGCTGGTCAAGGCCGGTCGGTTGGTCAGATCCCCAGACGCCGGAAGATTCCGAGGAGCGGGCGCTGGGCGAAGGTCGTCGACAGCAGCGCCAGCCCCGCCGTGGCGACGGTCGAGCCCACGAGCAGACGCAGGACGAGGAGCAGCATCCGGCCGTTGAGATCCACCTGGGCCCGCAGCTCGGCCAGCAGCGCGCGCTCGAGCGGCGTCACCGGCTCGGCCCGGCTCAGCCGCTCCTCGACCGCGATGACGAGTCGGGCAAGCCCGGCGATCGGGCGATCGAACGCGCCGGGCTCGGCCGCGGCCGGCGTGGAGTGCAGGCGCTCGACCGCCCAGAACATGTAGCCGGCGCCGAGCACGAACAGGAGCGCGCCCGCGATGAGCAGCCAGCGCTGGCGCGCGCGCATCCGGGCCAGCGTGCGCGCGTCGCGATCGTGCAGCACTAGCGCCGCACGACCCGGCGCGCCTTGAGCTCGAAGCGCGGGAGGCTGCCGAGTCCGACCGGCGCGACCTGCAGGCGGATGCCGAGCCCCGTGCGCAGCGCCTCCTGCACGTGACGGGCGCCATCGGCGCCACCGTCCACCTCGACCAGCACGCGCACCTCGTCCAGCTCGCCGTCGCGAAAGACCTCGATCTGGAACTCCTCGACCGGGAAGCGCCGCACGATGGCCTCGATCGCCGAGGGGAACACGTTGACGCCGCGCACGATCAGCATGTCGTCCAGCCGCCCGAGGATGCCGCCCTCCAGGCGGGCGAACGTGCGCCCGCACGCGCAGGGCGCCGCCGCCAGCCGGACGCGGTCGCCGGTGCGATAGCGCACCAGCGGCGAGCCGAGGCGGCCGAGGTTCGTCAGCACCAGCTCACCCTCCGAGGCGGGCGCGCCGGTCACCGGATCGATGACCTCGGCGACGAACTCCGACTCGTTCACGTGCGGGCCGGACTGCGCCTGGCATTCGTAGCCGTAGGCGCCCATCTCGGTCATGCCGGCGTGGTCGAACGCGCGGGCGCCCCACCCGGTCTCGATGCGCGCGCGGACCGACGGGATGCCCGCCCCCGGCTCGCCGGCGTGCACGGTCACACGCACCGGCAGCTTGGCGGGATCCACGCCGCGCTCACGGGCGACCTGCAGCAGGTGTAACGCATACGACGGCGTGCAGACGAGCACGGTCGCGCCCAGCGTCTCCATCACGGCCAGGCGCGTGGGCGAGTCCTGCCCGCCGCCCGGAATGGCGAGCGCGCCCAGCGCCCGTGCGCCCTCGAAGCCGGCCCAGAAACCGACGAAGAGCCCGAACGAGAACGGGAAGAACGCGCGGTCGTCCGGCCGGACCCCGGCGCCGGCCAGCACGAAGCCCCAGCAGCGCGCCCACCAGTCCCACGACGCCTGCGTATCGAGCCAGCGCAGCGGCACGCCACTGGTGCCGGACGTCTGGTGCACGCGCACGTAGCGCTCGAGCGGGTACGTGAGGTTGGTACCGAACATCGGGTGCGCGGCCTGATCGGCCACCAGCTCGCTCTTCTCGGTCAGCGGGAGCCGACGAAGATCGTCCCAGCTCCTGAGATCGTCGGCGGCGGCGAGGCCGGCCTCGCGCCACTTCGCGGTCCAGAACGGGTTGGCGCCGAGCACGGCGGCGACGAGCGCCCGCACACGCTCGAGCTGGTGGGCGCGCAGCCGCGCGGTGTCCAGCGCCTCCAGCGCGCGGTCGTACACGCTCAGTCTCGCAGCTTGAAGCGCTGGATCTTGCCGGTGGCCGTCTTCGGCAGCTCGGCGACGAAATCGATCCAGCGCGGATACTTGTAGGGCGCGATCTTGTCCTTCACGAAGCTCTTCAGCTCGTCGGCCAGCCCCGCCCCACCCGCCGCCGGCTCCTTCAGCACGACGTACGCCTTGGGCTTCACGAGCCGATCGGTATCCTCCTTGCCCACCACCGCCGCCTCCAGCACCGCGGGATGCCGGATGAGCGTCGCCTCCACCTCGATCGGCGAAACCCAGATGCCGCCCACCTTCAGCATGTCGTCGGCGCGGCCGGCGTACCAGAAGAAGCCGTCCTCGTCCTGGTGATACTTATCGCCGGTCTGGATCCAGGCGCCGAAGAGCGTCTCCTTCGTCTTGTCGTGCTTGTTCCAGTAGTAGGCCATCGTGGAATCGCCGCGCACGCGCAGGTTGCCGATCTCGCCTCGCGGCACCGGGCGTCCCTCGTCGTCCACCAGGATCGCGTCGTAGCCGGGCACCGCCTGTCCCGTCGACCCCGGCTTCGCCGCGCCCGGCCGGTTCGACAGGAAGATGTGCAGGATCTCCGTCGTCCCGATGCCGTCGAGGATCTCGACGCCGAAGCGATCGCGCCAGCGCTTGTAGAGCTCGTCGGGCAGCGCCTCGCCCGCCGACACGCACAGGCGCAGCGCCGAGAGGTCGAAGCGCTTGTCGGCATCCTTCACGGCGAGCATGGAGGCGTAGAGCGTGGGGATGCCGAAGAAGATCGTGGGGCGGTGGCGGGTGAGCACCTCGAAGACACTCTCCGGCGTGGGCCGATGCGGATAGAGGACGCTCTGGCCGCCGACGCCCATCGGGAAGTAGCCGGCGTTGCCGAGGCCGTAGGCGAAGAACAGCTTCGCCGCTGAATAGACGCGGTCGGTCTCGCGGAGGCCGAGCACCTGCTTCGCGTACGTCTCCTGGCATACCACCATGTCGTGATGCAAATGCACCGCGCCCTTGGGAAAGCCGGTGGACCCCGACGAGTAGAGCCAGAACGCCGCGTCGTCCCGCGAGGTCACCGCCGCCTCCAGCCGCGGCGAGGCCTTGGCCACCTGCTCCTCCCACGACAGATGGCCGGCCGCCGGGCCACCCGCCACCAGGACGTGGCGCAGGTAGGGCGACTGGCCCAGCGCCGGTCCGACTTCGGCCAGCAGGGGTGCGGAGACCACGGCAACCTTGGCGCGGCTGTCGCGCAGGAAGTACACGTAGTCGGCCGTGCGCATCAGGGTGTTGGTCGGAATGGGCACAGCGCCCATCTTGATGGCGCCCCAGAACGTCCCGACGAACTCCGGGGTATCGAGGCAGCACATCCACACCCGATCCTCGGGGCCCACGCCCAGCTCTCGGAGGGCGTTGCCCGTGCGGTTGGCCAGGTCCTGGACGTCCGCGTAGGTGAGGACGCGGTCCTCGCAGAGGAAGGCCGGACGACTGCCCCGCCCCTCGGCCACGTTACGATCGACGAAGTATGTCGCGACGTTGAACTCCTGCGGAAGCGTCTCCGACGCGATCATCGCCGACTCCTTGTCAAACCTGCCGTCCCGTTCGATGGCATTGCCTTTGCCTCTTATCCTCGCAGGAGGTGCAGCATGAAGAGCATTGCCGTGGCCCTGCTCATCGCGCTTGCGGCGTTCGGCGTCGTGACCGTCGCCGACGCGCAAAGCGGCAACAGCCCCGCCGGCACCCAGGCCCCAGCGACGACCCCGGCGCCGCCGCCCGGTTCGTCCGGCGCCAGCGGCTCGGTCTCCACGCCGAGTGGCGACGTCAAAGGCCAGGTCAACATCGATCGCAAGACCGACACCCAGACCCCGGCTCGGAGCGACGACGGCTCGGCGCTGCCGCGCTCGGCCGTGACGGAACGTACGACCATCTTCGGCCTCAGCCCGACGGCGGCCGTGGTCATCGCGGCGGCCCTGCTCGTCGTGGTGATCCTCGCGATCGTCGCCATGACCCGCAGCAACGACACCTACATCGACACGAATCGCCGCGTTTAGGGAGATGGGGGGCCACGAGATGGCCCCCCATACCCCCCAGCGTTCGTCGCGTCCCGGCGGAGCCGGGCCGCTCCTCTATTACCGTGTATTACCGCGCTCGCGTCAGCCGTTCCGGCCGTCCACGAGTCGGACGTATTCGAACTCGATCGGCTGGCCGTTGATGCCACGCGCGGGCGGGGCGATCCAGCCGGCGAACTTCCCGGGCTCCACGACCGGCGTCATGAGGCTGCCGATGAAGGCCTGATCCGCGGGCGTCGGGAGCCACTCGTCCTTCCGCGCGTCCCACTCGGCCTGGCTGACGATGCGGCCGTCGGGCGCCACCCGCAGCTCGGCGAAGTTGCCGATGGCGCGATGGAACCCGCGGTGCGGCAGCTTCAGCTCGGCGTCGATGGCGTGCCGGCGGATGACCGCGTTCCAGCGATCGACGCCGCGCTGGCAGTCGGCGACGTAGTCGTCGCGCAGCCGCTCGTTCAGCGCCGTCAGCGCCGGCTCCTCGACGACCCTGATGCTCTCGCCGTCCGGGCGCGTGATCGGGTACGTCGCGTCGCGCAACAGGTGATCGTCCGTCTTCTTGGTCTCCTCGAAGCGTCCCTTGAGCCCGGCAGTGTAGAAGTTGGCGGCGTTCGTCGAGACCTCCGAGCCGAACAGATCTAGCGAGACCGAGAAGTGGAAGTTCAGGTAGCGCTGGATCGTCGCGAGGTCGATCCCGCCGAACCGGCGCACGTCCTCGGTCTGGTGCTCGCGCATCAGCTCGCACGTCTTCTGCACCACGCGCCCCACGCCCGTCTCCCCCACGAACATGTGGTGGGCTTCCTCGGTCAGCATGAAACGGCACGTGCGTGAGAGCGGATCGAAGCCGCTCTCGGCCAGCGCGGCCAGCTGGTACTTGCCGTCCCGGTCGGTGAAGAAGCTGAACATGAAGAACGACAGCCAGTCGGGCGTGCGCTCGTTGAAGGCGCCCAGGATGCGCGGCTTGTCGGAGTCGCCCGAGCGGCGCTGCAGCAGCGCCTCCGCCTCCTCGCGCCCGTCGCGGCCGAAGTGGGCCTGCAGCAGGTACACCATGGCCCACAGGTGCCGGCCTTCCTCGACGTTCACCTGGAAGAGGTTGCGCAGGTCGTAGAGCGACGGGCAGGTGCGGCCGAGCTGGCGCTGCTGCTCCACCGACGCGGGCTCGGTGTCGCCCTGGGTCACGATCAGGCGGCGCAGCGTGCCGCGGTGCTCGCCGGGCACGTCCTGCCAGACGGGTGCGCCCTTGTGCTCGCCGAAGGCGATCGTGCGGCCCGCCTCCGGCTCGGCCAGGAAGATGCCCCAGCGATAGTCCGGCATCTTCACCCAATCGAAGTGCGCCCAGCCCTGGGCGTCCACGCTGACCGCGGTGCGGAGGTAGACGTCCCTGGCCTGGAAGCCGTCGGGGCCCATCTCGCGCCACCAGTCGAGGTAGCGCGGCTGCCACTCTTCCAGCGCGCGCAGCAAGCGCCGGTTGTCGGCGAGACTGACGTTGTTCGGGATGCGCTCGGTGTAGTCGACGCCCGCCATCACACTCTCCTTCGATCGAACTCGGCACGCTGGCCGGTCCCGTATACCTGCAGCGCACCCTTGTCGCCCACCGCGTTCGGGCGCTGGAAGATCCAGTTCTGCCACGCCGTCAGCCGGGCGAAGATCTTGGTCTCGAGCGTCTCCGGCCCGCCGAACCGCAGCGAGGCCTCCATGCCGGTGAGCGCGTCGGGCGAGAAGGCGGCCCGCTCCTCGAGCGCGATGCGCACCTCGTCGTCCCAGTCGATGTCGTCGGGCGTGAACGTGACGAGCCCCGCCTCGGCCGCGGCCTCGGCGTCGAGATCCTGGCCGACGCGGGCCTTGAGGTCGTCCACGCGGCCCGGCTCGGCGAGGAAGCGGCTGGCCAGGCGGCTGAGTCCGTTCGGCATGGGATAGGCGCCGAAGTTCGCCACCGTCAGCCGCAGGGTCGCCGCCGCGGGACCGTCGCCCTCCCGCCGGCCGTCGAGCATGTACGAGCGATCGGCGGCCAGCGCCAGCTCCAGCAGAGTACCCGCGAAGCACGAGCCGGGCTCGATCAGCGCGAACAGCGAGCGCGAGGTCACGTCGAGCCGCTTGAGGGTGCGCCTCAGATAGAGCCGGATCTCCCGGACCAGCCAGTGGGCGGCATGTTGCTCCAGGAATCGATCGTGGGCTTCGACGAGGTCGACCGCACCGGTCGTCTTCAGCACCCACAGCCCGATCTCGTCCTCGTTGACGCGCAGGTGGAGGATCAGGTCGTCCAGCTCTCGCGCCATCGCCAGCGGCCAGAAGGCCGAGCCCTCCGCCTGGGCGGCGGCCGGATCGGCCGGGGGCGGCGCGGTGGGCGCGGCCACCGTGATCTCGGCGATGCCGCGGCGACGATCGAGGGCGCACGTCACCCAGCGATAGCCGATGCGATCGTCGCTCACCGTCCGCTCGAGCGGGGTCAGCGCGACGCCGCGGGCGTCGGCCGGACGGTCACTGCGCCGGGCGAGCTCCGTCGCGCGCTGCCGCACGGTCGCCTCCAGCTTCGAGCGCGGAACGACCTCGTCCACGAGGCCCCACTCGACCGCCCGCTTGCCCTTGATCCCTTCCTCCAGCGTGCAGAAGTAGTCGGCGCGGTCGCGACGCACGCGGCGCTTGTCGACCAGGCGCGTGAGGCCGCCGGTGCCGGGCAGCACCGCCAGCAGCGGAACCTCGGGCAGCGCGACGGACGTGTTGCCGTCGTCCGCCATCACGATCTGCTGACAGGCCAGGGCCAGCTCGTAGCCGCCGCCCGCGCAGGGGCCGTTGACGGCGCACACCCAGGTCTGGCCCGACTCGGCCGAGGCCTCCTCGAGCGCGTTGCGCGTCTCGTTGGTGAACTTGCAGAAGTTCACCTTCCAGCCGTGCGAGGAGCGGCCCAGCATGCGGATGTTGGCGCCGGCGCAGAAGACGCGCTCCTTGGCCGAGGTGAGGATGACCGCGCCGACCTCCGGATGCTCGAAGCGCAGCCGCTGGACGGCGTCGTACAGCTCGACGTCCACGCCGAGGTCGTAGGAGTTGAGCTTCAGCTCGTAGCCGGGCCGGAGCCCGCCGTCCTCGCGCACGTCCATGGCGAGCGTGGCGACGCGGCCGTCGACGTGCAGCCGCCAGTGCTTGTAGCGCGAGGGCTCGGTCCGGAAGTCCACCTGCACGGGATCGCCACTGTCCGCCATGTCGCTGTTCGTCTCCTGCTCGAGGTTAGCCGAGGATGACCCAGAGCACGCGCGCCTTGCGCGTGCCGAGATTCTCCCATCCGTGCGGCAGCCCGCCGTCGAGCAACGCGCTGTCACCCGCCTCGAGCGTCTGACGTTCGCCGTTGTAGCGCAAGCCCACGGTACCGTCCAGCACGTAGAAGAGCTTCATCTGACCGGGCTTGATGACGACCTTGTCGGTGGTGACGCCGCGCGCCCGGGGGTCGAGCGTGGAGACCACCCCGCGGATCTTGCCCTCGAACAGCCCGGCGCCGAGCACGGTCCACTTCTCCGAGGAGCCGTCGAAGGACACGACCGGGCAGTCCTTCTTGCGCGTCACCTGGATGCGGCCGGCCGGCTCGCCGTCGAAGAGCACGGCGATCGGCACGCCGAGCGCTCCGGCGATCCGGCCGAGCGTGTTGAGCGAGGGCGTGAGCCGCCCCGACTCGATCTGCGAGACCATGCTGGGCGTCAGCTCAGCCTTCTCCGCGAGCTGCCGCTGCTGCAGCGCGCGCTCCTGCCGCAGCGCCTTGATCCGCCCTCCGAGCGCGGTCATGCGATCTCCTCCTCGGATGTGCCTCGATCGAGACCCGCGATCCGGGCCAGCGCCCGGGCCACGTAGACGCGCGTGACCTTCTTGCGGTACGGGTGCGTGAGGTCGGTATTGTCGAGCGGTCTGGCCGGCCCCGCCGCCGCATCGGCCGCGGCCTCGATCACCTCGCCCGTGAGCCGCTGGCCCACCAGCACGGCCGCCGCCTTCGGCGCCTCGCGCGGCAACGACGCCACCGCCCCCAGCACGATGCGCGCCTCCCGCACGACGTCGCCCTCCAGCCGCACGGCCGCCGCCACCCCCAGGATCGGAAAATCGAACGAGCCGCGCCGGCGCAGCTTGAGGTAGGCCGAGCGCCAGCCGTCAGCGGGGGGCAGCACGATCTCGGTCAGGATCTCGTCGGCGCGCTTGCTCAGGTACTGAATCCCGTCGTCCTGGTAGAGCGCGGCGATCGGCACGGTGCGCTCGCCGCCGGGACCGGCCAGGCGGATCTGCGCGCCCAGGCTCCACAGCACGGGCGCCGTGTCCGAGGAGGAGACGGCCCAGCAGCGCGGGCTCCCCGGCGCCACCAGGCAGATGTCGCCATCGCGCTTCATGCAGAAGCCGATCGCCTTCCGCCACTCGTAGGACTGGTTATAGTAGTTGCACCGCGTGTCCACACAGACGTTGCCACCGAGCGTGCCCATGTTGCGTAGCTGGGGCGTGGACACGAGGCCGGCGGCGGTGGCGAGGCCTTCGTAGGCACGCGCCAGCTCGGGATGCATGGCGACGGCGGTGAGCGTCGTACAGGCGCCGACCCGGATACCGTCCCGCGCCGAACCGCGCACACCCCGCAGCTCGCCGATCGCGCGCAATCCGACCAGCGTCTTCGGCTCGAACTGGCGCCGCTTCATGTTCGGGTAGAGATCGGTGCCGCCCGCCACGAGCATGGCGTCGGGCCCCGCGTCGGCGACTGCGCGGACGGCCTGATCGATGGTCTTGGGTGAGACGTAGGTGAACGGCGGAAGCCTGATCATGCGGTCGGGTCCGCGAAGGGGCGCGTGGCGATGGCGTCGGCGGGCTGGCCGAACGCGGATTCGACGGCGAGCGGTTCCTTGAATCTGAACAGCGGGAGCTTGTCGGGGCCGATGCGGGCCGGCTTGCCCTGGCGCTTGAGCTCCAGGCCGCGCAGGACCATGTCCGGCGTGATCGGCACCTGGTCGATGCGCACGCCGACGGCGTTGTAGATGGCGTTGGCGATCGCCGGGATCACGGGCAGCAGCGGTCCCTGCCCGGCCTCCTTGGCGCCGAACGGGCCCTCGGGGTCGTCGGTGTCGACCAGGAAGGTGTGGATGGCCGGCGTCTCCAGCGTCGTCGGGCTCTTGTACTCGAGCAGCGAGGGATGCTTGTGCAGGCCCTTGCGGAAGACCTGCGCTTCCATCAATGCCTCGCCGATCCCCATGTAGATCGAGCCCTCCACCTGCCCCTCGACCAGCAGCGGGTTGAGGGCGCGGCCGATGTCGTGCGCGATCCACACGTCGTCCAACTCGATCCAGCCCGTGTCCTCGTCCACGGTCAGCTCGACCACGCACGCGGAGTAGGAGTAGCACGGTGACGGTCCCACGCCGCCGCCCTTGTACTTGCCGGCGCGCTTGGGCGGCGCGTAGGAGCCGGGGAAGGCCAGCACGCCGTGCATGGCCTCGCCCAGCTCGACCGCCTGCGGAAACGCCACCGCCTTGTCCCAGTCGTCGGGCAGGCCCACCTTGCGCTCGCGGAACACGAGCCGCTCGGGGGCGACCTCGAGCTTGGCGGCGACCGCACGGGCGATGGCGGTCCGCAGCCGCGTCGCCGCCTGGATGGCCGCCATGCCGCACATGAGCGTGACCCGCGAGGAGTACGAGCCGAGATCGACCGGGGTGAGGCTGGTATCCGCGGGATGCACGTGCACGTCCTTGGGCTCGATGCCCAGGACCTCGGCCGGCAGGTAGGCGAGGATCGAATCCGAGCCCTGACCGATGTCGGTCGCGCCGCACAGGATGGACACGCCGCCGCTGCGGTCGGCGCGGACGATCACGCCCGAGTGCGGCATGTTGTTCCAGTAGATCGCCGTCCCGGCGCCGGTCATGTACGCCGAGCCCGCGATGCCGATCCCCTTGCGCTTGCGCGCCTGCCAGAGCGGCTTGACGGTCTCGGCGGCCGCCGCGAAGTGCTCCCGCTTGTCGCGCCAGCCCGAGGCTTCCACGACCTTGTCGATGCACTCGCCGAGCCCGATGGTCGTCACCGTGAGGTGGTTGGCGGTCTTGGTGAACGGCTCCTGCACGATGCGCCTGCGCATGTCCGCGGGATCGAGGCCGAGCTGCTCGGCGGCCTTGTCCAGCTGGCACTCGAGCGCGAAGCGCGGCTGTGGCGTGCCATGGCCGCGCTTGGGCCCGCAGGGCGGCTTGTTGGTAAACACGCGGGCGCCCTCGAACTTGTAGACCGGCATCTGGTACGTCACCGGGTTGATCACACCGGTATAGAAGGTCGAGGCCACACCGTAGGAGCCGTAGGCACCGCCGTCGAGCCAGGTGCGCAGGTGGCAGCCGGTGATGTCGCCGTCCCTCGTGAATCCGGTGCGGATCCACATCAGCACCGGATGGCGCCCGCGGTGGATGTAGAAGACCTCCTCGCGCGTGCAGGCGATCTTCACCGGGCGACCGGTGAGCTGCGAGAGCTTGCAGGCGGCGATCTCGTGGGCGAACGGATCGAGCTTGCCGCCGAAGCCGCCGCCGACGGGGGCGGCGATCACCCGAATGTGGGCGCCGGGCAGGTCGAGGATCTTGGCCAGCAGCCGGTGGACGTAGTGCGGCGTCTGGGTCGAGGACCACAGCGTCAGCTTGCCGTCGGGGCCATGGTGGGCGACGGCGGCGTGCTGCTCCATCGGCAGGTGCGTGTTGCCCTCGAAGTAGAAGACGTCCTCGCGCACCAGGTGCGAGGCGGCGAACGCCGCCTCGACGTCGCCGAACTGCACCGCCACGTTCTTGTGGACGTTGGGCCCGTCACCGTACTCGTGGATGCGGACCTCCGGGTGGGCCAGCGACTCCTGGATGGACATCAGCGCGGGCAGCGGCTCGTAGTCCACGTCGACCAGCCGGCAGGCCGCGTCCGCGGTCTCTTCATCCACCGCCGCCACCGCGGCCACCGCGTCGCCGACCATCCGCACCTTCTCCGTGCAGAGCGCCTCCTCGTCCTGGGAGACGGGCAGGATGCCGAACTTCACGCGGGGCAGGTCGTGACCGGTGATGACCGCGTAGACGCCCGGCAGCGCCCGGGCGCGCGTCGTGTCGATGGCGCGAATGCGGGCGTGCGCGTGGGCGGACCGCAGCAGCTTGCCGTAGGCCATGCGCGGCAGGACGAGGTCGTCGGCGTAGCGCGTCTCGCCGGTCACCTTGCCCCAGGCGTCGATCTTGGGCAGCGGCTGGCCGACGACGGAGAACTGGTCCTTAGTCATTGGCTCACCTCGCCGCCGAGCGGCTCAGCTCGCACCGCCACCATCATTGGCTCACCTCGCTCGCACGGTCATCCTCAGCGCCGCGAGCTCCACGGCGTCCAGGATCTTGGTGTAGCCGGTGCACCGGCAGAGGTTGCCGGCCAGCGCTTCGCGGATGCGCTGGCGTGGAGGCTGCGGATCG
>Ga0134124_10000274_pt1 | contig 46219 bp, 27 predicted proteins | sample KB304_FD_96880 | JGI IMG/M metagenome (GOLD analysis project Ga0134124, IMG submission 96880) | Terrestrial soil microbial communities without Nitrogen fertilizer from Kellogg Biological Station, Michigan, USA - KB3-0-4 | ecosystem: Environmental > Terrestrial > Soil > Unclassified ...
CCGCAAACAGAGCCGGTCGGATAATCAAATCAGCTATCAATCGGCTCCACCTCCCACCGTGCGCCCAAGTATGGTGCGCGAAATGCGGTCAGCGATCTGGTGCGCTTCTGATTCAAGCGCCGTCCGCGCGAGTGCGGCTTGCTTGCCGATCTCGAGCCTGGCGTGTCCAATCTGCTCGTTCGCTTGATGCTTGGCTTCCTCGATCACTTTGCGCCGGCCTTCCATGGCGGCGGCGCGGTCTTGCTCCAGACGCCTGTAACTTTCAGCACGAGTTTGCCGGATGGTCGCTTCATAGTCCGCGAGTTTCGCGTCATAACGCCGTTTGGCCGCGCGAGCTTCGTTGGCAGAGCCCTCGATCAGGGTTTGCCGCGAGTCAAGAATCCGGCTGATCGGCCTGAACAGGATTCTGTTCAGCACGAAGACGAAAAGGACGAAGAGGATTAGTACAAAAACAAGAGAGGCGTCGGGGCTTATGATGTTGCCCCCGCCTTCAGCAAACCCGAGCGTTGTTGGAACGAACAGCGCGACCAAAGCATGTACTCCATTGCCGAGAAATTTACCGTTAGCTCAAGCGACGAAAGCTAACACAGCGTCAAAAAAAGTGTCAAGCAAAGGGCACTTTCTGAACGCTCGCAACGAATTTGAAGGCTGCAACGGCCAGCCTCGATTGGTAGTGTAACGTGCGCGAGAATGAAATCCAGAGCGTTGAAGGCTTGGTGGTGTTCGCTTAATAACCTCCGCGTGCTTTGCGGTCCTTTGCGCCTTTGCGCTGAGTATTGTGTCTTGCTCCTTCAATACCAAATACCCAGCGCAAAGCACGCGAAGGACCGCAAAGCACGCGAAGGAATGAGACACGTTACAAGTCAGCAACTCAATAACCGAACAATACCGAAGGCTTGCCGGCGGGCGTGCGCACTTTGCGGGTGTGATGTTTCAGTTAGCGATCTCCGCCATCGCGCGAATTGAATCAATGTTGCTCGCCCCACAAATCAGCGTCGTGACGCCGGCTTCTCTCCACGCCGCGAGCCGATCTTTGATGCGTTCGCGTGGGCCGCACAGGGCGATTTCATCCACCAGCTCGTCGGGCACCGCGGCGATGGCTTCATTCTTTTTCCCCTGGAGGTACAGGTCCTGGATCTTTTTCGCGGCGTCTTCATAACCGTACCGGCAGGCCAGATCGTTGTAGAAGTTCTTACCCCGCGCGCCCATCCCGCCCACATACAACGCCAGATTCGGTTTGATCTGCATCCGGCAGGCATCGACGTCATCGCCTACCACGACGCTGACGGTCGGCGCTATGTCGAAATCCGCGAGAGTCTTTCCGTCGCTTCGGCGATTGAAGCCTTCCTCGAGCGACGCGCGAAATACGTTTGCTCGATAAGGCGAGAAAAACACAGGCAGCCAGCCGTCGGCGATCTCCGCAGCAAGCGCGACGTTCTTAGGACCTATCGCGGCAACGTAGATGGGAATGTCCGAACGCAACGGATGGACGATTAGCTTTAGCGGTTTGCCCAGCCCCGTTCCGCCCTGCACCGGTATGTCGTAGTAATCGCCGTGATGTTCGAGCGGTTGTTCGCGTTTCAGAACGGTGCGAATGATCTCGACGTACTCGCGCGTTCTCGTAAGCAGCTTGCCGTAGACGACTCCGTGCCAGCCCTCGACGACTTGAGGGCCGCTTGCGCCAATGCCCAACATGAACCGGCCGCCGGTCAGCAGGTCAATCGTAGCCGCGGTCATCGCGGTCATCGCGGGAGTGCGCGCCGGCATCTGCATGATCGCCGTGCCGACGTTGATCTTCTCAGTGTGGGCCGCCAGCCACACGAGCGGCGTCACCGAGTCCGACCCATAAGCTTCAGCCGTCCAGAGCGAGTGATAACCGAGCCGCTCGGCTTCCTGGGCTATCGCGATGTTGTTGGAAGGGCCTGAGCCCCAGTAGCCAAAGTTTAGTCCGAGTCGCATCGACTTGCCTCCCGATTCAAACGACACTATAGTTGCCGAGACAATAACCGAAGTTCACCCCGATTGTCATCCAAACGCTGTTCTTTATCTCTTAGCATACGGCTTAACTTCGGCATGGCAGTTTGATCAATACCCAGAGAGGGCATGTCCGGCTCACTTAACTCGCATCAGGAGGCACTATGAAGCGCGCACAAAATCGGAAAACTTTAGGATCAATTCTGATATTCGGATTGGCAATGGTGTTGACGCTCACGGTGGGCGCCTTCACTTTACAACGGAACCCGCGCGGAGAGCCGCGATTGTCGTCAATCAATAACATCGAAAAAGAGCGCCGACGGAGTTCAATCGAAAGCCAGATAGCGCTTGCCGAACAGCCAATCAGGCGTGCGCAGAACAAGGCGTGGCTACTTCAGCCGGAAGTGTTTGATTACCTCTCGGCGGGCGGCAAGCGCGCAGCTCTCTCGCTGAACGGTCTCGCGCGAAGCGGTCCAGCACCCGGATCGCAGAGCCGCCAGTCAAGTTTAGTAACGCAAGCAGCCCTGGGCGACAACATTCGCGTTAACGATCCGAGCATGGATGAGGCCGGTTCGACAAACAGCGAAACCAGCATTGCGGTGAACGGGCAGAACATAGTCGTCAGCTTCAACGATGCCTCGTTTTTCGACATAGCCGGTTATTCGTTCTCTACGGATGGCGGCAACACGTTCAAGCATCAGCGAATACCGACCCCCGACAAGGGCTTTGGAGATTCATATGGCGACGGCGTTGTGGCGTATGGCCCAAATGGTGAGCTCTATTACAGCACGATTGCCGATGATCGGAACTTCACAATATTCGTGGGAGTCGCGAAGTCAACCGACAACGGCGCCACCTTCTCGGCGGTTGTTGACGCCAGCACGTCTGCCGACAACGATACCGATTTTCAGGACAAGCCCTGGGTCGGAGTCGATCGCTCTCCGGCCTCGCCCTTCAAGGGTAATGTCTATTCCACCTGGACCGACTTCACGCAATCGAACGGGAGCTTTATTAATTGTTCTCGCTCGACAAGCGGCGGAGAGAGCTTTAAGAAAGCGGTGACCATTTCTCCGAAGGACGGTTCTGATCTTGTGCAAGGGTCGATGCCCGCAGTATCGCCCAACGGTGATCTATATGTCGCTTACACGGATCGGCACACCAATACGGCTGGCGGAATAAGCGTTGTGAAATCGACCGACGGGGGCGCCACCTTCGGCGAACCCAAGTCCGCGGCAAAGTTCATTGAGATACGCACAGTCAGTGGCGGGGGCAATGTAAGAACCAATAGCTTTCCCTGGATCGTTGTCGACAAGAACGGCGTGGTTCACATCGCGTACGACGCCACTCCTGCACCCGGATCGGACCGATCCGACATATTCTATACGCGATCTACGGACGGCGGCGCCACCTTCAGCGCGCCCAGAAGAGTCAACGACGACGGCGCCTCGACGACACAGATTTTCCCGTCGATCGCCGCCGCCGCGGATGGCACGCTTGGCATCAAGTGGTGGGATCGTCGAAACGATCCGGTTAACGACGGCCTCACCGACGTCTATATGTCGATCTCGCGCGATGGCGGCGCGAGCTTTGAAAAGAATTTCCGCATAACAAATCAGAACTGGATGTTTGGCCCGGTTGAGAGCGGATTGGCGAGCGGCTATCACGGCGATTATGACGGCATCGCGGCCGACGGCAACAACTTCTTTCTGTCGTGGAGCGACGAGCGTAACGGCGACCCCGACGCCTACTTCACCGAGGTGCCGGTGGCTCGCGACGCGAATCTACCCGACTTCAATATCTCCTCACTCAAGTTGTTCGATTCGGTGATTCAGGGGCAGCCGGTTGACTTCGATTTCGCGACCTCGACCTTAGGCGTGTCGGGGCCTTTAACTTTGACCGCTTCCCCGGCGATAAGCGGGCTGTCGTACACATTCGCCAATGCCTCGATCAATCCAGGTGCTTCTGCGCGGCTGACGGTCTCGACAACTGCCGCAACTGCTCCGGGCAGCTACTTAATAGCCGTCGCCGCAGCGGGCCAGGGACTCACGCGCAAGACGGCGTTCAGAATCGAAGTGCTCGACTCGAACCGTTCCTTTGGCGCGCCGCGCAATATCACAAGGACCCCCGGCTTCAGCTTCATGAGATCCGGCCTCAAAGAGGATGCGGCCGGGACAATTCACGTGGCTTTCGACGATGATACCGCGAACGTCACCGAGAGCGATGTGTATTACAGTAAGTCGACTGACGGCGGCGTGACGTATTCGGCCCGAAAAAAGATTTCATTGGGGGCGCTGGGATTCAATTCGACGCTTGCGCTTGACGCGAATGGCTCCGTTTACGTTGCATGGACGGGATTCAACGAAGGCCAACTAGCAAGCCAATTGGGGCTCGAAGTCTATTTGTCCAAGTCGACGGATGGCGGGAATACATTCTCGTCTCCGGTGGGTATATCGTCCACTTCGCAGCGCGCCGATCTCGCGAACATCGCGGTGGACAAGAACGGCAATATTCTTGCAACGTACATCGAAGTTTCAACAAGCAATCCGAAGTTGTTTGCCGCGCGATCGAGCAATGGCGGCGCGAGCTTTTCCACGCCGGTGCAGGTGTCGCAGGCAAGCGAGGTTTTGAGCGGGCTCGGCGGACCGATTGCATTCGACTCGGCCGGAGCGGCCTACGTGGTCTACAGCAACCTGGCAGTGTCTCTGCCTACTATCAATCTCGCGATAGCTTCCGACGGGCAGCACTTCTCGGCTTCAAAGGTTATTTCTGATGCGAGCGTCGCGGCGTTTGCGTCGAACATTGCGGTCGATGGCAACGGCAACCTCTACGTGACTTTCTACAATCGCGCGTTCTCCGCCCCTTTCTTCAGCAGAGAGGTCGTGCTGATAAGGTCCACCGATCATGGGAATACGTTTCGCCCTCAAATCGACGCGTCCAACAACTTTGGAGAATCGACGATTCCATTTGTGATACTTGGCAAGAGCGGCGAGGTGAATCTTGTCTGGGAAGACACGGAAGATGATGAACAGGGCGATCCGTTTCTGGCTCGCTCGACAGACGGAGGGATCGCTTTCACTCCGCCGATCAATCTCTCGGCAAACCTGGGCGCGGCGGCATTCGCAAACGGCGCTTCGAATGTCAATGGAGATATTATTGTAGCCTGGGTCGATGATTCACCGGCGAACCCTGATATCTTCGGTGTCGCGCTCGGCGGACTCCCGGCGCCGGCGCCCGATTTTGCTCTTATCTTCAATCCAACCCAGATTCAGGCGCGGCGGGGCTCAAGCATCGTCATAACAGTTTTCATAAGCCGGCCTGGCGGTTTTGCCGGGAACGTCACGGTGAGCGCGCCTGATGTAAGCGCGCTAAAAATCAAGTTGAAGGGAGGCGATACGAAATCAACTACGGGCGAATTTGTATCGTTCACGTTCAAGCTTAAGGGCGGCGGCCCAACGGGCGCTCAACAAGTGGTGTTTTCGGCCCATGATGACAATGGACACGTAAGAACCGGTGCGTTCACGCTGTTTATTTCCTAGCAGGCTGCTGAAAAAGGGATGCGACACTCATGGATTATCGACTTTTTCAGCAGCCGGCTAGGTTCGACGTAGTTGTGTGAGAGCGGCTCTCAAAACATAAGAACCAATTTTGTACGGCTGATTCGTAATAGATGTCAGGCGTCCTTGAGTCTTCGATCAGGCCTCGTCGACTGGCGCGTTGGCTTCACGGCGCATTTCGGTGGCCGACCTCGAATCTCTAAACGTCAACGCAAAGAACAGCGCAATCACCGCCGCGAAACCACATGGTATGTACCAGATCGTCGACCAGTCCTTTACTCCGTTCTTCGTAAAGGCATCCACGATGATTCCCGACAGCAGCGAGCCCACACCTATTCCTACACCGTAGGTAATCAATGCTATGAATCCTTGCGCGCTGGCTCGAATGTCGCGCGAAGCCTTTCGGTCGGTGTAAATCTGCCCCGTGACAAAAAAGAAATCGTAGCAAACTCCGTGAAGCAGAATGCCGGCGTAAAGCATCCAGGCCGACGCGCCGAGATTGCCGTTGGCGAACAAAGCATAACGAGCAACCCACGCCAGCATTCCGACCAGCAGCATCTTCTTGACGCCCAGCCGCACAAAGAAGAACGGCATCAATATCATGAAGAGCACTTCCGACATTTGACCCATTGATTGTTTGCCCGCGACTCCCTGCATGCCCAAATCGTTCAAGAACAAGTTCGTGAAGTTGTAATAGAACGCGAGCGGGATCGAGATCAATAGCGAACACAGAACGAAAACAAGAAATGATCGCTCCTTCATCAGCCGGAGCGCCTTTATGCCGAGCACCTCTCCCACGGTTACTTCCTTTCCGACGTTTTGAGGCGGCGTGTTTGGCAGGGTGAATGAGTAGATTCCCATCACAAGCGAAGCGATCGCAGCCATCTTCAACGGCAGCGAGCTCTTCTCGACGTCCGCAAAATACTTCAACTGAATAAACGTGATCGACAGGCCCGCGACGATCCAGCCAATCGTTCCCCACACACGCACTCTCGGGAACTGCTTGTCGGGGCTTTCCATCTGGTGAAACGACACCGCGTTCACCAGCGCGAGCGTCGGCATATACGTGAGGTTGTAAAGCAACAGGCCGAAGACAAGCCATCCCACCGCGGTCACATCAGCCGATAGATAAAGGATCACTCCGCCCAACAAATGCAAAACGCCCATCACCTTCTGTGAGGCAAAATACCGGTCGGCGACCATCCCGACAAAGAAAGGCGAGATGATGGCCGCGATGTTGTTCATCAGATAGGTATAGCCGATCTCGGCGCCGGTAAAGCCTGGGTGTTCTCGGTTCGGCACTTGGATGTGCCCGAGGTGTGTGCCTAGCGTTACAAACCACGCGCCCCAAACAAAGAACTGCAGAAACATCATCAGGCTCAGCCGTGAGTAGGTCTTCGAGTCCATTCGCTTCTCCAGGTGTCGTCGTAGTACCCCTTTGCGTGCTTTGCGGTTCTTTGCGTCTTTGCGTTGAGAATTTCTTCAAGCCCGCAAAGAATTCTCAGCGCAAAGACGCAAAGAACCGCAAAGCCCGCAAAGGCGGCAAGAAGACTCTTATTTGATCTCTTTCACTTTTACGCTTCGGAACGACACTCGCGAAATTGGATCGTGGTTCTGCAGTCCAACGTACCCCTCGATCCCGCGCTTGCCGTCGAATTCGTTTACCTTCTCGCCGTTAAGCACGATGCTGTAGTGCTGGCCCACGACGGTGATCTCGTAGACGTTCCATTCACCGGCGGGCTTCGAAGCAACCTTCGTTGCCGGGTGAAAGCTGTAGATCGAGCCGGTTTGAAACATCAACCCCTTCTTGTCGCAGTCGTCGATTTGAATCTCGTATCCGTTATTCACCGCGAACCAGGGATCGTCGCTCTTCTCAGGGAAGCGCACGAATATGCCCGAGTTGTTGCAGTGATCGCTGACCTTCCATTCGACTCGCAAGGTGAAGTTGGCAAACTTGCGGCCCTCGTACCACAACATTCCCATACCGCTGTGAGTCTGGAGCGCTCTGTCCTCTACGGTGAAGCTGCCTTTGCCTGCCATGCGCCAGCCGGTCATGTCTTTGCCGTTGAAGAGATCGATCCATTTGCCTTCATTCTTCTTCTTCGGACCCGCAAGCGCCGCGACAGAAATCAAAACAATCATCAGCGCCGTCAACGCGAACTGAAGGGCGCCGCGCCGTCGATTCACCGTCCCTCCCCCGAACGTTATCATCATCTTTCCATTCTCCATTCTCGATCCTCTATCCTCAGTTCTTTCCCTTCTTCAGAGATTCCCCTTCTTATATTGATCAGCGATGTACTCGCAGGCCCTCGCTGTAATTGCCATCATCGTCAGCGTAGGGTTCTGACACCCGATCGACACGAAACACGCGCCGTCGGTAACGAACAGATTCTTGACGTCCCAGCTCTGATTGAAGCGGTTCAACACCGAGGCCTTCGGATCGTTTCCCATTCGCGCGGTTCCTACTTCGTGGATGCACAGGCCCGGGGACGCCAGAAACGGATTCGCGACTGAAATTTCGAACCCGGCCGCATCGGCCATCTCCTTGATGCTGTCGAGCGCGTCGGCCGCCATCGCCTTTTCGTTATCGCCGTGCGAGCAGTCGATGTGCGCCGCGGGAATTCCCCACGCGTCCTTGACTTGTTTGTCGATCGTGACGCGATTCTCCTTTCGCGCGAGCATCTCTCCCCACATCCCGATCGAGAACGGGGCGGCGTCCTTGACCTCGCGAACCATTTTCTTGAACTCCGAGCCGAAGCCGGGAATCTGCTTCAGATTCGTCGGCAGCATTCCGCGCTGCGAGCTCCCCTGCATGCCGTAGCCGCGGATGAATTTCGGATGCCGCTCGTTGACGTTGCGGAATTTCGGAATATAGATTCCATTCGCGCGGCCGTCGTCGTAGTTATACGGGTAGCGAGCGACGGCGGGCACCAGACCGCTCACCCCGACCTGAAAAATATGATCCATCAAGTACTGGCCGAGGACTCCGGACGAATTCCCGAGCCCCGCGGGATGCTGGCGAGTCGCGCTGTTCAACATCAACCTGGTCGATTCAATAGTCGAGGCGCAAAGCACCAAAACCTTTCCGTAAACCTCGAACGCCTTTTTGGTCGCCTGATCGATACACGCAACGCCTTTTGCCTTGCCTGTTTTGGTGTCGATGATGACGTGGCTTGCGACCGCGTTTGTGCGAAGCGTGAGCTTTCCGGTCTTAGCAGCGGCCGGAAGCGTCGAGCCTGGACTGCTGAAATAAGAATAGGTCGAGCAACCGCGATCGCAGTGCCCGCAGTAGTGACACGCCGCTCGGCCGTTGTGCTTCTGGGTGAGAATTGCGGCGCGGCCTATTGTGACTTTTCTATCTTTCCATCGCCGCTCGACGGCACGCTTCAACAGCCATTCGCCGCAGGTCATCTTCATGGCTGGCAGGAATTTTCCGTCGGGAAGATTCGGTATGTTCTCGTAAGCGCCGCTCACGCCGATGAACTCTTCGACCTTGTCATAGTAAGGAGCGAGCTCATCGTAAGAAATCGGCCAGTCGTCGCCGTATCCGTCGCGGCTCGCGGCTTTGAATTCGTAGTCCGATAAGCGATAGCTCTGGCGGCCCCAGGTGATCGTGCGGCCTCCAACCTGCCGGCCTCGAATCCAATCAAACGGCTTTCGATCCGCGGTGGTGTAAGGGTTATCGACGTCGTCGACAAAAAACTGTCGCCCGTAGCTGTTACACGCATAACATTTCGACTGGACCTTCTGGCGGGCGCGGTCGCCGGCGGAGTAACGGCCCCTGACTTCGTAGGGAAACAGGTGCTCGGTGAAATCCTTTTCGGGGTCGAGCTTGCGGCCGGCCTCGAGCACGAGGACTCGCATGCCGTTTTCGCAGAGTTCCTTCGCGGCCCAACCGCCGGTCGCTCCCGAACCGACAACGATTGCATCGTAGATTTCTTCTTTAGCCATTGATTTCGAATGATCCCAAATCATCTCAAATCTCAAATTTCAAATTTCAAATTTCAAATTTGAAAGACGGAGGCTATGCCAGCTTCAAAACATCCCTCAATGTTTCCTCAGCAGTTCTCGACGGTTTGAATTCCAATCCCACAAACCCCTGATACCCCGCCGCCGAGATCGCTCGAAATACATTCGCGTAGTTGATCTCACCGGTGCCCGGTTCGTGACGGCCCGGCACGTCTGCTACGTGAAAGTGCGCAATCTTCGAGATGTTTTTCGTGATGTCCTGAATGACATTCCCTTCCATGATTTGATGGTGATAGATATCGAACAGCATCTTCACCGAAGGACTTCCGACTTCGTCGAGGATCTCGAAGCCTTCCTTTGCAGTCTGCAGGTAGTAGCCCGCGTGATCGACTTTTGTATTCAGCGGTTCGAGCACCAGCGTCACCTGAGCTTGTTCGGCAAGCGGAGCAGCGGCCTTCAATGCCGCGACGTAGTTTGCGTGTTGCTCGGCTCTCGAGAGCTTTTTGTCTTCGAAGCCCGTTGTTACGATCAGCGTTTTGACTCCCAATCGCTTTGCCGCAGCCAGCGAAGCCTGGATGTCGGAGACGAAAGTCTTGCGCGCGTCTTCCGAGTTCATGTGCTTCCATCCGGTGCCCATCATCGTGGCTATCTCGAGTCCGAGTTCATTCTTTTTGCGAAGTATCGCGTCGACATCTTTGTTCTTCCACTCCCAGAACTCGAATGCCGGATAGCCGAGCCGCTTGACGGTTTCCATCCGTTGAAGAAACGGAATCTCGGTGAGGATCATGTCGATGCAGACGGAGAGCCTGATCGGATTGGATTTCGATTGAAGGAACGACCTTGCGAGGATCGGGGAAGCGGCGAAAAGAGCCGACGCCCCTGTTGCCTGTTTTAGAAATCTTCTGCGATCGATCATCAGAATCATAAACCACAAAGGCACCAAGTCACTAAGAACAGATTCTTCCCAGTCTTTTCCGGGTGTGATTAAAAGCGGGACTTGAGCCGGTAGCCGCCAGCGACTCTTCGCCGGAAGAAATGTCCTGAGAATTCCCTGGAACCCCGTAGGGGTAGAATGTCTATAGTGGCGAGCTCCATATGTTTGCCAACCCCGTAGGGTGAAATGTTCCTGCGCTCAACTTGTATGCCGCACCTAACGGAGCCAGGAAGTCCACGTCGGCTTCCGTAACTATAAACATCGCACCCCTACGGGGTTGCCGAGCGGAACGCTCGATTCCCCCCCCCGAGTTCCGGGTGATCCCACCCAAGTCCCATTTCTAATCACACCCGTCTTTCCTTCGTGTCTTTGTGCCTTTGTGGTTGAGCTCCGCTCTTACGAAAGTGCGCGCTTCATGTACTCGAAAGCCGTCCGTGTGCCTTCGGTCGGATCGGCTGTCTCAGGCTCGTATTCGATGTTAGCCACATATTTGAACTTGAGCGTCTTCAGCAGCTTCATAGTTTCAACGATCGGCGTCGCGCCCTGTCCGAATCTTCGCTGAGTATGCTCCGCGTCTTTGTCGCGGTCCTTGATGTGAAGGCTGACGATGCGCCGGTGATGCTCGCGTATGAATGACACCGGATCGAATCCCGCCGCGTAGAAGTGGCCGATGTCGAGATTGATGCTCAGGAAATCGGAAGCCCCCTTGAGCGCGTTCATGAAATCATCAGGCGTTTCAAACTCCTGACCTCGGTCGCCCTTGAATCCCGCAAAGCCGAACCAGTGATTGTGAAGCCCGATTTTGATCTTGTACTTCCGGCACCATTGATCGAGGCGCGGGAGAATTGGCTTCCTGACCGAAGCGGTCATCACGTTCGTTCCCAGCAGCAGCGCGCCGTTGAATCCACGATCGAGATAGTCGTCCTTTGAATCGACCGGGAAGTTCACGCAATAGGCGCCGACTTTGATGCCCGCGTCGTCGAACTTTTTCCTCATCGCCTTGAAATCGGCTTCAGAAGCCTTTCCCGGGTTGAGGTGCCCATCCCATAGCTCGATATTACTCAAGCCGATGGATACCATCGCTTCGATCATTTTGTCGACGCTGAAAGCGCGAAAGGTGTAGCTCTGCACGCCGACCTGGATGCCGCCGAAGACCGACGGCTTCACCTTCACGGTTGGTGATTTAAGCATCAGCCCGGCAAACCCTCCGGCCAGACCCATTCCAAATTCTCTTCTGGTTATTTGATCCACCGCTCAATCTCCTTCGGAGTGTCCTCGCGAGACGCGTGGCATCATATTGGAAGAATCTTCAAAGAGCAACGTAGGGCGCACGATCTCCGTGTATGGGCGGTCCTTACAAACCACCCGACTCCGCGAGCTTTGCGGTACTTTGCGAGCTTTGCGCAAGGAATTCGCTCGAGAAAAGAGAGATACGTTGAACGCAAAGCTCGCAAAGTACCGCAAAGCTCGCAAAGCGGTTTCACCGTATCCGCCCCGTACAGGAGTTCCCTAAGTTGACGGGAGGGCCAGAGGATCAAGGCCCCCACACACTGTTGCCGACTTATCCTTCTCTTTGCCCTTTGCTTGATTGCTGTGATAGTTTCTCGCGCGTCGACGGTAGCGCAAGCTGCCGGCTTGGTCTTTAGGAATCAGCGGCAGAATCAGCGGCAGAATCAGCGGTTAGATCGGAGGCAATCGGTGGCAAAGGAGAAAGTCTACGACGCAATCATAATCGGGTCGGGAGCATCCGGCGGCATGGCCGCAAAAGAATTGACCGAGCGCGGCATGGAAGTGCTGGTGCTCGAGGCCGGCCCACCGGTCAACCCCGAGCGGGATCTTAGCTCGCATCGCTGGCCCTACGAGTCGATGTATCGCGGTTTCGGGCCGCCCGGCTGGAAAGAGAAGGAGCAGTGGATGCAGGCCACCGCCGGCGAATTCAGCAAACACTTCTACGTCAAAGATAGTGAGAACCCTTACACTACCGAGCCGGGCAAGCCTTTCCTCTGGGTGCGAGCGAGGATCGTCGGCGGCAAGACCCTTCACTGGGGACGAATGTCGTACCGGCTCTCTGATCTCGACTTCAAGGCAAAAACACACGACGGCTTCGGCGACGACTGGCCCATTTCTTATTCCGATCTGGAACCCTATTACACCAGGGCCGAAGAGTTCATCGGCGTCAGCGGAAACCGGGACGGCCTGGCGCACTTGCCCGACGGCAACTTCATGCCGGGGATGAAACTCAACTGCGGCGAGCAGCTTTTGAGAAAGGGCGCGGAGAAAACTAAACGGCGCGGAATCTCAATGCGGCTGGCGATGCTGACGGGTCCGCCGAAACCGTGGATGAAGAAACGCGCCAAGTGTCACTACTGCGGCAACTGCGGCGATGGCTGCGATGTTGGAGCGATGTTCAATTCGCTTAGCTCGACGCTGCCGGTTGCCGAAGCGACAGGCCGGATGAGACTGCGGCCAAACTCGATCGTGAGGCACATCACCGTCGATCCAGCCACCGGCAAGGCGAACGGCGTCGCGTTCGTCGATCGAGTCACTCGCGAAGAATTCGAAGCCCGGGCGAAGATCGTCATACTCGGCGCGTCGACGCTCGAATCGACTCGAATACTTTTGAACTCCAAGTCGCGGCAGCATCCGACCGGGCTTGGCAATTCGTCGGGCGTGATGGGGCATTACCTGATGGATCACTTCGGCGGCATCGGCGCGAGCGGCTACTTCAACGTGCTGGCGGGCCGTGATCCGGTGAACGAGGATGGGAAGACTTCGGGGCTGCTGGTTCCCAAGTTTCGCAACATCAGCAAAGATACAAAGCAGCAACGATTCATACGGGGCTACGGGTTCGAGTGCGGGTCGGGCTCGCGCATGTATCCGGCCTTTGCCAAGAATGCCGCGCTCACACCGGGGTTTGGCTCCGAATATAAAAAACGAATCCGCCACTACTACAGCACTCCGGTGAGCATGACTACGCGCGCTGAGATGCTTGCGAGGATTGAGAATTATGCGGAGCTCGATCCCGACGGCGTGGTGGACGCGTGGGGCATCCCGGTGTTGAAGATTCATATTCAATACTCGGACAACGAGCGCGAGATGGCGCGCGACGCGGCGGCGACGAGCGAAGAGATCCTGCGAGCGGCGGGAGCTGAAGTGGTTTCGACCGGTGGCCGGATGACGGCGCCGGGCCGGATCATCCACGAGCTTGGCACCGCGCGGATGGGCAATGATCCGAAGACATCCGTGCTCAACAAATTCAATCAAAGCTGGGACGTGAAGAACCTATTCGTTATTGACGGCGCCGCCTTCGTGACGAGCGCAAATCAGAACCCGACGCTGACGATACTCGCGCTTACGATGCGCGCGTGTGACTATCTGGCCGGCGAGTACAAGAAAGGCAACCTGTGACATTGCCGATTTGCGATTGCCAATTGCCGATTGATCGGCGGTCTCACTAGAATAGCGAAGAAACAATCGGCAATCGCAAATCGGCAATCGGAAATATCCTGTGACATTGCCGATTTGCGATTGCCAATTGCCGATTGATTGGCGGTCTTACTAGAAGAGCGAAGAAACAATCGGCAATCGCAAATCGACAATCGGAAATATCGATATGTTATTCAGACAATCAGACAAGCAAGACACCGACGAAAGTTTGCGGAAGCTGCCGTCTCGTGAGGCCCGGCTCCATTCGATTCCGGCCATCGCGCGAGGACGGCATTTCAACGGAAGCTTTAGTGTTGGCGGGATGGACTATGACTTCAGCTATGCGCCCGCGAGGTGTTCGGTTGTGGGGCGAAGACTCCAGTTCCAGGGTCGCTTGACTGTGAAAGACTCGCGCGGCCAAACGCACTCGCGAGATCAGGTGAAGGCGACGTTGGTTGGAACGCAGGGAGGCATTGGCACGGCTCCTACGCGACCCGGCAATCCGACGAGCAGCGCTACAGCGTCCTCGGATCTTCCCGACATAGAGAGCACCGGGGCGACCTCTTTTTGCGGCGTTATGTACGTCCATTTCGAGCCGCTCATCGGAAAGGCGCTCGGTGTGCCTGCCGACATGAGCCGGGTTCAACTCAATGCGCGATTCGCGCCGCTCGATGATGAAGAGCGCGCATTCCAGGCAGTCTATAGCTCGATAGTCGGCGCGCTCTATTCAAAGCCATCGGACGCAACTGCCGCCGCGGCAGCGGTCAATGAGCTAAACGCAAAACTGAATCACTGACGTGAGTTCGGCGCCCCGCTCTTGTGACTTGTAACAAAGGTTTCGATAGCGATTAGGCACTCCTGTATGGGCGGTCCTGGGAGCGCAGGCATCCTGCCTGCCGTTGGTGTCAGGGAGACCAGGCCAAGCAGGCAAGGATGCCTGCGCTCCCAGGACGCCCATACAGGAACTACCGAAACATGATTAACAGCACTGGCTACGGAACTACCTTCAGGCGAAGCTTGCGGTCATGCTTGTGCTTTTGCGTATTTGCTTGCCTGTTCGCAAAGCCAGCCTTTGCGGATACCTATCCGCGCCAATCCGGCATCGACGCATTGAATTATGTCTTCCGCCTGACGCTCAGCGACGACGCCGATGAAATCCTGGGCGAAGCAACCGTTGATCTGCGATTCCTCAAGGACGGCATTGCTGATTTCACTCTCGATCTTGCTTCGGTGAATGACGGTAAAGGTATGCGCGTCTCGGAGGTGCAATCGCGTGGCGCGGCCCTGCGCTTCACTCACGAAGCCGACCTCCTGCGCGTAGCGCTCGATTCGCCTTCCAGGGCCGGTGAACGCAGACAGGTCATCGTCAGGTATCGCGGCGTTCCCGCAAGAGGCCTGAGGATTCTGAAGAACAAGTTTGGCGAGCGCTGTTTCTTCAGCGAGAACTGGCCAAACAACGCGCGCCAGTGGCTTCTCATGATCGACCACCCCTATGACAAGGCGACGAGCGAGTTCATCGTCACCGCGCCCATCAAGTATCAAGTCGTAGCCAACGGTCTGCTGCAGGAAGAGACCGATCTTGGCGACGGGCGGCGGCTCACGCACTGGAGACAATCCGTTCCGATCGCTTCGTGGCTGAACGCTCTTGGCGTCGCGCAATTCTCTTCGCACCACGCGGGGTTGGTCAAAGGCGTCGAGCTGCAAACCTGGGTGTATCGTCAGGAGCGCGAGGCCGGTCCTTCGTGGTTCGAGACGACCGCGCGACAAGCGTTGGAGTTCTTCAGCGAAGAGATCGGTCCGTACTCATACGAGAAGCTGGCGAATGTAGAAGCAGCGGGCTTCGGCGGCGGCACTGAACACGCAAGCGCCATCTTTTATGGTGAGAATTCAATCGTCACTAATCCCGCAACCGGAGTGGCTCGCCCGGTGAACACAGGCTTGATCGCGCACGAGATCGCACATCAATGGTTCGGCGACGCAGTCACCGAAAAAGACTGGGACGACGTATGGTTGAGCGAAGGCTTCGCGACCTACTTTACGCTGCTCTTTACCGAGCACTATCAGGGGCGCGACGCTTTCGTCGCCGGGTTGCAGCGGAGCCGCGAGCAGGTCTTCACTCTCGAAAAAAAGAGTCCGGGCGTTGCGGTGCTTCATAACAATCTGGCGGATATGAAGAACGTGCTGAACCAGATCATCTATCAAAAAGGCGGCTGGACGCTGCACATGTTGCGCGGCTTGATGGGCACGGAAAAGTTCCGGGCGGGCATTCGCGATTACTATAAACGTTATCGAGACGGGAGCGCTTCGACCGAAGACTTTCGCCGGGTGATGGAGGAAAACTCCGGGCTGGAGCTGTCCTGGTTCTTCGAGCAATGGCTGGCTCGCGCCGGGTCGCCGGTAGTTGAAGGCACCTGGGTTTACGACGCGCAAACCAAACGCGTTGTGATTGAACTCACTCAAGTGCAGTCCGGTGAAGTTTATCGTTTGCCTCTCGAAGTCGGTTTGACCCTCGACGGCACGCCAAAGATCGAAAAGATAGAGATGACAAGAAAGCAGCAACGTTTTGACATTGCGGCGGATAAAGAGCCGGTTGCGGTTGCGCTCGATCCGAACACGCGGGTGTTGATGGAAGCTCGCTTCGGAAAACGCTGATCAGAATGTCGGACACTGAAGCTTGTCGGACAGACGAGGATATCCTCCCATGCTCACAATCAAAACATGGCTCTTCGTTGCGATTGGGGTTGTCACGGTTTTCTATCTTTGGACATGGTTCTCGCTGACTCGCCGGCGGCAAATGACTGAGCCAACCGCGCCCCGGCCACTCGACCTGGGAATCGGATTCGTCACTAACTTTTTCGACACGCTCGGCATCGGTTCGTTTGCGACGACGACTTCGATGTACAAGCTCCTGAAGCGCGTGCGCGACGAAGACATTCCGGGGACGCTCAATGTTGGACACACCGTTCCGGTGATCGCTCAAGCGTTCATCTACATCGCTATTGTCGAGGTAGATATGACCACGCTGATTTCTTTGATCGGAGCATCGGTGCTGGGTATGTGGCTTGGCGCGGGCGTGGTCGCCAAACTGCCACGTCGCGCGATCCAAATCGGGATGGGCGTTGCGTTGCTGGTGGCGGCGGCGTTGACGTTGATGACTATCTACAACAAGCAGGCCGGAGGCGGTGAAGCGCTCGGACTGCGGGGCGCGTCGCTGGTTATCGGCATCATCGGGAGCTTTATTCTGGGCTCGTTGCTGGCGCTTGGGATCGGTTCGTACGGCCCGTGCCTGATCATGATCAGCCTGTTGGGGATGAACCCGATAGCCGCGTTTCCGATAATGATGGGATCGGCGGCTTTCATGCTGCCAACCGGCAGCACGCGGTTCATCGTGAAGGAGCGTTATAACCTGCGGGCGGCACTTGGATTGGCTTTGGGTGGTATCCCGGCGGTGTTGCTTGCGGCGTATATCGTCAGATCGCTTGATTTGTATTATGTGCGTTGGCTGGTCGTGGTTGTCGTGGTTTACACGGCGCTATCATTATTGCGCTCGGCGTGGGTCGAGCGCCGAAGCATGAGAATTCAAGAGGCCGACGCATGACGAGTAGGTTGTAACATGCTAGCGAATCGGTAGTGTTCGGATTCTGCGTTGCTTAATAACCTCCGCGTGCTTTGCGGTCCTTTGCGCCTTTGCGCCTTTGCGCTGAGTATTGGGTATTGAAGGAGCCAGACCTAATACTCAGCGCAAAGACGCAAAGGACCGCAAAGCACGCGAAGGACGCCTTACGTCGGAGTGATCAAATGCGAATCATCGGAATCGATGTTTATCGAGTCGACTTACCGCTCCACGAAGGTAGTTACAAATGGTCGGGCGGACGTAGCGTCGAGGTCTTCGACTCGACGGTGGTCGAGTTGAAGACCGACGCCGGAATCAACGGCTTCGGCGAAGTGTGTCCGCTTGGACCCGCCTACTTGCCCGCTTATGCTGCCGGAGCGCGCACGGGCATCGCTGAGCTGGCGCCCCATCTAATCGGGGTTGATCCAACGCAGCTTGGCCTCGTCAACCAGACAATGGATCAGTCGTTGCGCGGTCACCCTTACGTCAAGTCTGCGCTCGACATGGCGTGTTGGGATATTCTCGGCAAGGCTTGCGGTCAGCCGATAGCGACGTTGATGGGTGGCAGTTACGGCGAAGACTTTGCGCTCTATCGCGCGATTTCACAGGACACGCCGGAGCGGATGGCCGCCAACGTGGGCAAGTATCGCGCCGAAGGCTACACCAGGTTTCAACTCAAATCCGGTAGCGACGTTGAAACCGATATCGCGCGGATTCATGCCGTTGCCGCTCAGTTGCAGCCGGGCGACGTGCTCGTGGCCGACGCCAACTGCGGCTGGACGCAGCATCAGGCGATGTGCGTCGCCGCCGGCGTCCGCGACGTGAATGTTTACATCGAGCAACCCTGCCTGAGTTACGAGGAGTGCCTGGTCGTGCGACGCCATACCGATCGGCCATTCATTCTCGACGAAGTGATCGACGATTTGAAGACCGTAGTGCGCGGCTATGCCGACCAGGCGATGGATGTGATCAATCTGAAAATCTCGAAGGTTGGCGGTCTTACCAGAGCGCGTCAAATTCGCGACCTCTGTGTTTCGTTGGGCATTGCAATGACGATCGAAGACACGTGGGGTGGAGATATTGTCACCGCGGCGATCGCGCACCTGGCCCACAGTACGCGTCCCGAATATCTGTTTTCGGCCACCGACTTCAATAGCTACGTAACGGTAAGCATTGCTACAGGTGCGCCGGAGCGGCGTAATGGAAGACTGGCGGCTTCGTCGCAGCCCGGGCTGGGCATCGAGCCGCGCAGAGAAGTGTTGGGTGAACCTGTTCTGACGGTGAGATGACTGCTGATCGGCTTAGCCGATCACTCACGGCTTGTCCATACTTGCAGCCTGCCAAACCTGAACCCTACCCTCCTGACTGCTGGCTGCGAGGATTCGGCCGTTCGCGGAAAAAGTCAGCGAGGTTATCTGCTTTGTAAAACCCTTCAACATCAGCATCTCCTGCATATCAGTCGTATTCCACAAGACTATGGATCCGTCTCTGCCGCCGGTAATCAGCCTCCTCCCATCGAAGGTAAAGGCAATGCGGAATATGGAATCGGCCTGAGCGGGATTCGCAATGCCCTGTCCGGACCTTACATCCCATAGTCTGACGGTATTATCATCCGATCCGCTTGCCATCATGCGACCGTCCGGCGAAAAGGCGATGCTTCTGATCATTCCGGTATGGCCCTTGAAGGTCTTTGCGATTCTCAACGAAGCAATATCCCACAAGCGAATGGCGCCATCACCATCCGCGGAGGCAAGGTAATTCCCGTCCGGCGAAAAGGCAGCACAGTAATAGCTATTACCGCTGTCTAATATTTCGGGATCTTTATCACCTTGCACTTCCCACAATCTCAATTGGGTTTGATCGCTGCCGGTAACTAACATCCTTCCGTCCGGCGAGAAGGTGAGACCCTTGACCGGCACGTCTATTTTCGGTAAACGTTTGATCCGTTTTCCCGTATAGACCTCATAAATCTCGACGAGGTTGCGTCCATAACTAATCGCGACAAACTGAGCATCTTTTGAAAACGCCGAGATCAAAATCTCGTCTTGCTTTCCTAAATCTGAGAGCTGCCGGCCCGTGGAGAGGTCCCATGTTTTCACATGCGAATCGTCCGCGATTCCCAACGCAATCAAATGTTCATCTGGCGAAAAGACGGTAGCGCTATAGTTCTTGACGGCCTGCTTTGGCGTGACCGGCAGCATTTGGGCGAAGGCGTCCCAAATCTTTACCGAACCATCCCGGCCGCCGGTGACTAACAATTTTCCATCTGATGACCAGTCGAGAGAATTGACATTTGAACCGTGACCTCGGATTAGCCGAAGCATATCGCCGCTGGCCGTGTCCCAAATCTTGACGGTGCGATCAACCGAACCGGTAGCAAGGTTTTTTTTGTCCGGCGAGAACGCGAGAGTTGAGATCTCCTTCGAATGACTTATCCTAAGCGGAGAAAGCCGCCGGGTAGGAATGTCCCAAATGTATAAATTGCCGTCTTGCGCCGTAACTGCCAGCGTGTTGCCATCCGGCGAAAAACAGGCGTGATTCAATGTTGCATCCTTTATTGAAAACGGATCCATCATTCTTTTGGTTCTCATATCGAGAAGCTGCACTGTGTCGGTTGATGTTGTTACTGCGAGGAGTCCGCCGTCCGGCGAGAAAGTAACGCCGTTGACGATATCGCCAACCTTCTTTGTCCACTCCGCCTGTTGAGTAGCAAGATTCCAAATCCTCAAAACGCCCGCACCATCTCCGGAAGCCAGACAGGTTGCGTCAGCGGCGAACGCGGCAGTCCTGACAGAGTCTTTTTGTTCTGTTCCCAGGTTCGCCAAGAGGTTTCCTGAGTTCAGATCCCATACGGCAATTCTGTTTTCAGGGCTGTCCGTAGCGACGTATTTCTGATCCGGTGACAGTACAATGACGTCAAACCGGGCTTTGGTAGGGGCTTTGAATGATAGGACCTCCGTTCCTGTTTTCCAGTTGTATAAGTTGATCTTGTTTTCTCGGCCGCCGAACCCGATTGAGATCGATCCCAACCCAATTGCCAGGGTGTTGCCATCTCCAAGGAACTGCACGCACGCAACAGAACCGAGACCATCCAGACGAAAGATTTCCCTGTGGCTATCGTTATAAAATAAGGCCCACTCAAAGCCTCGCATATCCTCATCACCCGGTTGCGGTCTGGTGGCTTGAAGCAGTTCTTCAACGCGGCTTATGTTCGCGTTCTCCAATTCCTGATTGATCACTTTCATGCGCGTCGTATATAAGAGCCGGCGATTAACCTGCGCCTGATTTATCGCATTATTCCGCTGCCATAGCGCGAGGACCGCGAGGAAAACAACAACGGCTAAGACGATCGCGCTAACAATGGTAGTACGCCAAACGCCGCGCCTGTACGCTTCGCGCTGTCGTCTGATTTCGAAATCCGGCAGGTTCGCGGTGACCCAGGCTTTGTCGAATACGCGCTCATAGATGCGGTTTCGCACGCGGAGCAAACCATTGTCCCCGCGCGTGACTCCGGACAGCCGGAGAATAGGAACCAGCGGATCGGAATCAACATCGCGAACTTTTCTTCCGCGCCTGACTCTCGCGTACAAGTTCAGTAAAGCCGTCAGGTCCGCTCCGCTGCGTAACAATCGTTCCCGCACAAAGATCAAGTTATCGTCATAGTCATGCGCCCGCTTGGAAAAAAACAACTCTTCAATTTGCCTATCCACATCGGCAGTCCCTCGCGTCCTATCATTTTGAACGGCTGCCTGACAAATGCGTTGCGTCAGGTACGGGTGTCCGGATGTCCAGTAGAGAATTCGGGTGAGAATAGCCAGATTCTGCTGTCGCTCCAATCGAAGTCCTTCCGCGAGCGATAATGCTTCTGCCTGAGTGAAGTCGTTCAATTCGATTCGCACGCCTATGTTAAAGGGCGTGGTGCGTGTGTCACGTATCAGGTCGGATGGGGTTGCCACCCCGACAAGGCAGAAGGTCAAGCGCAGCATCTCGCTATCCGTATTTCGGAGGTTGTGACACTCCCTGACCCCCGCAAAGAATTCGTCGGTCGAAAAACTGAGGCTGCGCACCGCATCAATCTCATCGATGAAGATGACGAGTTGCCCGATAGTCATTGGCAGCACAACTTTTCGTATCGCCTGCAACCACCGCTGCATAGGCCCAAGATGCATGTTCTCTTGCCAGTGATCCAGCACCTCGTCTTCCAGCTTTAGGCGCTCACCGAGTTGAAGCACCAGCCCGCCGTACCATTGCTCGGGCGTGAGATTCTGACCGATCCCCGTGAGATCAAGCACCGCCACGCCGACGCCGCAGTCTCGCAGCCTGGCGGCGGTGCGCAACATCAACGAGGATTTGCCCATTTGTCTTGCGGTCAGGACGTGGCAGAACTCACCACGCCCGAGCGCGGCGAACAATTCTTTATCGGCTTGGCGCTCCACGTAGGAGGGCGCGTCGTGGCGCATGCTCCCGCCCACTACATAGAACTCTGTGGTAGCACTGGTGAGGACTGCGGTCATGACAGATGCCTTTCCAGATACGCGGCGTACAGTTCGCATCGCAGGCGCGGTTCTTTCGTCGAATCGCTTGATAAGATGCCGGAACTCCGCAGACGTGAGAGCGCATCCTCGCTGAGCTTTTGCTTCGACACCAAATAGCATCGCAACTCTTCAAACAAAGCTCGCTCTTGTTGCAGGGTGACAAGCATTCGCTTCAGATGGTCACCGAATACTCCATCATCCTTTTTGCCCATCTCCAGGATGGCATCGAGGCTGGCGTTGTTCTTTACCATCTCATATAGGCCGCACTGCGTGAGGTACGGATGGCCGCCAAGAAGTCCGTGAAACGCTGCGACTTCCTCTTCATTCTGCAAAGCCCTTCCATAGCGTTCGTTCAGCTCCGAAACCTGATCGAGAGTGAAATCCTCAAGCGCCAGCCTTGTGCCGACGTTGAAGGGCGATTGATTCACGTCGGTAATGAAAAGATGCGCTTCAGTTGCGTAGGCCATGGCCAGCGTCAGGCGATGCCAGGGGCCTTGAGGGTCAAGCGCTCGCCGATTATGCCAGGAGCGGAATAGCCCGAAGATTTCACTGGCACAGGGCAAATCAAAGAGCCGGTCGACCTCATCAAGCCCCAACACCAATGCCGTTTGTTTTTGGGGAAAGACCTCGCGACGCAGGTAGCGTTCGAACTTGGTGCAAGGACTCAAATTGTTATCCCACGCCAGGTGCGGTTCGGGCGTCAGGTCGAGCTCGTAGGCGATTGATTCGGCGATGGCAAGCAGCAGCTTATCGGCTGACGCGAAGGTGGAGGCACCGAATTGCTGGAAATCGACAAGCATCACCGTTGCGTTGTGATTGCGCGCCTTCTGCAACCCTCGCGCCAAAAGCGACGTCTTCCCTACCTGTCGCGGACCTTTGACCAGAACGATGCTGTCCTGTCGAGACATGGCGTTGAAGAATTCATCGTCGGTGGGCCGCGATATGTAGAATGGAGATTGAAGGAGGAGAGCGCCGCCGGGCGATTGAGGAACGAGAGGCGAATTCGCGAGAGGCTCAGATCCTAAAGCGTCGTCATAAACAATTTGGACTTCCGCTGTAAACCGGTACCCGCGCCTCGAGACGGTTTCGATGTATTTACCGTCATTCAGTGCGTTGCGCAAACCGTTGATGGTGACCGTCAGATTGCTTTCTTCGACGATTGAATCGGGCCACAGCAATTTGACCAGTTCTTCCTTATCAAGAACCTGTCCGCGACGCTCAACAAATATGCAGAGCAGGTCGAATACTTTTGGGCGGAGCTTGATCTCCTCTGGACGGAGGGTGGTCCCCTCTCTGACACGCTGCAGCCGGCGCTCGGTGCAATCGAGGCGGTAGGAACCGAATTGATAAACCTGACCGGATCGGGGCTTCATAGGGGCCGTCCGTTTAACAAAACTTTAACCGGATTTTCATTGTAATTATTTCATATCTTAAAGACAAAGAAGCGAAATAGCTCTATTATCAGCGTGTCAGAAAACGAATCACGATTCAGATTTAGTAAGATGAGTTGCTTGGCTTTTCAGCACGGCGATTATAGTATGTCGCCCGAATAGCGGCAACACACCTGCTGACTCAGAAAACAGGAGAAAGAAAAATGGCAAAAGAAGGACTAGCTTATTGCATCAAACTCCGCACTGAGGGACCGGAGATTCCGGCCGGGCCCAGAGACATTCTTAATGAGTTTCTCGAGTTTTGTCTTAAGGGCATTCGGAAAGGGGGAAAGCCCGTGACGCACCCGACGACCGGCTTAGAAATGGCTGGCACGATAAACTGGCTGGCATCATTGGGCAAGTTCAAGGCGAAGTTTTACGTCGCCCACAAACCTGCTTTGATGTTTTTCGTCTCCCTAGACGAGGGCCCCACCGATTGGAGAGACAATCCCGGCTTCATGTACTTCGTACGGAACGGGAACTTGACAGTGAACCTTGGTCTCGACGGTGTACTTATCTCGGAAGGCGAGTTCATTTTGGAGGCGAAGACAGACTTTGATAAGGCTCTCGCCGATATGGAGCGTCCATTAGCAAGGGTCTCCCGGAAAAATAAGCCTGGCCTCATCGCCGCCCTCCGAGGCGATAAGGAGACTAACCTCAAACAGGTCATCGACAACCTCGAGAGCGAGGAGGCTATCGGGCTTCGTGATTTGATTGATGAACGGGAAAAGGCGTTTGACGCGCAGTTGGCCGTCCAGGCCAAGGCTCAGAAGAAACCAAAGCGAAAGTAAGACGCAATCTGCGTCGGGACATCGATTCGTGAGGGAGTAATTGCTTTAGCGGCATTTGAATAAGGGTGCTTAGCCAAACCTCTTCCGCCGAGTAACGAGCGCGCGACATCGATTGCCGAGGCCGGCAAGGGTCGCAACTTTCGAGGCATCAGAAATTGCGCCGAGGTTTTTGTCACCCGATTGCTGTCTAGAGAAGGCTAACGGCAAGGGGATTGACCTGCCAAAGCCGGACGCAGAACGCGCGTAGATGAGTGCCGAAGGTGTTTGCCGACGATATTGGCCGAATCACAGGGAGAATCTTATGTGGGAGAACAAACCAAAAGCCAGATTGCCGCACGGCGGGCCTCTGGCCCTTGAAAGCAGCGATGCTGTCCTCGCCGATAATGCCGGCGAATTTGTAATCTCGGCGGCCCCGCTAGAACCTCAATCCTGGCCCTTCGGCTACATATTTCCGAAACTTGCGTGCCCGGATTCGAAGCCGCCAGATGTGCTCGAGGAAGGGACCGTAGTGGAATACTTAAAGGCGCTGGGAGACGAGAACGTAATGGTGGACGACCCGATAAATATTCGTGGCGTACCCATTCCGACGGCCTACACCTTCTTCGGGCAGTTCGTAGATCATGATATTACCCATGAAATAACCACGGAAAAGACGGTCCTCTCGAACGCAGAGCTGAAACCATTATCCTGTGAGGAGGCGAAAGCCTTGCGGAATGCCCGCTCACCGAACCTGGAATTAGATAGCGTTTATGGATCTGTTTCCGGCGTTATTCCGCCGCGTGACGGATACAATCCTGAGAAGTTCAGGATCGATCGGGTCTCTAAACCTAAAGGGCTTCCACCCGGCAAAGGTGAGATTAATGACCTCCCCAGAGGACCCAAAACTCCCAACCCCGAAACCGACCGCGTAGCATTGATCGGCGACTCAAGGAACGACGAGAATATCATAACCGCTCAATTGCACGTTGCTTTCCTGCACGCGCACAATGCACTGATTGAACGTGGCTATAGCTTCGCGAAGGCAAGGAAGAAGCTCGTCCAGCATTATCAGTGGATCGTACTGGAGGATTTCCTGCCCCGCGTGGCGGATTGGGCGGTCATTAAGAAGATCAGGGCCAAAGGGCCGAAGTTCTTCAAGCCGTCGCGTGAATCCTTGTTTACACCGCTGGAGTTCTCCGCGGCTGCTTACCGGTTTGGCCACAGCAAGGTGCGATCAGCTTATGTGGGATATAATACAGTCCTACCTACGTCCGCCGGCCTTCCTGAGCTGTTCAAATTTACAATGCTCACCGGAGACCTGAGCGGGGAACACAATACTCATATCCTGGGTCAATGGGTCATTGATTGGAAAAACTTCCTCAGATCGGATGACCCGGATTTCTTCTCGCGCCCAATTGATACGCGGCTTTCGCAGCCACTTTTCAATCTAAAGGAGCACGGCGTGAGGCCACCGGACTGGAAGCAAAATCTGGCGGTCAGGAATCTGCTTCGAGGTTATCTTTTGAGAATTCCAACGGGTCAGGCTGTCGCCACGGCAATGAACGAAAAAGACCAAAGCATCGTCGCGCTCACTCCGGCGCAAATCGAATCGGCTGTGGGTGCGCAACAATACACCAAAATGAAAGAAGCAGGATTCGAAAAGGCCGGATTCCATGAGCATACCCCGCTCTGGTTTTACATTTTGGCCGAGGCGGCTTACTACAACAAGGGACATCACCTCGGGCCGGTCGGAAGCACTATCGTTGCCGAAACACTCATCGGCATTCTGCGCTACAGCGATTATTCGATCCTGTCGACTCCAGGCTGGAAACCGACTCTTGGCTTGACTCCAGGGAAATTCGATCTGGAGGACTTGCTCGAATTTGCGGGCGTCTACGATCCCAGACGCTAGTTCATAAACTCTCGCAATCACGAATCTGATTTTTGATCCTCCCCTGGAGGATTACGGGCGGAGCTTTGTCCTCCTGCAGAGGATTTCAATAAAAGGCTCAGAACAAAAGGACTCTTCAGAAATCGATTAACGAATAGGAGACACCCAATGAACATGGCGTCAGAGCTGAGGTACTTATCGGGATCTTCAATGATCCCATTCCACATAAAGCGATGGGCCATCGCCAATCAGCCTCTTGACACCGTTGATGTACTCCCGGATCAAGAATCAGACGGCTGGACGCTTGAACAATCGGCTTTCCACGAGCTATTAAACTGGCTCGCCCCTGACCCGGAAACTGCTGGTCAGCAATACGAGCTCATCCGTCAAAAACTTATTGCTCTGTTCCGATTCAGGTCCTGTGTATTTCCTGATGAGTTGGCCGACGAAACGATCAATCGTGTTGTTAGAAAACTGCCGCAAATCAAATCCGACTATGTCGGCAGCCCTGCCAGATACTTTTATGGTGTGGCGAAAAAAGTCTATCTGGAATATCGCCACACGGCGCCGGTTCAAAAACCTCTCCCTGCTCCTTTCTACGAAGAAGATGTAGAACGACTCTTTCAACGCCTCGACAATGCCCTTAGTCTCCTTGAACAGTCAGACAGAGAATTAGTTCTCAGCTATTACCAGGGAGATGGAAGGAGCAAGATAGATCACCGAAAACATCTTGCCGAGCAGTTGGGAATAAGCCTCAACACGCTTCGTCTACGGATTTATCGAATTAGGTTCCAGCTAAGAAGCTACCTCGACGCGCAGGAATAGCTTTCAATTGAGTTAGTTTGAAGACGTCGACAGCTTTCGGCTCGACGGCGTGGCCGCGAACCCAATGGATGACATGTCACTCCCTTTCCAATTATCTCGGGGCCGCCAGCGCGTAGAGCTGTGTCTTATACTCTTTCACTTTCTTTCCGTCACTCTCGACCTTGGCGCCTATCGCAAACAACAGGTCGGTCTGGACCTCGCCATGACTCGTTCGATAGGCAGGTCCCCTCTTCACCGTAATGAGCCGGCAGGGTAAGTCGACCGTCGCACGCCAGGGCCGTACTTCCATGCTGTTCGCATGAATCTGCAGAATGGATTTTCCTTGCGTGGCGTACACGTACTCTCCGCCCGGCGCTACCGCCAGACTAAAAGCACGTGCATGGTTCAGCTCGCCTGCAGCCGGGCCAAATTGTTTCGGGTCCGGGCCTATGTTGAAATCGCCTTCAATCGGCGGGAGCGAGATTGTTCTCACGTTCCTCATGTTCGCAGCCTCGACGCGTGTGAGCTTCAGCCCGCCCGGACTGGACGGATAGTTCAAGAAGTAAAAGTATCCGTTGTCGGAGAAGACGACGGCTGCCGGTTGCGCCACCTCCCGCGGGAGCCAGTTGTACTGCGGGATAGCCGAAAAAGTGACTGTCCTGAACCCACCGGTTTGTGCGATCACAACCAACTTACCATCCGGCGAAACCGCCATAGGACTCTCGAAAACGGCGGCGGCCTGTTGTTGCGGAAAGGCATTTCGTTGATCGCTCAAGTCGCTCACAGCTATTTCTTTTATGGTCTCTGTATCTTCACGCGGCGGAAACGGCTGATGTTGTTGTGTGTTTTTTGGAAGCCCCTCCGCCAGCAGAACGTATTGGGTGCGATCTATAAAGTCCTGAATCTTGGCCAGCACGTAGATGCCGCCGCTTGCGGTTGCCTTGAGCTGGAGGGGCCAGGTGTTTCTAGCGCTTCTCCTCGCGAAGCTCGTCTTTTTGGAGAACTGCAGCGTCTGGGAAAATTCGTAAAGATCGGTATTGCCAAACATCGCGAACACTTTGTTTGATGTGACGGCCACTGCGTTAGGCAGCGAGAAGAGTGGGCCGGCGGGGAACGAGTCGCTGGCCGTATGCGCAAAAGTCTGGCTGTCTACTCTCAAGATCTGCGCCTTCGACGGATCTTGCGGGAGCGCCCCCGGGAGATAGAAATACCGGTCATCCTTATTGCTCACTCCGTCGCCGATGTAGACCGCGGGCAAGTCTTTCCTCATTCCGTAACCGATCTGACAAACGTAAGCCGGCTTCTTGCCCGACCGGTCGGAGAAAACCGTAGTCGTACTATCCAGTTGATATGGAATCCAAATCACCTCGCCCGGGTTCAACATCCGGGCTTGGCGAATTTCCATTCCGGGCGCTTTATCCGGATTGATGCGAATCATGCGTTGCTGTGGCGCGTCTCCAGATGATGTTTCTATGCCGTCCGGCAGCGCGCAATCGATGTCGAATCGTAATTCACCCAGAGTTGGCGAAGAGAGGGAAAGCGAAGGAGTGTTGTGTTTTATCAATACCTCTTCAATCGAGCGAAACGGCGGCGCCTGTTTGGAAGGGGTCAGCGTGAGATCGAAGGGCGACCCGTTTGCGATGACGAGTTTCGAGCCTCCCGTAAGAATTTCTGCCGCCGGTATGGTGATCGAGTCGCCGGCCGGGTGCTGTGCCGACGTTCTCGACACATCGACGATCGAGACCGCGCCCTTCGTGTCAACCGCGAGCCGCTTGAAAACCGAGGTGACGGATGAAAGGCCCGGCCCGGTGAATGTTATTTCAAGCACATAACGAGGGCCTGCCGCGGGAGGCTCTTTGCCCATGAAACGCAGCTTCACAGGTTCGGCGGCCGCTTTGTTAAAAGCGATCTCGAATTTTTTTCTTGCGGAGTTTTCAAACGGAACCCGAATCGGGGTCAGCGCGGCAGATCCACTCGAGCTGAAATCATCGAGGCCGGCAAACCTGCAGATGTCGTCCACCGGGACAAGGTCTACTCCCGATTGATTGGCGATCGTAACCTCGCGCTTGCCGTCGAAATAATGCGGCAAGTCTTTTGTCGGGAACGTCTCGTTGAAGTCGGTCGCAAAGAGGTATTCGCTCCCGACCGCCAGCGTGTGTATCTCGCCATCCTGGAGGACCCAGAGGCGGGGTGATCCTCCGCTACGGTACGCGGCAACGGCGCCGGCTTTAATATCCAGCTCCTGGCCACTGCGAGCCCAATGGTTAGTTTGCGGGTTGTAGACTAAGTCCTGGAGGATCTTGTTTGGGTCTTCGGGCTCGGTCTGGGTCAGGCTTTCATAACTCAAGACGTTCTGCAGACCGAACGTCGCGAGCGCAGCGAGCGACGGAACCGACGTGGGACCCAAAACGGTAAAGACGGAGCCAACCGGAACGAAGAGACCTTGCTGGACCATCGATTTGAGATTCTCCGCTGCACAGGCGGCTTCGCTCGGCGGCTCGAGCTTTCCATCGTTCGCGAGGCCGAATCGAAACATCCGTCCGGACTCGCGGCTCAGTGCATAGAGCGCACGGTCGAAGCTCACCAACCGATAGCCCTTCAAAGACTCGAGTAGCGGCTCGTCGCGCTTTTGGGCTGTCGGTTTGAATCGCACTGAAAATGCGCGGCGAACCGACCCGCCCGGAACCGGGGTTTCAACAACCACAAAGGCGAGAACCACAGAGACAAGCGGGTCTGTCTCGGACTCCACTATAACGCCGACAAGGTCATAGATTGTGTCGCTCCTGCGCACCATCGGCTTGAGATAACCGTCAAGATCAATCGGTTCCCCGTCGGGCTTACCGCTGGAAAGATAGCGCGCGACTTGCAGATCGTCGTTGCTCGTTCGGCGCAGGACTACAAACCCATTTTCTAATGGTGAGATCGCGAGCCACGCCTTAGGCGTATCGGTGGCGGCCTTGCTGAACACTGGAGTCATCGGCACACTGCCCGGATCATATTCACCGACCTGGGCCGTAAAGAGGCCGTCGCCGGTCAACAGCGCCAGTTTTCCGCCGGCCGCCGCAAGCCCAATTGGCTTGCCGGTGTGTGCAGGTTTGAATTTTTCCAGCTTTTTCCAGGAGACCACGTCGACCTCCGCAGTTGAGTCCGTCGACGGTTGTGCCTGGCCAACCCGGATCTGAAGACCGATGTATTCCCGCTTTTCCTCCATTGAATTGAAGCGCATCACACCATCGCCCTGATAAGTACGAAACGCATTCTGTTCGGTCAACGGAATCTTTCTGGTTGCGCCGCCATTGATAAGGATGGTCACATCTTTGACGCCCCATGCGGCCCAATAAACTTCGACAAGTCCGTTGCGCAACACACGGTTGGGAGTCGCCTTGACGTAGGAATACTTACCTTTCTCATAAGTGTCGAGCGAAATCATCCTGTCGACCCGTTCATTTTCAGTCTTGCCCTCGCGGCGTACTTCCGCCTGCAGGATGTAGGTCATCGGACCGACCGCGACGATTTCAATCGAGCCGCTTGCGAGCTTGAAATTCGGGTCCGAGTCCTTCAGTTCCAACTCGGGGTTGCCACCCGGCAACGGCCCTCGCAGGGTGGCGCTAACTCCGTCCTTGATCTCCCAGGAGATTTTCACCTTCCTTCCGGGTGGGATCATGTTTGGGTTCTGCTGGTCAGACTTCAGCGTGACTTCCGGTTTCCAATCGTCGGCGCCGGGCGGCTTAACATCGAGCGTACCGCGCACCTGCTGCTCCCTGTCGTCCTCGCCGTACAAGTAGCTATAGGTAATCTGCAAGCGAGCCTTGCTCGCTTCGGGGTTGAGCGGAATGCTCACAACGAACTCGGCTCCCGCTTCAAACCTGACTGGTTTATTCACCTGTTCGCCGGTTTTTTGGTCGTAGTAGTTGAAGACTTGAACAACGGCCACGGTGCCGCTTGATTCGAGCATCGCCCAGACGGACCAACCTTGCGCGACGGTGACGACGTCGCCCAGAGATTTCTTGTTCCTGGGTTTTTTGGATGTCGGCGCAGCTTCAGAAGCAGCGGCTATACGTTTGTCGACCAAATATTTCGGCGGGTTGAGTTCGATCTCCAGATTCTCGGTCAACGCAGCGGCGCTTGTGTTTTTGACTTTTATCTTCAAGTGGGAGGCGGTAACGGAATCAACGGAAATGCTCAGTCGTTCTGACATGGTGTTTTCCTTGAATCTATTTTTCTTTGTTGAGCAGCAGGAGTCGTCCCTCGGCCGCTACCACCGGCTGATCGCTAAAATACCGGGGATCGGATGGGGCGAGCGCGGCCGCCAGATTGTTAGTCAGAGGCCCGGAGAAACTCCAGCGCCCCTTGTCTCCAGCCGGCGTCGGCAGAGCCAGCCTGTCTGATTGCAGCAGGAGCGGTCCGATCCGGAACGAGGCTTCCATCTGAGCGAGCGTTTTGTCCAGATCGACCTGCGCCAGGGTGATCGACTTCGCGGGTACGACGCCGGACGCCGCCTGCACCGAACCCCACGGATCCATCAGCAGCGTGAGATGCTCCGGTGGTCCAAAACCGACGCGCACTGCAGCGCTCTCGGAATCCGCAATGTAACCGGTAGGTTCGAACCTTTTCGCCAATTCAGTAGGCACGATGCGACCGTAATCACCAGCTTTGTAATAGCCGACCAGACCGTCTTCCGTGTTGTGAGCGCAGCCCAGTCTCACAGGAACCAGCAACGCGTTTAGCGTTGCGTCGCCCGCTTTCTCCAGAGGCGCGGGCACCGGCGTTTTTCGTGGATCAGTCCACGACTTGCCGAAAAGCTCCAATCCCATCTGCGCGCTCACAAGGGCGAGCGGGCGTCCAAAGAGCGCGCCTTCTCGACGGGCGGCCGCGGGGCGGATGCGTTCGAGCGCGCGGTCAATCAGCGCCAGCAAGTCAAGCAGCCTGGGTTTCTCTGTCAGCTTTGTTTCGACCAGCGATTTTGCAAAGGCCCGAAGAGAGAGATCGCGAATATCGGCGAGCGCAACACCACGCGCGCCGCGATCCCAATCAACGCGGAAGGCGTTTTGTTGCGTTGTGATGACAAGCTCACCTTCAAGCCGGCCCGCTCGGTCGCAAAGCACCAGCGTCTCGTCCAGCGGGTTGTAACAAATCCAACCGCAGATCGGACTCAGCGCAGGATCACAGTCGCTCTCAACAAGCGAGTTTTCCGCCGCGGTGAAACGGAAGTTGAGGCGCGCAGGCTGGATGACGCGCGGCGGCATCGCTACAAACTTAGGGTCTTCGTGCCACCGCATACGCGGGTTGAAGACCTGGCCCGAAGATGTGCTTTGCGATGTCGTCAAACCAAGCAAGTCTGCCCATTGACCGAAGTCATCCACAAGCCACAACTCATCGAGCACAATCGCTCCCGCGCGAACCATACTGAAAGGAAGTTCGTCCCTCGTGGTTGGTAGAGCCGGAGGCGCAAGCCTCTCGACGGCAAGCGATCCTTCGACTGAAGTGTCGAGCAGCCGCCCAACTTCGAGCTCGAGATCTTTGAGCCGTTTCCTGAATACCCACGGACGCTTCGGATCAGGCATGACGCGGGGGAGTGTGACATCGCGGCGAATCAAGGATTGATGCAACCCGCTCAGCGCTTGCCCCATGAGACCGGCGCCGGAAAGGTCGGCGAGCGTATTGCTCCAAACGTCTTTGTACTGCTTCAGGATTTCCACCACCGCCGGCGGAAACGAAGGCTTGCCATTGTTCGTTTGTTCGTCGCCCGTGAGCAGTTGCTGCAGCGTCTCGAGCGGTTCGTCGAAAAGACGTCCGTCAATGGGGTTCAGGAGACTGCGCCCCCGAAAAGTAAACCCTGTAGTTGGCAGCGATTCTCTATTCAACGGTTGATAATCGTATCCATCCTTGCCGAGTGACCAGACGGGACCGAAGTCCTGGCCGGACTGTGTGGTCGGAAACCAGGTAATCTGCCAATCGAGAAACAGCGGTGACCACGGCTGTTGCACCCATAGCTCCGCCAGACGGTTTGGTTGGATGTTCAAAGCGCCCGGCTTGCCGAACCTGATCTTATCGGTTGGCAGTTTGTTTGATTGACCATCCCAGTTCAGATCGTCTACCAGCCGCGTCGTCCACTTTCGCCAGCCACCTGCATCAAAGACCCGGTCATCGGGCGGCAACGATTCGTAGGATCGATGCGCAAGATCGCTAATCGCTTGTTCAACCAGCGAGCCTTCCGTGAGAAGACTGCTCAGGGTTTCAGAGCGCTCAGCAAAGTGCTTCCGTACCGATGATGCGATCTCTGTTATGCCGGTAGCGGTATCGAAGATTTTTTTCCCGCTCTTTTTTACCTCGACCTCGCCGGCGCTGACCATTTGTTCACGCAAGCGGCAAGGAAGCGGATTCGGAAACTGGTGCTTGGCAAGACAGCCGCAGTTCTTTACAACGATCACCGGATCGGCCGGCGCCCAGAAGCGCGGCGCGTCGTCGGAACGAAGCTCCAGCTCGGGCGGCAACGTCTTCTTTAGCGCATCGGGCAACGGCCGCAGTTTGGCGAGCAGTTCGTCGTCGCGGTGTGACCGCAGAGCTGCCACGCGTGTCATCAATGCGCGGCAATCCGCCTCTTCGGTCTTTAGAGTGGCGGCGTCATTCAGGCGGGATCTTTCACACAACTTCCACCAGCGCGCATACAAATCCTGCTGTAGCGCGGCCAGCTCTCTGCTTGCGGCATCCGTTTCGGATTGCAGCTTGTTAAGGTTCTTCAGGTCAGCAAGTTGATCACGCGTAGCACTGGTTCCGGTTTGGGCGGCGGTCACATTGGGATCGGCGGGAAACGAGCTCTCATTCTGAGAGCGCGGCCGGATGGACCAGGTCTTACCTGCCTCGACCGTCGAGAACCAACTCTGATGAACCGCGTGATCTCGCGGCGCGACATTCCAACTGCCGACCAATGATTCAGGCTGGCGATAGATAACCGCTTCCAATGCCTTCCAAAGATTCGGCGCTGTTTTGGCGCCGCTGTATTCACTTGAAACCAGCGATACCAGCGCATCTTCGGCGTTGCTTCCGACGCCGACTTTGAAAGCCGGAGGTGAGCCACCGAGCGTTCCGGCGACAGCCGGCGAACCCGGATAGCCCAGCATCGAACCTTTGTAGGTATTCGAGCTCCAGTAGTTGATATGCGCGACCATCCCGTGGAAAAAAGAGCGGTAGCTCTTCAAGTCGTCGGGCGCTTGAGCCGATTCAATCAACCAACCAGGCGGTTCAACGAGCCAGCCGTCCGGTTTGGGTGACTCCTGTTTCACCAGTTCAACGGGTAGCGCTTTGAGTGGTTCGTTCTGAGGGTTGCGATACCAGCCAAGCACCAAATAGCTGAGCGACGTATCTTTCGGAACCTGCCCGGTATTAGCCGGCTCGCGCAGATCATTCAGCGTGTCGTGCCAGGAGAGAACGTTGCGGTTCTCGGCCAGGAACGCGGTGAAGGTCGGCGAGCCGGTCTCCGCGTTCCCGATGGCTGTGATCGTGGTGCGATGTCCCTCAAAGTCAGCCGGCGCGAACTCGTCGAGCGGAACTACTTTGCCAACGCGCCGACCCTCGTGATCGCTGCCGGCTTCGCACAGCAAGTTGGCGGGTTCGTCATCTGAATCAGTCACCAGGCCGCTGTCTACAAACCAGGCCTTTGTTTGCAGCGCCGCGCCGCGGCGGCAGAACCGCACTATTAACCACTGGTCGGGAAGCGCCGGAAAGTCGAGCGAATTCGGTTTGTATGCGTGCCGGAGCCCGGAGGGAACCACCCAGTGCAAATAAACGCCACGATCTTCGTCCTTCGGCAAGGCGCGCGAGTTCGCATCGAGCACAAGTTGGCCGGCGTCTTTGCCTTGATACTTGCGCGTTGCGCCGTAGAACGGCATTGGGCCGGGCGCGCTCAGAGAACCAGGCACCAAATTGTAATCTGACTGGAGTGGCGACCACCTGCCGGCGTTGGCGACGTACTTTTGGCCGGCCAGGACGACGCCGCTTCTGTTGATGACGATATCGTCGATGACCAGCGCTTGCGCCTTGATCGGTACGAGCAGATGGCGTTCATTTGCCATGCGATTTCCTCTTGAAACAGCGTTGACCTAACCCCACTCGATGATTTGCTCTTCAGGCATGCGAATCATCTGGAGCCCAAATTCAGCCGATCCAACGCTGCGTTGCGGCAGTTTGTCCAACTTCTCCAATTGACCGGCAATCGCCGCGATATCGGCCACGCCTTCGCAAGCTCCGGCGCGCATCAACTCTTCTTTGACCTTGACGGCTGCATTCAGGTTGCGCGTTTTGACTACGCCCCCGGTGCCCACGCCGAAAGTGATTCCTTCGCGGGGCTCGCGGAAAGTGACTTGTTTGAGCGAGCCGCGCGCGAGATAGAACAACACTCCGTCTGCAATCTGATCGAGGCGAAGAATCCTGGGAAGAACGCTGTCCTCTGCGTTGGTAATCGCAGTCACTTCGACTCCCGGCCATCCGGTGAGAACGCTCGACCGCAACAGGAACCCTGATTTGGGAACATCCATATAACGCTCCGATGGATTCCACTCCGGGTTCTTCCCTTGCAGCCGCAGCCGGTGCTGATACACGATTTTTGACAACGCCGACTGCAAATCCGCCTGAGACGCAGGGCTCTGCTTTGCGAGTGTGCGCGCCGCGATGCTGAGCGCTCCATCAAGCAGCGCGTTTACCCAGTTGTCGTCCAGGTGAAAGAAGCGCAACGACTCGGGCGGCAACAAGGAGGGATGCGGAACCAGGTACTGGAAGGGCACCGGGTAGAGCATCACCAGACGCGCAATCCATTCCACAAGCTCGTCGGCAATGGCCACCTCTTCGGATTTCGGAGCGTCGCCCTTGGTGTTGAACGCGCTCCGATGCAGATCCAGAAACGACGCGATTTGGCTGGCGAACTCCGCGGCGTTATCACTGCTTTCGACAAAGAGGCGAAGTCCTTTCGAGAACGACGGAGAACCGAGCGCCAGCATCCGGCCGAGCTCCCACGCCGAGGCATATGACACATCCATTATCGCGGTTCGTTCGTCGAAGATCAGCGCGGCGTCGGCGCGTCGAAAGGTCTTACGGTCGGCCGGCGCTTTGACTGTCAACGGCGCCAGCGGTCCCCGATACCACGCGAGCGTCGGCGTGCTATTCAGCGGTTGATAATCCACCGGGACGTAGCCCCTTTTAAGCGCCCCATTCACATAACCGTCGCCACCGGGCGCCGGAGGCGCGACGCCAAACACCGCCGCGTTTTTCTGCAGCCTGAGCATCAGTCCGCCGAAGGTATCGTGCCCCTTTGAGTCACACAAAAAACTCCAACTCGCCAGAGTAATTAATCGCACACGCGAAGCTGAGTACTGCCGGTCGGAAGGCGCGCCAATCAGATCCGCCCAGCCTTCGAGCGAAATAAGGTGGATCGTGTTTGCGCCCGCCGGCGGGAATCGGTTGGCGACCAGCACCGCGAATTCGCCATCGGCAACCATCTCCAACGGGGCCTTGTTAGTCGTATCCACGCATCGAACGTGCGCAAGCAGCGGCAACTCGTCGCGGCGCGGACAGAGTTTGCGGAAGACCTTCAAATCCAGATCGAGCAGCCGCACCGCGGTCTTCGGGTCTTCGTCCCGCTTGAAATTCGGCAGCAGCATCGTCGCTCCGGCTTCTGTGCGTGACCACAACGCAGCGGCGGGATCAGCGGGCGCCAGATCGCCGGCTGTGCCGGTCTTCACAACGGCGCGGCCATCTGAAAAGTCTTGTTCTGAAAGTACAAGCAGCGCGAGCCAGGGCTCACCTGGCGACTTCGGCCAGACTGTTCGCTCCCACGGCAGACTGCGCGTGCGAAGCACAAGGTGCGGCAGAACGTTTTGATAATCGGCGACTCCGCCTGCCGGTGGAAAGTACGCTTGAATCTCGCTGCCTTCGATTACATATCGCGGCGCCATAACTTCAAAAGGCTGATCGCGGTAGTAATGGCGATCCTTGTCGCCCTCGAGGCTGACGGTCTGCTGCACGACGAAGCGATACGACCCGGCCGTCAACGGCGTGGCGTAGCTATCGTACATAACCATCGGTTCAGCCTGATTCTCAGCCATTGATTTTCCTCGAGAAAACTAGAAGCTGGAAACCAGTAGTCAGTCACACTTCCGTTGATGGACCTGTAAGGGCGGCCCTCCGTGGCCGCCCCTCCTTGCGGCAAGGCGTTTCGCTTCCGGGAAGAGGGGCGGCCACGGAGGGCCGCCCTTACAATCCATCAACGGAAGCGTGACTGACTACTAGCCCCCCAAACTCGCGACCGCGCCGGCCAGCGGCTCCTCTCTCAACTGCCGGAATAGAACCTCTTTTTTGGCCGGCTGCCACGCCAATTTGAAGCCGGCCGCTGCGAGCGCACCAACCAACTTCTCGTGCTCCGCGTGCTTGCGGGCCACTTCCGCCTCAACATTGCGCGAGCGTGTCGTTGCGGGAAGCTCCTGCGATGCGCCGGAGAGCGGCACGCGAACGGAATCGAGCGGTTTCCATTTCATTTGCGAAAGCGCGGCTCGCCGGCCGCGTCCGCCGACCTTTGGCTTGAGCCGCTTGATTCCAGTGATGCAATTCGGAATTAACTTTGCGCTCGGTTCGGGCTTCAGTTCCAGCTTGGCCGGATCCCACAGCGCAGCCGGCAGCGACGCAGTCTCTGCATCCAAAACCCAATCCTTCAGATCAACTCCGTCTGAAAGATCATCCCGCACAATCGTGACATTGAGGACGGATTGCAGCTTCTTATCCATCGGGTGAACACCCAGCGCGCCGCTGTAGTTCCTGGTGTGCATACGATTCGGGTCCAGCGCCACCGCTTTCGGCACCATTAGAGACTTGCCCGTCCAGACGGGCTCCAGTATGCCAACGGGCTGACTGCTGATTTTCCCGACGCTCAAAGAGGTCACCGGAACGGCGGTCGAAGCCGCGAGCTCCAACTCATCGCCACGTACTTTCCAGACTGAGATCTTGGGTTCCTTGTCCGTCGGCGAAGCTTCGAGCTCGTCCGCGGCCACCGGCGGCTTGTTGAGGTTGTTGCGTCCCGATACCAGATTAAGCTGGATGAAGACAGGACCGTCTACCGGTTTGTCGGTGGCATCGACGAGCGACGCGCTCGCTTTCAGGAAGCTTCGGCAGAACTCCTCCCAAGTCTTGATCAAGTCCAGGTTGACCAGTTCGCGAGGCGTCCCAAACCCAACGTCAAACGAAATCACCGTCAGATTTCCCTTAGCCCGGCCACCAACCGGCGGCCCCCACATCTCGAGCATCGTGGAAATCGTCACCTTGAGCGAGCTCATTGCGAATGCCGCTTCGACGCGCAGCGAGATTCCCATCTCCGCTTCGAAATGGAACGGGCTCCAGGCCACGACTACGTCCAGATGCGCGGTAAACCACGCTGAGATTCGCCCCGAATGAAAAGTCGCTTCCAGTTTCGAGCCGAGCATGAAACAGGAAGGCGTGACCGCCATGTAACTGCTGCCCTTGATCGACAGGCTCTCATCTGCAGATTGCGCGCCCGCGAGCTTAACCGGCCAGTTCAGCCCGAGCCGCGGCACTATCGGATAGTGATCGGGTCTCCGGAAGCGCGGATGATACCCGCCAAGCGTGACGACAAAATCGTCCTTGTGGTCTCCGGCAAACCAGACGAAAACCGCAAAGCCGCCCGTCACCTTGCAGTCTTCGCTGATGATCCAGGAGTTGCTGGTGAGCAGCGCTTGCAGCTTGAACGTTCCCTCGCCGGGCTTGATCGACATCAAGATTTGCATCTCGATGTAGCAGAGCGCTTTTGCGCTGATATCGCGCGGGTACTTGAAGCGCGCCAGACCAAGCAACGCGAATTCAAAATCGTTGCCCCATTGCACGATGATCAACCCGAAACAATCGACCGTTGTCGCGATGGTAAATCGAACGCCGGCGCAGACGAAGTACTGATCTTTTTCGGCGGGGAACGCGTCGACCATTTCTTCGAGTACATCGACGGGGTCTTTGATGGCTTCGCCCAACTGGTTGCGGATGTCGGCGCTCTTGTCTTCTTCCTGATAGCCGCCTTCGCCCATCACCATCTTGACCAGCGGAAAGTCGGCGACATCTTCAATCCCCGGAACTACGACGCGGCGATTGATGCCAAACCCGACTGCGATGGCGGTGAATTCGATGGGCCCGATCCTGACCCCGCCGCCGGTGGCCGCGCTGAGCGCGCCGTAGATGAAAAAGCTCTTGTCTTCGCTGACGACGTGCAAGTCGCCGCCGGCTTCGGCAAGGATGTATCGCTTGCCGTCGTCCGTTCGGAGATCAAACTCACCGATCCCAAAGCCTCGGGTGATCGGAGCAATTGCGCGGGGTGTAATCTTTTTCTCTTTCAGTTTGGCGAGCAGGTCTTTATGCACGAGACCGGCCTTCAACGCCGCGACGACTTGTGTGTCCGCCGGCATGTCCAGGACCGGCACGCTGCCGTAGAACCCCATCGCGCTGATTGAAAACTTCGGCAGCTCAATCGTGAGGCTGCCGCCGTACTGGAGGCCGCTTCTGAGGAAACTGCCGGAGACTACCGCCGGGCCAAGCTTGAGCGAAACATCCAGTCCATCAAGACTGAACTCGGCTTTGCGCGGCTCTGTCAGCGGAAAACTGAGCTTCGCTCCGATAAAGCCCAGCTCAAAGATCGGGAACCTCAGACCGCCGGTGAGCGCAATGGTCAGCTTCGCGCTGTCGGGCAGCCCTTTGCTCAACTCGACGTTCTCGACGCCTTTCAATCCGATGCCGATGTGCTTCACATACACGGCTCGATAGCGGCGCTCGATTGGAATCCAGACCATGCCGGCGCGCTTGCCTTTTTCATCGTAGAGCTGGATGTCGAGCGTCCCGTGGCTGCCTTCCGACAACGGCGAAAGATAGCCCACCGAGATTGAGAACTTGTCCTTCTTCTTCGCGTAGAGCCCGGTGCGGGGAGTTAGTTCTTTGGGCTTCGGAGGCTCGGGGACAACCACCCAATCATCGGCCAGCAGGTCTTGCAACCCGGCGATGATTTCGTCGCCCTCTTCCTTCTCTTTCTCTTTTTCTTTCGGGCCGAAGGAGAGTCGCAGATCTCTGAGTTTGATCCCCACGCCAAATGCGACACGGTCGGCGGAAAACATAAGCGCCAGCCTCGTCTCCACCGCACCCAGCCCGAAATAGGCGAGCGGGCCTTTCTTGGCCTTCAGAAACGTGAGCCCATCTTTGGTGGTCCCCGTAAAGTCAAAACCCAGGCTCAACAGATCACCTCGGAGCGCGAGCTGGTACTTCGCCGCTCCGGTGCTCTTATCCGTAGTGCGCTGGAACGGCATGAGCCGAATGCCCGGCAGCGGAACGCGGCGCTTCCAGCCGATCTTTTCGGTGAGTTGAACCGGCGGCAGCAGCCGGCGAAACCAGTTGTCCTCGAGCGTCTCGCCTTCAAACCACTTTCCAAGGTGCAATCGAATCTCGAGTGTGCTCTTCTTCTTCTTTTCTTCGGCCTTCGGCTCGATCGGTGCCGGCGTTTCTTCCTCTTGTTCCTCCTCCTCTTCCTCTTCCTCGTCGCGGCTGATCAGAATACTCTCATCTTCGGTGAAGCTCCCTTTGTCGAGGACGACCGTGGCCGTGTTGGCGTCGCCTTCCTTAGTAGCCTCTTCGTCCGACACAGTCTTGACCGGGATGTTGTAGGCCATGCCTGCCAGGCCGAAGAAATGTTTTGTGGTATCGGTCTCATGTGCCTGCGATGCGAGAGTAACCGCGATGCGGGTTCCGTTATCGCTTTTGACATCAACGCCCTTGATATAGAGCGGGAAGCCGTCCAGTTCGTCGAACAACCGGTTGAGTACATGCCAGACCGTCAGATCTTTTGGTTTCTTGAAGGTGTACTTGCCGCCCTTTCCACTCAGCAGGCCGAGCGATTCAAGCAATCCACCCAGTTTGCGTTCGCTGGAATGTGGCGTTACGTCTTCAGGGTCATTCTTGTCCGGGACCTTCCAGTCCTTCACCATCCCCTTCAAAAGCTCAACCGTGTCAGTAAGCTCTTTTTCTACGTCCTTAAGATCCTGCTTGATCTCCGCTCGCTTCGACTTCTTGAGAATCAGGTCCTTTATGCCCTCGGTGCCGGAGACTTTTTCGAGCAGAATCGGGCCGATGGGCGCATTCAAAAGTTCACCGCCGGAGTCCGACTCGCAGAACGCCTCGACGAATTCTTCCCATCCCTCGAAATCAACCCAGTCCGCCGGGTCAACGCCGCGACCCATTAATTTCCGCTTTTCTACCTTGAGCACGGGCTCATTGAAAATTGTCTCAAGCTCGGAATCAGTACGGTGGTATCGCTCGGTCATTCGCGCGGTGAACGGAATGCGAAAGTTGAAGCGAACCCCGGCAAGCTCTCTTCCGTTCTCGTCCTTGCCGATCGCCCGGTCGTCGGTCCTTGTTATGGCGATGCCCGCCGAGATCGAGCGAACGGGGAATCGCGAGTCTTCAACCCCGCCTGGAAGGACGTAAAAGGGCATGAAGAATTCGACGTCCGCCTGAACGTCCTCATTCGTCATTTCCTTCCAGACTCGCGTGCGCCGCCTCATGCCCGCGCCCAGCACGAATGCTTCGTTGCTGCCGCTTTTTTGTTTGGAGAGGCCCAGAGATAAGGCAGTCAGGAAACTTCGATTATAGCCGTTGGAAACCAGAAGCTCTTTGATGGGATCAGTGGCTTTGCCCATGCCCGGTTTGAACTCGTTGGTAAGCACATCCATCGAGGCCAGCATGGGTTCGGATATCGCGCTGAAGTCCTGTGTGCCGCCGGTGACGTTGTTTACGATATTGGCGATCAGCCAATCTCGATGAGGCACATCATTCCAGGCTTGTTCCGGACTGGCGAACCACGCAAGGTTCCAATCCGATTCTCTCAGTGAACCATTGTCGCGCCAGTATTTCTCAGCCGGTAACAACTTGTCGGGCTGCTGTTTGAGCTTGCACAGCCCGATCATGAGCAGGAAGAGATCTTTTGTCGAAAGTGGCTTATCTTCCGGCATAGCCTTCACCTCGTCACAGTTCGAGCCGTAACCGTTGACGCCTGAAACGTAGTTTCAAAGGTCGAGAATTTATCGCCTTCAACGGGAATTGTAAAGAGGGCTCCAGTTATGGGGTGCGCGTGACGAGCACCCGAAATGCTGCCGGGTCATGTGGACATGGGGACAAGCATTGCGTTATGTTCATGCGAAGGATAACGGCAAACGCCGGGTAGGCGGCTGTAAGGCGTGGCAAAGAAAAAGCTGCCAAAAAGCTGCCACAAACGCTCGAAAAGATGGCGTGAGCCAAGCGCGTGAGTAAATTGATAGTAATGGATATGGCGGCGTAGCTCAGGTGGTTAGAGCGTGGGATTCATAACCCCAAGGTCGGAGGTTCAAGTCCTCCCGCCGCTACCAATCAGCCCGGTCCGAAGATCACCAGCCCCGATTGCGCTTGAGCTGCTTCTCTGGATCGAGTGATGAAATGAACGGCACCAGAGGCAATCCAAGGTTTCACAAAAGGTAAAACGTTATGCACCCCTTTCCTGGACGCATCGTTGCAATCATTCCGATAATAGCTTTAACCCTCGCCTGTAATGTGGCGAGCGCTACGGTTGCGATTCCAGATCCGCTGCTGGATGAGTCACCCGCAGCGGCAAAAGGTGAACGAGTCGCCGTCGTCGCCGGAGGTTGCTTCTGGGGTATTCAAGCCGTGTTCGAACATGTTAAAGGTGTCACCGACGTCAAAGCAGGATACGCCGGAGGCTCTGCCGATACCGCTAATTATGAAATCGTCTCATCAGGGAGGACCGGCCACGCCGAGTCGGTTCGGATCAAGTACGATCCATCACATATCTCATACGGCCAGCTTCTCAAGGTCTTCTTTTCCGTGGCCCACAATCCGACCGAATTGAACCGGCAAGGCCCCGATCACGGGACCCAGTATCGTTCCGCAATATTTTGCTCGAATGAAGAACAACAACGTATTGCGAAGGCCTACATCGACCAGCTAAATCAGGTAATGGCCTTCGGTCAACCCATTGTAACCGTGGTCTCACTGGGCAACCCCTTCTACGAAGCTGAGGCATATCATCAGGACTACGCGGTTCATCATCCAAATGAGCCGTACATCGTGATCAACGATCTACCCAAGGTCGCAAATCTTCGCAAACAGTTCCCGGGTCTCTACGTTTCCAAATAGTGATCCGCATCACTCCGGGATTTTACCCGAAACCGCTCGCGCGCCGCTTTCTTGCGCGCGCGTGGCCTCGACATAAAGTTTACAGTTGTTGGACGCCGAGTAGTCGAATCGGCGCGAATGTAAGGTTTTCTATGTCCACCTTCTCGCCGTCGACGACCTTAATTTGAGCCGCGTAGATAAGAGATCCTTCGCCTTTTTCTTTGCCCTTTTTGTCCGTCTTCAAATCCAGTTCGAGTATTCCAAACGGATAGTCCACCGAGCGCGAGCCGACGTATGCTTCGAGAAAGCCTATCGGCCGATCCGTCACCGCGTAGATATGGCGCCCCTCGGCCGTAGACTTTGAGAGGATCAGCTTAAAGTCGTAAAAACTGACGGTGCCTTCCTGTTCGATCCGGCCGATCGGTTTCATCTTGCTAAGCGCCTTTAGCAGTGCGCTGGGGCCCCCGTCCGTCAAGACGCCATGCAGTTGCTGAGCTTCCTGTGGCGTGGAGTAACTCTTTATGTAGATGCGAACATTCATCGTGGTCCCGGCCACTGGAAGTTGTGCCAGGGCAGAAAGGCTTTCCTCTTTGCCGTTCTTAGTCGCAGACGCCGGCATCGCGAGCAATCCGCAAAAAAGGATCAGCAGAAGAGTCGTCATTTTGATTCTCATCATTCCCTCCAGAGTTCGAGCTCGCACGGGCTTTTGTACCCTATCGAGACAAATCCGTGGCAGACCGTACGATAAGGCATCGGTCTTCCACATAGCTTTTTCAAGGGCCTTGGTCTTCGCGCTCCTCCGCGTTTAGCAGCGGCGAATCTTGTTTAGCAGCGGCGAATCTGGTTTAGCAGCTGCGAATCTGCGATCGCCGGCAATCAATCTGCTTCAATCTGGTTCAATCTGGTTTGGCAGCATTCTTCACGGCTTTGCCCGTCTTCTTCGCGGCCATTCCGGTGCCTTTGCCGAAGTGTTTGCCGGCGCGATACATATGTTTGCCAAAGTGTTTGCCGCCGCGTACAACACGGCCGTGTTTCACATTTGTACCTAAGCCCACGCCGGCATTGCTAACCTCCTTACCGCTTTGCTTCATCTGGCCCTTCACCGTAGCGTTTCGATTCTTAGTGGCATCCTGCGCTGGTGTTTGTTGTGGTCCAATCGTCAGAAGCATGAGCAGAGCGGCTGGAATTACACCGGCTTTCTTGATTGTCATACACACACCTCAATTGTGAAGTCACGTTTGCTCGACAATCGTCCATTGGTCAGTTCTGCAAACAACGTGCCCGTGCGGTCGATTCTTGGGAACCGATGCGTCGAGTATTAGCGGCGGGTGGCCTGTGGCATCCCTGTTGCCTCGAAGCGAGTATGAGCAGCGGGATGAGGATAAGGGATTTCAAGTGCTTTGTTAGCGTGTTGCTATGCTGCTTGCTTTTATTTGCGGGGCCGGGTGTGAAGGCCAATCCTCGCGCAATCGGATCAGCGCATCGTCATAATAATCATCATGTGGGAAGACACCACCGTCATCACCATGGAAGAGCCCGCAAGATTGCGGCTGTTGCAGCGCCGATTGGAATTGGGGCGGCGTTTGGCCCAGCGGGCTCGATTGGGTACCAGGGATTCAGGCATCGCCGCGCCATCAAGCACCGACTAGTAAGACACGGCCGAAATTAGAGGTGTGATCATGTTCACGAAAAAATTACTGTCATTCGCGTTGTTGTTGTTGACCCTGACAGTCTCCGTTCTGATGACTCCAACGGAGTCTCGTGCCTATGGCTATTATCGGACATATTATCGGACTTCGGGCCGCCATCGCGTCGTGTACGTCTACAGAAGGCCGTACTATCGACGCTACTACACTGTTGTCACAGTGAGGCGACATCGCTGGCATCGTCATCCCCGTGCTGTTTACTTCTACGGGCATCCCCACTATCGCCGCTATCGTTTCCGGTGAAATGGTCGTGGTTGAGTGAGTGCGATCGCCGATGCCTCGCGCTACTGATGCGTTGCGGGTTGGCTTAGATTCGTCTCAGATTCATCTCAGATTCATGGTTGGGCGAGCGGAGCCGCGGGGGGCAATTCTCTGAGGCGGTCTGGGGCGATTGCCTGGAGCCGTTTCTCCGCTTCCGCGCCGGCATCATTGGTACGATCGGGCCTCGCCGCCTCCATGTAGGCTTCCACAGCCTTTTCTATGTCCCCAGTCTTTTCGTAGACCTTTCCCAGTCCGACTTCAATTGCCGGTTTCATGCTCGTCGAGGAGTCCAGGAGTTGCTGGTAGAAGGAGATGGCGTTCTCATTATCACCATTGACCGCGTAATTCTCGGCAAGCGCGAGCCGCGCCAGATCCGACGTCGGCGGATCCTTCTTAGCCGCGACCTGCTTGAGCAAGTCTATGCCTTTGTCACGGTCGAGGTGCAGATAACACACACCGGCGTAGTAGCGACCGATTGTCCCGTAATAACCCGAGTAGCTGCTGGCCAACCGCTCGAAGGCTTCGGCTGACTCCTGCCATTTCGTTTGTTCGTCGCTGTAGGTTTTGCCGACGGTCGGCGTTGTTGGGGGCGGCGCTCCCGAGTCCTGAACGGGCGCATTAAACTTCTCCACCGCATCGGCGAACGCGGCTTCAGCATTTGCTTTTCGGGAATCAAAGAAATAGGTGACCGCGGCGTAGAGCACGATAATGCCGACCACGATTCCGATTGCCATAACGATGGGCCGGCCCCTCTCCTGTAGCCACTCCTGCGTCCTTTCGTAGAAGCGGATCATCGGATCGTGCTTGAACTTCATCTCCTTGACCGAGACTTTTTTCCTTTTGCTTCGTGTAGCCAAAACAGCGAGCCTCCTATCAAAATGTCCGACAAGCTTTTGGTTGTCGTGGTTGCGAATGAATCTGCCAACAAGTCCGCGACAAACTGAAGTTTGCCGGACAAGGACGCCTCCGTCCTCGAGTAACGAAAAGAAGAACATAGCGGCCCCGGTCTGGCACTGTCAAGAAACGCAGGGCGATGGTGGTGTCCTAAAGTTGTGTTGGTCGCCGAGGAAACCGGCGCGGCGTCTTTTGGAGTGCGGCGCGGTCTGTGCGTACGCGCCGCTTTGGCTGCTTTGAATCGCCACCAGGAGCCAAAGCGGC
>Ga0134124_10000276_pt1 | contig 45897 bp, 48 predicted proteins | sample KB304_FD_96880 | JGI IMG/M metagenome (GOLD analysis project Ga0134124, IMG submission 96880) | Terrestrial soil microbial communities without Nitrogen fertilizer from Kellogg Biological Station, Michigan, USA - KB3-0-4 | ecosystem: Environmental > Terrestrial > Soil > Unclassified ...
CGTCTTCGGTGACCAGGCGGGCCTTGTCGGCCTGCAGGTGGAGCAGTTTCTTGAGAGCCTCACGCGCCTTGCCGCGGGCGCGGGCCTCAAGATATTTCCCGAGACGGATAAATGCGATCAGCATGACCGAGGTTTCGAAGAATACTTCGCGATGCGGACCCAGCAGCCCGAAGTAGGCGGCCAGCGAATAAAAATAGGCGGCCGAAGTGCCCAGGGCTACCAGAACATCCATGTTGGCGCTGCGGTTTTTGAGGGAGCTCCAGGCGCCGCGGTAGAAGATCAGCCCTGCGGAAAACTGGACCGCCGTGGCCAGCAGCAGGCTGAGCTGCATCGCGGCACGATTGGAGTGCAAGCCCATCGTAAGCATGATCGGCAATGAAGCGAGCATTGAAAAGATAAACCAGTCCCGTTGGGAACGGAGGTCATCGACCTGGGCAATGTCGGCACCGCGCAGTTCTACCGGGGTGTAGCCTGCTGCATGGACGATACTGAAGATGTCGGAGGGACCAAGCCGCTCCGGGTCGAAACGGACGAAGCCGGTTTCAGCAGCCAGGTTGACGATGGCGGTGGTAATGGCGGGGTGTTCAAGCAGCTTCTTTTCAAGGGTGCCCACGCAGGTTGCGCAGTGCAGTCCGCGTACGTTAAAAGTCAGTTCGCCGTCCGGTTCAGGCAGGACGGCGCCGTATCCGAGCGCCTCGACGAATCCGGCGATCTGTTCTTTCGATATGATGGCGGGGTCGTGGCTGACTGTCAGTTCCGCCATGGCGAAATTGACCACGGCGCCCTGCACCCCTTTCCGTCCTGATAGATCCTTTTCGATCCGGGCGGCGCAATTGGCACAGGACATTCCGGTTATTGGTAAGTTTGAAGTTATATTCTGCGTTTTTTCGGCAGAAGATAACTTCGTTAACGCACCTATCCCGTTTCTCGGGGCTGGAAAAGTTGCCTTGCTCACGAATCTTTACCTCGTTTTGAAATCGCCCCGAACGAAGTGACCCCAGGTGATCTTGATTGCCGATGCAATGGGGAGCGCCAGGAGGATGCCCCAGAATCCGAGCGTTTCACCGAGAGCCATGACCATGACAATGGTTACCAGGGGGTTCAGGTTCATCGACTCCTTGAAGACCAGCGGCTTTATGACATACCCCTCGACGAAGTAGATGATGGCAAATGCAAACGCGGTCTGTCCGAGCATGGCGGCAGACTGGAATTTGAACCAGGCAAAGAAGAGCGCCGGCAGCGTTGCGATGATAACGCCTATAAACGGCAGGATCGAGGCAGCGCCCGCAAAAGCGCCGCAGAAGATCGGATGAGGGATGCCGAGCGCAAAAAGAGCGATGGTTGCGAGCAGGGCAACGATGATGGAAACCACCACCTGGCCGCGCAGATAGCCGCCTATACTGGTGTTGACTTCGTTAGCAATATCCACGATCTGGGTGCGCCGGCTTTCGGGGAGCCAGGAGATGACGGTATCGATAACGGTCTGTTTGTAGTAGAGCATGAAGAATACCAGGATCGGTGAGAGTACGATGTTGAAGAGATTAAAAAAGATGCTGGTGCCGAAGTTGTAGGCCCAGAATCCGGTCTTTTCCGTCGCGGTGTCGATGTTGGCGGATGCCTTGTCAATCAGCCACTGAATTTCATCCGATCCATAGCGGTCGGGAATACGTTCTTTCCAGTCCAGGGCGACCTGCTTGAGCTTCAGGATATAGGCCGGCAGATCAAGGACGAAGGAGTTCCAGCTGATGGTGATGGCCGGTACGATGAACATCAGAAAAAAGACGGTCAGAATCGTCAAGACAACATAGAGAACCACCAGGGCGTAGATCCGTTTCATGCCACGCCGACAGGCAGCCACGAGAAGGGGATCGAGAAGGTAGGCGATGACCCAGGAAAGCAGAAAGCATGAAATGGTATGCTGCAGGGCGTAACCGGCAAAAGCCAGCAGGCAGAAAAGCAGAATCGAGGCGATGAACCTGCCGTAATCGCTGCGCGGCGTATGAACGTGGTGAGTATGCTCCATGTTCTCTCCTAACCCTGATAAACAGGATAGTTCGTTAGCCAAAGTATTTTCTGCCGAAAAACGCAGAACATACTTTGTAACTTACTAGGCGTGCTTCATGCCCTGCAGGACCGAATCGGCCGTGAACAGGTTATTTTCTTCCATCCATGATTTGAGGCGTCTGGAAAGAAACTGATCCTTCAATAACGCAAAACGCTCTTCCTCCTGCGGGTAGAACGAGAGGATATCCTCGATTTTTCCGAACGGTTTTCTGGCTGCCAGCGAATTGTGCAGAAGGACTCTTAATTCAGGATCGGAGATCTGTGCAACAAACTCGGTCACTATCTGCCGTTCACTGCGGTAGTCAAACGGGGGAATTTCCAGGAAGCGTTCGCCGTTGTTCAGAAGCTGTTGCCGGACCTCGTTGCTGTCAGGCGTAGAGGGCACAGAGAATATTTCGCCGGTCAGCCGATCGAGATAATATGCTTTATCAAGCTGTCCGCTCGTAAACGCACCGAGCAGATCCTCCCACGAAATTTCAACACTGTGAATTGTCGCCATCCGTTTCTCCCCTATTCTTCTTATTGACTTTTTACTCTGTCTCGAAGCACAATCTGCGCCATGCGAGCCATATTTATAGCCGATGCCCACCTCGTGTCACCGGACGATGCCAACTACCGCCTGCTGCTTCGTTTCCTTCGTGAACTGGAGGGGGATCTGGACACCCTCTATATATTGGGCGATCTGTTCGACTTCTGGCTGGGATTCCCGTCACACCCGTTCACACAGTATGATGCCATACTTGATGCGTTGGAGCGGTTGGTGGCGCGCGGTTGCCGGCTGGTCTATTATGAAGGAAATCACGATTTCCACCTGGGCACGATTTTTTCGCAGCGCCTGAAAGCCGAAATCCATACTGGGCCTGCGATCGAATCGGTGCAGGGAAAGCGGCTTTATATCTGCCACGGTGACCAGATCAACAGTGAGGATCGTCTCTATCGTCTGCTGCGTTTTCTGCTGCGCACACCGCTTGCCGCAGCCAGTGTCAGGCATTTTCCCCCGTCATGGGCGCAAAAAATCAGAGAACATCTGCAGAAACGGAGTCAAGCCGGCTATAGTGAAAAAACAGCGCGCTGGGACTACCGTCAGATCCTTCTTGATTTTGCCCGCTCTCTCCTGAATAAGGGGTGCGAAGGGTTGGTCGCCGGCCACTTCCATCTTGCCATGTGTGAAAACGTTCCGGAAACTTCCATCGTCGTCCTGTCTCTCGGCGACTGGATGGAGCAGTTTACCTATGGCGAAATGCGGGATGGAGAGTTGCGCCTGATGACCTATCCCGCGAACCTCCCTATTTCCTGAAGAACTCTTCCAATGCCTTCTCCCCGACCTGTGACGCCTTAACCTTCCATTTATCAGGATTGATAACCAGTGCGACCAAGGCGATGCGGGGGTTCTGAATCGGTGCAAAGGCGGCAAACCACGAGTAATGTCCCTTGGGGTCCGTGCCGTTGATGGATCCAGTTTTTGCTGCTATCGAGACATTCAGCAGCGGGCGGCCGCGGCGGTCATGAAACGCTTTTCGTGAAGTTCCGGTCGACACGGTACTGGAAAGCATTCGGGTTAACGACGCCGAGGTCTCCGGCGTTACCAGCCGGCGCAACTCACGAGGAGCAAACTTTTCCGTTTCGACTCCCCGGGCATCGACAATGCTGCTGGTCAGCCCTGGAACCATCATTTTTCCGCCATTGGCTATTGCCGACATGATCACCGCAGCGTGAAGCGGTGAAATTTTAACGTCGTGATCGAGGCCCGCTCCCATCAGCCTCAAACCATGATTACTGGCAGGTTCCCCCGCCTGACTCGGCTTGGCCGGAATGCCGGGCAACAGTTCCTGATTGAACCCGAAGCTGGATATGGAAGCCATAAGGGATGGTTTGCCGGCGATGTCGCTTGCAACTCGCCCGTAAACCGGATTTATCGATTTGCCCATGGCGTAGGTGGCATCCATGCGGTTGTTTCTGCCGCGAGGACTTATATCCCAGTAGCGCGGGTTCTCCGAGTAGTTATTGCCGCGGAATTCGATCACGGATTCAGGCGTAATCTTATGGTTCTCGAGTGCTGCAGAGGCGGTGATGATCTTGAAGAGTGAGGCCATGGGGTACAGCTCGTAGACGGAGCGTTTCTCCCAATTCGGATCAATGGAAGAGTAGGAGGTCATGCCGAGAATACGACCGGAGGCTGGTTCAATGGCGACAAAAACGCCATATGGCACCCGGTTCTTTGCCAGAAAAGCATGGACACTTTGTTGCAGGTCGCCCTGAATGGTATAGATATGTTGCAGCCCTTCTGGGGTACGGGCAGAAATGCGGGAACCGTTGATCTCTGCCGTTGCAAGCATGTCTGAGGCGGTCTCGAAACGGCTGGTTGAAACAGGTGGTTTAGCCGCTTCAGCCGGTTTTGGAGCGGCTGCCGTGAAAGATGCAACCAAACCCCGGGCGCGCGATTCGACCGATTTTGTCTGACGCAGCGCCAGAACGGAGAGCGGTGCAATGGCCAGCACAAGAGCTATGAACAGCAGCGCCAGTTTCAGTTGGCGGAGACGTTTCCCGGATGGAAGAGACAGTTTGGTCCGGACGGGTTTATCGGCCGGTATAAGGCGTCTGTTTCGGGAACCGTATCCGAATAACCTGAAACCGGGGACTGTTTTTTTGTGAGTTAAATGCTTGAGATCCTGCATGCTGTCCCGAAGTGAGAGTAATTTAGTGAACTATATCTTCAAGCATCTGATGTTGTCAACGAAACAGGCGGCGGAGAACACGGTATTTTAAGTATCAGAAAGAATTTATACGGTTAATAAAGGCAACCAGCAGTCCGTAGTGGTGATGGTCAAACAGCATGGTGATGCGCGGCAGATGGGCAAGGTCGGGTTCATCGATCTCTTCCGGGAATGACTCGCAACAGCGGATCTGATCACCTTTCTTGATAAGCTCCGGAAACTCTTTTGACAGAGTCGCGACCTGTTCTTCCGAAAGTGGTTTCTGCAGGCGAATAACCAGACGGTTCTCAATGAATCTGAGTGAATGATAGTTGCAATAGAAAGTGTTAATTATCTGGAGCGCCTCCTCCTCGTTTCTGGTGATGGAAAAGAGTGAGAAATCCTCGCCGGAGATGAAGCCTTTCACCAGAAGGCTCTCTTTTATAAAAACAAAGAATTGCTCCCAGAAACCATCCCGGTCGTCCATCAGAATCAACGGTTTGGGAGAGGTTTTACCGGTCTTTATCAGGGTGAAAACCTCCATCGCCTCGTCCAGAGTTCCAAATCCTCCCGGAAAAACCACGATTGCATCAGCCTCTTTAACAAAAGCCACTTTACGGTTGAAGAAGTACTTGTACGTCACAAGTCGTGGATTGCGATACATGACCGGATTTGGCTTCTGTTCGAAGGGGAGCCGAATGTTTACTGCAAACGAGTTTTTGCTTCCCGCCCCTTCATTTCCGGCCCGCATGATTCCGGGCCCGCCCCCGGTAATGACCATATAGTCGTTTTCTGCCAGACTGCGACTAAAGCGCACGCATTTCAGATACATCTCTTCCGTCTCTTCCGTGCGGGCAGATCCAAATATGGTAACTTTCTTGCGGTGGCGATAGGGACCGAACACCTTGGCCGTATAGCGCATTTCACGCAATGTGCGGTTGATCAGTTTCAGGTCGGCAAGATAATCGACCTCCTGACCGATTTTAAGAGTTGCAAGTATCATTTCCTTGATTACGGCAGGATGATGAATGCCTCCTGATTTTTCAACCAACTGGCCGATAAGATAGTCAATTTCTTCGTTGCTTCTGGAAAAACTCAATTCCATAATGTCTGCCTTCCAGCCGGGTGTAGTAAAGTTTTGATGAACGAGCCAAGATATCACAGCCGTCTTTGTAAAGCAAACAGCTGATTGCTTCCGCGGACTTGATGACAGGATCGAATAAGCTTGAAAGCAGGCTGGAGGTTTGCTATAAGGCAAGATATTCATTTTTTTATCTATTTTTTAATCTATAAGTAGTGATGATACATTTGTCGCCGTGCAAGGAGATAGGGCATGTCCAATTCACAGCTGGTCATGTACGACGAAGAATTTCAGAAAATCAATGAAGTTATCGAACGTTTGCTTAATGAAGCAAACGCCAAGGTAATCTTCCTGGTAGACAAAAATGGGCAGCTTATCTCCGGCGTCGGAGAAACCGAGCGTTTTGACACCACTTCACTTGCTTCACTGACTGCCGGAAATATTGCCGCCACAGGCGGACTTGCAAAGCTGATCGGCGAAAAGGAATTTTCAATTCTCTTTCATGAAGGAGAAAAGGACAATCTCCATATTTCCATTGTTGGCGGCAGGGTTATTCTTGTTGTTCTGTTTGACAATCGCTCATCTCTCGGGCTTGTCCGTCTCCGGGTAAAAAAAACGTCCGAGGAGCTTTCGGCAATATTTGAAAAAGTGATGAAAAAGTCGGAAGAGCGTGAAAAACGCGGCTCTTCGGACTTTCCTTTTGCCGAAATCACCGACGACGATATCGATAATCTTTTCAGTTAAAACCAATCAATCGATTTTGCAGGTTAAAACGACCTGTAACTGCTCCCGCTATCACCGAAATAATTCCTAACCTACCAATTAAAGTGGGGAAAGCCAAAGATGTCCTTCATCAACTATGCTTCTCGTGAAATAAATTGTAAAATAGTTTATTACGGTCCTGGTTTGTGCGGGAAAACTACGAATCTTCAATTTGTTTATCAAAAAACCGCGCCGGAAGCCAGAGGCAAGATGATAAGCCTTGCAACCGAGACCGAGCGAACGCTGTTTTTTGATTTTCTTCCGCTTTCGTTGGGCGAAATTCGCGGATTCAAGACCCGGTTTCATCTCTACACTGTTCCCGGGCAGGTTTTTTATGATGCGTCCAGGAAACTGATTTTAAAAGGTGTCGATGGCGTTGTTTTTGTAGCTGATTCCCAGGAAGAACGAATGGATGCGAATATTGAGTCGCTTGAGAATTTGAGGATAAACCTCAAGGAGCAGGGCTACGATCTGGATAAACTGCCATACATCATTCAGTACAACAAACGGGATATACCGGATGCCGTGCCTGTTGAAGAGTTGCGTCGCGAGCTGAATCCTACAAATGTCCCTGAATTTGAGGCATGCGCTACAACTGGCGAGGGAGTTTTTGAAACGCTCAAAGCGGTAGCAAAGTTGATTCTGGTTGATCTGAAAAAAGGGAAATAGCACGCATCAGGAGAGCGGATCGCTCTTAGTGGCGTACTTGAATGATGCCCGGTTCAGGGTGGTCATGCCGGCTGTCGTTTCTTTGGACTTGATTTATTTTGTGGAGCGTGGTAGGTATCACATCCCGCCGTTACTGAAGATTGCTACTCATACGGAGAGATGGCCGAGTAGGTCGAAGGCGCTCGCCTGCTAAGCGAGTATACTGGGAAACCGGTATCGAGGGTTCGAATCCCTCTCTCTCCGCCACTATTTCAACGGATACCGCATTGATTTCTGCTCGAATGGTATTGCTGTTACTATCTGTCTTTTTTTCGGTGCTTGTTCCGGGCGTCAGTCGGGCGAACACTGAAGCTCCGCCTGATAGTTTAAAATCAAGCCCCTCCCATAGGACCGTCAGAGAAAAAACAGTGGTTGTTCCCCCCGAGGTCTTGCGGCGCTGGAGGGCTATCAAGCTTGCCGTGATTGATAAAACCCGCGGAACCGAAAATATTTACGTCGTTCCCATCGGTTCGCTATACAAGCTCCCTTATTCTTCACTAACCGTAATCGTGGAAGCATTTCTTCCCTCGTTCATAATGGAAGGTATGACAATTACAACCTCCTCAAACGAACTTGTTAACCCGGCAGCAAATGTTCGTATCAGCGACAATGGTACTCCTGTCTTTCAGGGGTGGCTCTTCGTAAAATTTCCCAATACGCGTGCCGTTACTCATCCCAAATTCGGCTTCAGTCTGATTGGCGCAGTCCCGGTGAACAAATAGCCTCCTAATGGCAGTTCAGGCGGGGATTCCTTCCCTTGCCAGTTGGTCGCAGCGCTCATTTTCAACATGCCCGTCATGTCCTCTGACCCATTTCCATTGAACTGAATGTGGCTTTGTCAGAGCAAGCAGCTGTTCCCACAGGTCTTTATTGACGACCGGTTCCCTTTTGCTGTTGCGCCATCCCTTGCGCTGCCATCCTGCAATCCATTCCGTCATCCCTTTAACCAGATATTGAGAGTCGGTCGTGATCAATACTCTGCAGGGGCGCTTTAACTGGCGTAGTGCTTCGATAGCCGCCGTCATTTCCATGCGATTGTTGGTTGTGTCTCTGGCGCCGCCGCTCAGCTCTTTCACGCGCCCGCCGTAGCGCAGGATCGCTCCATATCCACCTGGTCCGGGGTTGCCGCTGCAGGCACCATCGCAGAAGATCTCTACGATCGGATCGTTACTTTCTGCCACAATCAACCCCTTCCCCGTTTAATAGAGCTGCAATCGATTGCATGACCCGATCAACGATCAGGAGATGGGTTTCCTTGCAGTCTTCCAGTTGGAACAGGTCGCTGAAATCGGGAGCGGCACCGAATATAACCGCGGCATTCTGCCGGAAACCGGGAAACTTCCAGTGGTTCAGTCCGATCAGTGCCGTTGGAATAACTGTCGGGCGGGTATCGTAGATGATCTTTCCTGCTCCGCGGTTGCCCGGACCCAATTGCCCATCCTTGTGACGGGTACCCTCCGGGAACAGCATGACTTTCTGGTCGAGAAGGAGGTCATTCAACTTGCGGCCGGCCCTGACGTCCCGTTTGCGTTTGACCGGAAAAGCTCCCCATGATGTGTAGATCAGGCGCTGGAACGTTTTTGTAAACAGTTCCTCTTTGGCCGGCGCCCAGAGCATCTGGAGCGGATTGTGTCTGATAACGGCCCAGGGGAGAAAGACGGTGTCGTAGGCTGAAATATGATTGGAAGCGATCAGGACCGGGCCGCTATGGGGGATATTGTCACCGCCCTTTATGATAAACCGGTTCAGGCATGATGCGTAGAACCCGACGACATACACGGAAAATGTAACCCAACAGCGTTGTAGAAGATGTGCCTTCACGTTACTCCCTCTTTTATGATTCTCGCTTATAGCACACCGGAGCGCATCAGGCAACATCCCACCGGGCGCTGGAATATTACGTTGAAATCACATATGATGTGGTATAGGTACGATCAGTTACCTGCATGTACTGGACAAGTTCAAGGCTGAATATAAATAATCAAAAATCGGGGATCGCCACAGCATGCCTGAATTCGCCGTAAGTGAAGAAAAGAACCGCTGGCTGCGGCAAAAAATGGCCGAGATGGGGGTGCGCGAAGAGGATCTTGAGGAGAGTTTCGTGCGTTCGTCGGGCAACGGCGGACAGCACGTGAACAAGACCTCCAGTTGTGTGCAACTGAAACATAAGCCGACCGGTTTAACAGCAACCTGCATGCGGGAGCGGAGCCAGTCGGTCAACCGCTTTCTGGCTCGCCGCGAACTGCTTGAGCGGATCGAAGCCGCTGCAGGGGTGATTACGCCGGAGATGAAACGTATCGAAAAACTGCGCAAGCAGAAAGACCGGCGCAGGAGGCGGAGTGCCAAGACCTGAAGAACAGGAGAAAACTGGCCGCCGTATCGGTAACCGGGTGTCTCCGTATCTGCTGCTTGTCCTTACGACACTGTTCTGGGCTGGAAATTTTGTGCTTGCCCGTGGAGTAAAGACCTCCATTCCGCCAATTTCCCTCGCCTTCTGGCGCTGGATATGCGCGCTCGTTATCCTGCTCCCGTTTTCGGTTCAGCATTTCCAGTCTCAATGGCCACTCGTGAGAAAAAACTGGAGAACCATGGCGCTCTATGGAGTTATGGGTGTTTCCTGTTTTAATACCTTCGTCTACATCGGACTTCATTCAACGACTGCTACCAATGCGCTGTTGCTGAATTCAGTTATTCCGGTGCTGATAGTGCTGCTCTCACGCTTTATAAATGCCACGCCGATCACTCGCCGACAGGCGGTAGGGATATCCATTTCTCTCTGTGGAGTCGCCACCATCATCTGCCGTGCCGACCTGGGCGTGTTGCGAACGCTTACGGTTAACAGGGGCGACCTGTGGGTCCTTCTGGCGGTTGTCAGTTGGTCCATCTATACGGTGCAACTTAAGCAACGCCCAAGCGGACTCCATCCGCTCGTCTTTCTGACATCCATAATCGTGATCGGTCTGATTCCATTGATTCCGCTCTATATCCTGGAGTTCGGCCGGTCGGGTGGTTTTCTGCCGACAACTCCTGTCTGCTTCACTATTTTGTATGTAGCCCTGTTTCCATCGGTACTCGCCTTTATATTCTGGAATCAGGCGGTCGGCGAAGTAGGCGCAGGAAAGGCGGGGCTATTTCTGCATTTGATGCCGGTTTTTGGTACGATTCTTTCGGCGGTTTTCCTGGGGGAGTCAATCCAGCGCTTTCATCTGCTCGGAATTGCGTTGATCTTCTGGGGCATTTTTTTGACGGTCAGAACCGCTACAGCCAATTTGTTCCCAGTCGCTTCTGCCCGGAAATAAACAGCGTATCCTGATATCGGACGAAAGAGTCCTGCATGCCTACCTCGGCGGGTAGAGCGACGATGTCCCGCCTTATCCGGACAATGAAAAATCGTTTATTTTCATTTTGGAGAATTCAGCGTACAATTCCATTATAAAGATGGATTAACTAACCAGAAGTGAGGTGTTAGCCATGTTGAAAGGAAGGATTTACGACAAGCTTTGCACCATTGACGACACCGCACGCGCAAGTGCTCTGTCGAATGAAGCAACAGTCTTCTGCGCCCAGTGCGGCGCCGAAGCTTACGATCCCTCAGCCGTCTGCGATCCGGAGCCGTTATCTGTGCAGCGCGGCAGGAAGTCATGATAAACAGCCGGATAAATAACCCGAGGGAATTGTGTAATGAAAAAGGCCTTTTCGAGGCCTTTTTCCATATGTGCGTTAGTGCGCCTCGCTCCAGTTGGCTCCGTAACTGATATCAACCTTGAGCGGCACCCTTGCTTCCACCGCCCGCCCCATTTCCTCCTCCACCAGCTGCTCCATCTTCAGCAACTCTTGCTCCGGAACCTCCAGCACCAGTTCATCGTGTACCTGCATGATCAGACGGCTCTGCAGCTGTTCCAGACGAATACGGGAATCAACCCGGATCATCGCGCATTTTATGATATCGGCAGCCGATCCCTGGATCGGATAGTTGATGGCATTGCGGCGGGCAAAGGCCAGTACATTGCCGTTGCTGCTCCGGATGTCCGGGATCGGAAGGCGGCGGCCGAGAATTGTCCGTACGGCGCCGTGCTCCTCCGCTTCCCTGATGCAGGAGTCCAGAAACGCAATTGCACCACTGTGCCGTTCTTTATAGGTGTTGATGAAATCTTCGGCGGTCTTGCGGGCGATGCCGAGTTGCTTGGCAAGAGAAAAGGAGCCCTGACCATAGATGATGCCGAAATTAATGGTCTTGGCCTGGCGGCGCATCTCGGGTGTGACCATTTCGGGAAAAAGCCCGAATACCTCGGCGGCGGTGCGGGTATGAATGTCTTCGTCATTGGCGAAGGCGTGACAGAAAACAGTATCGCCGGAGAGGTGTGCCAGCACGCGAAGCTCGATCTGGGAATAGTCGGCCGACAGGATTACGTGCCCCGGCGGGGCGATAAAGGCGTGGCGGATACGGCGCCCTTCATCGGTCCGGATCGGGATGTTTTGCAGGTTCGGGTCGGATGACGAGAGTCGGCCGGTGCTGGTAATGGTCTGGTTGTACGAAGTATGCACCCGACCGGTGCGTGGGCTGACGAGGCGGGGAAGGGCATCGGTGTAGGTGGATTTGAGCTTGGCAACGGAACGGTAATCGAGGATCAGGCGGGCAATCTCCTTTTCTTCAGCCAGGGCGGCCAGCACCTCGTTATCGGTTGACCATCCGGTTTTTCCCTTGTTCTTTTTGCCGCTCTTCAGCCCCATGCGGTCGAAAAGGACCTCGCCCAGCTGTTTTGGAGAGTTGAGGTTGAACCGTTCACCCGCCAGAGAATAAACCTGCTCTTCGAGTGCTCCCATTCGGCCGGCGAAGTCGACGGACAGGCTGTTCAGGAGAGCGCAATCCAGAAGGACGCCATGATTCTCCATTTCGGCCAGGATCGACAGCAGCGGCATCTCGACCGTGTGAAACAGTCTGTCGTCATTGCCTTCCGCCAGCAGCGGTTCAAATTTCCGGCGTAACAGCCAGGTTGCATCGGCATCTTCCGCGGCATAGCGCGCAGCGGCTTCCAGTTCCACTTCGGCAAAGTTCAGCTGCCCCTTGCCGCTGCCGGCCACATCTTGAAAGCTGATCATGCGGTGATTCAGATGCTCCTGTGCCAGGGTGTCCAGGCCGTGTCCCTTCCGTGAAGGATCAAGCAGATAGGAGGCAAGCATGGTGTCAAACCAGACACCGGCCAGGGAGATGCCGTTATTGGCCAGTACCTGCATGTCGAACTTGATGTTCTGACCGACCTTGCGCAGTGCGGGATTCTCCAGCAGGGGGCGCAAACGGTCAAGCACGGTATTACGGGGAAGCTGGCCGGGGACAAGGTTTCCCTCCCCCTCCTGTCGAGTTTGCGGGAGAAGGTCATTTTTCTCGTCAGCGTAATGAGCAAACAAGGTTCCCTCCCTCGGCTTGGGAGGGACAGGGAGGGGAGCAGCTGTTACATGCCCGACCGGAATGTAATATGCCTCATGATCCAGGTATGAGAACGAGAGCCCGACAATATCAGCGTCCCGCGGGTCAAGACTGGTCGTTTCCAGGTCGAAGGCGAATTCACCGGCCTGTTCCAGTTTTGCTGCAAGAGTTTCAAGTTCCGCCGCAGTGCTGACGGTATAATATTTTTCGGGAGAAAGGGTCGCCTTGCCGGTTAGCTCCTTGATCAGTGAGGTGAAACCGAATTTTTTGAAGAACGAGTTCAAGGTTTCCTGATCCGGCTCCCTTGCGATCAGCGTTTCCAGATCGACTTCCAGCGGGACATTGCAGTCGATAGTTGCCAGACGACGTGAAAGCAGAGCCTGTTCCCGGAATTCCCGCAGCTTCTCGCCGTTTTTGCCCTTGACCTCGGCTGTCCGCTCCAGCAGTTCATCAAGCGAACCGAATTCCTGTATCAGTTTGGCGGCAGTTTTCTCGCCGATACCCGGTACTCCGGGAATGTTGTCCGAGGAATCACCTGCCAGTCCCAATATATCGGTAACCAGTTCCGGACCAACGCCAAAGCGCTCAACAACCTCAGGGATACCCGACTCCTTCCCCTTCATGGTGTCCAGGAGGGTGACGTGATCGGTTACGATCTGCATCAGGTCCTTGTCTCCCGTTACCACCACGACCTTTCCGCCTTGATCGGCAAATCGCCCGGCCAGAGCGCCGATTATATCATCGGCCTCATACCCCAGCAGTTCCAGCGTCGGGATGTTAAACGCCCGCACCACTTCTCTGATCGGTTCCATCTGTACGCGCAGGTCATCGGGCATGGCGGCGCGATTTGCCTTGTACTCCGGGTATATTTCGGTGCGGAATGTGGTTCGTCCGGCGTCAAAAACGACAGCCACATGTTGCGGGTCGTAATCTTTCAGCAGTTTGAGCAGCATCTGGATAAATCCGTAAATGGCGTTGGTGGGAAAACCGCTTGGGGACGACAGGTGCCTGATGGCGTAGTAAGCGCGGTAGATGTAGGAGGAGCCGTCAACCAGATAGAGGGTTTCTTTAGAACTCATAATCATTCCCCTCCGCGAGCTTCTTCCCTTGTGAAAAGCGCAAAGGCCATGGCAGGGCGCTTGCTCGATTCACGCATGGCAAACTGCAGCCCATCGAAATTCCATCCTTTGGAACTCCAATTGTTCAGCGCTTCCTCGATTGCATCTTCGGTGACGGTTCCAATTTCAACAACCTTGTAGATCAGCATGCTGGAATCCTTAGTCGTAATAGATATACCCCTGATGTGCCGTACAATCATCAGGATAATAAAAAAAGGCGGCTCAAAAGCCGCCCTGAAGATGTCTGTTGGAAGCCGGTTACTTCTGGAAACCGAGTTTGGCGGAAATCTCGTCCCCGGCCTTCAGTACCAACGGAATCAGTTCTTTATTGATGCGTTCATCAGAGAAGCGCATTGAGGGTCCGGAAATACTTACTGCACCGATAATGCGGCGGGTGTAGTCGCGGATCGGAGCGCTAACACACTTGACGCCGGTGTCCAGCTCTTCATTGTCGAAGGCGTATCCCTGATCGGCAATCTGTTTGAGCTGCTTAATCAGAGTGTCACGATCAGTAATTGTGTTGGGAGTATATCTTTTCAGTTCTTTCGAGGGGATATATGTTTCAAGTTCCTCATCACTCATATATGCTATCTGGACTTTCCCTGCGGCTGTGCAGTAGGCAGGCAGTCTCGAACCTACCCGCGGGACCACCCTGACGGTCATGGCGGTTTCAACAACATCGAGATAAACTATATTGAAGTCTTTCAGGATTGAAACGTAGGTCGTCTCGTTGCAGTTGGCAACCAATGCTTCAATTACCGGTTTTGACTGTCTGAGCAAGCCCATCTGCTTGATGAACGTCTGCCCGAGCTCCAGTGTCTTAAGGCCGAGACGGTAATTTTCAGTTACTTTATTCTGCTCGATGTAGCTGCGGGATTCAAGTGTCGCAAGCAACCTGAAGACATTGTTTTTATGAAGTTTCAGGCGCTTGCTCAGTTCTGTGACGCCCAGTTCATCAACTTCCCCGTGAAACTGTTCCAGAAGGTCGAGCGCATGGGAAACTGCCTGTATAAGATATTCAGATTTTTCTTTTTTTGCCATTAGATGATTCCTTTTCATGAATTAGAGTAACAAGACGGCACGTGCAACTTATCAAAATGCAATCGCTAATTAAAAAATAAGTTAAAAGTGCCACTTTCGCAAAATTTTCTAAAAATGTTAGAATATTGTTTTACAATTGTCAAGTACGAAAAATTGTTTTATATTTAAATCCGGAATGCGGTTACAATGTCCGCTTAATAGTTCGTTTGTAAAACACGTACGAAGGATGCCATGCTGAACCTGCGCAAAAAAATACTTGTAGCGATCGATGGCTCTCCTCAGTCCGACAAGGCCGCAGAAGAGGCCGTTCGCCTTGCCGCAGGCAATCAGAGCCAGTTTAAAAGTCGAATATATGCGTTGCTTGTGCTGCCGAACGCGCCCACTTCAACGTTCACCGACTTCGTGCCGGCCGCTCCGATGACGGAAACAAAAAAATGGGATGAGCTTCGGGAACGGATATTTTATGTCGTCGAGAAGTGCGCAGCCGAACATGATATTCCTCTGGAGATGATCGTTGAGTACGGCGACCCTGCAGATAAAATTATCAGTCTTGCCAAGCGCGAAGAAATCGACGTGATAGTCATCGGCAGTTCCGGCAAGGGTTTTATCCAGCGCCGAATCAAGGGGAGCGTTTCCCATAAAGTTGCCAGTAGTGCAGCCTGTTCGGTTTTTATTGTAAGGGGTTGATTCTCAGATGATATGTTGTTTATGATCATTTTCATTGTCCGACGGTTTTTTTATAACGAAATGCGGCCGATTTATGTCTGATGAGACTCCGAAAAAGCATCCCTGTCCTGATTGCACCTGCTGTCAGTGGTGTTCGGATGACCGTTGCAGGATTTGCCTGAACCGGTCGGACTGCCGTCGCCGCAGGCTTTCCATTGCGGAGCAGATTGCGTTGTATGACTCCTTGAATCCCCCCGATTGTGGCACGTCAAAGAAGTAATGATGTAAAATCATATCGCCGGATCGCCTTGCCGAGATGGCTCGCATATGAGAAATAGTGTTATATTAACGCGTGTTAGAATATTTCTCTTGGAATGATCATCTATAATATGATAAAAAGTGAAAGTTATCAAAAATCAGGAGGTAGCAGGTGAAAAAAACAGCATTAGTAGTTCTCAGTATTGCCGCTCTCGCTCTTGCAGGGTGCAAAGAGAAACCAAAAACTGGAGCATCAGCTCCAGCTCCAGCTCCAGCTGCTCCACAGCAGGGTCAGATGCCGGCAGCAGCACCGGGCGCAGATCCTCATGCAGGTATGAAATCGCAGGAAATTCCTGCTGGTGCAGGCAAAAAGGCAACGGTTACCCAGACCATGAATTCCGGCGGTTACACGTATGTTGAGGCAGCTGACGAAAAAGGTGTGAAAGTCTGGATGGCGCTGCCTGAAACCAAGGTTGCAAAGGGCGACAAGATCGAATATCCGGAAGCTCCGCCCATGGTAAACTTCCAGAGCAAAACTCTGAACAGGACTTTTGAAAAAATCCTCTTCATTCCCGGCATCAGGATTACCAAGTAATAATCAGGACGAACCTCGGACGGGGCCATGCTAAATGGCCCCGTTTTTTTATACAGCCGAATGTGCCGCTTTTGATGGGCCATGCTCCGGGACAATGCCAAGAACCTTGGCAAAGAACTCCTTCCCTTTTTTGAAATTCCCCTGTTCTGAATACAAATCTCCGAGAAGAAACCACCCCCATGGATTACCCGGTTGGCGGGTTGTAATCTCCCGCAGTTCCTGTTCGGCTTTCTTGTATTCCCCCCGCTGGCGATACCACTCTCCTGCAATAACATTGGTAGTGTAGCAATATCCTAGACGCTTCTTCTGTCTTTTGAAGCGTTCCGGATCATCCTGCTGATTATTTGACAGCTCTTTCAGAAGGCGTGTGGATGCCTGTCCTGAAGGCTTGGAGGCGACATAGAGGGCGGCTTTTCGTGAGTCGGAGAAAATTCCGGCGGTAATGCTGCCGGATGTCAGTGCGTCTTTATAGAGCTGCGTGCCCGGATAATAGGCAAGAGGCGAAACGTAGCCGTCATCCGGATGAGTGTGGCGCACCAGTTCGATCGTTTGCCGAATGTCGGCATCGGTTTCTCCCGGAACGTCACTGATCAGGTAGATAGAAAGATTTATGCCGATATCCCTGATTAATGCACATGCATGTTTGATCCGGGCCGGAGTGATGTTTTTACCCAGCTGCCGAAGAATGTGCGGAGAACCGGATTCGACACCGAGCTGAATGCATTCGCAGCCGGCCCGTTTCATTTCTATCAGCAGCTCTTCGTCAATTGCAGTGACTCGCGACTGGCAGTTCCAGAGGATTTTGACCTCCTCATCCTGCAGAAGCGAGCAGAATTCAAGGACCCGCCTGCGGTCAGCCGTAAAGGTGTCATCGCGTATCGAAAAATAGATCAGGCCGAACTTATGACGAATATACCGGATCTCTTCAATAATAGCGCCCGGTGAACGGAAGCGTACCTTTCTTCCCCAAAAATCGGGGGAACTGCAGAAATAGCAGGTTGATGGACAGCCGCGTGTTGTGACGATGAACTCGGATTGCAGTTCCGGATCAAGGCCGATAGACCTGTCCAGATAGCGCGCCGGCAGCGGCAGGCGATCCAGATCATCAAGAGTTTTTCGAGGGGGGGTGACGACAATGGTGCCGTTATGGCGAAATGCTATTCCGGCGATGCTCTGCCATTCCATTCCCGAGGACAACCGTGATGCCAGTTCCAGCAGTGTGGACTCACCTTCGCCCCGAACGACAATATCCACAGGAGAGCCTTCGAACAGGATGTCTTCATAGCAGAAAGTTGCGTGCCCTCCTCCCATGACAATCATGGTGTTCGGGAGAAGATTACGACAAATCCGGGCAAGTTTAAGAGAATCGTGCCTGTTATGAGTCCATTGGGAAATGCCCATTACATCGGGATGGAATGACCGTAATTCCAAGGCGATTCTTGAGTCCGGCCAGGCTGAAAAATTGGCCAGGATCGAGTCAAACCCGGCTTCGGATAGACAGGCGTGCAGGTAGCACAAGCCGGTTGGTACGAGATTGATATAAGGGTCACTGCGGTCCGACAGTCCGGATTGGTAGGCGAGCATGATTTTCATGGCGAAAAAAAATCCGGGTCATGGGACCCGGATGTGGTAGCTATGAACATGTAACAGGTGCTATTTGGCAAGGTTAAGCGATACACCGAGCGTATCGTTTGCTAAAATATCATTTTCATTTTCTTCTTCGACACCAAGCAGCAGTTCATTGAAATTGATGGAGTCGGAAGCCGTATTTGTCATGCGCCTCGCTCCCAGATAGCGTGACAGGTAGTAAGGGGTATCCATTGACGAAATAACAACGCGGTGTTCACGCGAAGAGGCATGAATCATCTTGCGGTTACCAAGATAAATACCGACGTGCGAAGGGAAACTGGCGTAGGTCTGGAAGAAGACGAGGTCACCTTTTTTCAGGTCACCGCGCATGACTTCGTTGCCGACATAAAATTGTTCCCGGGCCGTTCGGGGAAGCTTGACACTCTGCTCTCGAAAAACCTGCTGAGTGAAGCTCGAACAGTCAAGAGCGCCGCGGCTGCTCCCTCCGAAACGATAGCGGGCACCCAGAAAGCTGTAGGCGCTCTTTTTTAGGCTGTTGATAGCCTGATTGGCTTCAAGTGATTTGGCGAGGTCGACCGGGTGATCCGACTCAAGATCGGTCAATTCGGCGAGCGTGTCGGTCAGTTCCTGCTCATTTAAAAGATCCTTGTTTATAAGCTGCAGTCTGTTGGTGCTGGCTGAACGAGTGGGAACCTCAGCAGCCACGAGGACAAGCACCTGGCCGGGCTTGATCCTGTTCCCTTTCAGGCCGTTCAGGCTTCTGATGTCAGCCATTTTGACGCCGGTTTTTTTTGCTATTTTGGGAAGCGTATCGCCCTTGGCAACCTTATAGGAATCCTGGCGAACCGAAGCTGTCGCTTTCTTTTGTTTTGACTCGGCATGTGACGGAATGATCAGGCGCGTACCCTTGGAAACACGGGAAGAGGTCAGGTTGTTGACGGCTTTCAGCTCATCGGCGGACACATGATATTTACGGGCAATTGACTGCAGGGATTCGCTTTTTCGTACCACATGAGATTTTGAAGCCAGAACCAGCTGAGGTAGTGTCAGGAGTATGAGGCAGATCGTAGCAATAATACGAATTCGGGCCATGTTCCCTCCAAATTGTTTGAATTTCCGTAAAGAAGGACCCGTTTATATAACAACCGATTTTAAAAGTCAATCTTTGTTGCATTTTTCAGGGTATCGGAGGGGGCAAAAACATCTGCCAATCCTTTATTTATGGCGTCTCTCGCGAACGGAAAGTTTAATGGTAACGGGGGTGTCTCGAAGGACGGATACCTGCTTCTCGGGTGCTCGCAGATTCTTGAGGTATTCTTTTCCCCTTTTCAACTGGCTGGCGTCGATGTCTTCGGTCGCTACGGATAAAACCTGCGAGACCTGGCTGGCCGGCCCCTCGATATCGACAGATTCCGGTTCGCAGATGATGTTAAAAGGTGACCGGCCGGCTACCGGCCTGCCTTTGAGAACTGCCCTTACCGGAACGCTCTTGCGCAGCTTTTTTTCTGCTGAAACTTTAACGCTGGAGGGGGATACCGAAGTTACAATCATGCCGGATGGAACGGTTATGTCGGCATGACTGACTCTGACAGCGGTGATACCCTCGGTTATTTTGGAGGCATCAATTTCAGCGGTCAGGTCGAGCTTCGAAGGTGGCGGCGCCAGACTTGACATGGCTTTTATCTGGACAGTCACATCTTCGGGCAGTGTGCGGAGCAGGACCAGGCTGTCAGGAACGCCATGAAGCCGCACTGGGGCTGTTACCGTGGTTATTTGTCCCTGACGGGTAGTTATCAAAACCCAGAAAACGCACACACCAAGCAGAAGCGAAACCTTGGGGAGCAGATTTGAAAAAAAACGCTCGCGCAGCGTGATGTGCGCGGGGGGGGCTTCACTTCGCAGCAGCTCGTCCAGCGCCATGATCAGAGCGGTGGGGGAGTTCATGCGGCGAAATTTTCCGGCGGTTACCAGGGTAACTTCGCCACGTTCCTCCGATATGGCGACAATGACCGCATCGCTCCGTTCCGACAGGCCGAGGGCTGCCCGGTGGCGGGTTCCCATGTGCTGCGGAACATCCGGGCTGACCGAGAGCGGCAGGTGGCAGGCCGCTTTTTCGATCCTGCCGTTACTGATGAGCGCGGCGCCATCATGAAACGGCGCCCCGGCATAAAAGATCGACTCCAGCATTTGAGGGGAAATCTCACTGTCGATCACTACACCGTTTGTCAGCAGATCGTGCAGCGATTCTTTGCCTTGAAATACTATCAGTGCCCCGGTTTTGTTGGCCGCCATCCGGAATAGAGTCTCGGCAATATCCTGAAATTGGCTGTGCCGGGTTTCCTGACGGCTATCAAGCATGTGGCGCAGGAGGCTGAAGCGATACAGTGTCTGCCGGATCTCGGTTTGAAATACGACGATTATCAAAATGATAAGAACGGTGCCAAGCTCCTGAAGAACCCAGCTGGTCATATACAGATCAAGGAACCGGGTTGCAAAATAAATAAGAGTTACAACTCCCAGCCCCAACAGAACCTGAATTGCCCTCGTCCCGCGAAACCATGAGTACAATTGGTACAGCAGAAAGGTCATGATCAATATGTCTGCGATATCCTGAATGCGGATTGTCGGGATCACTATGGCGGCGGCTCCTCTAGGTATACATAAGATTTCGTTTTTTCTGGTTAATTGCGGGCAAAATGTGCTACATAATCACGCCGTTTTTATAGCATTTAAATACGTTAAAAGGTAGTGGAAACGAATGTTCAGGCTTTCAGACAAAGGGGAACAAATCCAGCAGATGTTCGGGGCGATTGCCCCGCGCTACGATTTTCTTAACCGGCTATTGAGCTTTGGTATCGACCGGCGGTGGCGCACAAAAGCCGTGCGGCTGCTCAAATACCGTGAAGGCTCCCGCATTCTGGATGTGGCGACCGGCACCGGTGATGTTGCCATGGAAATTGCCCTCCGTACGCCTGCGTCGGTCAAGATTACCGGAGCCGACTTCTGCAAGGAGATGGTTGATCTTGGGGCCGTGAAGGTGGCGGCATCGCCATATGCCGACAGGATTGACCTCAAGGTGGCCCCCTGTGAGGACCTGCCGTTTGCCGACGATACTTTCGACTCGATTACCATCGCCTTCGGCATCAGAAACGTTGTTGATCGCAAGCTGGGGCTAGCGGAAATGTGGCGGGTGCTGCGTCCCGGCGGTCGGATGATCATACTGGAGTTTTCCACGCCAAGTTCAAAGCTGTTCAGGCAGCTGTACTATTTTTATTTCCGTCGTCTGCTGCCGGTTGTCGGGGGGCTGTTCTCGCGATATAACGCCTACAAGTACCTTCCTGACTCCGTGCTTGAATTTCCTTCACAGGAAGAGTTCTCGCGCATGATCGCCGAAGCCGGCTTCCGCAACATCCATCTTCATGAACTTACCTTCGGCATTGCCACGATCTACGTCGGAGAAAAAGAATAAAATTACGTGCGTATTGATGGACGGTTAACCGGAAAGGCGGCTTATCAGCCGCCTTTCCGGTTTTCATGTCTACAGTAACAGACTCGGCATCATTTTCCGCAGCATTTCTTGTATTTGAGATCGCTTCCGCAACTGCATGGATCGTTGCGGCCGATCCTGGTTACCGTCAACGGCTTCGGACGGACCATCTTCCCTTCGGTAAAATACCAGCTGCCATCTTTTCGCTTGAACTGCCCCGCTTCGTGATGCTCGCGCTTGGCACCTTTCTCTGTGAAACGGGCGATGAATTCAACTTCTCCGACGGAGTCGTCAACTCCGCCCCTGTTTGTGCCGATGATTTCAAGCCCCTGCCATTCGGCGGTTTCAGCCCACTCCTTCGTGCCGGCGTGATCGTACCCCTGGCGGTGGTCGGGGTGGGTACTATCAAAGACAAAATCCATCTTTGCGAAGACGTAGGCCGAATAGCGGGCGCGCATAAGCTGCTCGGCGGTGGCTGCCGGCCGCCCGCCCGAGATGATCGGTTCGCAGCACCCGGAGTAGGGGCTGCCACTTCCGCATGGACATAGGGTCATGATTGGCTCTCCTTGGTAAGATGAAAGTTGTTTCTCGCGCGTGGTTAATCGTTGCTCTGGTGACACATTTCGTACTCTGTTGTCAAATAGTATCTTAAAATGCTTGTAAGGAGTATGATATTTGCGGTATGTATTAAGGTTCCAAAAAACATGATGCGCGATGGGGACAGAATGAAGATTTCCAGCAGGGAATTGCTGCAGGCTCCGCTGACGGCGGATGAGACGAGATGGGCGATCGAACTGGCGGACAAGCTGCCGGATGATGTCGATTTGACCTTCGAGGAGTCGAAAATCCTGACCAGGCTTTCGATCAGGGAGTGGCCGGACGCCCTTATACTCAAGGTAAAGGATGTAATCGACATCGAGGATTTTCTTGTTGAAGATGAGGACAAAGCAGAGCCGGCCCGGCCAGTCAGTTATCGTACGAAGCGAAGGAGTTCAGTTTGAAATACCAGCATATCAGGTTTATCGCACCATTGTTGATAGTTGCAGTCCTTACCCTTGCAGCCTGTTCCGACGGCAAAAGCGCCGAGTCGGGGTCGATTGCCCGAAAGGAAACCGAACAGCGGGCCGCTCAAGCAGCTTTTGCGGCAACAACCACGGCAGCCAGAAAGGCCGCGGCTTTTGCGGCACAGACCAGCGCCGCCCGTAAATCGGCTCCCAAAATAAAATACAATGCCGGCGAGAGCCCCGAGTATGCCAAACAGTGCGGCTGGCCGGTACGGTGCGCCGCACCGCTGCCCGGTTCGATCCTGCCGTCGAAACGCATCGTCGCATACTACGGCAACCCGCTTTCGAAGAAGATGGGAGCACTCGGTGAATATCCCAAGGACGAAATGCTGAAGCGCCTGAAAGGCGAAGTAGCCAGGTGGCAGGCGGCCGATCCGGGTACGCCGGTACAGCCTGCACTGCATCTGATTGCGGTGGTGGCACAGGGGGAACCCGGAAAATCCGGCAAGTACCGCATGATCATGCCGGACAAGATCATCAACCAGGTATATGGTTGGGCCAAGGAAGCGGGCGCGGTCATGTTTATCGATATTCAGACCGGACATGACGATATCCGCTCGGTTCTGCCCCGTTTTGAGTGGATCCTGAAGAATCCCGACGTGCATCTCGGGATTGATCCGGAATTCAACCTGATAAAAAGCGGAAAAAAGCCGGGAACAAAGATCGGTACATACGACGCAGCCGACATCAACTTCGCTTCCGGCTATCTGAAAGATCTGGTCAAAAAATATAACCTCCCCCCCAAGGTATTCACGGTGCACAGATTTACCCGTAACGGCGTCACGAACTCAAAAAAGATCGTGCTGCACCCCGAAGTGCAAATGGTCATGCATATGGATGGCTGGGGCGCCCCCTGGTTGAAGCGGGATTCGTACAAGGATTATGTGGTCGCCGAGCCGGTGCAGTATACCGGATTCAAGCTCTTCTATCACAATGACACAAAGAAGGGGGATCCGCTGCTGACCCCGCAGGAACTGCTCAAGCTGAATCCCAAACCGCTCTACATCCAGTATCAGTAGTCGGCCGGCACCGGGAACGGCATGCTGCTCATATTTCCGCCCCTCGCCAAAGCGTGCGAACCGCCTGCCGGCATTGCCCGCCTGGCGGCCTCACTGAAGGCTCAGGGCATGCCCTGCCGCCTGCTGGATGCCAATCTGGAAGGGCAACTCTGGTTGCTGGAACAGCCGCTGACTCCCGGCGACACCTGGAGCCGACGGGCATTCAAGGGGCGGGCACGGAACCTGGCCGCTCTGCGTGACCGCGGCACCTACCTGGCTCCCGGCCGCTATCGTCGCGCGACCAGTGACATCAACCGGGTTCTTGCCCTCTCGACTTCCGGAAATGGAGTCGTGGCCGGGCTTGCCGACTACCATCATGAGACACTCTCGCCGTTACGCAGTGACGACCTGCTTGCCGCGGCGCACTCTCCGGAGCAGAATCCGTTTTTCCCCTATTTCAGCCGGCGTCTGCCGGAGCTTTTAGGTGGTATAAGCACGGTCGGCTTTTCGCTCAACTTTCTCAGTCAGGCGCTCTGCACCTTTGCGATGATCGGCCACGTCAGGAAACGGTACCCGGCGCTGAAAATAGTTCTTGGCGGCGGCTTGACGACCTCCTGGATGCAGCGTCCCGGCTGGCGCAACCCCTTCGTAAATCTGGTGGATCATCTGGTTTCCGGGCCTGGGGAAGAACAGTTGCCGGCGCTCCTGGGCAGCTCGGCGCCGCCGATGCGGCACGCGACCCCCGATTATTCACAGCTGCCGTTGACGGAGTATTTTTCGCCCGGACTGATCCTCCCCTACAGCGCCGCCAGTGGCTGCTACTGGAACCGCTGCTCGTTCTGTCCGGAGTGTGCCGAAGGGAACAGGTACCGTCCCGTCCCGGTTTCCCGCGTTATTGCAGACCTGAAGCTTTTGACCGAACAGACCGGGCCGATCCTGATCCACCTGCTGGATAATGCCGTCAGTCCGGCACTTCTGCGTGCCCTTGCCGCGAATCCACCGGGAGCGGAGTGGTACGGCTTTGCCAGAATTGATGAGGGTCTGGCCGACCCTGAATTTTGCCGGGATCTGAGGCGTTCCGGGTGCGTAATGCTCAAGCTGGGGCTGGAGTCCGGCGACCAGGGTGTGCTGGACCGGATGGGCAAGGGGATTAATCTCGGATTGGCCTCCCGGGTGCTGAATAACCTCAGGATGGCCGGGATCCGGGTCTATTGCTATCTGCTGTTCGGAACGCCGGGGGAAACGATTGTTGAGGCCCGCCGGACACTCGAATTTGTCGTCCGCCACCATCAGGCGATCAATTTTCTCAATCTGGCGCTGTTCAACATGCCGCTCCATGGGGATGAAGCGCTGGAGTTCGGCGATCAGCCGTTCTATGAGGGAGATCTTTCACTCTACACCGCTTTCCGCCATCCCGGAGGCTGGAACCGCAAGCAGGTGCGCAGCTTCCTGGAGGGAGAATTCAAGCGTCACCCCGATGTTGCCGCAATAGTCAGGAACGATCCGCCGTACTTCGGCTCCAGTCACGCTGCGCTACTGTGCCAGATGCAGTAAATATCACCTTAGCTTTTTGAGGTTATTGTGTTATAAGTGAACCTAATATTTTCCGGGAGAAGTAAATGGAGATTGTCGGCGGTTTCATGGTGATGATGAGTATCATCAGCCTTTTTCTGGCTGTGGTCTGGTTGATCATGCCGTTTGTCGTATTCGCAATCAAGGGGAAGCAGGACCGGACGCTGGAAGTTCTCGAATCGATAGAAAAGCGGCTGGCGGTTCTTGAGGCCGGCCTTAAACCGGCTGAACCGGAGCACAACCAGGCCGGTCCGGCTGACAATATTGGTGGACCGGCCGAATCATCGGACACCTCATCCAATGAACATCCGGTTGAACATGAAGTAATACAAACAGAACCTGCTGCCGAAAAAAAAGATCCGGAAGCATCACCCGCAGTGTAGATATCTGGAGGATTGTATCAATGTTACTACGTGGAAAAAAAGCCGTAATTTTTGGTGTTGCCAACGACAAGAGTATCGCCTGGGCGATCGCCCGGCTTTTTCATGAGCAGGGAGCCGATCTGGCGATAACCTATGCCGGAGAGGCCTTTGAGAAACGGGTTCGGCCGCTGGCGGAGTCGATTGATGCCGCGGTAATACTCCCCTGCAACGTTACCAGCGATGACGAGATAGCTTCGGTCTTCAGCGAGCTCGGCAAAATCTGGGACGGCGTCGATATTGTCGTCCATGCGGTTGCCTTTGCGAACAAGGAAGAGTTGAAGGGAACGATCCTCAATACTACCCGTGAAGGTTTTGCCACCGCCATGGACATCAGTGTCTACTCGTTCCTCGCCATCATGAAAGCGGCCCAGCCGATGATGCAGGGAAGGAACGGTTCCGCTCTGACACTCAGTTACTACGGGGCGGTGAAGGTGTTCCCGAGCTACAATGTCATGGGTGTTGCCAAAGCGGCGCTTGAGGCATCCGTGCGCTATCTGTCCGAGGGGCTCGGCCCCGAAGGCACACGGGTCAACGCCATTTCCGCCGGCCCGATCCGTACGCTTGCCGCGGCGGGGGTCAACGGTTTCCACGCCATTCTCAACCATGTCGAGTCAAAAGCTCCGCTCAGGCGGACCATCACCCAGGAAGACGTGGCCAATGCGGCGCTCTACCTCTGCAGCGACATGGCCGGCGGCGTCAGCGGCGAGATTCATTATGTCGACGGCGGGTACAATATCATAGGGCTTTGACTAAATACCTGAGCTCAATTTTGACCATAACCTATAACTCCCAAGTTACGGAGTAATCCCATTAAAGAAGTATTCGGCAATCTTGCAGGCTTGAAATCAAGCCAGCTTCAGTCTCTGGAACGCCTGTATCGCAGGCGGGTTCCTGTTGCCGAGTTTTGCTCCCATGATCTGGCCACCCGCCTCGTTGAACTCTCCGGCGATCTCCGCCGCCAGATCGGCATCCTGATCAACCGCACCGGCAATGTTGAATACGTCATTGTCGGCGATGAAAAAGGGGTGGTAATCCCGGAACTGCGCGATTATCCGCTCGGTAAAAAGGTCATGCGCGGCCTGCGCCTGGTCCACACACACCTGAAAAACGAACCGGTCTCAGAAGACGATTTGACCGATCTTTCCCTGTTGCGGCTTGATCTGCTGGCCGCCCTCCTTTTTACCCCCGGCAAAACCGCTATTCATGTCCAGCTGGCGTGGCTCTCGCCCGATCAAAGGGGAGCCGGAACGACACTCGATCCCCTTGTCCCGTTTGAACGGATCGACCTCGACTGCAGCCACGTAATCCCGGAGCTGGAAGCCGATCTGGAAAAGGCGGCCCGCACTGTAACGAAAGCCGCGAATGTTCTCGAGCGGGCGATTCTGATCTCCGTAACTACCTCCGGAACCCGCCAGGAAGCTGAAGATTCGATGGCGGAACTGCGTGAACTGTCGCGCACCGCCCAGGTGGAAGCACTGGATGAATTCATCCAGCGGCCGAAAAAACTCAACCCCCGGTTTCTGATGGGGGAGGGGATGATGCGTGACGTGGTCATCAGGGCGATGCAGCGTGGCGCCAGCATGCTGATATTCGATCAGGAGCTGACTCCGGCCCAGATGCGCTCGATTTCCGCTATGACGGAACTGAAGGTTATCGACCGCAGCCAGCTGATCCTCGATATCTTCGCCCGGCGGGCAAAAACGCTGGACGGCAAGGTGCAGGTCGAGCTTGCCCAGCTCAAGTATCTCCTGCCCCGCCTGACCGGCCGCGGAGTGCAGATGTCGCGCCTGATGGGGGGGATCGGCGGACGGGGGCCGGGCGAAACCAAGCTGGAGACCGACCGGCGCCGTATCCGCGACCGGATCGCCAGCCTGGAGCGGGAACTCAAGGAGCTTTCCCAGGGACGCGACCAGCGGCGCAAGCAGCGGGTCAAGGCCGGGGTGCCGATCATATCGATCGTCGGCTATACCAATGCCGGTAAATCGACCCTGCTGAATGCCCTGACCAATAGTGACGTCTTTACCGAAGACCTCCTTTTTGCCACGCTCGATACCTCCACCAGGCGTCTCCGTTTTCCGCGCGAGCGCGAGGTGATCATCACCGACACGGTCGGCTTTATCCGTTCCCTCCCGAAGTCTCTGCTGGGGGCTTTCAAGGCGACACTGGAAGAGATGCGCGACGCCGACCTGCTGCTGCATGTGGTGGACGCGTCACATCCCCGTTTTGAGGATCAGATAAATCAGGTGCGGACCATTCTGGCGGAGCTGGAGCTGGGGGACAAGCAGGAGCTGCTGGTGTTCAACAAGGCCGACCTGCTGGATGAGATGAAAAAGAAGGACAAGGTCGCGTTTCTACGCGTCCGTCAGTCGGCCAGAACCCAGAACAGCGTCACGGTGTCGTCCCGCGACCGGAAGAGCCTGGGGCCGCTGATGGCCGAGCTGCAGCGGCGCTTCTGGCCGGAGAATGATGCTATTCAAACTGCGCCTTGAACTCCGCCATCTGCTGCTGCAGGGCGGCCACTTCACTCCTCATGGCGGCAACCTCTTCCTCAAGCTTTGAAATCCGCTCATTCTCCACCATTACCCGCACCCGTGCCGCTTCCGGCGCGGCTTCGCGCTCCTCGGCCGACGTATCCGGCATTCCGGAAAAAAGCTGGGCATAGCGCCCCTCCTTCCTCCCCGGCTGGCGGGGCAACAGGGCAATCAGCGGCGTTTCGCGCTCCATCAGTTCCTGCAGCACCTCTTCCACGGCCGCCAGGTCGCCGAACGGGTGCATTCGCTCTCCCCGTGTGCGCAATTCGCCGACAGTCTGGGGGCCGCGCACCAGCAGTTCGCAGATGATCGCCAGCTCTGCCGGCATCAATCCCAGTTTTTCCGCAAGCAGATGGCGGTACTTCGGGACTCTGCCGCCATCCGCCGAAAGCACCACCAGTTGCTTGAAGCGGAGTGAATCAAGGGCCTTTACAACCTCCTCCTCCGTCAGAGCCATTACCGGATCACGGTTCGATTTCTGGTTGCAGGCGTTGGTGAGAGAATTGAGTGACAGCGGGTAATACTCCGGTGTGGTAAGCTCCTTTTCCATCAGGCTGCCCAGAACCCGGACTTCATTGTCGCCAAGTTTCATTTCCACTCTTGCACCTCGTTTTGTCTCAATGAAATGTCGGCATCTTTTCCTGAATCAGGACATAGGGGCTGACAATCAGCATGGCAAACTTTTTATGCAGGTCTTCTTCCCAGGAGCGGATCTTTGAATCCGATGGTTTGCCGATCATGCCATTTTCGACCAGATGCTGGATGCTTTCGACGTCATCGGCTGCGACCATATGGGCGGTGTCGGCCAGATCGAGGGAGTCATCGACCAGGATCAGTCCGCCGCGATGCAGATGGGCTCGCAGGGAGCTCCAGTCGGCCTCATCGATCGTAAGTGCCATTTCTTCTTTGCTTGGTAACATCTGCAACTCCTTCTACTTTATGTCTTCAACCAACTTTAAGCCTCTTCGGGCTCCCCGGTTTTTATCACGCGACGCACACAAAGTCCATGCCTTCCTGCCACCCGCGCCTGCGGGCCACGCTCCGGAACTGCTCGCGCGCACCGCGCACGCCGATGGCAACGATCATTTTTCGCCCATTCAGATGAAGCTCGTCGGGGGAAAGTACCGGCGCATTGTGCAGAATACGTCCGATCTTCCGCGGATCGACATCCAGCCAGGTGGAAACCGTCACTTTTGCGGCGGTCAGCAAGCGCTGCCATGCCCGTGCTTCCAGGCCGGCTCCGGCAATAACTACGTCGGGACTGTCCTGTAGAAAACTGTTCAGCAGATGGTGGCATTTGCAGGCGCGGAAGGCATGCAGGGCGTATTCATCCATCGTGCGGGTGGCACGTTCGGGGTGGTCACGCCAGAACAGGAGTGTGTGCGGCAGTCGGGCAAACTGTACCCCGGCCGCCGCCATGCGCAGCCAGAGGTCATAATCCTCCGGCCACCCGCTGCCATGGTACCCCCCGAGCCCTTCCATAATTATTCTCCGCGTCATGATGGAGGGGTGGACAAAGGGCGATTCGACAAACAGGTCCCGGATGATGGCAGGATGCCTGGTCAGGCTGTTCTGCCATGACTCATAGTCAATCATGCCCTGTTTGAGGCCGGTTCGCGGGAAATGGCGGAAGTTGCAGGCAACCAGCCCAATAGCGGGATGCGCCTCCAGATACGCTGCCTGCAGCTCAAGACGCCGGGGATGGCAGATGTCATCGCCATCCAGACGGGCCAGTAACGGCGCCCGGCACGCTTCAAGGCCGGCATTGAGCGCCGCCACCAGGCCGCCCCCCTCGCGCCTGATGACCCGTACGCGAACGTCGTGCCCGGCCGCTGCGGCGAGAATACGTGGAGTCCCGTCGCTTGATCCGTCATCAACCGCGATCAGTTCCCAGTCTGCAAGAGTCTGGCGGTAGAGTGAGTTCAGCGTAGCCGGCAGGAAGGACTCCTCGTTGCGAACCGGCATTAGAATTGAGACCTGTGGCGTGGCAGGCGGCAGCTGTTGTGGCATAGGGCGTATCCTGATATAATTTTGCTTGACGGTACTAAATGATACGGTAAGTTTATATGATAATCCATACAGGAAAAACCGGAATTATGAGAGGCTTATCAGCACAGCATGACTGTGCGTTTAATCGAATCGCCGAACTGCTTGCCACGCGGGGGGGGGATTCCGTGCCGGATTCCGTTGACCGTACCCGTGCCGCGGTCGCCATGATACTGCATCAGACCCCCCATGATGTCGAGATTCTGTTTATTGAGCGTGCCTCTCACGATCTTGATCCCTGGTCGGGACATATAGCATTTCCGGGCGGCAAACTGGAAGAGGGTGAGTTCGAATGCCAGGCGGCTTGCCGGGAAACGCTTGAAGAGATCGGAATTGATCTGGAGCAGGGACGTTATCTGGGGCGACTTTCCGACATCGTCGGAGCCAATCTGCCCGTAAAGGTTTCCTGCTGCCTGTTCGGAATTGACCGGATGAACTTCCGCCCGGTTTTGAACGAGGAGGTGCGGGATCTGTTCTGGATCACGCTTTCCGAACTGCGTGACCGGGGTCGGCATCTGCAGAGTCAGGTTGCCTTTGATGACAAGCGGTACGATGTCCCGGCGATCCGGCTTCCCGTTGATAACAAGCCGCTGCTATGGGGGATTACCTATCGACTGGTGATGCAGTTACTGCATCTTCTCGAATGCGATAGTGCTCCCGGTGAAGAATTCTGCAGACTACCTGAAATGGTAGAACTTGATGAGGAGGTAGATCATGAGTGAAAAAAGAGGAATAATTACGTTTAAAGGAAACCCGATGACCCTGCTTGGACCCGAGCTCAAGGTGGGTGACGCCGCTCCGGACTTTGCCGTGGTTGACAACGGCCTCTCCGCCGTGACGCTCTCCGGTTGCGCCGGCAAAATCAAGATCATCAGTGCGGTACCATCCCTGGATACTCCGGTCTGCGACACAGAGACACGCCGTTTCAACCAGGAAGCCGCTTCGTTGCCGGGTGATGTCGTGGTGTTGACGGTCAGTCTCGATCTCCCCTTTGCCCAGAAGCGGTGGTGCGGAGCTGCCGGGATCGACAGGGTGATCACCCTTTCCGATTACCGCGAACGCTCCTTCGGACTCGGATACGGGGTATTGATCAAGGAGCTGCTGCTCTTGACCCGCGCCGTTTTCGTCGTCGATGCAGCCAACATCATCCGCTACATCCAGATCGTTCCGGAAGTCACAGCCGAGCCGGATTATGCTGCGGCAATTGCGGCTGCGAAGGCGCTGCTGTAGTGTACATTCACTGTCAGGGCGCTCCGGGAGGAGCGTCCTGCACCACCTCGTTTATCCGGCAATCCTCTTTAACAGCCACGCCATGTTTTCTCCCAGTACCCTCATGGTGTTGATTCCCTCTTCATCCTGAGCTACGTCGCCGATGTTCCGGCCGACACCGATGTTCCAGTAGTTTGAGGCGGGGATGATCATCTGGCCGATGCTGAAAAAGTGGTTGATGGTGTCAAAGACATTGATCGCCCCGGCCCGCCGTACCGCCACAACGGCTGCACCCGCCTTGCGTTTGAACATGTCGCCGTTTGCACGTGATACCATGCCGCACCGGTCGATCAGCGCCTTGGTCTCGGGGGTGAGCGCGGCAAAATAGGTCGGTGAGCCGATGATGATGCCGTCGGACCCGAGCATCTTCTCAACACAGCTGTTGGCGATGTCGTCCGTCACGGCACAGCGCTTGTCCTTGCGCGCGAAACATTGATAACAGGCGATGCAGCCGTGCAGTTTTTCGCCTCCTACCTGGACCAGTTCGGTAGTGATCCCCTCCTTGTTGAGGGCGTCCAGGGCATGCCCGATCAGCAGCGAGGTGTTGCCATCCTTGCGTGGACTGCCGTTAAATGCGGTAACTTTCATGGATAACCTCCGGGTGTAAAATGGTGACCTGATGTAGCATGGTACTCCTTTACAGACAACAATAATTCATTCCCGAATAATCTCAGGGTACCATTTCCCGTGAATAGCGGTTCTTGCCATATCCAAATAATAAAGGCCGCTAAAGCGGCCTGAATTTATCAGCAATACCACAGATAAATAATTTAATTTTTACTCGAATTCAGCGATTATTTATTTTTTGTGGCATTCTTTACAATTGACAGGACCCTTGTCATTAAGGTCATGACACGGGATGCATACCATGTGGGCAAATTCCTTATTCCACCCTTCGATCTTGCCGATTTCCCCTCGGTGGCAATTGGTACACCCACCCTTTTTCATTCTCTTCTGATGTTCCCAGTGTTTTAACTCAAGCGGCTTACCATCCATTTTGTGTATAATGATTTCAGGTCCACTGGTGACTATTTTTTCTTCCTGTGCAGCCATCGATATTCCAGAAATTCCAAGTACCATCACAAAAACAAGCACAGATCGAATCATTCTTTAGCTCCCTTACGAATATATAGTTACCGGCTTCTTGTGGACCATATTTTATTACATTAATATTGTCAATACGCTACTTCATATTTAATTACACCACGGTGTAGATGCATTGAATATTATTCGCATCTGCGTTACAATTTGATTCATTTTAATACGAGAAAAGAGGCGGCGACCATGTCAATTAAAGACAGTTTTTTTCTGGAACGCGACAAAGCGGTGCTGGTGGTGATCGATGTGCAGGAAAAATTATGCGTTGCGATGGATGAAGCCGTGCTGAAGCAGCTTGTGAAAAACATCGGCATCCTGCTGGAGAGCGCTGCCGAACTGAAGATTCCGGTTCTGGTGACTGAACAGTACGTCAAGGGGCTGGGGGAGACTCTGCCGGAATTGAAGGAAAAGGCGGCAACGGCTTCGTCCTATGAGAAAATGGCCTTCAGCAGTTGTGGCAGCGCCGAATTTGTCAATGCTCTCAAGTCAACCGGCCGGACGCAGGTGATAGTCACCGGTATGGAAACTCATGTCTGTGTCCTGCAGACGGTTATCGAGCTGCGCGATGCGGGCCTGAACGTTCATGTCGTGAAGGATGCCGTCATGAGCCGCAGCAAGAGGAACTGGCAAACCGCCATCGAGACCATGACCCTTGCCGGGGCGACCCCGACCTGTACGGAGGCCGCCATGTTTCAGCTGTTGAAGGTTGCCGGGACGGATGAATTCAAGAAGCTGTCAAAACTGGTGAGATAATCGGATATGCTGTTCGGATGGAAAAAACTCCGGGGCTATGGAACCCCGGAGTTTTTTTTATCGGGATGCAAACACATGCCGGACGACCTCGGAATGGTGCTGGATACGGGCCAGACCCGGCAGATGGGATTTGTAGGAGATGAAGGGCACTCCGGCGCTCCTGGCGGCCTGCATGTCTACCTCGCCATCGCCGATAAAGAGAGCCTCCTCCGGTTTGGCTTCGAAATGATCCAGCACTTTCAGGAGCGGTTCCGGGTGGGGCTTCGGGTGAGTAACCTGCGCCGCCGTCATCACGTATTCGAAATAGCCGGTAAGTCCGAAATCATCGATGATCATATCCATGGATGTCGCCCGATTGGTGCAGATTGCCAGGGATGTATGCCCCTTGAGCCGGTCAAGGGCTTCCACAAAGCCGTCTTCCATCCGCATGTACGGCATAAGATCGCGATAGCGGATGGTCTTGGCAAAGCTGAAGGCCTCCTCACGTTGCGGGTCTCCGCTAAAAAAATATTCCATCACGTCATTGAACGAGTAGGTGTGAAGAACCCTCTTGGCATCTCCGTTATTCCGGTCAATCTCCGCTCTCCCCAGAAATTCCATGACGCGGTTGTAAAAAACATAATTGGATTCGATTGAGTCAAGGATCACGCCATCACAGTCATAGATGACGACTTTATAGCGGCTTTTCAATTTATGCACTCGTTAACTCCGGTACCGGACTCTCATGCTTGTCCAGATATTCTTCCCACTCGATCGGAAGCAGATATTTCTTGCGGCTGTTGCATTCCTTACAGGCCGGAACCACATTGTTACGAGATGCCTTGCCGCCGCGCGACACAGGGACCAGGTGATCCATGGTCAATTCTTCCGGAGCAAACCTCCCGTTACAATAGTGGCAACGCCCCAGGGCCAGGCGGTTCTTCCACCAGCGGCTCTTGCGAAGTTCCCTCGATTTCTCCCGTTCCCGTTTGATTTCCGCTTCGCTGATTTCCAGAATAAAGTGTTCCATTTTTAACCTTAATGCTAAATGACGTGGTTCGAATTTATTAGAATATCCGAAAATGGACCGATAGGGTAGAAGAAAATCAGGCATGCGTGTGAGTAAAACGGGAAATTCGTAAAAAAATGGTTGAAATATTCCGTATGGTACGTTATAAGACTAGTTCCAATGCGCTTGTAGCTCAGCTGGATAGAGCAACGGACTACGAATCCGTAGGTCGGGCGTTCGAATCGCTCCAGGCGCACCATAAAAAAACAAGGGTTAGGCAGAGATGTCTAACCCTTTTTTTTACGTAACGCAGAAGTGCTGCTGCAGGAAGTCATCAGCGTTCGGCAGAATACCCATGGGAGAAGTAACATGACACCTATTGAAGCGGTCATACTTGGCGTAGTGGAGGGGTTGAGCGAGTTTCTCCCCATCTCGTCCACCGGGCACCTCATCCTTGCCTCGGCACTGATGAAACTCAAACAGACCGACGCCCACAAAGTGTTCGAGGTCACTATTCAGTCCGGTGCCATGCTGGCGGTTGTCTACATCTACCGCAGGCAGCTTGCCTCGCGTTCGGACCTGCTCAAAAAGCTCTGCTTCGCGTTCCTCCCCACCGGTGCGCTCGGCTTTCTGCTCTACAAACTGGTCAAGTCTTTCTTCCAGCCGTCGCTGGTCAGTTACATGCTGATCGCGGGAGGGGTAGCCTTCATCGTCATTGAACGCTGGATCAAGGAGCGCCCGGCAACTGTGACAAGTATCTATGACATCTCCTACCGCCAGGCCTTTACCATCGGCTTGATTCAGAGTCTTTCCATGGTCCCTGGCGTGTCCCGCTCCGGCGCGACCATCATGGGCGGCCTTGCGCTCGGGATCAGCAGGAGGGATGCGGCCGAGTTCTCCTTTCTGCTGGCGCTGCCCACCATGCTTGCGGCTACGGCCTATGATATCTTCAAGAACCACAGCGCCTTCGTCTTTGGAGACTGGCAGAACATCGTGATCGGCTTCATAACCTCCTTCATATTCGCCGTAATCGGCATCAAGGCGCTCCTCAAATTCATCACCAGCCATACCTTCATCCCGTTCGGCATCTACCGGATCGTCGTCGGAGTACTGTTTCTGGTTTTTCTGCCGTAGGTCCGGTTAAGCCATAAGTCTGAATAAAACTGTTAAAAGGCAATGCCGCTTTACCCTCCAACTTCCGGCCGTCGTTGAACTGGTGCGAAACCCTGAAATCAGTAGACGATATTACGCTTCGGCGCAGTTCCCGCCACTATCTGTGCGAATGCCTTGCCCTGGTCCGAGTTTATCAGCAGATAGCGGGGCAGTTTATTCACGCTGTCCGCAGGACCCGCATGATGGGCCACGATCGTGAAGGTGGCGCCATAGCCGGCCTCGGCGGCCTTCTTCAGCAGATAGTCGTCGAAAATGCCGAACGGCCATGCCAGCATGTCCACCTTGCTTCCCAGCTCTTTTTCGATCTTCGCCTTTGATTTAGTAAGCTGCGTCGTTACAAATTTTTCGTACTCCTGCGGCTTCATTTTCTTCCTGTCCCTCTTGAAGTTAGGGTGCCAGTAGGTATGACTCTGGAGATCAAACAGGCCGCTCTTCTTCAATTCCCTGATCTGGTCCCAGGTCATGGCATATTTGGCGTTTGAAATGGCTGAAGGGTAGATGAATACCGTCACCGGCACGTTGTATTTCTTTGCGAGCGGCAGCATGTCCGTGTACACGGATTTATGCGCGTCGTCCTCGACGATCACCACCGATTTGGCAGCGGGGGCGGGGCCTTTTTTCTGATACCAGTCAACCAGTTGCCGAAGCGGGATCACTTTATAGCCGTTGTCCCGTAAATATTTGAGGTGGGACTCGAACACCGGTGTGGTGATCGTCATACCGTCGGCCACCGTCGGACCGAAGCGGTGGTAGAGGAGGATCGGAACCCTGACTTCCTGACTCACCGCAGGCTGATTCTTCTTTATTTCGGGTGGGGCGGCATGCGAAAGGGGGATGGATAACGACAATAACAACAGGGCCAGCAGTAGCAGACGGTACTTCATAAACAAAAAACCTCCGGAAAATTACTTAAAAATCATCTTAGCATAGATGCTACGCCGGTGCTTGATCAAATTCAGGCCCGGGAAGAGATACTTCAGAAAAAGTGGGGATGCCCCGGCCTTTTGACGTGTTACAGTATGTTTCAGGCTACTCTTTGATGTACTTCTTTCCTGCTGTCTTGATGAAGTCGATTAGCTGTTTGACCGGCTTCGATGGCGCCCCCTTGGTGATCAGCAGGATCGGGCTGTTGGCTTCAGGTGATGGTTTGATGGCCTTGACCGACTCGTCAATCATGCCGAGCGGATCGATACCGATCGCTTCAGGGTTGGTCGCCACGGTATCCTTGATCCCTTTGTAATCAGTAGTATCCAGGTTTTCGTCAACGATCTTCTCGCCATCCAGGATTACATTGGTGAAGAGGTCATTCTGTCCCGGGGAGTTTTTACCCCATACAACAAGCACCGGGGCGTCTTTGCCGCCGACATCCTTCCAGTTGGTGATCTTGCCGGTGAAGAGCCCTTTCATCTGCTCCTTGGTCAGGCTGGTTACGGGGTTGGACGGATGAAGCAGGACGACTGTCCTGTTGGTTCCGATCTCAACGATTTGCAGGGCGGCTTTGTCGACAATGATGCCATCTTTGGCGGCTCCGGCAATCATGCCCGCCAGATCTACGGAGGTTACCGCCACATCCAGATCGCCTTTCCAGAGCTGCTTGAGGCCATCCTTAGGGGTGCTCTGCAGGATGATTAGATTATTGCCGGTGGTTTTTTCAAAGGAGGCCTTGACCGGAGAGAATACCGTAGCAACTGCCGCTCCTCCTCCGCCCAGTTTGATCTCGGCCGCGTTTGCCAGTGACGTGGTTATGGCCAGGGTTGCTGCTGTCAGTAAGGATGTACTCTTGAACATGAATGATACCTCCTGTGCCTTGGGAATACCAATTTGATCCAGTTCGGGTATTAAAAGCGATCAGTTTTTGAAAACTCCAGTTATCCACGATTGACAAATTACCTCAGTTTCCGATTATTGCAAACAAATAAGGCCCACGATTCGGTGGGCCTTATTTGTTTGCTGAATCCTAAGCTTCAGTCCTTTACTCGAACGGGCAGCTCCTGTAATCAGGGCCTTTCATATGGTGTGTTCCAGGCCCCCGAGGTGCGGTTGTATCCAGCCAGATAGGTGTAGCTTGCCGTAGTGGCGGGGTCATTTGCCGACGTCCCCTTGACATAGATCACGGCATTGTTCAGGCCCTTCATTCCGGATGCGAGTGCCGTGGCTCCGGTTGACATGTTGATCTTGCCGTCATCAAGGTAATCGATGGTGTCATAGATCAACCGGCGCACGAAGGTGCGGCCATGGGCATAGGCTCCCGGCTCCCTCTTCAGGAGGTTGATATTGTAGCAGGCTCCCATCAGTTTCTTTGCCTCGGCATTGCTGCGGCCACGCTTCCAGTTGGTAACGCTCTTGCCGTTCGCATTAAAGAAATAAGGATTTGTTGCAGAATCATAGGTAATGCCATAGTTGTCTTTCAGTAATTTAATCGCCAGACTGAGTGCATTCTGGAACACAAGTGACTGCTCTTCGATGAAGACGGTCTCAAAATTGTCGCCGGTAAGGGTCGTGGTTCCCTCTGCACCGTGGCACTTGATGCAAAGTTGATTAAAGGCATTTGCGTTAATGCCAAAGGTGTGGCTGGTCTTGCGGTCGGCTTGACCCGTGGCGTTCATATGGCAGGTGACGCAAGGACCGTCTGCATCGAAACTGCCGGGGACAAAGGCGGCCGGGTTGTGACTGTCGCCATTTATCATCGGCGTACCCAGTTTGCGGTGTGTACTGCTGATGTTGCCTGTCGGAGCCGTCCCCGATCCGTAATACATGGTGTAAGAGGCACCATAAGTATTGGTGGCGGCAGCTTTGGTAGTCATGGTGGTGAAATTGGTAAAACCGGTAGTCATGTACATGAGACCGGCCGCGGCCATATAGTGCGAATTCTTGAGTGTGGGGCTGGTCGCACCGGACATGTTGGTCATGGCCAGGATGGAAGCCATGTTCTCGCGGCCGGAGTGGCAGGCAATGCAGAGATTGGAAGCGCCTACATTGGGGAAGGTGTTAGGAGCATTGTACGGAGCTGTAAAAGCTCCGATTTTGCGGACACTGTTTTTAAAGTCGTATGTTTCGTGACAGGCAATACAGGAAAGTACTTCCTTGGTCTTGTCGGTGGTAGTTGTCCACATTTTCGAGGCTGTAGCCCCTTCTGCACCGGTAATAAAATTAATGTATCCGGTGGCGGTATGACAACGCATGCACGCAAGGCGATCCGCCCCCTTAAAATCATAGTGCTGCCAGGCCGCGCCATTTGGGTTGCCATGACCGGACTTTGCCCAATCCCTGTTGATCGGCAGCAACGTGGTCACGTCGTGGGGGTTGTGACAGGCTCTGCATTTGTTTGCGTAGTTTCTGGAGACGAACGAACCTGGTGCATTTGCAGAGGTATTGTTGGTAAAATGCCCCGGACTGAGTGTTATTGCGCCATGACATTTGTAGCATTTTTTTTCTGCATCAGGGTTGCGAACCACATCGGTCCCGGTTGCGTTGAATGCCGACGGAGCGCCACCGTGACACCTGCTGCAAACATTCGGATGGCCAACCTGTGGCTCATGGCAGTCAATGCAGCCGGCGCCGACTATTTCCGAATTGTGTTTCGAAATTTTCCATTCTTCGGTTATCTTTGCAGTCGCGACAACCGGATCGTTGGCCCCGGCGTGACAATCAATACACAGCTGGGATATTTTGAGAGTTGCCCTGCTGCCCGAGGTCCCTGAGTTACCGTCGCCACAGCCGCTCAAAAGCGCTAAAAAAAGAAATAAAATTCCCAAGCAAGTGAAACGTATGGAATTCATCCATTGTCTCCTGTGGCTATTAATTTGGACAGAAATCAACAACATTGCCGCAAGCCTAAAAGGTCGCCGTAAGAGCGAGGTTGACCGTGTTGTTGTCCATGCTGTTGCCGGAGGTGTTTTCCCGCTTGTATTCGAGAACGAGTTTGGCGTTCTGGAGTGCTGCATATGCCAAAGTCGGGATGTAGCGGCGGGTATTGGTAGTCCCGTTGTCTTCGTATTCAAACCGGAACGAGGGAATGAATTGCGAACCGAAGAGATAAAGCGCTTCTGCGGCATAGACCTGTGAATTTTTATTGATCCATTGTCCACCGTTCGGGAAAGCGTTCGATACTAACGAATTGTCGTCCGTTCCAAAGGCACTGGCCAGCTTTACCCTGTATTTCTGGTATCGGACATCCCCTTCAAAGCCGTAGCGATAAAAGTTGTTCAACTGTCTGAACGCACCGGGGTTATTACTGCCGGCATATCCATAGCCGCCAAGTGTGACGGTCAGATAGTCAAAAATACTTTCTTCGGCGTCCATATTGACAGCAGCTTCATGCCCTTCAAAATCAGCCCCGCCAAGTTTGTATTGGATGCTGCCGTAGCCGGAAAGATTCCTCTGATCCTTGACCTTGACCATACCTGCAGCCACAGCCAGTCGCCCGCCGAGAATCGAATTCAACTCCGCCCCGTCAGTCGCGGCATTGACATAAAATGGTGAATCACCAACCCGATAGCTGGTTGTAGCCATGGGGGAGGCCAGAGAAGTCTTGTTGGTTGTCTTCCAGAGGGAGAGAGTAGGTGTGAAACGGCCAACCTTGACATTTACAGGAGAATCGAACAGATGACGCGCCTGGACAAACGCCTCGTTAATATCCGGGATGTTATTGGAGGGGACATTGGCATTCAGGGCGGAGCCGCCGGTGACATGATTGAACATCCCTTCCGAAAACAGGTTGTAGCTTATCCATGCCCCCATTTTATCGTTAAAACTACCGCCCGCATCCAGCACTACGGCTCTTGTCGCCAGATCAAACCGGTTGCCTTCATTTTCCGGACGATTATCCGCATAAGACGCATTAAAGGTGCCGATTATTGATAACGGGACATAATCAGGCAGGCTCGACAGGACAAGATATTCCCGCTCGTTGAGCCCTTTTTTGCCATCCTTTTTTTCATCTTTTTTTGCTGCAGGCTTGGCTGTGCCCTTGGTTTCCAGCCAGACATAGCCATTTCTCCTGAAGTTATCGCCCTGCTCGGTCAGTTCGGGAAAAATCGTATGGCAAGTGAAGCATTCCGTCTTGAATTGACGGGTAAACGCAGGGATCGCTTGAGCGGGATCCGGCAATAACAGGATTGCAGAGGTTGCGAAACCCCCCAGCAGGAGCAGCATTCCGGAAGTAATAATCTTCATTTGTGAACCCTCCAAAAGTATTTCAAGCACCTTCAATAAATAGGTTGCAAGTCGCAGGTTATTTCGCTGCTTCATCAAGCATGAATTTCATAAGTTCCATGAATTTCTTTACATCCTGCTTGGTCATGTCGGCATCCGGTTTGCGGAGCATTTTGGAGCCGTACGCATCAACCGCGGCATTGTCGAATACCGAACCGGATGGAGTCATACCGGTCTGGATGGTGACAAAAGTCCTGTCCATGCCGTGGCACTTGATACATTTTTTTACAAAAAGCGGGTAAATTTCCTTCATGGCGGGGGGGAAACCGGTAATATCGACATTCATGTTGGCGCCGGTTCCGATGGTCTTGAGTTCCGCCCGGGCTGGGGACACGGTTCCGACGACAAGGACAATCAGGCTCGCGGTAAAAATCAGTCGCTTCATAATCCTCTCCTTTGTGGTGTAGATAGTTATGTGAAGTGCGTTCGTGATATCAAAACTTGAACCAGGCCGCCTTACGGCCGAGGTCTTCGGCAATGCGTGATAAATCCCCGGCTTCCGCCGATATATGTCTGCTGTCGTCTGCAGCTCCCCTGGTCAGCTCTGCCATGCGTTCAACCCCTGCAGCAACGTCCCTGATAACTGCCGACTGCTCTTCCGAGGCGGTGGCGATGGATTCCACCATGACTGCGCCGCTATCCGAGGCGGTTACAATCGACTCCAGCGCCGATTGAGCGTTCTGGGCCCGCTCGACCCCTCTGCCAACCAGTTGGCGTCCATGGTTCATGGTCCGGATGGAATTGGCGGTTTCCGACTGGATCGTCTTGATCATCTCTTCAATTTCCCGGGTCGCCTCGGTGGTTCTGCCAGCCAGATTTCGGACTTCATTTGCCACGACAGCGAAGCCCATGCCTGATTCTCCGGCCCGGGCCGCTTCAATGGCGGCATTGAGCGCCAGCAGGTTTGTCTGGTCGGCGATGTCCTTGATAACGTCGACGATGCTGCCGATCTGCTCGGAACTGTCGCCAAGTTTCTGCACCACATCCGCGGTTTCACCAACCGACTGCGCGATCTGGTTCATCTCGTCAACAACCTCCATGACGGTTATCTTACCCTGCGCGGCGACCGAAGAGGAGTCACGGGTCACCGTTACGGCCTGTCCGGCGTTTTGAGCCACATCTACTACGGTTCTGCTGACCTCTTCGAGCGCCGTGGCCGATTGTTCGGCCTGGGCTGACTGCTCCTGTGCCCCCTGGCGAAGCCGTTCCGACGTTCCGCTCAACTTGTCCGAACTGGACTTGAGCTGCCCTATGGCGGTTGCGAGGTCGACGACGATGTCCCGGATCCGGGCTGATGCCGTGTTGAAATGCCCCGCCAGTTGACCGAATTCATCCCTGCGGGATGCGTCCATGTTGCATTTGAAATCACCGTTGCCGAAACGCTCGGCCAGCTGGTTGAGTTCCAGTACCGGCTTGGTGATGGATCGTCCCACGATCACGCTGAAAGCCACTCCGATGACCAGCACCGCCAGACCGATGACAAACACTCCGATGATGCTGGAGCGGAAGACCTTGTTGACGGACTTGACGGCGTTCTCCTGATCTATGCGTGCGGAGGTCATGCCGGCTTCTCCCTCCTTGCGCTGCTCCATAACCAGGGTTTTCAGTTTGCCGTTTAGATCGACAAGCTGTCTGTTGACCACGATGATGCGGCTCAGCTTGTCGTAGGCTCCGTTGGTGGATATGAGTGTAGTCTGAACTTCACGAAGGAGTGTAGCCAATCCGCCGGCCCCTTCGATGTTCTTCATGCGTGTCGTAAGCAGTGTGGTAGCCTTGCCCAGTTGTGATGATACCCTGTTTTTAGCGGAATCAAGCTCTGCAGCGGTGCGGCCATAGAACATGTTATTGATGGAATCGTTGATACTGCCGCCATAACTTATGAGTTCCGTGTTACCCGACAGATAGTCGCTAAGCATGACGGAGCTTTCCAGAGATTTGTCGAACTTCCTGCCATCTTCCTTTGAACTCTCGTTCGCCTTAGCGGCGTATTCGCCGACTACACCGATCAGGCGGACAATTTTCTGTACCGATGTGCCGATTTCATGTGAACACTTGCTTCTGGTGCCTTCATCGGTTTTAATCAGCGCCTCAGTCCTTAATTCGGCGATTCCCCCTGCTCCTGTGACTCCTTTTGTCACATCACTGATGACCGCGGTGATCTCCCTGCCTACCGGAGTGTTTTTCTCCGTGCGCATGAACAGGTTTTTTGTCGATGCTTGTGCAGCAGAATTGAACCGGGCGACACAGGCATCAATCTGGGCTTTCTGGTCGGCGGCGGCAATTTCGAGGAGGGCCACCTTGATTTCGTTCAGGGAGCTGATAACGCCCTGGGTAAGATTGTTCTTGATGGAACTGCGTTTAACGCTGTCGTTGGAGGATGAAAGTTCGCCTACCAGTTTTTTCTGGTTGCCCTTCATATTGCCGGCCATTTTATCCAGTCCGATCTGGACACGCCTCAATTTTTCGTTAATCAGGTCATGGGCGGCTTTTCCTGCGGTCTCGGCTTTTATTCGCTCGGTAACGGTCAAAATAATATCGCTGGTGATCTTCTCCAGTTCCTGTAGATTGGTGCCGTTTTCGCCACCACCCTTGAGTGCTGCAACCTCGGATGATACCTTGCGCACTTCAGCAAGGCTCTTGCCCGATTCATCGCGTAACAGGTTTATTTCTGCTTCCGTTGTGGCGGCGGAGGCTTTGAGCAGGTTTGAAATATGTTCTTGAAGGGTGCGCTGCAGGGCGATGGTTTTCAGCTGGTAGGGGGTCGATTTCTCGGTAAGAACATGGAGCTTGTTCTGAACGAATTTCATGCCGGAAAGACTGAATCCTGCTATAACAAGTATGCCGATAGCCATGAGAGCCATGTTGGCGTTTAGCTTGAATCGTATTGTCATAGGCCGCCCTTTATCGATTTATTGACAGATTTAAATCAGCATGAATATAGAAATTATGAAAATCTTATTGTATACAAATCGTGCCGTTCTATCATAGTTCTGGAAATTGTCAAATAGTTAAATTATCAACAGGGGGTTCTAATGGAACAACGGATCAACGAGCTGGAGATGCTCTACATGCAGCAGGAGGCGACCATTCAGGAACTGAATGACATTGTCAGTCGGCAGGGGCTGCAGCTGGAACAGCTCCGGCGGGATTTTACGACTCTGAAGGAACAGGTCATGGCGATGTCGCCTTCGGTGTCCCGCGACGCTGACCAGGAAGAGCCGCCACCTCATTATTAGTAAGTTAGAAATTATTTTCTGCGGTATTTAGCAGAGAATAATTTCGTTAACGCACTTGTCCCGATTTTGTCGCGCTGGTGCGGAGGACAACGTCAATTTCCTTTTGACTTTCATCTGTCCTGTCTGTTACAAACTTCACCACAATTGTTGTACCACGCGGTTTTGGTGCCGTGCCCCGCAGGCACGGTTAAAAGGGAAGAGGGTGTGACTCCCTCGCTGTCCCGCAACTGTAACAGGCGATGAACGCCGCAACTTGAGCCACTGGATTTTTCCGGGAAGGCGCGGCAAGTAAAATGACCCTGGAGCCAGGAAACCTGCCATTCCGCTACTGTTTTGGGACCTCCGTGGAACGAGGGGCCGAAGCCCGATCGTATTTGAATCCCCGGTTTTCGAGCCCCTGTCCTGTCACGGACCGGGGCTTTTCAGCTTTCAGGGGAGAAGTAGTCTTTGGAGGATTACTATGGCACGCACAATCTTCATAACCGGCGGCGCACGCAGCGGTAAAAGCGGCTTCGCCGAAAAGCTGGCGACGGAGTTCGGGGCGCCGCTCGGCTATCTGGCGACGGCCCGGACTCTTGACGGCGAGATGGATGAACGGGTCAGGCGTCACCGGGAACGGCGCGGCTCCGAATGGAGCACGATCGAGGAGCCGCTGCATCTGTCACAGGCGCTGGCGAGGTGTGATGGCCTGTATAAGGTAATACTTGTTGATTGTGTTACGCTCTGGCTCTCCAACCTGCTGTTCGAATATGAAGACGCTGCCGGAAGCTGTGAAGAGCGGATTCATGAGGATCTGCAGCGTTTGAAGAGTACGCTGCATGAGATGGCGACGCCGGTTATTCTGGTCAGCAACGAGGTCGGCATGGGGATCGTCCCGGACAACAGCCTGGCGCGGATGTTCCGGGACATCGCCGGAACGGCGAACCAGGCCCTGGCGGAGGCGGCAGACGAGGCGCATGCAGTCATCAGCGGGATTCCGATACGATTGAAATAATATGGAAAAGGAGAATTGACATGGACATCGTACAATCTACCCTTAAACGCATCAAGCCGGTCAGCCCTGAACTGCTGCAGCAGGCACAGGCCAGGCTGGACAACAAGACCAAGCCGCCCGGTTCACTGGGGCGGCTGGAAGAATTTGCCCGCCGCATCGTCGCCATCAGCGGCAATCCGGATCCTGACGTCTCCACGAAGGTCGTTTTCACCTTTGCCGGTGACCACGGTGTCACGGAAGAGGGTGTCTCGCTGTATCCCCGCGAAGTCACCCCGCAGATGGTGCTGAATTTTCTCTCCGGCGGCGCCGGGGTCAATGTGCTGGCCAGGCATGTCGGGGCGGAGGTGCGGGTCGTCGACGTCGGCGTCGATTATGATTTTGGGGGCATTGCCGGGCTGATACATAAAAAAGTGGCCCGCGGCACGAAAAACTTCGCCAAAGGTCCGGCGATGACCCGCGATGAGACTCTTGCGGCTCTTCACGTCGGCATCGAGCTTGCGCAGCAGTGCCGCGCCGAAGGGGTGGGACTGGTAGGTACCGGTGAGATGGGGATCGGCAATACGACGCCGTCATCGGCCATCATCGCGGCAATCTCCGGCAAGACGGTGGCGGAGGTGACCCATCGCGGCACCGGCATCGGCGACGAGGCGCTGGTCAACAAGATCCGCGTCATCGAGCAGGGGCTGGCTCTTAACAAGCCGGACCCCGGCGACCCGCTCGATGTGCTGGTCAAGGTCGGCGGTCTGGAAATTGCCGCCATCGCCGGTCTGGTGCTCGGGTGCGCCGCCAACTCGATTCCGGTCGTGATCGACGGCTTTATCTCCACGGCCGGAGCACTGATCGCCTCGGAGTTGCACCCCAATGTGCGTGACTACATCTTCGCCGCCCATGAGTCGGTGGAAATCGGCCATAGCTTCATGCTGGAGAGGATCGGCGTCGAACCGATCCTCGATCTCAAGTTTCGCCTCGGCGAAGGGACCGGGGCCGCTCTGGCGATGACGCTGATCGAGGCGGGAGTGAAGGTGCTGAAGGAGATGGCGACTTTCGAGCA